>Ga0208849_1000960_pt1 | contig 22890 bp, 22 predicted proteins | sample NGESurdeep072012_10_FD_184470 | JGI IMG/M metagenome (GOLD analysis project Ga0208849, IMG submission 184470) | Arctic peat soil microbial communities from Barrow, Alaska - NGEE Surface sample 53-3 deep-072012 (SPAdes) | ecosystem: Environmental > Terrestrial > Soil > Wetlands > Peat ... | reverse complement strand
GTTTCGAGGTATTCGCTGACATCCATCGCAAGCGCGGAAACCCGCGCCGCCTTGTCCGCGTACTCGCGGTCGTTGCGCAGCATGAAGCCGTAGTCCTTCACGGCCGTGCCGCAGCCGGACGTGGTGACTACGATCGCGTCGATGCCGTCGCCGTCGATCTCGCGGAGCCAGGCGTCGATGTTGTGTCTCGAGGCGGCGTGGGATTCTCCGCTGCGCCCCATGTGGTGGACCAACGCGCCGCAGCAGGCTTCGTCGCCCGCCAGCACCACCTCAACGCCCTGGCGGGTGAGCAAGCGGATGGCGGCCTCGTTGATGCCGGGATCGAGAACGGACTGGGCACAGCCGCGCAGAAGCACGACGCGGCCCCGGCGCGCAACGCCCGCGGCGAACACTCCCGGCCGGTTCACCGGCGACCGACGCGGCAACGATCCCGGCGCGAGATCGAGCATGGCGGCAAAGCGTGCCAACGGCGGAATGAGGCGGAGCAAGGGGGCCAGCGGCCGCGCCAGGAACGCCGCAACGAGCACGGCGCGGAAGCGGGCGGGGTAGGGCAACACGCGGGCGAGCAGGCCACGCACGAGGCGATCGCCGACGGGCCGCCGGTAGGTCTCCTGGATATGCGCGCGGGCGTGATCGACGAGATGCATGTAGTCGACGCCGGACGGGCACGTGGTCATGCACGAGAGGCAGGAAAGGCAGCGATCGACATGGGTCACCACCTGTTCGGTGGCGGCCTTGCCGCCTTCCAGCATGTCCTTGATGAGGTAGATGCGCCCGCGCGGACTGTCGAGTTCGTCGCCGAGAAGGACGTAGGTCGGACAGGTCGCCGTGCAGAAGCCGCAATGCACGCAGCTGCGCAGGATCGCCTCCGAGGTAGCGGTGTCCGGATCGGCAAGCTGGGCGAGGGTGAAATTGGTTTGCATGGTCAGACGCCCGCGTACATGCGGCCCGGATTCAATATCCCGGCCGGGTCGAAGGTTGCCTTGAGCTTCCGCGTCAGGTCCATGAGCGGCGGCGCCAGCGGCTCGAACACCTCCACGGCGTTGCGCACGGCATCGGCGGCGCGCACTAGAGTGGCGTGGCCGCCGACGGCGCCGACCGCGGCGCGGATGACTGCGGCGCCGGCATCGCTGCCCTCGCCGCCCGCGATCCAAACGAGGCCGCCGCCCCAATCGTAGAGAACGCGGGCCGGAAACGCCGCCTGTGCGGCGGCGACCACCTGCGGGCCGTCGCCCGGGCGAACCGAGACGCGCCAGATGGGGGTGCCGAGCGGCGCGGACAAACCGTCGACGTCGAGGATGGTCAGCCAGAGGCTGGCCGACGTGGCGGGGCCGAGCAGGTCGGCGGGACCGAAATCAGACAGGGCGGCGCGCAAACTATCGACACGGTGGGCGACCGAGGCTTCGAAGCCGTCGAGGCGGAAGTAGGTGCGCCCCGGCTCGCCCTCGTCGGCCGGAGCATGGGCCGCGCCGGTGACTGAATATGGCGAACCCAGCGCGGCGGCCATGGCGGCGATCGCCTGTTTGTCGGCAAGACCGGTAATGGCCAGCGTCGCCTCGGTCTCCGGCTCGGGCTGCACCTTGAACGTGACCTCGCTCAGAACCGCCAGCGTGCCTAGGGAACCGGCCAGGAACTTGACCAGATCGTAGCCGGCGACGTTCTTCGTCACGCGACCGCCGGCCTTGATCACCTTGCCGTCGCCGGTTATCGCGCGGAGGCCGATGAGATTGTCGCGGGCGGCGCCGGCCTGGATGCGGCGCGGACCGGAGAGATTGGCGGCGGCCACCGCGCCGATGGTCGGCGTGCCGCTCGAGCCGTAGATGCCGCGGTGGTCCATCGGCTCGAAGGCGAGGCGCTGGCGGTTGCCGGCGAGCAGCGTCTCGATTTCCCGGAGCGGCGTGCCGGCGCGCGCCGACAGCACCAGCTCCGCCGGCTCGTAGAGCGTGACGCCGGTGAGCAGCAAGGTGGACACGGTCGTCGCCGTCTGCATCGGGCGGCCGAGTCCGGAACGGGTGCCGCTGCCGGCGATGGCAAGCGGCGCCTTCCTCGCCGCGGCATCGGCGACGACGGCAGCCAGATGGGGTTCGTCGGCAGGCGTCAGCATCAGGCGACTACGGGCCGTCCTTCCAGCGGAAATACCTTGGCCGGATTGAGCAGCCAGGCGGGGTCGAAAACATTCTTGATCTGCATCTGGAGTGCAAGCTCGGCCGGCGAGAACTGGAAGGGCATGAGATCGCGCTTCTCGATGCCGACACCATGCTCGCCGGTAAGGCAGCCGCCGACTTCGACGCAGAGCTTGAGAATCTCCGCGCCGGCCGTTTCGGCTTTGCGCAATTCGTCCTCATCGTTGGCGTTGAAGAGAATAAGGGGGTGCAGGTTGCCGTCGCCGGCATGGAAGATATTGGCGACGGCAAGGCCGTGGCCGGCGCAGATCTCGCCGACCCGCGTCAACACTTCGGGCAAGCGGCCGGTCGGAATGACGCCGTCCATGCAGAGATAGTCGGCGATGCGACCCATCGCGCCGAAAGCGGCCTTGCGGCCTTTCCAGATCGCGGCGCTCTCCGCCTCGGATCGCGACACGCGCATGACGCGAGGATGGAACGCTTCCGCCGTCCGCCTGATGCGCGCGATGAGATCGACGATCTCCGCCTCCGAGCCTTCCACCTCGACGATGAGGAGCGCCTCGACATCCAGCGGGTAGCCCGCCTTTGCGAAGGCTTCGCACACCTTGATCGCCGGACGGTCCATGTACTCGATAGCGACCGGGATGATGCCCGAGGCGATGATGGCGGCGACGCAGGCGCCGGCGTCCGCCGGCGAGTCGAAGCCCATCAGCATCGGGCGGGCGCCCTCCGCGGCGCGCAGGATGCGGACGGTTGCCTCGGTGACGATGCCGAACTGGCCCTCTGAGCCGACCACCAGGCCAAGCAGATCGAGACCGGGCGCGTCGAGATGAGCGCCGCCGAGATCAATCACGGTTCCGTCGATGAGGACCATCCGCACACCGAGGACATTGTTGGTGGTGACGCCGTACTTGAGGCAATGGGCGCCGCCTGAATTCATGGCGATGTTGCCGGCAATGGTGCAGGCAAGCTGGCTCGACGGGTCGGGTGCATAGAAAAAGCCGCAGCCCGACACGGCGTTGGTGATGTTGATGTTGGTGACGCCGGCCTCGACGCGGGCAACGCGATTCTCATAGTCGATGGCGAGAATCCGATTGAGCCTGGCGAGCCCCACGACCACGCAGTCCTGCGACGGCAGCGCGCCGCCGGAGAGCGAAGTGCCGGCGCCGCGGGCGACGACCTTGACGCCTGCCCCGGCAAGATATTTCAGCACACTTGCCACTTCCTCGGTCGAGCCCGGCAGCACCACGGCCAGCGGGATGACACGATAGGCGGTGAGCGCATCGGTTTCGTAAGCGCGCCGTTCGTCTTCGCTCTCGATGACGTGCAGCCCGCCGAGAATTTCCCGCAGCCCGACGATAATTTCGCTGCGGCGGGCGAGGATCGTCAGGTCGGGCGGCGGCATGGCCACGGCGGACATCGACGACAATTCCTCCTTTTCGGGCCCGCGAATCCGGGGTGGCGCGGTCGCCGCCATGATAGTCGAAGATCGTCAAATTGCACGGCGGGGCGGCCGATATCTGTCGATACCGACAGCGTCCTCCCAATTGCCGGCAGTCAAGCGACGCCGCTGCGCTCCCAGCACCCCCACAAACGATCTTGAACGGTCTTTTCCGGTCGCACCGGCTGCGAAACACAGACTTTGGCGCGTGGCATTGCTCACGGCCGTGGCGATCTCGATCTGAATTAACCAAGGTAAACGTTTTGTTAACCGCGTATATCACGCCATTCTCTTTGAGCATTACGTGTTTACTTTTGAATTAACAAACAAATAACGAAGCAAAATCCAAGTATTGCAAATAGTTACAATTAGTTTCTTTCTTAAGATCGCGAAGGTGCGAGGCCGACTTTCCGCGGAGCAACTCTAACCTGGGAGCAAGCTTATGAATAAGCTAGCACTATTCCTTGGCGCAAGCTGGTCGGCTTCTGGCTGACGATCGGCGCGCTCGCATTCGTCTATTGGCTGCTGCCGGAATATTCGCGGGATTTCTTCCAGCCTTTCTTCGGCGCCGCGCGGTTCGCGCTATCCATCCTCGTCGTCGCTTCGCCGCTCTACATCGCCTTCGTCGACCGGAGGCAGATCGAGCCGAACGACGCCTATGCCGAACTCGGCGCACTGGCCGGCGGCACGCTGCCGGCGGACTGGAGCAAGCTTCTCGCCCATGCCAAGGCGTGGACGATCAAGGGCTTCTTCCTGCCGCTGATGTTCGTCTTCCTCAACAACTTTCTGGTCGACCTGTGGGCGACGCCGGCGCCCTTCGCGTTCGCCAAGTTCTCCGACCTCTACGATCGCTTCTACCAGATCTTCTTCATGATCGACGTGATGTTCGCAGTGGTCGGGTATGTCATGACACTCCGATTGCTCGATACCCAAATCCGTTCGTCGGAGCCGACCGTTTTCGGGTGGGTCATCTGTCTCGTCTGCTACGAGCCATTCTACAACCAGATCGGCAACTCGTACCTCAACTACGAGAGCGACAACTTCTTCTGGGGCGACCTGCTGGGGCCATTTCCGGCCGCCTATGCCATCTGGGGATCGGTCATCCTGATTCTCCTGCTCACCTACGCCTGGGCGACCATGGCCTTCGGCCTGCGCTTCTCCAACCTCACCAACCGCGGGATCATCACCCACGGCCCCTATGCCCTGATGAAGCACCCGGCCTATGTGTCGAAGAACATCTCGTGGTGGCTGATCTCGATTCCGTTCCTGTCGCAGGCAAGCTGGCCGGATACATTCCGCCAGACGATCCTCCTCGGGCTGGTCAGCACGATCTATCTCTGCCGCGCGATCACCGAGGAGCGCCATCTCTCGCGCGAGCCGGCCTATCGTGAGTACCAGGCGTGGATTCGCGAGAACGGCCTGTGGGCGCGAGTGCTGCGCCTGGCGCGTGGTCGGCGCCTTGGCGAACCGAGCAGTGCCGCGCCTCAAGTGCGGAGTTGAGTGGCCGGCGTTGAGTGGCCGGCGGCTTCACTCAGCCGCCGACAAGGACGCTCCGGTCGATCTCGGCGATGCTGCGCCGGCCGGTCAGCACCATGGTGATCTCCATCTCCTTGCGGATGATGTCGATGGCCTTGCGGACGCCCGCTTCGCCGCCCGCTCCCAGCCCGTAGAGAAACGCACGGCCGATCATGCAGGACCGGGCGCCGAGCGCCAGGGCACGGACGATATCCTGCCCGGAACGGATGCCGCCGTCGAAGATGACTTCGGTGCGTTCGCCGACTGCCTCGGCAACTTTCGGCAGGACGGAGATCGACGACGGTGCGCCGTCGAGCTGGCGGCCGCCGTGATTGGAGACGACGATCGCCTCCGCCCCGGTATCGGCTGCAATCTTCGCGTCCTCGACATCGAGCACACCCTTGAGGATGAGCTTGCCCGGCCAGATCGAGCGGATCCACGCGACATCCTTCCAGTTGAGACTCGGGTCGAACTGGCCGGAGATCCACTGCGACAGGGACTTGACCCCTTTCATCTCCGGCAGCCAGCCGTGGAGATTTCCGAAGGTCTTGCGCTTGCCGCGCAAAACGCCGAACGCCCAGGCGGGCTTGGTGGCGACGTCGAGAACATTGGCGACGGTGATGCGCGGCGGGACGCTCAGGCCATTCTTGATGTCGCGGTAGCGCTGGCCCTGCACGGTGAGATCGAGGGTGAGAACGAGCGCGCTGCATTTCGCGGCGATGGCGCGCTCGACCAGCGACCTGGTGAAGCCGCGGTCTTTCATCACGTAGAGCTGGAACCAGAACGGCCTGGTGACGGCGCCGGCGACATCCTCGATCGAGCAGATCGACATGGTCGACAGGCAGAACGGCACGCCTTCCTTCTCGGCGGCGCGGGCGGCGAGCATCTCGCCGTCGCCGTGCTGCATGCCTGTCAGGCCGGTCGGCGCCAGCGACAGCGGCATGGAGGCCCTCTCGCCGAGGATCTTCGCCTCCAGGCTGCGGCTCGAGATGTCGATCATGACGCGCTGGCGGAACTGGAGTTCCCGCAGGTCGGCGGTGTTGGCGTGGAGCGTCTCCTCGGCATAGGACCCACCATCGCAATACTCGAAGAAGGCGCGCGGCACCTTGCGCCTGTGGATGCGGCGGAGGTCTTCAATGGAGGTGACGTTCTTCATTGATCTTGTCTCTGGCGGGTCATTCGCCGCTGTCGTCTAGCACGGCTTCCGGCCGGTGCGGGAGAGCCGGCTAACCGGACGCTCCCCTAGCGCAGGAGGCCGACCCAGGCCCGGGCGATTGCCGCACCGGCGGCATCGGCGGCGGCGGCGTGGCGCGCAGATTCGGCCGGGAGACGCCGCTGCCACTCCGGCGCGTAGGTGGCGATGACCGGGGCGAAATCGGCGCTCCATTTCTCGACAAGGGCACGGTCGGCCTCGAAATGGAACTGGATGCCGTAGGTGGCGCGGCCGAGGCGGAAGGCCTGCAGCGCGGTCTGGCCGCTCTCGGCGAGATGCACGGCGCCCGCCGGCAGCGTGAAGGTGTCGAGGTGCCAGTGGAAAACGGGAGTGCCGTCGCCCAGCGCGGCGATGAGCGGGTCACGCCGGCCGGCGGCGGTCGGGCGGACTTCATGCCAGCCGAACTCGACCGGGCGGCCGAGAATATTTTGCGCGCCGGCGCCGCGGGCGACGAGTTGCGCACCGAGGCAGATGCCGAGTACGGCCTTGTCGGCTGCGGTGAAGGCGCGGGTGAGCGCGGCGATCTTGGGGAGCGCCGGATACTCCGCATCGTCGAGGGCGCTCTGCTCGCCGCCGAGCACAACGAGGCCATCGTAGCCGGCGGGATTTTCCGGGACGCCCTCTCCCTGCCAGGCGCGGCGGAGATCGACATCGGCGCCGGCATCGCGGAGCGCGTCACCGACGATGCCCGGCGGAGTTCCGACGAAATTCTCGATGGCGAGGACGCGCATTGCACGGGTGTGGTAGCACGGCGGCCGACGAGCGGCGAGGCATGGAGACGGCAATGCGGGTCGGCGAAGCGCGGGGACCGGACGGCTTACGCCTCTATGCCATCGGCGACGTGCACGGCTGCGACGACGCGCTCGCCGCGGTGCATGCGGCGATCGCCACCGATCTCGTCTGGCGGCCGGTGGCGGACCACCGCATCATCCACGTCGGCGACTACACCGACCGCGGGCCGGACTCGGCCGGCGTGGTGGAGCGGCTGGTGGAACTGACGGCGCGCGACACCCGCGTCCTCTGCCTCCGCGGTAACCACGACCAGAAGCTGCTCGACTTTCTCGCCCACCCGGCGGAGGCGGCGCCGGCGTTCTTCAGCTTCGGCGGCAAGGCAACGCTGAAGTCCTACGACGTCAATGCGCGCGGGCAGAACTACGACGGCCTCGGACGCCAGCTCGCCGAAAAGATGCCGGCGGCGCACCGCGCGTTCCTAGCCCAACTGCCATACTCGGTGCGCTTCGGCGATTATTTCTTCTGCCACGCCGGCATCCGGCCGGGCGTGCCGCTCGAGGCGCAGACGCCGGACGACCTGATGTGGATCCGCGACGGCTTTCTCGGCGACGCCAGCGACTTCGGCGTGGTGGTCGTGCATGGGCACACGGTCACCGAGACGCTGAAGCCCGAGATCAAGCCAAACCGCGTCGACATCGATACGGGCGCAGTGTTCGGCGGACCGCTGACGTGCCTTGTGCTGGAGGGGACGGAGATGCGGTTTCTGTGAACGCAAGAAGGGCGCGCCCGGGGTCTCGCCTCGCGTCACTCGACTCCTCGGTCCGCGGAGGCTCTATCCCCGCGGCTGGGGCACGATCCGGATATACGGCTTCGGGGACTTCCAGCCGTTGGGGTAGGTCTTCTTGGCGTCCTCGTCGCTGACCGAGCCGGCGATGATGACGTCGCCGCCTTCTTTCCAGTTGGCCGGCGTCGCCACCTTGAACTTGGCGGTGAGCTGGAGCGAATCCACGACGCGCAGGATCTCGTCGAAGTTGCGGCCGGTGGTCATCGGGTAGGAGAGCGACAGCTTGATCTTCTTGTCGGGGCCGATGACGTAGACCGTGCGGACCGTCTGGTTGTCGGCGGCGGTGCGGCCTTCCGAGCTGTCGCCGGCGCCGGCGGGGAGCATATCGTAGAGCTTCGAGATCTTGAGGGCGGGATCCTCGATCATCGGGAAATCGGGGGCGAAGCCTTGCGTCTCGGCGATGTCCTTCGCCCAGCTCGCGTGCTTGTCGACTGGATCGACGCTGAGGCCCGCGACCTTGACGTTGCGCTTCTTGAAGTCTGGGCTGAGCTTGGCCATCGCGCCCAGCTCCGTGGTGCAGACGGGCGTGAAATCCTTGGGGTGCGAGAAGAGGATGCCCCAGCTGTCGCCCAGCCACTGGTGGAACTTGATGGGGCCCTGGGTGCTGTTCGCCTCGAAGTCAGGCGCGATGTCGCCGATGCGCAAGGACATGATGGTTCTCCTCAGAATTTGTTGTCGGGATTGATGTAGGCGCGCTGGGTGCGCGCCTCAAGGAACGGGCGTTTGGCGCGCGGGCGTTGCGGCGGAATGGGAATGCGCCGGGGGTGGGTTCGGCGCATTTATGTTGCGTGGTGGTCCTCCACCCACCATCGCTTCGCGATGGTCCCCCCTCCCCGCTGCGCGAGGAGGGATAAGTGCAGTTTGGGTCAGGCAGCCACCATCGCGGGGACGGAGAGGTTGTCGAGCGAGGAGACGATGTGCTCGGCGAGCTTGTCGACGATGGGCGAGGCCTTGCGGTTCCACGAGCGGATGATGCCGATTTCGCAGGAGGGCAGCCGCGGGAAGCCGTCGGCCTCGGAGAGGACGCGCATGCCGGGGCGCAGCGCCGATTCGGCGAGCACGGTGACGGCAAGGCCGGCGAGGACCGCAGCGGAAATCGCGGTCGAGTTGCCGCTCGTGTAGAGCACGCGATACTTGCGGCCGACGGAGGCGAGGCTGTCGAGACCGGCGGAGCGCCAGACGCATGGCGGCCGCGACAGCGCCAGCGGCAGCACCTCCTCTTCCTCGACGCGATGTGCCGCCGACGTCACCCACAGCAGCGGCTCCTCGCGCAGCACCTCGGTCGACATCTCGCCGCAGGCGGTGACGATGGCGAGGTCGAGGTCGCCGCCGCGCGCCATCTCCATCAGCGTCAGCGAGGGCTCGCACACGACGGAGACTTCGACGCGCGGATTGGAGCGGGCGAAGCGGGCGAGGATCTCGGGCAGGAAACGATCTGCATAATCGTCCGGCGTGCCGAGGCGGACGGAGCCCGACAACTCGGTCTCGTCGAAGGCGGCGATCGTCTCATGCGACAGGCGGACGATGCGGCGGGCATAGCCGAGCAGGCGCTCGCCATCTTCGGTCAGCTTCGACTGGCGGCCATCGCGGGAAAAGATCGGCTTGCCGATGCGCTCCTCCAGGCGGCGCATCTGCATGGACACCGCCGACTGGGTCTTGTGCACGACATCGGCGGCGCGCGTGAAACTGCCGGATTCGGCGATGGCGACGAAGGTCTTGAGCTGATCGAGGTCGAGGGTGGCAGTCATGGCGGACTCCGCGGAAACAAACCGTTTACCAATCACCGAAACCGATGGCTGACATTAGTAACATTTGTTGGAATGATCAATCCCTGTCGTGCATGTATCGGGTGTCGAGAGCGCCGGAGAGGGTTTAGCGCTTCGCCCGACAGAGACGACCGAAGGGATTACGACCATGACCACGATCCAGCTCAACCACACGCAAACGTCGCGTCCGCCCCATTCGCTGCTCCAGGCAATCGAGAACGGGGCAGCCCGCCTCGCCGGCCTGTGGAACGCAGTGCAGAACCGCCGCGCGGTGGGGCGCCTGCTGGGGTGGGACGACCACATGCTGCGCGATATCGGCCTGACTCACAGCGACGTGCATTCGGCTTTGTCGACTTCGCTACAGGACGATCCGTCGACCTGGCTTAGCACGATCTCGCACGAGCGCCGCTCGGCGCTGCGCGAGCAGGCGATGGAACGCCGACGCCGCACCGGCTGGTAGCGCCGGTTTCAAGTTTCGACGCGGCGCCTGGTCCCCTGGGCGCTGCGTCTGCCTGGCCCGCCCCCACAAGGGCGGGCCATTTTTATTTCTAGCGGCGCGGCGATCAGTAGGCGTGGCGGCTGAAGATCTGGTCGATGTCGCCGTGCCAGCCATTCTCGTATTCATCAAGCAGGCGATCAGCGGGCGTCTTGCCGCTGGCGACGATTTCCTCGATCGGAGCGAGATAGATCGTCTCGTCGGCGCCGTCGGCGTCGCGGTTGGCGCGGCGGGCGAGACCGGCGCGGGCGAGCTCCAGCAACTCGGCGGCGATCTCGCGGACGGTGCGGTTGCCGACGCGGGTATCAAGGGCACCGATGGGGACGGCGTTGCGGAGCGCCTCGCGCTCGTCCGCCGTCCAGTCCTGGACGATCTGCCAGGCACCATCGAGCGCCAGCGAATCGTACATCAGCCCGACCCAGAAGGCGGGCAGGGCAGCGATGAAGGCGCCCGAGCCGCCATCGGCGCCGCGCATCTCGAGGTAGTTCTTCAGCCGCACTTCGGGGAAAAGCGTGGACAGGTGATTCTTCCAGTCGGACAGCGTCGCGCGATCGCCGGGAAGCGCGGCGAGATTGCCAGCCAGCAGATCGCGGAAGGAGGCGCCGGCGACATCGTGATAGGTGCCGCCGCGCTTGACGAAATACATGGGCACGTCGAGGGCCCAATCGACGTAGCGCTCGAAGCCAAAGCCGTCCTCGAAGGCGAAAGGCAGCATGCCGGTACGGTCGCGATCGGTGTCCAGCCAGATCTCGGAACGATACGACTGGAAGCCGTTCGGGCGGCCTTCGGTGAATGGCGAATTGGAAAAGAGCGCCGTGGCAATCGGCTGCAGAGCCAGACCGACGCGCATCTTCTGCACCATGTCGCGTTCGCCGGAGAAATCGAGGTTCGCCTGGATGGTGCAGGTGCGGAGCATCATGTCGAGGCCCTTGCCGCCGACTTTCGGCATGTAGCGCGCCATGATGGCGTAGCGCGACTTCGGCATGACCGGCGTCCCGGCGCGCGTCCACTTCGGTGAGAAGCCGGCGCCGAGGAAGCCGATGCCCAGCGGCGTGGCGCACTCCCGCACCTGGGCGAGATGGGCGTTCACCTCGCGGGCGGTCTGGTGGATGGTGGCCAGCGGCGCGCCGGACAATTCGAACTGGCCGCCGGGCTCCAGCGAGATGGCGCCCTGGCCGACCGGATCGGTCAGCCCGATGATGCGGCCGTCGTCCTCGATCGGCTGCCAGCCGAGCAGACCCTCCATCGCTTCGAGCAGGCGGCGGATGCCGCGCTCGCCGTCGTAGGGCACGGGGGTGTGGTCGGCGAGGTAAAAGCCAAACTTCTCATGCTCCGTGCCGACGCGCCACGCCGCCTTCGGCTTGGCGCCGGAGGCGAGTGCGTCGATGAGCTGGTCGCGGGATTCAAGCGGCGTCGCGTCGGATGCGTCGCGGGCCATGCAGGGGTCTTTCCGAAGTGCGGGGGCGGCACATTAGCCGGGAGGCAACAGGCGGGCAATCGAGGTTGGCGTGGCCTAATCTGGGGCGGCCGGGCGATTGCGCCAGTCCCCCAGTACCGCCTGGACAATCGCCAAAGCCGCCACCGCTGCGGTGTCGGCGCGCAGGATGCGGGGGCCCAGCGAAATGGCGGTGACGAAAGGCGCGGCGCGGAGGGCGGCGCGTTCGTCTTCGGCGAAGCCGCCCTCGGGGCCGACCAATACGGCCAGCGGCGAACGCGGCAGGGCGGAGAGGACGGCGACAGGTTCGGTATTTTCCGCGCCCTCGTCGCAGAAGATGAGGCGGCGGGTTCCTTCCGCGGTTGGCCAGCCGGCGAGGACGTCGGTGAGCGCGACCGGTTCGTCGATCGCGGGCAGCGAAAGGATGCCGCATTGCTCGGCGGCCTCGATGGCGTTCGCCTGCATGCGGTCGCGATTGACGCGCTTCACCTGCGTGTGGCGGGTGATGACCGGGCGCAGGCGCCCTGCCCCCATCTCGACCGCTTTCTCGACCATATAGTCGAGGCGCGCGTGCTTTAGCGGCGCGAAGAGATAGTGGAGGTCGGGCGCCTGAGGCTGGGGCCGGGTCTGCTCCGCGGCGACGAGACGCCAGGCCTTGCGGCCCGACGCGGCGAGGGCGGCGCGCCACTCGCCATCGGCGCCATTGAAGACAAGCACGCCTTCGCCGGCGCCGAGGCGCAGGACATTGACGAGGTAGTTCGCCTGCTTCGCGTCGAGGTCGAAGGCGGCGCCTTCCGACAGTGCGGCGCGAACGAACAGACGGGTCGAGGCGAAATCACGGATCATATGGTTGGCGAATAAGCTGAACGGAGTGCGGCGGCAAGAAGGAACGCGCGGGGGCAGCAGCTTCCCCACCCACCATGCTTCGCATGGTCTCCCCTCCCCGTCCTTTGGCCGAGGAGGGATACGCGGAGTTTGGGGCCGGCTTCCGTGACTTGACCGTGCGGCCGGCAAGCGGCAGGGGTGGTGCGATGGCAGATACCGCTGCAGCGCCCACGGCTAACGTGGGCGAATACACCGTTTCGGAAATCTCGGCGGCGCTGAAGCGCACCGTGGAGGATACATACGGCTATGTGCGTGTGCGCGGCGAGATTTCCGGCTTCAAGGGGGCGCATGCTTCCGGCCACTCGTACTTCTCGCTGAAGGACGACAAGGCGCGGCTGGAAGCCGTGATCTGGAAGCTGACGCTGCCGCGCGTGCGCTTCAAGCCGCAGGAGGGCATCGAGGTCATCGCGACCGGCAAGCTGACGACTTTCCCTGGGCAATCGAAATACCAGCTGGTCATCGAGTCGCTGGAACCGGCCGGGATCGGCGCGCTGATGGCGCTGCTCGATGCGCGCCGCAAGGCGCTTGCGGCGGAGGGGCTGTTCGCCGAGGCGCGCAAGCGGCCCCTGCCCTACCTGCCGCGCGTCATCGGCGTGATCACCTCGCCGACCGGCGCGGTCATCCGCGACATCCTGCATCGGCTTTCCGACCGCTTCCCGACGCGGGTGATCGTGTGGCCGGTGCGCGTGCAGGGCGAAACTTCGGCGGCGGAAGTTGCCGCCGCGATCGCCGGCTTCAACGACCTCGATGGAAGCGGGGAGATTCCGCGGCCCGACCTGTTGATCGTGGCGCGCGGTGGCGGCAGCCTCGAGGACCTGTGGGGGTTCAACGAGGAAATCGTTGTGCGCGCCGCGGCGGCGTCCGCCATCCCGCTCATCTCGGCAGTCGGCCACGAGACGGATTTCACGCTGCTCGACCTGGTCGCCGACCGGCGGGCGCCGACGCCGTCGGCGGCGGCGGAGATGGCGGTACCGGTGCGCTCGGAGCTGGCCGCCGCGGTCGGCACCCTCGCCGGCCGGCTCGGTGGCGGTGTACTGCGGCAACTGGAAGCCGGCCGGCGCGAAATGCGGGCGGCGGCGCGGGCGCTGCCGAAGGCGGAGGACCTGCTGGCGCTGCCGCGGCGGGCGTTCGACGAACTGGCGGCGCGCATCGGCCTGGCGCTCCTTGCCAACGCGCGCGTACACCGGACGCAGTTCGAACGGGCGAGCGGGCGGCTGTCGATCAGCGGACTGGCACGCGCAACGGAGCGCGCCCGGGAACGCCTCGCCGCGACCATCGAGCGGCGCCGGATCGCGCTGGCACGGCGCATGGAGCGGCTCGGCGCGCAACTCGACGGGCTCGCCAAGCTGCTCGACGTGGTTTCCTACAAAAGCATCCTCGGGCGCGGCTTCGCGCTGGTCAGCACCGATGGCGAGCCGGTGCGCTCGGCCGCGGCGGTGCCACGCGGCAAGGTGCTCGACATCGAATTCGGCGATGGGCATGTGGCGGCGGTGTCAAACGGGCTGACCGCCGCGCCGAAGCGGAAGCGGCGCGGGCCGGACGACGGATCGCAAGGCAACCTTCTGTGAAATTCGCTTTCCGGGGGACGCGCAGCCAGCTCCTGCTGACCTTCTTCTCGATGGCGCTCGGCGCCGGCTTCGCGGCGCAGGGCGTGGCGACATTGCGTTTCTTCGCGGGCGCCGCCGGCGCGGACGCCGGCATGCGCACGGCAGGCATCGCGATGTCGTTGTGCTTGGCGGGCGTGGGGATCTGGTTCGTCGTGCAGGGCTGGCGGCGGCTGACCGAAGATGGCGCGGAACTGACCATCGGAGCGGACGGCATCCGCGACCGGCGGCTGGCGCGGCGCACGATTCCGTGGAGCGACATTCGCAATCCGCGCGTCCGGGCGGCGGACCCCTCCGGGGCCAGCCTTGTCTTCGACCTGGCCGAAGGTGGCGCGGCCCGGGCCGGCATCACGACGCGGGCGCGCCGCGCGGCGGCGATCAACCGGCAGATGGGATTCGGCTACCGGGCGCGGAGCGCCGATCTCTCGGTCGAGGAAATGACGGCAGCGGTGGCGCCGTACGTGGCGCTGGAGCCGGCGGACTAGAGGCGCAACTGCATGCAATGGCGGCGCGTGCCGGCCATGCCTCGGTCGGTGAAGCCGGCTTCGGCGAAGACCGGGACGAAGCCCATGAAGCGGTAGCTCGGGGCGTCGGGATCGACCGGGTAGGCTTCGACGATGGTGGCGCCTCGGGCTTTGGCGTGGTCGACGGCGCCGGCGATGAGGCGGCGGACCATCCCCTCGCCGCGCAGACGACGGGGCACGAAAAAGCAGACGATCGACCAGATCACCTCGCCGGTGGCGCCGGGCGGGCCGCCGAGATTGCGATAGGTTTCGCGCGGCGCGATCGACACCCAGCCAACGGCGTTTTCGCCGTCATGGGCGATGAGGCCAATCGGGGCGCCGGCGGCGACGCGCTCCATCATCTGTTGCTTGCGATCGGCCGGCGTGTGGCGATGCGACTCCGCGGTCGAGCGGCGCCAGACCATGCACCAGCAATGCTTGGGCGCGCCGGATGAATTGAAGAAGGCTTCAAATTCCGAGACGTTGGATCTGATGACGGGTATGAAAGAGAGAGACATCGGGCAAGTGTAGCGCGTACGGGTCGCCGCCGCGTTCCGATAACGACACGTGGGTCCGCGCTTTCGCGGGATGAACGGAAGATGATCTAACGGCGGCTCTTGCCCCGGATGGCCGACATCGTGGCTGACGGCGTCATCGCCTCGGGATCGAATTTCACCTCGATGATCGACGGCTTGCCGGAGGCCACGGCGCGCTCGAAGGCAGCGGCGAATTCTTCCGTGCTCGCAACCTGCTCGCCGTGGCCGCCGTGGGCGCGGGCGAGCGCGGCGAAATCCGGGCTGGTGATGTCGGTGGCGACGGGACGGTTCGGATAGTCGCGCTCCTGATGCATGCGGATGGTGCCGTGGATGCCGTTGTTGATAACGACGACGACGATGGCGGCGCCGTACTGAACCGCGGTCTGGAAATCGTTCACGGTCATCTGGACATCGCCGTCGCCGGCGACGCAGACGACCATGCGCTCCGGGTGCTTCAACTTCGCACCGATCGCCGCCGGCAGGCCGTAGCCCATCGTGCCCGAGGTCGGGGCGACCTGCGTGTGATAGCGGCGATAGCGGAAGAAACGGTGGACCCAGCCGGCGTAGTTGCCGGCGCCGTTGGTGATGATGGCGTCGTCCGGAAGGCGGCCGCGCAGCCAGACGACGATTTCGGCAAGCTGGACGGGGCCGACGTTCTTCACCGGCGCGGACCACGCCTCGAATGAGGCGCGCATGGCGCGGGTACCGTCGCTCCACGGCAGGGCATGGTGGGGCGGGTGGACGCTCTCGAGCGCGGCGACGAAAGCGGCCGGGCTGGCGTTGATGGCCAGCGCCGGACGATAGACGCGGCCGAGTTCCTCGGCACCCGGATGGACGTGAACGAGCTGCTGCCGCGGCTCCGGGATGGCTAGCAAGGTGTAGCCCTGCGATGGGATTTCGCTCATGCGGCCGCCGATCAGCAGCAACAGGTCGGCATCGCGGATGCGCTGGATGAGCGCCGGATTAGCGCCGAGACCAACGTCGCCGGCGTAGTTCGGGTGATCGTTGTCGAAGATATGCTGGCGCCGGAAGGAGCAACCGACAGGCAGATCGAAACGCTCGGCGAAGCGGCGGAGGCCCGCGACGGCGGCTTCGTTCCAGCGCGGGCCGCCGGCAATGACGAACGGGCGCTCTGCCGCCCACAGCATTTTCTGCAGCTGCGCCATCTGGGTGAGGCCCGGGTGGGTCTGGACCTGATGGGCCGGCGGCGGGTTCACCGCCGTCGTCTCGTCGCGGAGCATGTCTTCGGGGAGCGACAGCACTACCGGGCCGGGGCGGCCGGAGTTCGCCTCGTGGAAGGCGCGCGAGACGAGCTCGGGAACGCGGCCGGCGTCGTCGATCTCGGCCACCCACTTCGCGAGCGGGGAAAACATGCGGACGAAGTCGACTTCCTGGAACGCCTCGCGGCCGCGCATGCGGCGCGCGACCTGACCGAGGAAGAGAATGAGCGGCGTCGAATCCTGGCGGGCGACGTGGACGCCGGCGGCGGCATTCGTAGCGCCGGGCCCGCGCGTCGCCATGACAATGCCGGGGTGGCCGGTGAGCTTGCCCCAGGCTTCCGCCGCCATCGCCGCCGCGCCCTCATGACGGAACACGGTGACGGCGATGGGCGTATCGCGCTGCGCATCGAGGAGGGCGAGATAGCTCTCGCCGGGGACGCAGAAGATGCGCTCGACGCCATTGTTGACAAGCGCCTCGGCGATCAGCCGGGCGCCAGTGACGGGACGATCAGGCATCGACGACGGACGCCACCCAGAACGTCGTCTGCTCGCCGTCCTCGTCGGTGATGCTGACGTATTCGCCGAGCACGAAGGCGTGACTGGCGAGGCGATAACCGGCTTCATCCTCGTCGTCGCCCTCAATGTCGAAGCGAAAGGCCCACGAGCCGCCCGGCCTGTGGAGGACGTGGCCGACCTCCTCCTCACCGTCCCAGAAGCGGACGACGCGGCATTTGTCGCGATTCTTCTTCCAGCCTTCGGGGTCGAGGTGACCGTCGGCGGTGAGCGGCGCGGTGAAGCGATAGTAGTGCTGGTCGCTGCCCTCGGGGTGGCCGGGGGCGCGGGCGAGATTAAGCCGCACGGTCTTCAGGTAGCTGGTCGGCATGGGCGCTCCGAATTTTGCCTCGGTTGGGGGCAACCTAGCAGAGTGGCGGGGGCGTGCCAGTTGCTGTTTGCCCGGCGGTGGACGGGCGATAGAGTGCCGCACCAGAGGCGGGAGGATGACGTTTGCACATGCGCGTAACGGACTTGCTGGCGGCGGTCGGGGCTTTTCTGTCGGCAATGGGTTTGATGCTGGCACTGGCGAGCGCGGCACAGCCGGTCGCCAAGCCGGCACCGGCACCGGCCGCAACATCGGCACCGGCCGCGACACCGGCTCCGGCGGCAACGCCAGCCCCGGCGCCGCAGCCCGGCGCGACGGTGGCAATGCCGGGCTCGCCCGGCGCCGACGCGGCGGATGCAACCGACAAGCCGCAGTTTCCGACGACGCAATTTGCCCCCAACGCGCGCACCGCCTCGGTCAGCGACGGCGACATGACCGCGACCATCAGCATGGTGCGGCGCGCCGACATCGACCCCGACGCCGACGTGCCGCTGCTCGAAGTCTTTGTGGGGGGCAAGAAAGTGATCGAGGCGGCGGGGATCGATTCAGACACCGACGAGCCCGCGGCGGAGGCGAGCATCGTCGAGATGGACCCGACCAACCAGCACAAGGAAGTCTATTTCTCCAGCTACTCGGGCGGCTGCTGCAGCACCGTGATCGTCGTCGAGGAAGTCGCGGATCATTGGGTGTCGGTGCCGATCGGCGATTTCGACGGCGACGGCGGCTACCTCAAGGATCTCGACGGCGACGGTATCGGCGAGATCGCCACCGTCGACATCAACTTCATCAACCGCTTCGACTGCACGGCATGCAGCGCGGCACCGCGTGTCATCTACACCCTCAAGGCCGGCAACGTCGTGGATCTCACGGCCGACACGCGGTTTCTCGGCGCGCACCGGGCGTGGCTGAAGGAGATCGAGGACTCGATCGACCCGGAACAGCAGTGGAAGTCGCCCGGATACCTGGCGGGCTGGCTAGGCGAGAAAATCCGGCTCGGCGAAGGCGCCGCAGCATGGCAGGCGATCAACGCGCAGTGGGACTTCGCCCACGATCCGGGCGAGGTCGCATGCCCCAACGGCGACGACCCGGACCAATGCGACAAGAAGGATCAGAAGGTACTGAAATTCCCGGAACGGCTGCGGCTCTTCCTCACCAATGCCGGGTACAAATTCTAGGCGAAGGCACGGCCCATTGTCTCGGCCAGACGCCATGAGGGCGGCGCTTCATTGCGGCGGGTGCCGCCGACGCCTAATACATTTTCTCGCGGGTGCGCCGGCGCGGCCGGCCTGTCGCGCGGCGCCAGCATGGAGCGGACAGCCCGAATGGATTCGACCGAAGACCTCGCTACGGAGACGGTCGAGCCCATCTGCCCGCGTTGCCTGAAGCCGCTGTCGCTGTCGGTTTGCGACGAAATTGTTCCCATCGACAACCGCGTCAAGCTTCTCATCCTCCAGCATCCGCAGGAGCAGGACCAGCTGCTCGGCACCGGCCGCCTCGCCGCCCTCAGCCTCAAGCATGCGATCTTCAAGGTTGGGCTTTCATGGGCGAGCCTCGCCAAGGCGGTCGAAGGGCCGGCAGACCCGAAGCGGTGGGCGATCCTCTACCTCGGCTCGGCGCGGCCGGGCGATTTCCCGCCGGGCCGCGAGGTCGTGGTGCTCGACAAGAAAGGCAACGCCGTTCCAGACCAGGATGGGGAGCTTGCCCACATCCAGGGGGTGGTGGTCTTCGACGGGACGTGGAGCCAGGCAAAGACCCTTTGGTGGCGGAACGCCTGGGTACTGAAAGCCAAGCGGGTAGCGCTCAATCCGCGAAAGCCTTCGCTCTACGGGAAGCTGCGCCGCGAACCGCGGCGGGAAGGGCTGTCGACCATCGAGGCGGCGGGACTGCTCATCGGCCATTTGGAGAAACGGCCGGAGATCCAGACGCGGCTCAATGAAAATTTTGAGAAGATGCTGGCCCGAATTCGCGCCTCGGGTGTTCTCCCTGCGGTGAAGACCAGGAATAACCCGAAGAGGTCATGATGTCGCTTCGTCGCTGGGTCGTCGGAGTGGGCGCGCTGGTCATCGTCGGCGCGGCGGGGTTCTGGCTGCTGACGGAGCCACAGCCGCTGCTGGCTTCCGTGGTGCCGACGGCGCCCGGAGATCCAGTGCACGGCGAACTGCTGTTCTGGGCGGGCGGCTGCGTCTCCTGCCACGCGACAGCAGGGGCAACCGCGTCGGACAAGCCGGGACTCGGCGGCGGCAAGCCGCTGACGACGCCGTTCGGCACGTTCTATCCGCCCAACATCTCGCCGGACAAGGAAACGGGGATCGGCGAATGGTCGATGCTCGACTTCGTCAACGCGATGAAGCGCGGGATCGATCCCGACGGTCAGTTTCTCTATCCGGCGTTTCCCTACACTTCATACCAGCGCATGCTGATCGCCGATCTCGTCGACCTGAAGGCGTTCCTCGACACGCTACCGGCGGTGCATGCGCCGGAGAAGGAAAACCAGCTCCCCTTCCCGTTGACAATCCGGCGCGGGATCGGGCTGTGGCAGCGACTCTTTCTCGATGGAAAAGAATACTTTCCCGACCCGGCCAAGGCCGCCGATGTCAATCGTGGAGACTATCTCGTCGAGGGCCCCGGACACTGCAACGAGTGCCATACGCCGCGCACACTCTTCGGACTGGGCGGGCTCGACTATACGCACCGGCTGGGTGGAGCTGCCAACCCCAGCGGCAAAGGCCGGGCCGCCAACCTGACGCCGGGCAAGAACGGCATCGGCGGGCGTTCTGCGGACGATCTCCTCGACGACCTCGAGAACGGCACCAACTTCGGGCCGACGATGAGCGATGTGCAGGCCAACATCGCCCACCTGCCGGAAAGCGACCTGAAGGCGATCGTTGCCTACCTGAAGCAGTTGCCGCCGGTGGATGGCCCGCCGCGTCGCAAGCCGGGCGGATAACCGGCGCGATCGATCAACCGGCGGCCTCGCCCGTACGGGACGGACCGCGCACCTTGATGTTGGTCGCGAAGACGACGTCCCAGAAACTATTGGTGACGCCGAAGTTTCCGTTCTCGTCAAAATGATGATGGAGCATATGCCGGCGCTTGAGCCGGTAGCCGAGGGTGGCGGGCTCAACCCGCCAATGGTGGATGATGTGATGGGCGCCGCCGTAGAAGAAGTAGCCCAGCATGATCCCGCCGGCGAGACCGGCGGTGATCACCGGAGTGGTGAGGAGCCACAAAGGGATGAATGCAAAGACGACGAACAGGGACAAGCTCAGCCAGATCGGCGTTCCGATCAGGGCTTGCTGGTGGCTGTGATGCTCGTCGTGCAGTTCCTTGATGTACGGAACATGGTGCAGCACATAGCGGTGGAGCAAATATTCGATGAGCGTCCACAGCGCGACGCCGCCGACGAAAGTCGCGAGCCAGGTCGGCGCCTCATCGGGGGCGCGCCAAAGGGCGGCGACGGCCAAACCGGCGGTGATGACGGGATAAACCACGAATTCGGAATAGTACCCGACCTTGCTTAGTCGCATTGAACTCTCCATCGATCCCGCGGCGCGCCGGATTTGTCGATTGACGCGGCGGCGCCTGCCGACCCCTGCCGATCGACTCTTTATAGCGAACGCCCCACACCGTAGCCCACTCGGTGCCTAGCCAACAATCCGGCCAAAGCCTTCACCCACGGCTCGGCCGGGTTACAGCGGCGCGATCAATGATGGCAGAATCATGCTGCGATGCAACATCACGATCCCAGACCTGCGAATTTCAGACTGCCGCGGTCGAATTCGGCGGTCTATTTTGAGGATGAGATCACCGCGAAGAGGCATCCACAATGACGAAAGATCTGGCAGCGATCTATCGGGCCTGGCGCAAGTATCGGGATATCCATGACGCGCTGACGCGCCTGTCGAATCGCGATCTCGCGGACATCGGCGTGAAGCGGGGCGACATCCCGACGATCGCCCGCAAGAGCGCCGGCTTCTGATTCGCGCCGAAGAGGCGGCCGCGAATTACATTTTCGCGGCGAAGCGCCGACGCATCCTGATGCGTCGCCGCGCAAAAGCGACGAACAATCCGCCCGAGCGCATTTTCGAAATGAAGAAGCCTGGTACAGCTGGTTGGGCTCGAACCAACGACCTACGGATCCACAATCCGAAATCGTGCTTACACATAGGTGTGCATAGCGTCCATAAATGCCTTGATTACGGCCATTTCTGCTATCATACGGGAACATCGTTGAACCTCGAAACGCCCCGTATGCAGGTGCAAAATCGGTGCAAAAAATTGCACTCACGGACTTGGCCATCAAACGCTTCCCCGTCCCAGAGAAGACCACCTACTACTGGGACAAGAACACGCCGGGCCTTGGGCTTCGAATCGGCGCTGGTGGCGCCAGGACGTTCCTCGTCCTTCTCGGGAGCGGCCAAAGACACACGATCGGCCGCTACCCGTCGGTCACGCTCCACGAGGCCCGCGGAGAGGCGAGACGGAAGCTCGGCGAGCTAGCCCTCGGAAGGTACAGGCCAGAGAGCGTCGCCTTTGATGACGCCAAGGCTCTGTTCCTTGCCGCCTGCCAGAGCCGCAACCGCCCTCGGACGATTGCCGACTATCGCTACCACCTGAATAGGCACTTCAAATTTGGCCGTCGGCAGCTCGCCAGCATCTCTCCGCAAGAGATCTCCCGGGTGATTGACAAGCTTGCTGCTACCCCAAGCGAGCAGAATCACGCCTACGTTACCCTTCGGGTATTCATGCGTTGGGCGGTGCGACGACACTACCTCGCGCACAGTCCACTCGACGGTATGCTACTTCCTTCAAAACGGCCGGCCAGGGAGAGAGTGCTAACCGACGACGAGCTGAAAGCAGTTTTTATAACGGCGGCCAACACCAGCTACCCGTTCGGTCCAATCATCAGCCTGCTTGTCCTTACCGGACAGCGCAGGGGCGAAATCGCGGCTCTGCGCTGGGAATGGATCGGAGAAACAATCACCCTCCCCGCCTCCATCACAAAGAACAAGCGCCAACACTCGTTTCCTTATGGCCAAGCTGTAAAAGACGTGCTCGCCTCCCTCCCCTCCAAGGAAGAGTATCTGTTCCCCGCTAGCAGAGACCACGTGAGGGGAAAGCCGACTACGATCTTCAATGGTTGGCAAAAGGCCAAAGTCGAGTTCGACAAGCGCCTTGGGATTGCCCCGTGGACGCTTCACGATCTTCGACGGACGTTTAGCTCCAACATGGCAGCTCTCGGAGTAGCCCCTCACATCACCGAAAAGCTACTCAATCACGTCTCTGGCACCGTTTCCGGCGTTGCTGCTGTGTACAATCGGTACGCCTACGTGCCGGAGATGCGTGCCGCTATTACCCTTTGGGAGCAGAAGTTAGAATCGCTGGTCCGCTAGCTGGCCGTATGTCGCGACCGTTCTCAACAAGAGATGTTGTGGTGATGCTTCCAAAACTTCGAGCACCCCGTTAGCACCAGCTGAGCAACTCGGGAGGAGCAAATGGCCGTGGCAACATTCGAAGAGATGGTTTCCCAGGAACGGCAACGTCTCGATTCTCAGATAACAGACATCGAGATTCGGCAGCGGGCGCTGCAGGAAGAATTGGCGCTAGTTAAGCGTGAACTGGCAGCGCTCGATGCATACGAAGCCGCCAAGAGAGGTACGCCCCGGCGCGCCGCGGGCAGCCGCGCTCCCCGTGTCA
>Ga0208849_1000957_pt1 | contig 22921 bp, 23 predicted proteins | sample NGESurdeep072012_10_FD_184470 | JGI IMG/M metagenome (GOLD analysis project Ga0208849, IMG submission 184470) | Arctic peat soil microbial communities from Barrow, Alaska - NGEE Surface sample 53-3 deep-072012 (SPAdes) | ecosystem: Environmental > Terrestrial > Soil > Wetlands > Peat ... | reverse complement strand
GCGCAGGCGCATCGACCGAAGATGATCCTCGCTGGCGCCACGGCCTATTCGCGCGTGATCGATCCCGTGCCGTTTCGTGAGATTGCCGACGAAGTCGGCGCTCTGCTCATGTTCGACTCGGCCCATGTCGCGGGTCTCATCGCCGGCGGCTCGCATCCCAATCCCGTGCCCTACTCCGACGTCGTCGCGTTCACGACACACAAGACCTTGCGCGGACCACGCGGTGGCGCGATCGTCTGCCGTGAGGAGCACGCGAAGAAGATCGACTCGGCAGTGTTCCCGGGTCAACAGGGTGGTCCCTTGGAGCACGCCATCGCGGCCAAGGCGGTGGCCTTTAAGGAGGCGTCGCTACCAAGCTTCTCGACTTACACCGATCAAATCGTGAGCAACGCGCAAGCCTTCGCCGCAGCGCTCGCGAAAGAGGGATTTCGCAACGTCTCCGGCGGCACCGAGAACCACATGGTCCTCGTTGACCTGCGCGAGTTCGACGAGGAGCTCACGGGCAAGGTCGCCCAGGAAGCCCTGGACCGCGCCGGTATCACGACGAACCGCAACACGATTCCTGACGACCCGCGAAGCCCGTTCATTACGTCGGGACTTCGCGTGGGCACCGCCGCGCAGACAACGGCTGGCATGAAAGAGGGGGAGTTCGAAACGATCGCGACATTGATGTCGCGGGCGCTGCGCTACCGAGACGACGACAAAGTCAACGCCGACGTGCGCGGCGACGTTGCCGCACTCTGTGGTCAGTTCAACCCGTACGTCAACTTCACGAAGTAGTCAATGCACAACCTCGCCGCCTATCTCTTCGTGATCGCCGTAGGGACGATCGTGACACTGGTGGCGAATGTTCCGGCCCGCAAGATCTCGCTACGAATTGGCTACACCGCGCAACCGGACGAGCGAAAGGTTCATCAAGTCGTCACGCCGTACGGCGGCGGAGCGGCGATGCTCGTGGGTTTCTGCGTCGCGCTGATGGTGGCCGTCGCCATCCCGGCGCTTCGCAGTGTGATCTTCTCGTCGCACGAGATGATCGGCGTACTGCTGGCCGCGGGCGTCATCTTCGTCGTCGGCGTGTTGGATGATTTTCGAGAGATGAGCGCCCCGGCGAAAGTCGCCGGACAGTTCCTCGCGGCGTCGATCCTGTACTTCAGCGGAGCGACGATGTACCAACTCAAGTTGCCCTTCGCGGGCTTCGTCGTGCTCGGACCGTCGATCCTGCCCATCATCACGGCCGTGTGGGTCTTCGCACTCTCGAACGCCGTCAACCTGATCGACGGACTCGACGGACTGGCTGGCGGCATCGTCGCCATCGCGTCGGGGACCCTTTGTTTGTACGGACTGCGACTCGAGGACCTGGGACTACTACCGAGCAATAACGTCGGTCCGCTCATCGCCGCATTGACCTGCGGGATTTGCCTCGGCTTCCTCCGTGACAATTTCCATCCAGCGAAGCTCTTCATGGGCGACGCGGGCGCGTTGCTTCTGGGCTTATTGATGAGTGCCTCCACCATGGTGATTGGAGGTCGCACACCACCCGCGAGCGGCGTCACCTTCTTTTTCTTCGCGCCACTGCTCATTCCGGTCTTCATTTTGGGTGTTCCGTTAATGGACGCCGTGTGGGCGTTCGTCCGCCGAACGGCATCGGGCCAAGGTTTTCACACGCCTGATAAGAACCACATCCACCACCGTTTGATGCGTCTCGGCCACGGTCATCGCCGCACCGTCGTCATTCTGTGGCTCTGGACGGCGCTGCTCTGCGGCTTCGTCCTGTTACCTCTGTTCGATACGCAGGCGAACGTGTTCATTCCCCTCGGCGTCGGCCTCTTGTTGATTGGTCTCCTCACGTGGTTTAGCCCCTTGGTGAACCGTCTCTATTACCGACGCGAAGAGGCGAACCGACTTCGTGAGGGCACGCACCGGTGAGTCAACAGTCCGGCGAACCTTCGCCAGATACACCTCCTGAACAGGAGAATTCTCCAATTAGGGATCTGCCCGGCGTGGTGGCCCTTGCCTCAATGGGAATGACGGCGGCCATTGTGATCGCGGTCGGCGTGGTCCTTGGACTGTGGGCCGACCGCGCGTGGGGCACCGAACCTTGGGGTCTCTTAATCGGGATAGCATTAGGAACGGTCGCCGCCGTGGTGAGCGTAGTTAAGCAAGTCCGGCGTTTCCTTTAGAAACCCATTTGCCCGTGCTAGAAAACCTGCCCACCGACACCCTGCCGCGCCTCCTCCGTCGCACCACACTTTCAGCCATCATCGTTGGGGTTGTCGGCTTCGTCGTGGCCATCTTCGTGGCACCACCGCTCGCTGCCCTCGGCGTGGTGCTCGGTGTGGGTATGGCGATAATGAATCTCCGATTCCTCGATAGCCAGGCGGTCAAGGTCGAACTGCGTGGAGAGCAGGACTCCAAAGCCATTCGTCGCCAGCTGGGCCGTAAGACGACCACGCGACTGGTCGTCATGACGGTCGTCGTCCTGGTCGCCGTATTCCTGAATGCCCCCCTCGGAATCGGTATTGTGTCAGGGCTCGTGCTATATCAGCTCGTGTTTGTGGTCAACGTACTGCGTGTAGTGACCGGTCAGGGAGGAGTGGGGTGACGATGCTGTACGCCGCCAAGACGATTCACGTCGGCGATCACCCCCATTTCAGCCTTTTCGGCCTGACCTTTGACACCGACATCGCCATGTCGACATTGTTGGCACTGATTGTCATCATTTTCATGGGCGTTCGCTTGCGCTCAAAAATCACTGACGGGGTGCCGGGAAAATTTCAGCTCATTTGGGAGATCCTGGTCGTCGACATCGTGGGTGACCTCGTCAAGTCCTCGTTGGGTGAAAAGGGCAAGCGATTTATTCCGCTCGGCGTCACCGTCTTTATTTTCGTACTGGTCTCCAACTGGATTGGCTTTCTGCCGACGGCGATGCAGCCGGGTCAATCGGGAGAGATTTTTCCCGCCCCCACGAGCGACGTAAATCTTCCCCTCGCTCTCGCTCTCTTCGTCATCGTGTGGGTGCACATCGAGTCGCTGCGCGCGCGACGCGTCGGTGGCTATATCAAGCATTACGGCCAACCGGCCGGATGGTTGACACCGATCAACCTCATTGAAGAGGTCACCAAGCCGATCACGTTGACGCTTCGTCTTTTCGGCAACCTCTTCTCTGGTGGTCTGATAATTGTTGTCGTGGCGGCCCTGGCGTCCAAAGCGCTCGGTCCCTTCGAAGTTCTTTGGAAGCCCTTCGATCTCGCGATTGGGTTGATTCAGGCGTACATCTTCATGTTGCTCACGATCATCTATCTCGATATGGCGACGAGCCACGAGGAAGTGCACGAAGAGAAACACGAGAAAAAGAAGAAGATTAAGGGCAATGCAGTACTAGAGACTTCGCAGTAACACCAACCAGGAGGAATAGAAATGGCAGGACAAACAGTCGCAGGAGCGATCGGCATTGCGGGAGCACTCGTCGGTGGCGGACTCGCACTTGGTGGAGGCGCCATCGGCGCGGCGATCGGTGACGGCCTGGCCGGTAGTCAGACCATCGCGGCGATCGCCCGTCAGCCCGAGATCGAGGCCAAGGCGCGCACGTACTTCTTCTTGACCGTCGGACTGGTCGAGGCGATGTACTTCATCAACCTGTTGTTCATGATCGTGTTCGTGTACGTATTCGCAAAGATCAAATAGTTCGGTGAACGCACTCTCGTTCGTCGAACGGGCCGAAGTTCCTTGACTACATAGAAGGGCATTGAGATGATCGCTACGTCAGTTTTTCTCCTCCCCAACGGCACGTTCTTCATTGAACTCGTGACGGTGGTGGTGATACTGCTGCTCATGACGAAGTACATCTTGCCGCCCCTCAACAAAGCGTTGGAGAGTCGCCAAGAGAAGATACGCGAGTCACTGGCCGCTGCTGAAGCTGCCAAGGCCGAAGCGGCCGCGGCCGGTGATGAGCGCGCCCAGTTGCTAAGCGCGGCGAGGGACCAGGCCCGCGAGATTGTCGCCGCCGCCCATGCCACGTCGGACCAGGTCCGAGCTGAAGCGGCCGGGCGGGGTCAGGGCGAATACGACCGCATCCTCGCCAACGCCAACGCGGAAGTTGATACGGCACGCCAGCGCGCCATCGACGAGGCCTCGGCGCGGATCGGCGAGGTCGTCTTTGAACTGGTCAACCAGATCGTCGGGCGCGAGGTGGACGAGAGTTCGCACCAGGACTTGGTCCAAGAAGCCGTCTCCGCGTTGAACGTGGAAGCGGCCAGGGGATCTAGTAACTGATCATGCTTCCCAAGCTCGAAGGATACGCCGCTGCTCGTTTGGGTTCACTGGACGCCGTTGCACTCGCGACGGTGTCGGGAGAACTGTCATCGCTCGAACAGACTGTCCTCGGTCAAGCCGACCTGCGAGCCGTGCTGACCGACACCTCGATCGCCGGCGCATCACGGGGACTGATCGTTCACGACTTACTTTCCGAAAAGGTCCACGATGTCACGTTGCAAGTAGCGGTCTACGCCGCGAGCAACGTCCCGGCCCAGGAGGTTCCTCATTCGCTCGCTGAGCTGGCCATCGCGGCGCGGGAGCTCTTGCAGAACGGCACGTACCCGCTCGCCGGACTCGCACTGTTGGCCTCTCGCCAACGCGTCGCCGGTTACGCCGACGCCTTGCTCGACGACGTCGACGCGCAGAACTTCGACGAGATCGAAGACGAGCTCTTTCGCTGGGCGCGCACCGTCGAGGGCAATCTCGAGCTGCGACGCTTACTGCTCGACCGCGACGCGAGCCTTGAATCGCGTCTGGGCACCGTCCAGGCGCTGCTCGGTGACAAGGTCGATTCCGTCACGCTCGCCTTAGCTCGATTCGTGATTGCCGGCGGCCGTTCGCGCGACGTCGTCGGGACGCTCGACTACCTCGTCGACTACGTGGCCAACGCCCGTGACTGGCGGGTGGCGCGCGTGCACACGGCTCGACCACTCGACGAGCAAAGTCGCGCCGACTTGGTCGCATCACTTTCCCTGCTCACCGGCAAGAACGTGGAACTCCAGGTCGCCGACAGTCCCGAGTTGCTGGGCGGCGTGCTGGTCGAGATTGGCGACCTGCGACTGGACGCGACGACGCGCGCGCGTCTGAGCGCCCTTCGTGACGCCGTCTCGCCGGGCCATCTGTACGAATCATCTTTGAATCGAAATGACTAAGAAAAGGAATCTGTGATGACAGAGCTCACCATAAGCGCCAACGAGATTACCGAAGCCCTACGAAAGCACGTGACGGACTTCAACCCGGCTGTCGGGGCCGAGCAAGTTGGTCGCGTCGTCGAGGTCGGTGACGGCATCGCGCGCGTCTCGGGATTGCCTTCAGCAAAAGTTAACGAACTGCTCGAATTCGAGGACGGCACACTCGGCCTCGCGATGAACCTTGACGAGGACACGATCGGCGCCGTCGTGCTCGGCTCGGTCGACACCATTGAAGAGGAACAGGTCGTTCGCGCCACCGGGCGAATCTTGAACATGCCCGTGGGTGACGCCCTGCTCAGTCGCGTGGTGAACGCCATCGGTGAGCCGATCGACGGCAAGGGACCGCTCGTCAATCCCAAGCAGCGCCGCATGGAGATCCAGGCGCCGGGCATCACCGGCCGCCAGCCGGTGTCCGAACCGCTCCAGACCGGCATCAAGGCGATCGACGCAATGACGCCGATCGGACGCGGACAGCGAGAACTGATCATCGGTGACCGTAAGACCGGCAAGACGACCGTCGCCATCGACACGATTCTGAACCAGAAGGGTCAGGACGTGAAGTGCATCTACGTCGCCATTGGTCAGAAGAACTCGTCGGTTGCCCAGACCGTCAAGGTCCTCGAGGACTTTGGTGCGCTCGAGTACACCGTCGTGGTGGTGGCGTCGGCTGGTGACCCCGCGCCGTTCAAGTTTCTCGCCCCCTACGCCGGGTGCGCGATTGGCCAGGAGTGGATGGACAACGGTGAGCACGCGCTCGTCGTCTACGACGACCTCTCCAAGCAGGCCGAGGCCTACCGTCAGATCTCACTGTTGTTGCGTCGTCCACCGGGTCGCGAGGCCTACCCCGGCGACGTCTTCTACTTGCACAGCCGCTTGCTCGAGCGCGCCGCCAAGTTGAGCGACGAGCGTGGCGGCGGGTCATTGACCGCGCTACCAATCATTGAGACTAAGGCCGGCGACATCTCGGCCTACATCCCAACGAACGTCATCTCGATCACCGACGGCCAGATCTTCCTCCAGTCGGACCTCTTCTACTCCGGTGTGCGACCGGCCATCGACGTGGGTAACTCGGTATCGCGCGTCGGTGGGGCGGCCCAGATCAAGGCGATGCGCGCGGTCGCGGGAACGCTCAAGATCGACCTCGCCCAGTTCCGTGACCTCGAGTCGTTCGCGACCTTCGGTTCGGAACTCGACAAGTCCTCGCAGCGTCAGCTCGACCGTGGCTACCGCCTCACCGAACTGTTGAAGCAGGGACTCAACGCGCCCATGCCGGTCGAGGAGCAGGTCATCGCCATCTACGCCGGCACGAAGGGCTGGCTCGACGAAATTCCCGTCGAGGACGTGCGCCGATTCGAGTCCGAGTTGTTGACGAACTTCCGCGCGCAGCACGCCGACCTCCTCTACAACATCCGCGTGGCCGGTGTCCTTCCCGACACGACCGCGCTGGACCACGCGATGCAGATGTTCGTCAACGGCTTCGCCGTCACCGGTAAGTAATTCGAGCTAGGGCGAGCGAAGGAAAGGAGGAGCAATGGCCGGTGGACAGGAACGGATCCTTCGTCGACGAATCAAGTCAGTGCAGTCGACGCGCAAGATCACCAAGGCGATGGAACTCATTGCCGCCTCCCAGATCTCTCGGAGCCAGGCGCGCATCGTTGCCAATCGCCCGTACCGTAACGGCATGCGACGCATCATTGTTGAAGCGGCCAAGGCCGACCCGACCGGCGCCGCCAAGCTCCTCGCGACCCCCGAGCACGTTGCTTCAGCGATCGTGCTCGTCATCACTGGCGACCGCGGGCTCTCGGGCGCCTACAACTCTTCGGCGCTTCGTGCCGGTGAACGACTGGTGCGAAAACTCGAGGGAGAGGGCACGTCGGTTCGTCTCTTCACCGTGGGAAAGAAGGCCGGCGCCTTCTACCGGTTCCGCGGCATCGAACTCGCCGACGGCTTCACGGGCATGTCGGATCGACCGACCTTCGATGACGCGCGTCGGATTGCGAGTCACGTCGCAGCGCCGTTCATCGCCGGCGATGCCCAGCAGGTGCTGTTGGTCTCGACGAGGTTCCTCTCGGCCGCGACCCAGGCCGTTGAGGTGGAGCAACTGTTGCCACTCTCCATGCCGGCCCTCGCCGACGACGAAGCACCAAAGGTCTTGAAGGGCTACACCGAGTTCGAGCCCGAAGTTGAGCAGTTGCTCAAGACCCTCGCACCCAAGGCCCTCGAGAGCGAGATCTTCTCGGCGCTCTTGGAAGGCGCGGCGTCCTTTCACGTGAGCCAACAGCGCGCCATGGCCGCCGCGACGGATAACGCCGATGAGCTCGGCCAGAACCTCAGTCGCGTTATGAACCGGGCCCGTCAGGACTCGATCACCACCGAAATTATGGAAATCGTGGGCGGCGCTGAAGCGCTCCGCTCGGGAAAGTGAGAAACAAATGACCATCGCTCCAGAAAAGACCACACTCGAAACCGGGCGCGTCGTCGCAATTGCCGGACCGGTCGTGGACGTGGAGTTCCCGCCGCACTCGTTGCCCGAGATCAACCACGCGGTCGAAGTTGACATCGTCATTGACGGCGAGACCATCACGGTGACCGGGGAAGTCGCTCAGCAGATCGGCGAAGGCCGCGTTCGCTGCGTCTGTATGAAGCCGACGGACGGCCTTGTTCGTGGCGCGATCGTGCGTCAAACCGGTCGCGGCATCACCGTGCCAGTGGGCGACGCGGTGCTCGGCCACGTGTTCAACGTGATTGGCGAGTCGCTCGACACTGACGACATTGGTCCCGTCGAGGACTACTGGGAGATCCACCGCAGCGCGCCGGCCTTCGACCAACTCGAGCCCCACGCGACGATGTTCGAGACCGGCATCAAGGTTGTCGACCTCCTCGCCCCCTACGTGCAAGGCGGCAAGATCGGCCTCTTCGGGGGTGCGGGCGTCGGCAAGACCGTCCTCATCATGGAGATGATCCGTCGCGTGGCCGAACTCCACGAGGGCGTGTCAGTCTTCGCCGGGGTGGGCGAGCGCACGCGTGAGGGCACCGACCTCCTCTTGGAGATGCGTGAGTCGGGTGTCATCGAGAAGACCGCACTGGTGTACGGACAGATGGACGAGCCACCAGGCGTGCGCCTTCGTGTCGCGCTGGCCGCCCTCACGATGGCCGAGTACTTCCGTGACGTCAAGAACCAGGACGTACTGCTCTTCGTCGACAACATCTTCCGATTCGTGCAGGCCGGCTCAGAGGTCTCAACGTTGCTCGGTCGCATGCCGAGCGCGGTGGGGTACCAGCCCACGCTCGCCGACGAGATGGGTGAGCTCCAAGAGCGCATCACCTCGACGCGTGGCCGTTCGATTACGTCGTTGCAGGCCGTCTACGTGCCCGCAGACGACTACACCGACCCCGCGCCGTTCACGACGTTCACGCACCTCGACGCGACGACGGAGCTCAGTCGTCAGATCGCCGCGTTGGGCATCTACCCGGCCGTGGACCCATTGACCTCAACCTCGAACATCTTGGCGCCGGAGATTGTCGGTGAGCGTCACTACGCCGTCGCGCGCCAGACCCAGCAGATCCTTCAACGTAATAAGGAACTTCAAGACATCATCGCGATCCTGGGTCTCGACGAACTGTCCGAAGAGGACCGGATCACGGTGACGCGCGCGCGCAAGATCCAGCGCTTCCTCTCGCAGCCGATGTTCGTGTCGAAGGTTTTCACGGGTATTGACGGCATCAACGTGCCGGTCGCCGAGACAGTGGAGTCGTTCGAGCACCTGGTGAATGGTGACCTCGACGCGTTCCCGGAGCAGGCCTTCTTGAACGTGGGAGGGGCCTCTGATGTCGAGCGCAAGGCCGCCGAACTCGCGAAGGAATAGATGTGGCGACGCTGAAAGTTCAAATCGTGACGCCGGAGGCGCCCTTGTGGGTCGGTGAGGCGACGGCACTCGTGGCGCGGTCTTCCGAAGGCTGGTTCACGGTCTTGCCTGAGCACATGGACATGGTTGGTGACGTCGTACCGAGCGTTGTTCGCGTTGGAACAACTGAGGGAGAAATCGCTATCGCCATCCACCGCGGCTTCTTCCAGGTAGGGCATGGCGAATTGGAAGGCGAGACGCTCGCCACCGTGCTGGCGGGTATCGCCGAAAAAGTTGACGAGATCGACGTCGCGCGTGCCCAGGTCGCGAAAGACGCTGCCGAAGCCGAGATCGCTGCCGACGCTCGCAACGAACAAGAGACCGCCGCGAGCATGCTGGCGAGATCTGCGCTCGAACGGGCCGAACTTCGACTGAGTGCGGCCAAGTCGTGATGCGTGTAGTGGACCGAATCGAACAGTCGGGCGTCGCCCATTGGGGCCCCAAATATGCCGAGCGCGCGACCTATGGCGACGACATCGCCGACCAATATGGGAGAGCGCAAATTTGGAAGCGCATCACCTGGGCGTTCTATCTCGCGGGATTAATACTGATGGTCGCTCCGGTCGGTCACGCGCTTCAGTACGTCGGATGGATGATCACGACCGTCGGACTCTTTCCGCTGGTCTGCTGGTTGGCCGAGCGATTCAAGTTCCGAAAAGCCGTCAAACTCGCGACCGAATAATCCCCTCACGCGACGACGTGGGGCCGTCAAGAATTGAATCGAGCAGTCCGCGCTCGGTCTCAATCAATCGCTACCGGGCGCTCACGTAGTCCAGCAGGTCCTTTTTCTCGTGTTCGAGTTCGTCAAAACGGGCCTTCACGACGTCGCCAATCGAGATCATTCCCACCAATTGATTGTCGTGGACTACGGGAACGTGTCGAATCCGTCGCTCAGTCATGAGGCCCATGAGATCGGTCACCATCGTCGTAACGTCACAGGTCTTGACGTCGGTCGACATCAATTCCGCCACCGTCATGTTGAGTGCCTCGGCGCCGCTGGTCGCGAGAGCTCGCACCGCGTCGCGCTCAGAAAAGATGCCCACGAGCGGGGGGTTGGGTCCAGTTACCACGAGGGCGCCGATACCTCGCTCCTTCAAGAGCAGTAATGCGTCGTTGACGGTGCGCTCCTGAGAGATCGTGGCGACGTCTTGATGTTTGTTCTCTAGAAGAATTGAAACCTGCACGGTGACCTCCTTGATTGGTACGCGCGTACCCGAGTCCGGTGGGCTCTAGAGCGCAACCTAGGACGACGTTCGTGTGATTGCAATATGAATGCCTTCAGAATTCCATCAGCGATGTTGAATTCGAGCAACGAGCGCGGTTCGCGCCATGTGAACTATTTGACAAGGACCGGAGGACTAGAAGCCGGCAGAGGTGAACTCTTCGAGTTTGTTATGACGATGGAACGTCTCGACCGTTCGCACGGTGCCGGAGCGAGAACGAACAACCATCGATTGTGTCGTCGCACCGAAGTCGTGAAAGCGGACGCCGCGAAGAAAGTCGCCGTCGGTGATGGCGGTCGCCGAGAAAAAGCAGTTGTCACTCGCGACCAAGTCGTCGGTCGTTAGGACCCGCGAGAAGTCGTAACCCAGGCTCTCGGCCAAGGTGCGTTCCTCGTCATCGCGTGCGACGAGCATCCCTTGAATTTCGCCACCGAGTCCCTTCAGCGCCGCCGCGGCGATGACGCCTTCTGGCGTGCCGCCGATGCCAAAGAGGACGTCCGCGCCCGAGTTCGGCCAGCCGGTGGCAATGGCCCCGGCGACGTCGCCGTCAGAGATTGAGAGCACGCGCGCTCCGGCCTCTCGCACTTCGGCGAGGAGAGCTTCGTGGCGGGGGCGGTCCAGGATCACGACGCCGAGTTCGGGCACCGGCTTCTTCAAGCGCTTGGACAGTTCGAAGAGATTGTCGGTCGCCGACGCGTTGATGTCGACGGAGCCGCGACCGCGTGGTCCTACGGCCACCTTCTTCATGTAAACGCACGGACCGGGATTGAACATGGTGCCGCGTTCCGACAGAGCGATGACAGAAAGCGCGCCATTGCGACCCATCGCGGTCAATGTCGTGCCGTCAACCGGGTCGACCGCGATATCGACCATCGGCGGACGACCGTCGCCGATGCGCTCACCGTTGTACAGCATCGGGGCAGCGTCCTTCTCACCTTCACCAATGACGACGATGCCATCCATGGCGATGGCTCCCAGCACGAAGCGCATTGCGTCGACTGCGGCGCCGTCGGCCGCGTTCTTGTCGCCACGACCTGACCAACGCGCGGCGGCGATGGCCGCCGCTTCGGTGACGCGAATCATCTCCAGGGCAATATTTCGGTCCGGTTCGGACGGTTGCAGCACGAGGCCAGCGTACTCACAAGACGGGTCAGTGCCTCGTCCCGGACCATTTCATCCGAACTGCGATACTTGATGCGTGACATCACTGGTCGTCAAACCCGCCGGCGCCCTCGAAGGCGAGGTCCAGGCCTTCGGCGCCAAGAACGCGGTGTTGAAGGAGATGGCGGCCTGTCTACTCGCCAGCGGTGAGCACCGGCTCACCAACGTTCCCGAAATCACCGATGTCGTGGTCATGGGCGAACTGCTCACGGCCCTCGGCTGCACCGTCGAGCGACCGGCGCGACACGAACGTTTGATTGTGGTGCCTGACTGCTCGCAAATCAACCCGGTCGCTCCGTCGCATCTCTTCGAAGCGATGCGCGCCTCCATTGTGATTCTCGGTCCGCTGCTCGCACGCTGTGGTCGCGCGGACATGGCGTTGCCCGGCGGTGACGATTTCGGTCAGCGTCCAATCAACTTCCATACTGATGGACTCTCCGCGATGGGCGCCACGTTTCACAATGACCGCAGTTCGATTCGTGCCGAGACGAATCGTGATCGACTGCGGGCAACGCGCATCACGCTCGAGTACCCGAGTCACACCGCCACCGACAACCTCCTCATGGCCTGTTCGCTCGCCGAAGGACGCTCGGTCATTGACAACGCGGCTCGCGAGCCAGAGGTCGAGGACCTTGGTCGCCAACTGATCGCCATGGGCGCGCGCATAGAAGGACTCGGCACCTCTCGTCTCACCATCGACGGCGTCGCGGAACTTACGCCAACGAGCCACCACGTCGTGACTGACCGAGTCGTGACGGCAACCTACTTAGCCTCGGGTCTCATTACTGGCGGCGAGGTACGCGTGATCGACGCACACCCCGAACATATGGAGATGCTGCTGAGAAAGATCGAAGCGATGGGCGGCACCGTCGACGTGACCGGCGAGGGAGTAAGTGCGCGAGGGCCGAAGCGCCTGAGCGCTTGTGACGTCGCGACGTTGCCCTATCCCGGCGTCGCGACCGACTACAAACCACTCATCACCACCATGCTGAGTGTCGCCACCGGTGTCTCGGTGGTCACGGAAAATCTCTTCATCGGACGGTTCCGCTACGTGGACGAGTTGGTGCGCCTCGGGGCGAGCATCACCACCGAAGGTCATCACGCCATGGTGCGCGGCGTCGACCATTTGGTGGGCACGTCCGTGCACGCGAGCGATATCCGAGCGGCCGCGGCACTCATTCTGGCCGGACTCGTCGCCGAAGGAGAAACGACCGTCACGGGACTCGATCACATGGACCGCGGCTACGACGACTTCGTCGGTCGACTTCGCCATCTCGGCGCGGCCATCGAACGGAACCAATGATCTCTCGAGATCCAGCGGAGCTCATGACCCAAGCTCGCGAGGGTTCGCGAACCGCGCTGGCGCGACTCCTCACCTTCGTCGAGTCGGGGGGCACGTTGCAGTTGACGACCGCGGCGTTGGCGTACCGGTCTTTGGCGCCGTACGTCATTGGGATCACCGGAGCGCCCGGTGCCGGTAAGTCGACGCTGACTGACCAATTGATCAACGTCGTACTTGAACGCGGCTCCTTCGACGGCGTCGACCCCTTTGGGGAGGTGAGCGTCCTCTGCGTCGACCCGAGCTCGCCCTTCACCGGTGGCGCAATCCTCGGTGACCGGATTCGCATGCAGGGTCACGCCACGAACGAGCACGTCTTTATTCGCTCCATGGCAACGCGGGGCCATCTGGGTGGCCTCTCACTGGCCGTGCCCGACGCCGTGCGCGTGTTGGGTGCCGCGAACTTCCGACTGGTGTTGGTCGAGACCGTCGGCGTGGGACAGATGGAAGTGGAGATTGCCTCGGCGGCCGATACGACCATCGTCGTCGTCAATCCCGGATGGGGTGACGCCATGCAGGCCAATAAGGCCGGACTCCTTGAAGTGGCCGACATCTTTGCCATCAACAAGGCCGACCGCGCCGGCGTGCGCGAGACACGTCGCGACCTCGAACAGATGCTCGATCTCGGCGGCGAACACGAGTGGCGCCCCCTCATTCTCGAAACGGTGGCGACGACCAATGGTGGCGTCACTGAACTATGGGACGCGGTGGTCGCGCACCGCAGGTTCCTTGACGATGGGCGACTCGAGCATCGTCGACGCGCGCGGATGCGCGTCGAACTCGACAAGGTAATCACGGCCACGGTTCGTTCACGCGTGGGCGCCCTGGCCCACGGCGAGGCGTACGAGGCGCAGGTGAGTGCGTTGCTCGCCGGCACGACCGACCCGTACCAGGCGGCGCAGGCGCTCTTAGAGGGCGCATGATCGCCACGTCGGTCCCCTTCGATCTGGTCTTCTTGCTTCACGTCATCGCGGCCGTCGATATTTTGATCGTGTTCATTGCGATGCGTGTTGCCGGACAGGCGGTGGCGCGTGGCGCCGACGCGCCGGTGCAGCAGGCCAAGTTTCCCAGTCGCCACAATTGGGCGGCGCGGGTGCTACACGTCCTGCCGGTGAGCGGCGTCATCTTGTCGCTGGCCGGCAACAGTTCGCTCTCGCTCACCAAGCCGTGGATCGGCGTGGGCATCCTCTGCTACCTCGCCGCCGCCGGCCACCTCGAAGCACGCACGCTACCTAAGGAGAAGGTGCTGAGCCAGATGATTGCCCACGACGGCGTGGCCTCGCCGCAACGGGGCCGGGACTTCGTCCAATCGGTTGACGTGTTGTTGGCGTTGCTGGGCGTCGCGCTGATCGCGATGCTGGTGCAGTCTTAGCTAAAGGAAACTGGCGTGCCCGACCATGCCGGCCGCCACGGTTGCGTTGGTCGCTTCGTCAATGAGGACGAAGCTTCCGGTCACGCGATTCACGCGGTAGTCGTCGACGACGAGCAGTTCCGCGGTCTGCAAGGTGGCGAGGCCAATGTCGTTGGTGTTCAGCGTCGTTGAATCGTCGATGTCTAGTTTCGCGATGTCGATAACACCGTTGATGATCTTGATCCGGACTGGCGTGACCTTCGAGGTGTGCTTCAGGCGGAGTCGTTGGCCCACCACGAGGGGCTTCTCTCCGAACCAGCAGATGGTCGTTTTGAGTTCATTGGAGACCGTCGGCAGGGGAGCGGTAGCGATGAGGTCACCGCGTCCGGCGTTCGTCTCGGCGGCCAGTCCCAGATCGGCGGCGAGGCCGACCGTGGCGTCGTCGATCTCGTCGCCACCGAAATGAATTGACGTGATGGTCGTCTCCACGTTGGCGGGCAGGAGCGTGACGCGGTCGCCCACGCGCATCGTGTCACCGTTCACCATTCCGGCGTAGGTGCGACCGCCGCCGGGTTGGCGAAGGACCCACTGAATCGGGAGTCGAGCACCCTGGGTCGTGGTGTGCTCCCAGGCGCCGGCCTCAGAACGCTCCAGGGCGTCCAGGACCGTCGGACCGTCGTACCAAGGGAGATTGCTCGACGACTCGACGACGTTGTCGCCGAGGAGCGCCGACACGGGAATTATGGAGACCGATGTGAAGTCCAGTTCGCGTGAGAGTGTGACGATCTCATCGACGACGCGGTCAAAGGCCAATTGGGACCAGTCGACGGCGTCCATCTTGTTGACCGCGACGATGATTGATCGCACGCCGAGCAGCGCCGCGATGCACAGGTGGCGCCGAGTTTGCTCCTTGAGCCCCGAGGCAACGTCGAGAACGACGAGCGCGAGATCGGCGGTCGACGCGCCGGTCGCCATATTGCTGGTGTACTGCACGTGTCCGGGGCAGTCCGCGATAATGAACTTGCGCGTGGGCGTGGTGGCGTAGCGGTAGGCGACGTCGATGGTGATGCCCTGTTCGCGTTCCGCGCGAAGTCCGTCGGTAACGAAACTGAGGTCGAGGTCCCCCACGCCGCGCCTCTCGGAGGCTTCGGCAATGGCGTCGAGTTGGTCGTCAAAGAGTTGACGAGTGTCGACGAGTAGGCGACCAATAAGTGTTGACTTCCCGTCGTCGACGGACCCGATCGTGGCGAGACGCAGTAGATCCTTCGTGGCTAACTGCATGTTTAGAAGTACCCCTCGCGCTTTCGGTCTTCCATCGCGGTCTCAGAGAACTTGTCGTCGGCCCGAGTCGCGCCGCGCTCTGAGACGTTGGCGAGCGCGACCTCCTCGATGATGGCGCTCAACGTGCTCGCGCGTGACAACACCGCGCCCGTGCAGTTCGCGTCACCTACCGTGCGAAAGCGAACGGTGAGGCGCTCGACGGTCTCGCTCTCTCGTGGTTCTACGAAGGGACCAATGGCCAAGTACATGCCGTCGCGCAGTACGACGTCGCGATCGTGGGCGAAGTAGATGTCGGGCAACGCCATGCTCTCACGCTCGATGTACTGCCACACGTCGAGTTCGGTCCAGTCCGAGAGGGGGAAGGCGCGCGCGTGTTCGCCGGTGTTCACCTTCCCTTGGTAGAGCTGCCAGAGTTCGGGACGTTGCTTGCGCGGGTCCCATTGGCCGAAGGTGTCGCGGAACGAAAGGATCCGCTCTTTGGCGCGGGCCTTGTCCTCATCGCGGCGCGCGCCACCGAAGGCGGCGTCGAAGTTGTTGTCGTTGATGGCATCGAGGAGCGTCACTGTCTGGAGCCGGTTGCGCGAACCCATGAGCCCGGGGTCGACGACCTTGCCTTGGTCGATCGAGTCTTGTACTTTGGCGACGACCAGACGCGCGCCGACGCGCTCTACCGTGGCGTCGCGAAAGTCAATGACTTCGGGAAAGTTCTGCCCGGTGTCGATATGCATGACCGGGAAGGGCAGTTGCTGGGGCGCGAACGCCTTCACGGCGAGGTGCAATAAGACCGCTGAGTCCTTGCCGCCCGAGAAAAGCAGGACGGGGCGTTCGCACTCCGCCACCACCTCTCGGAGGATGAAAATGGCGTGGGACTCCAGAAGGTCGAGGTGGTCGGTGGCGTGGGAGGTGCGCAAGGGTGTCGTCGTCATAGTCCGTTGGGTCTCCGTATATCCTAGTAAAACACTCGAGAATGTAAGGCCGTTGAGCAAATGCCCCTGATCGCACCGACCGGTGACCTCCTCGATGAACTCGAGGCTGTGAACGACAGTTTCGAACGATCGACGCCGATCCAAATTCTGCAGTGGACCTTCGAGCGATTCAACGACGACGTCGCAGTGGCATGTTCGTTCGAAGACGTCGCGTTGCTGCATATGGTTCATCAACTTCGTCCCAACTCTGAAATCATCTTCTTGGACACCGGGGGACACTTCCCCGAGACGCTCGAATTCGCATCGCGGATTGAACGCGAGTGGTCGCTCAACATGACGCGCACGAAGCCCCCAGCGGAGGCGAAAGAGTGGCCGTGCGGCACAGAACGGTGCTGCGAACTTCGCAAAGTGGAGCCACTCGGGCGTGCGGTCGCGGGGAAATCGGCGTGGATTACGTCGGTGAAACGCGTTGACGCACCGTCGCGGGCAACGATGAAAACCCTGATGTGGGATGAGAAATTCCAGTTGGTGAAAGTGAACCCCCTCGCCACGTGGACCGACGACGACGTTGCGTACTACTTGACGTCGAACGACCTACCCGAGAATCCCCTCTGGGCTCAGGGCTATGCCTCAATTGGGTGCGCGGCGATGACCGAAAAACCACTCATTCCCGGCGACCGCAGATCGGGTCGTTGGGTTGGTGCCGACAAGGAAGAGTGCGGCCTCCACGAGGCGTGACATCCACCAAAAACCCTTAAAACACCCGTAACCTTGACTGCAATGTCAAGGTCGTCGGTTGTGAGGCTGGTCGGGTGCTGTTAATTATCCTGGCCCTATTTTGGGTGGCCCTTCTGGCACCCGTGGCCATCCGACGGCTCCGAGACGGTGGTCCCGAACGTTCGATTGATTCCTTCCACGCCGAGCACGAGGTCCTCAGCCGCCAGGAGTACTCCGTGTCGCCGGCCCACCGATTGGACCGGCCCGACGAAGCCAAAACCGAGGTTGCAGAGGAGGTTCGGCGCCCTCGACTGACCGTCGTTCACGCCGATGACACCTACCGTTCGTTGGAGACACGTAGTTCGTGGGACGAGTGGAGCGATGACTACGACTTCGACGAGGAAACCCAGAGTCGCGAGTCTGGCATGAACCGCTACGCGCAGGCCTATTCATCGGTGCCCAATGAAACGACCGTGACACGAAGTTACCAAGCACCGATTCGCCGTCGCTCAATGAAGTCTCGACGCAAGATGATGTTTGTGCGTCTCGTTTTGTGCGCGGCAGTGTTGACAATCATTTCGTTCGTGTCGGGCTACGCGTTGTTCACCGACGTCGCTGTCGCGTCGTGGGTCTGCGTCGTTAGCTTTGTCGCGCTCGCCCTCTACGCCGTGAGTCAGGGTTACCTCGAAGAATCGTCGCTCGGAGTGCGTATTCCCCAGCCCCGCCGACTGGCCACAATCCAGCCCCTCTACATCGACAGCGCGCTTCAGAGCACCAATCAATTCGACGCCGAGTACGACGAAGAGTACGGCGACGGCTGGGAGCGCCAGCCCCTACAGCGACAGGCGTTGGGCTAAAGTTAAAGCCTCTTCGGGGGTGTAGCTCAATTGGTAGAGCGCTACGTTCGCAATGTAGAGGCAGTGGGTTCGAATCCCATCACCTCCACCGATTTGGCTTGACCCCATTAGTTGGACAACGCCAACGCTTATGCGAGTTTGAGTTGCCAGTATTGGGCACGTCACGCGGCACTTCGCACTTCGTATCCACGACTACGAGTGAATGTGTCGAGGATACGAAGTGTGCGCCGTCCGAAATCTTGCAACTTCCACTACCCCGGTGGATTGGGCCTAATTGAGCCTCATGTGCAACGTTGACTGCGTGATGGTCGAGTCTGGCTGGTAGGCGCCGGTGGTGGCGTCAATCAACTCGACGAAGTTTGTGTCCGCGGCCAAGGCGTGCTGTGCTGCTTCGAACGCCGCAATGTTCTTGTAGCCCGCGATCCAGATGACTGAGCCGTAGGGACCGGTCTGGGCCGCGAGGAATCCCGTTGACACGCCGGTCGCCTTTTCCACCGCTTGGGCAATCTCAACGCCGCCCATCATTCCGCGGGCGTAGTTCCCTGGCGCGCACACCGCGGAGACGGTGCCGACGTACGTCGCGTCCTCGGACGGGGCGTTTCCCGCGTAGACCGTCTCGTACAACGTGTCATTTATCGGACCGTTCACGAAATCAATTCCTTTTGCGGCGAGTTCTAGGTACTTGGCGTTCGTGTTGATGCTCATAAAACCCTTTTCTACGGCGCTTAAGTCCTCCCACATCGACGTCCACGTGACGGTGCCGACGCCCGGTGATAGGACCGTGGTCCAGACTCCGACGTCGTTGCCCAGACCGGCCGCGGCGGCTGCGCCAATTTCCACGGCCCATTTTTCGAAGTCCAGTCCCCTCAGATTGATCTGCCTTGCTAATAGATACATAATCCCCCTTCAATGTCGACGCCATTCGACGCCAACGGGGAACTTATAGCAAATTCCTTCGCCGCGCTCTTGGAAGAAATGAACGACACGGAGGTCACGCGTGACGCATGGACGCGAACTGTTGGCCGCTGTCGCACGCTCTCTTCGTTGCGCGCCGCACGAGACCCAGAGGCCAGACGACGGTACCGGCAAACCAACAGACGACGCGCAATCCATCGATGTACAAGGTCGCGTTGATCACGACCGAATGAGAACTTCCAGGGGAAATGCGAATCCCATGGCCCCTACCGATTGGGCTACAGGAGCTCCTCCATCTGCTTGAGTTCAATCTGCTGCGCGTGGCGATCGAGCTTGTCAGGCATCTTGAAGTAGGGATTGCCCTTCGCCCAGTAGTAGAAGAGCGGAATTAATCCCAACGCCATCGTTCCCAGTCCGATCCACAGAGCCTTGGGGTTGCTGGTGCGCAGCGAGTTGACCTGGTTCTCCAACACGTAACCCATGAACACGGCTCCGACGAGTGGCCACAGTCCCATGAAGATGAAGTTCCCAACGGATTGGAAAAGTTGTCGGCGATACAAGATGACGACCGACAACCCCGCGAGGCCGTAGTAGATACAGATCTGCAGTCCGATTGCGGTCACGCCGTCACTCAGGATCGTGTACACCGAACCGACGTACGAACTCCCGACGAACAGGAGCAGAGAGAAGATCGCCGCTGTCATCGTCGCCACGACCGGCGTCTTTCTCACCTTGTCTATTCGTCCGAGCGCTCTGGGCAGCGTGTTGTCACGGCCCATGGTGAAGAGCGTGCGTGTCACCTGAATGAGCGTCGTCTCGAGCGTGGCCACCGTCGAAAGGACTACCGCGAGGATCAAGAGCTTCCCGCCCCAGCCGTGCCACACGGCTTGACCGAGGACCGCGAGAATGTCCGACGAGTTGTTCGGATTCTGCAACTGCGCCGGTGTGAGCACGAGGTTCGTCGCCACGGTGAACACTTCGAAAAGAAGGAATACGACGATGACCCCGATGACGCCACCCATCCCTGAGGTGGTCTTGGGCTCCTTGGTCTCCTCGTTCAGGTTCGCCGTGACGTCCCATCCCCAATAGAAGAAGGCGGCGATCAACGCGCCGGCAGCAAACGTTCCCGAACCCCTGTGATGAAAGACGGACCAGGAGAACCAGTTCCAGGAGAAGCTGGTCACGTGATGGGCGTGGAACAGCGCCAGCGCTGCGAACAGAACGAGCAGGGCCACCTCGATAGTGGACATGATGATCTGCACCTTGACGGTCACGGTGACGCCGGCCGCCACGGCGGCCACCATCAGCATGAAGAAGATGGCTCCAATAATCGTGGTCGCCGTCTTGCTGGGCGCCGACGAAGTGAAGATATTGATGACGCTTCCACCCGCCGGAAACGTCGCGATCACCATGAAGAGGAGCGCGGAGACAACCAGCGCCCAGCCCGACAGATAGCCGAAGAAGGGGTGGATGGCTCTCCGGACCCAAGAGTAGGCGGCGCCCGCGTGCGAATCGTCTCGGCTCAGGTAACTGAACGCGAAGACGATACCGAACATGCAGATCCCGCAGTACAGCAGTGCGGCGGCACCACCGTAGAGGACGGTGACGAACAACACCGTGGCCGTACCCGCGATCGAGTAGCCGGGTGCGGAGCCGGCAATGCCCATGATGGTCGAGTCGAAAAGGCCGAGGACCCCGTGTCGCAGACTATTTTCCGTGGCGTCACTGCCAACCACTTCGGCTACTTCGGACATCTCGACCTCTTTCTCAGTGTTCGTGTTCGCACCTGCTGCGGGCGCGCCAGGTATCGAAATGTAACATGCGCACCAGCGGTTGCGACGGGGATTGTGGCCCAGCGTTGCACCATATGCATCGAGAAAGGATTCCCATGTCTCAGATCGTCCGTGTACACAATTTCATGGTGTCGAGCGATGGCTACGGCTCCGGTGTGGGGCAAAGTCTCGAGCACCCATTCGGTCATGCGAATCCGGCCGAACTCTTTTCGTGGGCGGGAGCGACCGCGCACTGGGTCAACCGAACCGATCCTGGGGGAACGTACGGTTTCGACGACTACTGCACTCGCGACTTCACTCGGAACATCGGTGCCGAAATCATGGGGCGCAATAAATTTGGCCCCCAGCGCGGACCGTGGGAAAACTATGACTGGGAAGGGTGGTGGGGTGACGACACGCCGTTCCACACGCCGGTGTTCGTACTCACGCATCACGTGCGCCCCTCCATCACCTTGGGGGACACCACGTTCCACTTTCTCGATGCGTCGCCGCAGGACGCTCTCGGGCAGGCGTTCGAAGCGGCCGATGGCAAAGACGTGCGCCTCGGTGGTGGGGTCGCCACGGTGCGCGAGTTTCTCGAGGCAGATCTCATCGACCAAATGCATATCGCGGTAGCGCCAATCGAGCTTGGTCGTGGCGAAAGGCTCTGGGACAGTCCCGACGATCTCGTCGACCGTTTCTTCTTGGAAAAGGTACCGAGCCCGAGCGGAGTGACGCATCTCTTTTTCTGGCGACGCTAACTGTCAAACCGGTGCCATGCGTTGACCATTCGGTTCATCGAACTGGATCTCAAATGAGACTGTCATCGATCCAGGGCGATCGGCGACTCGAGAATTATGGGTTGGGCCCCCGCAACGTTTTGCTAAGCCACTCCGGCCTGCCCGCCGATTCATTGAGTAATTGATCCAAGGCTTCGACCGACAGCGGTCGCGCAAAAAGGAATCCTTGACCGGTGTCGACCCTCTCGGTCTCGAGTTGCGTGCGCTGGTCGTGTGTCTCCACTCCTTCGGCAATGGTTTCGATTCCCAACACCTTCCCCAACTGGACGAGCGTGTGGACTAACGCGGCAGACTCTCGTGAATCGGCGATGCCCGAGACGAAGGATCGGTCGATCTTCAAGATGTCGATGGGGAACTGTCGCAGGTACGCAAGGGAGGAGTAACCCGTCCCAAAGTCGTCTATCGCGATGCGAACGCCAATCGCCTTTAGCAACATCATGCGTGCGAGCGTCGAACCTGAGTCATGCATGAGGGCCGTTTCAGTCAGTTCGAGAATAAGGTGATGCGGGTCGAAGCCGGTGATTGCTATCGCTTCACGCACGTCGGTCACGAGACTGTCACGCTCGAGCTGCTTGGCCGAGATATTCACCGATACGGCGAAGGTATGGCCACGGCTCTGCCAAAGCGCGCCTTGGCGGCAGGCCTCGTGGATCACCCAAGCCCCCACCGGAATGATCTGGCCACTCGACTCGAGTGCGGGGATGAAATCATTTGGCTGCACCACTCCACGTTCAGGCTGTGCCCAGCGCAGCAACGCTTCGACGCCAGTGAAGGCACCTGTTGCGAGTTCGACGGTCGGTTGATACATCAAGAAGAACTGGTCGCTCTCGAGCGCGCCGCGAAGATCCAATTCGAGTGCGCGGTGATAATCGACCGACTCCTGCATTGACGTGGCAAATTTCACCGCCTGCTGCTTGCCACGAGCCTTTGCCTGATAGAGCGCAATGTCGGCGTCTTGAAGTAACTCTTCAGGCGTCGCGCGGTCACCTTCGGCAATACCAATACTGGCGGTGACGTTGAGCGGGGTATTGCTCGCGGCGATGATAAAGGGCGTCGCAAGAACATCAAGAATTCGTTCGGCCACGACGTCGACGCCCGCCTCGAGCGAGACGCCCTCGGCCAGGACAACGAATTCGTCCCCGCCGAGTCGCCCCACGGTGTCAGTCTCTCGGACGGCGCTGAGAAGTCGCACGCCAACGCTCACGAGAAGTTGGTCGCCGGCGCGGTGACCGAGTGTGTCGTTGATGTCCTTGAAGTTGTCGAGGTCTAGGAAGAGTGCGGCAACGTCGTGATGTTCACGTCTCGCTCTCGCCAGCATTCGGTCGATTCGGTCCAAGATCAGTGCTCGATTGGGAAGTCCCGTGAGCGAATCGTGCAACGCCTGGTGTTGGAGTTGATCGGTGCGCTCCTTCACCAGATGCATCGCCCGAGAGCGGCTCGTGCCGAGTA
>Ga0208849_1000956_pt1 | contig 22937 bp, 20 predicted proteins | sample NGESurdeep072012_10_FD_184470 | JGI IMG/M metagenome (GOLD analysis project Ga0208849, IMG submission 184470) | Arctic peat soil microbial communities from Barrow, Alaska - NGEE Surface sample 53-3 deep-072012 (SPAdes) | ecosystem: Environmental > Terrestrial > Soil > Wetlands > Peat ... | reverse complement strand
CTGACGCAAGTGCGACGTCACCTGCCGCTGGTGATAACCCCTTTTTAGCAGAAAACCGGCCATTTATGCCAAAAACCATTGTTTTAACCATTTTGAGGTGCCATTTCACCATTTTAGGAAACCAGCCCGCGAAGATGGCCGACTGACAATAGCCCAGCCATTTATGGCTGGGTAAATTCCAGCGCATTGCGAGTCGCGCAGGGACGGCAGACAATTTTCTTTCGTCCCTGACGGGACTTGCGACGATTCCGAACCGTGAACCCAGCCATAAATGGCTGGGCTATTTTCAAAGACAAATGCCGCTCCGCTGGTGGCCGTTCGCAAGAACCTTGATTTGGTTTGGGTTTGGTTCTACAAAGATGTCGCGCCGACGGCGCTGGAAATATGTTGCGCGGGCAATTATGTTCGGAACAGTCAAATCACAATGCGCCTTTGCAAGCTCAACACTCCAACGCTGGTTCTAGCAGTCGCTTATGCTTTCATCATCAGCGCCAGTGCCGTGGCGAACATTTGGATTAATCACGTCGCCAAAGGCTCGTGGGATTTCTACCCGGTCGCAGAGATTCTTTGGGTATTGTGCAGTATCTTTATCTTGGCGATATGCGGCACCACAAGGGGGTTGGTTCTTGCCGTGATTGCACTGCTTTTTCTCGACTCGTTCGTGGATATATGCGCGATGGGTGATCCCTTTTGGTGGGGCACACCACCTCGACTAATTCAGTGGATATGGGAGACGAGACCCCACGGAGAGCGTTTGGTTTCTGCATATTGGTTATGCCTTGGGGGATTACAAATTCCATTGCGTTGTTTTGCTATGGCATGGGTGGCTTCCGGTGGCTGGGGAAGAAAATTTGGCATCATAGCTTTGGGTCTCAACCTCATCTGGTTCACGAATGTCCAAGACGTTCTTTATTACTTTGTGTGGCTTGGACTTTACAATACCCATATACATTATTTTTTCTATCTGCGGCCAGACGGCTTCTGGAATCTGTGGAACGTCCTACTTTTGCGAGTGCCTATCGGAGTTACTATTGGCGTTCTCTTGGTTCGGGCTGGAAAGTGTGAGAGCCGGAGTTTGTTGACCACGGTTTTAATTTGGTGTGCAGTTTTATGGATTGTTTTGAATACGTTGGCATTTGCAGTCGGAAGGCAATTTGAGATTTACCATAATGCTACGATGCGGCCTAATTTTGGAACGATAGTCTGCAAATCATTTCCTCGCACGTTTTGATTTCCGATAACTCACCGGCTTCGCCTCCGATTTCGTGCCGTCCAGCATGTGTTTGAGTTCCTTGATCTGGTCGCGGAGCAGCGCGGCTTTTTCAAATTTCAAATCCTCGGCGGCCTTGAGCATTTCGGTCTCGAGTTCCTGGATCGTCGAGGTGATGTCAATGTCCGTGCTGCCTTCGCGCAAAACCAAATCGGCCTCTTTGCGGTCGGATTCGTAAGTCGCGAGGCTTTCCTCGACGGCGCGGACGACGCTGCGCGGCGTGATGTTGTGCGCGACATTGTAGGCGATCTGTCTTTCGCGGCGATATTTGGTGACGGCGAGAAATTTCTGGATGCTTTGCGTCATCACGTCGGCGTAAAGGATCACTTCGCCGTTCAGATGGCGCGCGGCGCGTCCGGCGGTCTGGATCAAGCTGGTTTCGCTGCGCAGAAAACCTTCCTTGTCCGCGTCGAGAATCGCGACGAGTGAAACTTCCGGCAAATCCAGGCCTTCGCGCAACAGATTGATGCCGACGAGCACGTCGAATTCGCCTTTGCGGAGCGAACGCAAAATTTCCACGCGCTCGATCGCGTCAATTTCGCTGTGCAGATACTGGACGCGCACGCCGATGTCGCGCAGATAATCCGTGAGTTCCTCCGCCGTGCGTTTGGTCAACGTCGTGACGAGCGTGCGTTCTTTTTTCTCGGCGCGTTTGCGGACTTCCTCGAGCAGATCGTCAATCTGGCCTTTGAGCGGCTTGAGCGTGATGGTCGGGTCAATGAGTCCGGTCGGGCGCACGACGAGTTCGGCGACGTGGCCCTGCGACCAGCCGAGTTCGCGCGGCGCGGGCGTGGCGCTGACGTAGATCGTCTGGTTTTGCATGGACTGAAATTCCAAAAAATTCAGCGGACGATTGTCGAGCGCGCTCGGCAAACGAAATCCGTGCTCGACCAAAACGGTCTTGCGCGATTTGTCGCCTTCATACATGCCGCCGATCTGCGGAACGGTCGCGTGCGATTCGTCAATGACGAGCAGATAATCGTCCGGCAAAAAATCGAAGAGCGTGTTCGGCTGCGAGCCGGGCGGACGGCCGGAAATGTGCCGCGAATAATTTTCGATGCCGGAGCAAACGCCCATTTCCTCCATCATTTCCAGGTCGAATTCCGTGCGCTGTTTGATGCGCTGCGCCTCGAGCAATTTTCCGCTGCGTTCAAAAAGATTGATGCGGTCGCCGAGTTCTTCGCGGATCGTCAAAATCGCGTTGCGCATCTTGTTTTCCGTCGTGACGAATTGTTTCGCGGGAAAAACGACGACGCCGTCGAGCAATTCGATTTTATTTCCGGTCAACGGCTCGAAGCGCGTGATGCGTTCAATTTCATCGCCGAAAAATTCCACGCGCAATCCGTCTTCGCGTCCGGCGGGACGGACTTCGATGGTGTCGCCGCGCACGCGAAAATTGCCGCGCTCGAACGTGATGTCGTTGCGCTCGTATTGCAGGCTGATGAGGCGCGATAAAAATTGTTCGCGCGAAATCGTGCTACCGACGCGCATCGGAATGATCATCTCCTCGTAATCTTCCTTGCTGCCGATGCCGTAAATGCACGAGACGCTTGCGACAACAATCACGTCGCGCCGCGAAAACAGCGAACTCATGGTCGAAAGGCGAAGGCGCTCAATCTCCTCGTTGCGGCTGGAATCCTTCTCGATGAATGTGTCGGTGCGCGGAATGTAGGCTTCGGGCTGGTAATAATCGAAGTAGCTGACGAAGTATTCGACGGCGTTGTGCGGGAAAAAGCTTTTGAACTCGGCATAAAGCTGCGCGGCGAGAGTTTTGTTGTGCGAAATGACGAGCGTCGGTTTGTTGACGTTTTTAATGACGTTCGCGACCGTGAACGTTTTTCCCGAACCCGTGACGCCGAGCAGCGTCTGATGTTTCGCGCCGGACAAGATGCCGGCGGTCAGCTTTTCAATCGCTTGCGGCTGGTCGCCGGCGGGTTGGTAATCGGAGACGAGTTGAAACATGGCCGTCAAAAGTAAGGCGAAATTGTGAAGTGTCAATTGACGGCGGTGCGCGGAATTTTTATTGCCGAGTCCAGATGTGGCGATAAGATTCGTGCCGACACCACGATTAACGAACAAATCATCCGCTTATTATTAAAATCACCCGGAGGAAATTTCCATGAAACTTAATGTCAGAATATTTTTGCCGTTGGTTGCGCTGGCGTTCGCCGCCGTCGGTTTGCGCGCCGATGAAATGAAGCCTGATGATTCCGTGCTGAAGCCCATCGGCGACGGATGGCTGCCACTTTTCAACGGCACGAACTTCGACGGCTGGGCGGCGGAGCCGGAGTATTGGAAGATGGACGCGGGCGGCGTCATGCACGGCCACACTCCCGGCACGGCGCGGCATCATTACGATTACACCACGAACAATTTTGCCGACTTTGAACTGCACGCCGACTTGAAACTCATCGGCAATAATTCCGGCATCTGCATCCGCATCGCGCCGGAGAACTTTGACAGCGTGCCCGGTTATCAAGTGGACATGGGCGACGGTTATTGGGGCTGCCTGTGGGAGGAACACGGTCGCGGCAAGGTCGTGAATTATCCCAAGGCCGAGGCGGACAAGATCGTCAGGAAAGAGGATTGGAATCATTATTACATCCGCGCCCAGGGTCATCACATCCAGGCGTGGCTGAACGGCGTGAAAACGATTGACATCGTGGATGAGAAGGGTTTGCTCACGGGTCCGATTGGTTTTCAACTCTGTCACGGCACGGGCAAGATGACGGATGCTTCGTTCAAGAACGTTGTTTATCGTCCATTCCAAGCTGCCAGCGATGGCAAATGACCATGCTGCGTCCATCTATGAAGATTTTTTTATAACGGCAATTTTATTTGCCTCGCTCATTTTATCCCGCGCGGAAATGCAAACGCCCATCCCTCTCTGGCCCGACGCCGCTCCCGGCGCGCTCGGCACTTCGAGCAACGACATTCCCACGCTCACGCCGTATTTGTGCGAATCAAATGCCACCGGCGCGGCGATTGTGATTTGTCCCGGCGGCGCTTACGTCGGGCTCGCACCGCATGAAGGCAATGACTATGCGCTCTGGCTCAATCAACATGGCGTGACCTGCTTTGTTTTGAAATACCGGCTCGGCTCGCATGGCTATCATTATCCGGTGGAATTTCAAGACGTGGAACGCGCGATCCGCTGGGTGCGGGCGCACGCGGACGATTACAAAATTGATGCCAGACGCATCGGCATCATGGGTTCGTCGGCGGGCGGGCACCTGGCCTCGATGGCTTTGACCCATTTTGATTCTGGCGTGACGAATTCCGCAGACTCGATTGAGCGGCAAAGTTCGCGCCCGGACATCGGCATCCTTTGTTATCCGGTCATCACGATGGGCGAGTTCACGCACCGGGGTTCGCGCCAGAGTTTGCTGGGCACCAACCAGACGCCTGAACTGGTGAAATATCTTTCCAGCGAATTGCAGGTGACGCCGAACACGCCGCCGTGTTTTCTCTGGACCACCTTCGAGGACCGGACCGTGCCGATGGAAAACACCCTGATGTTCGCCGCAGCGCTGCGGAAAAACCATGTGCCGTTCGCGTTGCATGTTTATGAAAAGGGCGGTCACGGCATGGGGCTGAAAGACAAGCCGCCTTTCAATCATCCGCATCCGTGGGCAAATGACTGCCTGTTCTGGCTCAAAGGCAGAAATTTTGTGAACTAGGGCATTTCAAATTGATGATGGGGCATGGGTCGGCAGGACGGTGGGCACCGAAAGCCTGCGTTTCGGACTTGCGGGAACGGTCGGTGAAGATCTCCGGGCTGATGACGCCCTCATAGACTTTCGTCACACTGCCGGTCATCAGGATGTCGAAGCCGTCGCGGATTTCGATTTTGATGACGCCGCCGGGGCAGTGGACAGAAATGGCCTTGTCCACGAGGCCGAGCTTGTGCGCCACCGCCGCCGCCGCGCTGCTGCTGCTGCCGCTCGCCAGCGTGTAGCCTGCGCCGCGCTCCCAGATCTCGATCTGGATGTTCGCGCGGTCGAGCACTTTCAGGAACTGCACGTTGGTCTTGCGCGGAAAATTCGCGTGCGTCTCCAGCAGCGGGCCAAATTCGTGCGCCAGCTTCGCGCTGATTTCCGGCAGCGGCAGGACGCAGTGCGGATTCCCAATCGTCGCCGCGCAGAAGGTGAACTCGCGTCCGCCGGCGGAAATTTTTTCGTTGATGACTTCGCGCTTTTCGCCAGTGACGGGAATTTTTTCACTGTCGAAGCTGACCTTGCCCATTTCCACGCGCACCATCCCGCCGCCGTCAAAAACCGTCGCGCGCACGAGGCCGCCGTCGGTCTGGATGGCGAACTCGTCGTCGCCGACAAACTTCGTGTCCCAGAGATAACGCGAGAAGATGCGCAGGCCGTTGCCGCTTTTTTCGGCGATGCTGCCGTCGGGATTATAAATTTTCAGCGCACACTTCGCGTTTTGCGCCGGAAGCGGTCCGAGCAGAATGCCGTCCGAGCCGGCGCCGAAATTGCGGTGGCAGATGGTCCTGACCTGTTCAGCCGTGAGCGGCGCGGGCAGATTTTTCGGATCAATGACAATGTAATCGTTGCCGAGCGCGTGGTATTTCGTGAAAGCAAAATTCATGGCCGGCAGAATAACGCGCCGCGCATGAACCGTAAAACAGATTCAAAAACAACGAGGTTCAAAGCGGGCGGCCCAAATCTCCGCTGACCATGCCGTGACTCAACGCGGTGCCTTTGCCTCCGGCGGAGCCGCCGGCTGCGGCCAGACCCAGTCGCGACCACGCTGCCAGTTAAGACTCGCATTTCCACTGGCGGAATTGGTGGGATTGCCGCCGTCATCCACGCCATCTTCGCCGACGGAATAAAGCAGATACCTTCCATCAGCCTTGGGATGATACCGTAAAGGTTTGCCATCATACGGATCAATCGGAACCTTCGCGAAAAATTCCGGCGACAATTCATCAAGTGATCCCGGCAATTTTCCGTGTTTCAATTGAAACCGTTTCAGCGCAATGGCCGCAACCACGACGCGGCGGGCGGTTTCAATCTGAATCATTTTGTTCACGACGGGACCCAGTCCAACGCCGCCAAAATAATCGCTGAAGTCCGGAATTTCCAACGCTCGAAAAAGCGCCGCACCGGAGTTGGTGATGCCGAGTGACGACAACCGCGTGTTCATCGCATCATAATCCACCTTGTAAAACTGGCTCCGGTTCGTCTGCATCGCCCGCAATGTCTCCAGGATGACGGTCTCGCTTTTGAGCGTGTGCAGTTCGTCGGAGTAACTCCACGTAGAACGCCACATGGTTTCGCCAATAACATAACGCGGCCTTTCCGTCAGGGACTCCCACCAGCCGCTGCTAGCCGAACTGCCGAAACCCGACATGAAAGAAGTCCCGCCAAAAACTTTGGCAAATTCTCCAGGCGAAGCGCGGAGTTTTTCGATCTCATTTATCACCCAGGCGCGTTCCGTCACAAAGGCGTTTGTGGCATCGCTCAAAAAATCCATCTGCTCCCAGCCTTTTTGCAGGGCGGCAAGCTGCGCGTCCGTGAGGTTGGTGGCTTGCAGCAGCTCCCAGGTTGGTGTGACCGCGATGGCGGTGATGGCGATCCGAACCAGATGCGAAATCAGCAGCCCTTCCGCCGCGTTTTTCTGCACCAGTCCCAGCATGGTGAGGATGTTCGTCTCCGCTGCGCCAGTGTCGCCGAAGTGCAAATCACAAACCGTGGCGGCATCCAATTTTTGCACCGCGCGCTTCATTTGCGCCAGATGCGGCAGCGGCAGTTCGGCGCCTTTTTTGTAATCCAGTTCAAAATCCAACACGGGTCGGTCCAGAACCTGGTGCAACAATTCGATCGCCGGCCGGTCAGCCGCGATTTCGGCGGCAAAGTTGTCCCATGAATTTGTGAAATCCGAACCGTTGTCATCACCACGCGCCTCCGGCTGCATCCAGCCAATCATTGCCTTGCCGGGCGCCACCATCTTCATTGCGTCAGGAATTTTTCCGCCGCCTGAACCGAACATCCGAAACGCCTCCTCCACCGCGTCCAAGCTGTTGCTCTCCGCTGGCACCGGCGGCGGCGACACCTCGCTGATTTCCAGTTTCTCGCCTTGTTCACGCAGGATTTTCTTGTAGGCCTCCACTTCGTTTGCCGGCTGGATGTGCATCGTCATAAAGGAGACGGCACAGGACAGCGCCATAAAAATTCCCAGGGCAATCAAAATTTTCCAGCGGGTTTTCATTTTGATCTCCTTGCAGCTTGCGGGCGAAAGCGGCGGTCAACCGCCGCAGTCCAGACGCTTCGCGCCGTTCGAAGGCGTCCGGCAATCGCGAAGCGTCTGGACTGCGGTTGCTTCAGCACCGCTTTCGCACCCGGCGGCGGCAGCCTTTCACCCCGGATGTCCTCATTTATTTTCACGCCTTCAAAAAATAATTCCGCTGTTTCTCACTGACGGGCATGCCGAGTTTTTCCATCACGGCCAGCATGTCTTCCCAGACTTTGCGTTTCTCGCTCATGGCCTGGTTGCGCAGCAGATACGCCGGATGATACGTCGGCATGAGCGGCGTGTCGCGATACGTCTTCCACGTTCCGCGAAGTTTCGTGATGCCGATGGTCTTGCCGAGCAGGCCTTCCACCGCCGTTGCGCCGAGAGCGACGAGCACTTTCGGCTGGATCAAATCAATCTGCTCGTGCAGATACGGAATACACGTCTGCATTTCTTCCGGCGTCGGCTTGCGATTTCCGGCGGACTGGCCGGGTGTGTCGGGCCGGCATTTCAAAATGTTGGCGATGTAGACGTCCGCGCGCGAAAGTCCGGTGGCCTGAATAATTTTTGTGAGCAGTTGTCCCGCCGCGCCGACGAATGGCTCGCCCTGCGCATCTTCATCCGCGCCCGGCGCTTCACCAACGAACATCAGTTGCGTGTCAATGTTGCCCACGCCGAACACGACGTTCTTGCGCGACGACGCGAGGTGCGGACATTTCATGCAGGCCAGCGCGCGTTCGCGCAGCGCGGCGAAGGCGGAAGTTTTATCGAGGATTGAAGGCCGGGGGGCAGGCACCGCAGCAGTTTCAAGTTTCAAGTTTTCAGTTTTCAGTTCTGGCGCGATTGACGGCTGAACACTTGAAACTGGAGACTGAAATCTCTTTGGCGGCGGTTGCGCGAGGGCGCGGAGTGTTTCCGGCGAAACGGCGACATGGCGCACGCCGCGTGATTTCAAATTTTCCAGATGTTGAATGGTTGCATCCAGCAATTCGTTGTAGGCCGCTGACATGGTTTTATCGTAACCGCGCCCGCCGCCACCGCACGAACTTTTTTGCCGGAGACCTGCCTGCTCGTCAACAGTGGACAAACGGCGGCCATCGTTCAACAATGTCACGTCCGCCGTCCGTTTCCTGAATGAATCCGGTCACGAACATCATTGTGGTTTTCGCGCTCACCTATCTGGGCATCGCAATGGGACGGGTGCCGGGTCTCAAGCTGAACCGCGCGGGCATCGCGCTGCTTGGCGCCATTGGCATGATGATTTTCGGCGGCGTGACAACGGCGCAGGCGGTTTCGTTTATGAACTGGCCGACGGTTTGTCTGCTGTTCGGATTTTTCGTCATCTCGGCGCAGCTCCGGTTGTCGGGCTTTTACAATCTGGTGGCGGACGGCATTTCCGCGCGGCTGGGTCATCCAGCGCGCTTTCTCCTCGTGCTGATGTTTGTCACTGGCGGTCTTTCCGCCGTGTTGAACCACGACATCGTCTGTTTTGTTTTCACGCCCATCGTTGCCGGCGCGCTGCTGCGCAAACGGCTCAATCCCGTTCCATTTCTGATTGCACTGGCGATTGCGAGCAACATCGGCGCGGCGGCCACGCTCATCGGCAATCCGCAGGACATGATGATCGGGCAGGTGGCGGATCTGAACTTTGGCCGCTACCTGCTTTGGAGCAGCGTTCCGGTGCTGTTCGCGATGGGCTGTGCGTATGGAATCATCTGGATGCTGTCGAAAAAAAATCTACAACTGGCCAACACGCCGCCCGCCGAACTGGCCGGCCCGGCGTATTCGTTTGACCGGGCGCACACGATCAAGGGCGTGGTGATTCTGGTGGTGGTCGTGGGTTTGTTTTTTTCGCCGTTGCCCAAGGAAATCATCGCGCTGGCGGCGGCGGCGATTCATCTGGCCAGCCCCAAGTTTCGCACGGAACAATTGCTCGGTCTGGTGGACTGGCCGATTCTGGTTTTGTTCATGGCGCTGTTCATCGTGACGGGCGCGTTTGAATCCACCGGCTGCGGCGAACAGGCGGTGCAATGGCTGGCGCACGCCGGTTTCAATCTCAACTCGCCGGTCAACCTGACCCTGACCACGGCGGCGTTGTCCAACCTGATCAGCAACTCGCCCACGGTGATGCTGCTGCTCAAAGTCGTCAACCTGGACCAGCCCGTCACCGCCTATATTCTCGCGCTGGCGAACAGTTTCGGCGGCAGCCTGATCATCATTGGCAGCGTGTCGAACATCATCGTCGTCCAGCAGGCACGAGAACTCGGCGTCAAGATTTCCTTCCGCGATTTCAGCCGGCTTGGACTGCCGGTCACGCTGACCGCGCTGGCCGGCCTGCTGGTTTGGGCGGTTTTGATTTTATGAACTGCGGCGGCGGCGCGTTTTCACTGTCACGTTCGATGGCATCGCAAGCGTGGGTGCAGCCAGAAGCCGCCGCAGTTGGGCGTCACTTCAAGGCGGCGGGCGCAACGAGCGAACCGAAGAAATCCCCGCTGCGCAGCGCAACCAGCAGGGCCACGCCGGTAAGGTCGGCGCGCATCTTCACGTTTTTGATGATCTGGTTTTCGATGTCAATTTTTTGTTCGCGGTTGTTTTTCTGGTTGTTCAAATCAATGAATTTTACCGTGCCGACGGACACGTTCAACACGTCAATGCCCTGGAAATCCAGGCCGGTTTGCTGCTTGAATTGCTCCAGTTCCTTGCCGCTGCTGGCGGATGTTTTTGACGGAAGCGTGACGCCCAGCGAAAGGATGTTGGTCTGGCCCGCCGCGTTTTTTACAATGTCGAGTTCGCCGAGATTAAAACGCAGGAGGGTGATGTGAAGCTGTTTTTTGGCGAGCGCGGCGCGGTCGTATTCAACGTGGATTTCCGGAATGTCCAGAAACGGGGTGCCGCCAAAATCTGGCGGATTGTAAATCTTGAAATTCTTGATTTCCACGACCGGCTCGGCAAGGCCAAGATGAAATTGCCCGATTTCGGCGTCCATGCCGGTCTGCGTGCGGATGTTGTGTTCAATCATCACGCGCAGAATCGAATCGAGCGAGAGCAGCAAGATCACGAGCAGCACGACGCCGAGCAGGAACAACCGCAGCAGCCATTTGAAAATGAATCTCATGTTCGTTGATAGAAAACATCCTCATCGTCATCCTCATGCTCGTAAAGACAATTTGAGGACGAGGATGAGATGATTAAAAATTGGATCATGCCTGGTCTTTCAGCAGGCTCTCACCCGGCAACTTGGAAAATTTTTGCCAATGATTATACGCCGATGTCTTCGTTCCAAAGCTCCGGCCTGGCTTGAATGAAATCGCGCATGAGCTGGATGCACACCGGGTCTTGCAGCACTTTCACCTTCACGCCCTGTGAGCGGACGTATTCCTCCGGGCCTTGGAATGTCATATTTTCGCCGACGACGATGTGCGGAATCTTGTAGAGCAATGCCGCGCCGCTGCACATCGGGCACGGCGAAAGCGTCGAATACAAAATGCAGCGCGAATACACTTTTGCGGTGAGCCGGCCGGCATTTTCCAGGCAGTTCATCTCCGCGTGATGAATCACGCTGCCGCGCTGCACGCGCTGATTGTGGCCGCGCCCAATGATTTTGCTATCATACACCAGCACCGAGCCGATGGGAATTCCGCCGGCGGCCAGTCCCTTTTTGGCCTCGTCAATTGCGGCTTGGAGGAAAATGTCCACACGCTAACGGTGAAACAAATCCTTGAGTTTTGAAAAGAAGGTCGGCGAACGCAAATGGTTCATCCGGTTTGCCCACGCCGCTTCCGTCCCGAATTTTCTCTCAACCCGCGCTTCCTCGCCGCGCATCAACTCCAAAATCCGGTTGTCCTCGTCTTTATCCAGCCAGAAACCGTGTTCGGGACAGCAATCGAGTTGCAAGTCAAAGAACCGGTAATCGAACCGCTTGAGCGCGGCGGAACAAACCGGACATTTCAAATCCGTTTCCTGGCTCACAACATAAAGCGAACCTTTGTTGGCCTCATTGTCGAAAGCTTCATTTTCCAGTTGATCCAGTTCGGCCGGGGTCAGCCACATTCCCTGACAATTCGGACAGGCTTCGACTTGAACTCCGCGATCATTTTGGGATCGCAGATCAACATTGCACTTTGGGCATTTCATTAACGCAATGCTATTTGAACTGCGGGCCGATGACAACCCTGCGTGTCAGCGCGCGAAAATCTGCCGGATCACGTCTTCTATCGGCACTTCCTGGATGTCAATGTCCGTCACCGGCAGTTCGTCCAGCAACGCCTTGCAAGTTGGAATCACGCGGTCGCGTTTCACTTTCAACGTGATGGCGCTCGGAGTTTTTTCCACGACTTCGCCGTAGCGCGCCAGGTTTTCCGCCGGATATTTGTCCGCGTTTTCACACTGGATGGTGATGAATTTGAAATCGGCAAAGCGGTCCACGATCTCGGAAAGCTTGCCGTCAAAAAAAAGTTTGCCGTGGTCAATGATGATGACGCGCTCGCACAATTCCTGAATGTCGGCCATGTAATGGCTGGTGAGCAGGATCGTGGTTTTCTTTTCCGCGTTGTGCCGGCGAATAAAATCGCGGACGGTTTTCTGCGAAGTCACGTCGAGACCAATGGTCGGCTCGTCGAGGAACAGCACTTTCGGCTGATGCAGCAGCGACGCGATGAGTTCCATCTTCATCCGTTCGCCGAGCGAAAGTTCGCGGACGCTGACGTTTAATTTTTCTTTGACGTTGAGCAGTTCCGTCATCTCGCCGACGGTGCGCTCGAAACGGTCTTTGGGGATGCCGTAAATTTTTGCGTTCAACTCCAGCGATTCGCGCGCGGGCAAATCCCACCAAAGCTGGTTTTTCTGGCCGAGCACGAGCGCAAACTGGCGGCGATAATCATCGTGGCGTTCCCACGGCGTGTGGCCGAGCACTTTCGCCGCGCCGCTCGTCGGATAAAGCAGGCCGGCAAGCATTTTCAAAGTCGTCGTTTTGCCCGCGCCATTTGGACCAAGAAATCCAACGAGTTCGCCCGGCTCAATTTTGAAGCTGACCTCGTTGACGGCCAGCGTCTGCTCGTATTGCCGGCGGAAAAGTCCCTTGACCGCGCCGGAAAACCCCGGCTGCTTTTTGTAGGTGCGAAAGGCTTTGGTGAGATTGCTGACTTCGATGGCGGGCATGAAACAAATTTCTAGTTTTTAATTTTGAATTTTTAGTTGAACCCAGCACCTCTGGAAAGTCTGAACTAAAAATTTAGAATTAAGAATTAAAAACTTTTCACCGCATTAACTGCTTTTCGAGATAGTGGACGACCTGTCGGACGTTGGAGTCCACTTCCATGCGGTCTTTGACGAGACGGCAGGCGTGCAGCACCGTGCCGTGATCGCGTCCGCCGTAGGCTTCGCCAATGGTGTTGAGCGAGCTTTCGGTCATCTGGCGCGAAAGATACATTGCAATCTGGCGCGGGAAGGCGATGTTTTCCGGGCGGCGTTTGCTGGTCATGTCGGCGAGCCGGATGTCGAAATGTTCGGCGACTTTTTTCTGGATGACCTCAATGCTGATGGTCTGCCGGCCTTCTTCGTGAAGAGTTTCACGCAGCAAATTTTCGATGACTTCAATGGTCAGCTTGCGGTCGGTGAGTGACGCATAAGCGATGACGCGAGTCAAAGCGCCTTCGAGGCGACGGATGTTCGTGCGGATGCGTGTCGCGAGAAATTGAATGACGTCTTCCGGCAGGTTGGCATTCACCAACTGGATTTTTTTCTTAAGGATCGCCAGCCGCATTTCCACGTCCGGCGGTTGCAAGTCCGTGACCAATCCCCATTCAAAACGCGAGACGAGGCGATGTTCGAGTCCTTGAATTTCGCTGGCCGGACGGTCGCAGGTCAAAACGATTTGCTTGTGGCCTTCGTGCAACGCGTTGAACGTGTGGAAAAATTCCTCTTGGATGCGTTCCTTGCCGGCGAGAAACTGGATGTCGTCAATCAACAGCACGTCGGTCTGCCGGTATTTTTTGCGGAACTTGGCGAGCTGGTTGTTCTGGATGCCGTCAATGTATTCGTTCGTGAATTTTTCGGACGAGACGTAGTGGACGCGCGCGCCCTTTTTGCTGGCGGAAACGTGCTGGCCGATGGCGTGTAGCAAATGGGTTTTGCCCAAGCCCACGCCGCCGTAAAGGAACAGCGGATTGTAGGATTTGCCCGGCGCCTCGGCCACGGCCTTGGCGGCGGCGTAGGAAAAATTGTTGTTCGCGCCGACGACGAACGTGTCGAAGGTGTTCTTGGGATTGAAATGCAGATCGCCGTTCGCCGATCCGGCCCGTTCGGGTGCGGCGGCCGAATTTTTTGCCTTGGCGGCCGCCGGCATTGGCGGCGTGATCGGCGCAACTGGCAAGGTTCCGCTAGTGGCCTTGAATTTGACCAGCAACTTCGCGCCGGCGGCCACGGCCACGGCGTCCTGCATCAGGCTCAAATAATTGTCCTTGAGCCAGACTTCGCAAAACTCATTGGGCGCTTCAATCGTGAGGTGATGCTCGTCCACCGCGCTGGCACGCAAAGGCGCAAACCACATATTGAATGTGTCGCGGCTCAACTTGACGCGGAGATGCTCCTGCGCCGTGTTCCAAATTTTTTCTGCGGAAATCTGCATAGTGTGCCGCAAATCCCAAATTTTACTGGTTTATTCACTTCGCCCGCCAACCGGCCTTTTCATCAGGGTCGCACGCAAGTCAAGCGTGCGACGAGCCATTATTCAAGCGAAAATATTAAAAGTTTGACCATGACTGCTTGAACACCGCATTCGAATCGTCTTAAGTTTTTGGAAAAAAACGACTTAAATCAACTCAAGCCGCCGATTATCCTGCACCGGGCAAAAAATATTTCGTTCAAACAAATGACTCTTAACAGCGTCACAGTTTTTAAGGCATTGCCTCGAAAGTTTCGAGGACAACATATTAACTCTTGTTCACGAGTTATTCACATCGGGCGAACCTGCGATAAAATGGACGTTTCGGCGCAGTTATGAATCGCTAAAATGGAGCAGCGGGAAAAATGTTCAAAGCAATTCCTGCAAACATCCGTGGGCGATGGGCGCGCAAATTGCACTTCAAACAAGCTGGGATTGGTTTAGGCAAATCGCCGGCAACGACCGGAACCTAATAGCCGACCAGTTTTTCAAATAGATGTGCTTATACTTTTAGATATGCGTTGACAATAATAAGTGAGTATGATTTAATGATTGCAGTTGCAGGGGTTATTAACCTGAAACGGCAACTTGATCTTTGAATTTTACAATTTCGGCTCTGGCTTGAGTGCAGCCAGAGCACGAGTTCTCCGTAATCCTACGTTGTGCTCATTCTGAATTCCCCGGGTCTTTTGGCCACCCTCTGGCCGACTGACCCGGTTTTTTCTTTTCCGGACCAATGATTTTTGCGCGGTCCGGCATGACACCAAAATGTCCGGAGCGCTGAAGATCAAAGGTTGGCTTTGTGTCCGGGCGGCTTCGTTGTTAGTTTTATTCCATGAACCGGACCGAATCGGAAAAGCTGTTTGCCGAGGCCTTGAAATACATCCCCGGCGGCGTCAATTCGCCGGTGCGCGCGTTTCGCGCCGTGGGCGGCAATCCCTTCTTTGTCAACCAGGCCGCCGGCTCAAAAATCCGGGACGTGGACGGCAATGAGTTAATTGACTACGTCCTGACGTGGGGGCCTGCCATCCTCGGCCACGCGCACCCGAAAATCATTTCCGCCGTGAAGGCCGCCGCCGAACACGGCACCAGCTTCGGCATTCCCAATCCGCTTGAAGTGAAAATGGCGAAACTCATTTGTGACTTTGTGCCGGGCGTGCAGAAGGTCCGCATGACAAGCAGCGGCACGGAAGCCTGCATGAGCGCCATCCGGCTGGCGCGCGGGTTCACGCGGCGCGACAAAATCATCAAGTTCGACGGCTGTTATCATGGCCATGTGGATTCGCTTTTGGTGAAAGCCGGCAGCGGCGCGCTGACATTCGGCCATCCTGACAGTGCGGGAATCCCGGCGGCTTTCACACAGCATACGATTGTTTTGCCTTACAACGATGTCGAGGCAGTGAAGGCAGCATTCGCGGCGAACAAAAACGCCATCGCGGGCATCATCATCGAACCGGTGCCGGGCAACGCCGGTTTGTATCTGCCCAAGCCGGGCTACTTGGAATTTCTTCGTGAAATTACGCAGGCAGACGGCTCGCTTCTGATTTTTGACGAAGTGATGACGGGTTTTCGTCTGGCCAAAGGCGGCGCACAGGAACGTTTCAAAATTTCTCCGGACCTGTCCACGTTCGGCAAGGTTATCGGCGGCGGGCTGCCGGTGGGCGCGTTTGGCGGGCGCGCCGAAATCATGGATTGTCTTGCGCCGCTTGGCCCGGTGTATCAGGCCGGCACATTGAGCGGCAATCCGGTGGCGATGGCGGCTGGCATTGCCAATCTCGAAGAACTGCGCGACGGCGTCGCTTACCGCAAACTGGAGGAATTGGGCGGACAGCTTGCTGCCGGAATGAAGGACGCCGCGAAGTCGGCGAACATTCCCGTCCAGTTCAACTCCTGCGGTTCGATGTTCTGCGGCTATTTCACCAGCGGGCCGGTCTGGAATCTTGCCGACGCGATGAAAAGCGACCGCGAACGGTTCAAAAAGTTTTTCCACGCGATGCTGGAGGAAGGAATTTACCTCGCGCCGTCGCAGTTTGAATCCGGGTTTATTTCCACGGCGCACACGGTGGACGACATTGAAAAAACCGTGCGCGCGGCGGCCAAAGCCTTCCGAACATTGTAAGTTTTTATGAATGACACCGTCTCGTCCGGCAATCCGGTGCCAACATTGAAGTCCGTTCATTTTTGCTGAAACATTTCCGCTGCGTTGCACGTTTTAACATTGCAGTATGAAAAATAAAATTCTCCTCTGCACTCTGGCCCGCCGCAGGCGAGCCTGGCTGTCAGCAACGCCGACGCGCAGATCACGGCGCTGCTGACATCGGAACAGCAGGCGCGCCATGAACAGTTCAAGGAGTCGAACCTCTCCGTCCGGCGCGTGCTGCGGTCGGAACCGTGAGCTTCCATTTGTGCAATGGCGGGTGTGCTGGTTCAGCAGTTGGGCCAGCCTCAAATCAGTCCGCCGCCGGTCGTTCCTTCAGCGTGCCGATCACTTCCAAAACATAACCCGCCAGCACCAGCAGGATGCCAAAACTGACGTATTTGATTGAGTCCGACAAAAGATAAAGCAGGAGAATCACTCCGCCGCCCAGCGCCGCCAGAATTATCTTTTTCTGCATTGACGAATTCAGGGTGGTGGCAAAAAACGGCAGCACGGCGGCAATCATCCCCAGCGCCAGAATCCACCAACCCAATCCGTGCGCCAGATCACCCGCATGGACTTGCACAGTTCCGGTTTGCAACGGAATATTCATTTGCGGCATGACGTTGCCTGGCATCATTTGGTTCATATTTTGCTGAAGTTGTGAAGCCGCTTCATTCATCATCGCGCCGGGATTGATGGCAAACCACGGCAGAAAAAAGCCGACCACCAGCACGGCCGCGCCGATCAAAACCATTTTGCGTTGCGGATTGATTTCAGCGGCGGGTTTGGGCGGTGGCGGCGCGCTGTGGGCGAGCGCGTTCAAAAGCTCGGCGCTTTCCACGGCGGAAATTTTTCCGGCTTCGAGCAGTTGCAAAACTTTTTCCCGTTCGTTGGACAAATCTTCGGCGGGAACTGTCGGCGCGGGCTTGGCGGAGTCCGAAAGCCATGTTCAAAAGCGGATAGGCCAGCAACGCTCCAAACGTGAGCGCAAACATGGCGGGCATGGAAGTCCTGAAAACTAATGACGCATCAATTGCAATGAGAACGGCGCAAATGACATTGCCAAAACCCAGCCAGGCGCGCACTCCGTCAATGCCTGGAAGTTTTTCCGCGTCGGTTAGATGACCACCAATCCATTTCCGATAAAGCCGCACACCAAATGGAAGAACCAACAATGGAAATGGAACTAAAATAGATCCAGCGACGATAAAATCATTTGTGTGTCCTAGAAAAATCATCACACCAATGCATAGACCAATCGCCAGCAGCCAGAGCAAGGCCGATTGCCCGCGCGTCAGTCCGGTGTAACGGCGATAGATTGTGGTGCCGGCCAAAATTCCTACCACGACCAGCGAGGCGATGAGCAGGGCTGCTAAAAATGGAGTTTGCAGTTCATGGTTCATAGTGATCTTCCTTTCAATAGTTGGGTTGCTTCCTGGACATTGATTTCACCGCGTTCGAGTTGTTCCAAAATCTGCGAGCGTTTCACCGGCGTGCTGGTGTTGCCGAGCAATTCGTTCACGAGATCGAGGCGCTTGCAGACCGTCGGGTAGGAAATGCCCAGCTCTTTTTCCACGTCGCGGATTTTTCCCTGGCACCGGAGAAACACCATGACGAATTCCTGCAAGTCCGGCGGCAGGCGGAAGAACAGTGGAATCTCCAGTTGCGAATCAATCTGCGTGCTACAGCCGTGGCACGAAAGCCGCGTGATGCCAAGCTGGTCGCCGCAAAACGGGCAGCGCGTGATGAGCTTTTTCGGATTGTTGCCAGGCTTGGCCATTGATTTGTTCAACTTGTATATTAAGTTATTCAACTTGTCAATTGAATTATTCAATTAAGGCCGCCCGCCCGTTTTCCACGAATTTCACCAGACGGTTCCGTTTGATTCCCGGTAGTGCGGCTAGTATCGTGCGGCAAATGTCGTCGCCGGAAACCAAAATTTCTCCGCTCGCCGCGCCCGTCACTTCGGTCTGGGGCGTCGGCGACGAACGCGCGAAACTGCTCGCACGGCTGGACATTTTCACCGTCGAAGATTTGTTGCTGCACAAGCCGCGTCGCTACGAAGACCGGAGAAAATTTCTGCCGATCCGCGAATTGAAGCCCAAGGAAGCCGCGACCGTGCGCGGACAAATCATCGCCGCCGGCGTCAAGCGTTTCAAAAAAGGCACGCGCGCGATGTTCGAGTGCGTGTTCGACGACGGCACGGCGCATTTGCATTGCCGCTGGTGGCAGGCGCAGCCGTGGATGGAGGACTGGTTCGCGGTTGGCCGCGAGTTTCTGGTGTTCGGCAAGCCGGAATCACTCAAGCCGCGCACCATTGACCATCCCGAAACCGAACTGGTCGAGCCGGGCGAGGACGAATTCATCCACGTCAACCGCATTGTGCCGGTGCATCCGCTCACGGAAGGTTTGACAGCGCGCGTGATGCGCACGCTCGTCTGGCGTGCGCTGGAGAAATTTGAAACGCAAATTGAGGAGCCGGACTGGAGCCGATTGCAAGTTGAAGGTAGCAAGTTGAAGGTTGAAAGCGGCGGGGCGTTTAACGCAAAAAAACCTTCAACCTTTAACCTTCAACCATCAACTCTTTTGCCCGCCCGCCCCAACGCCGTCCGCATGATTCATTTCCCGGAAGAACTGACCGACGTGGAAATCGCGCGGCAACGGCTGGCGCTGGATGAATTCGTGGCGCTGCAATTCCAAATCCAGTCGCGCCGGAAAAAATTTGAGACGGTTGCGAAGGCGCTGCCATGCGGCGGCGACAATCATTTGATGAAACCGTTTCTCTCGGAGCTTGGTTTCAAGCTCACCGCCGCGCAGACCAGCGTGCTGCGTGAAATCCGTGCGGACATGAGTGGCGCGCATCCGATGCGGCGATTGTTGCAAGGCGACGTCGGCTCCGGCAAAACAGCCGTGGCGGCTTGCAGCGCGCTGATGGCGCTGGAAAGCGGCTTCAATGTCGCGCTGATGGCGCCGACGGAAATTCTGGCGGAACAACATTTCCGCAACTTTGTAAAATGGTTTGAGCCGCTCGGCGTGAAGGTGAAATTGCAGACGGGCAGCCGGAAAAGTAACGAGTGGCGAGTGACGAGTGACAAGCAAACACAAGCCTCGTCACTCACGATTGGCACTCACGCCCTGCTCACGGGCGGCTTTGACCTGCCGAAGCTTGGCCTCGTCATCATTGACGAGCAGCACAAGTTCGGCGTGGCGCAGCGCGAGACGCTCGTGCGCAAAGGGAATTATCCGCATCTGCTCGTGATGACGGCCACGCCGATTCCGCGCACGCTCGGCCTGACGCTTTACGGCGACCTCGATGTTTCGGTGATTGACGAAATGCCCGCCGGGCGCGGCAAAATCAAAACTTTTGTCCGCACGACGGAAAAATTGCCGAAGGTTTTTGAATTCATCCGCGAAAAAATTTCCGGCGGCCGGCAGGCTTACATCGTTTATCCGCGTGTCGAGGTCGCGGACACGGACAAGGACATCAAGGCCGTGACGAAGGAATTTGAAAACGTGCAACGCGTGCTGACGCCATTCAAGGTCGGTTTGCTGCACGGACGAATCAAGCCTGCGGACAAGGAAAAAGTGATGGCGGATTTTCGCGCGAACAAAATTCAGGCGCTCGTCGCCACGTCGCTGATTGAAGTCGGCGTGGACGTGCCGAACGCGAGCGTGATGCTCATCGAGAGCGCGGAACATTTCGGGATGGCGCAGTTGCATCAATTGCGCGGGCGCATCGGACGCGGCGCGCACGAGAGTTTCTGTATTTTGATTTCGGATGCACAGAACAAGGACGCGCAGGCGCGGCTGAACATTTTGGAGGAAACCAGCGACGGCTTCAAAATCGCCGAGGCGGACTTGAAATTGCGCGGGCCGGGCGAACTGCTCGGCCAGCAGCAGAGCGGTTTGCCGAATTTGCGTTTTGGCAATCTGGCGGAGGATTTGAATTTGATCCGGCAGGCGCGCGATTTGGTGGCGAAAAGTTTTTAGCGCGACCAATAGTAAGTTTGCAGTCTATCACGATGTTAGGAGACGACATGGTTCTGAATCTCATACTGCTTCTTCTGTCTGTAATATCTAAGCAAACGCTCAACAACAGCACCAACCCATAATGCTCCCCACAGCCAGTAGAACCAGCGGTGATAAACCAACGCTAAAATCACACAAGCAATGGCGCAAACACCCCAGCAACAAATGGCAATGATAGAAACCTGCGGCTTCGGCATCTTATTGAGGCTCTTAACGCGCTCCGCTTCCGCCGCTAACTCTGCCTCCGTAAATCGAAACTCAGTCGGCAAGTCTGCTCCACAGTGACCGCACTTGGAATTATTTCGGGCGTAAACCAAACCGCCGCATTTTTGACATTGTAAGCTCATAACGCTCGGTGCCGCCAACAGATAATGGACATCTGGCTGATCAGCCTATCCTGTTTCACGGTTTCGAGGTTGCGCCGGGCGTAAATAGTTATCAAGCCTATTTTTTGACGGAAATGATGACTGATTTGTTTCAAGCAAAGGCGGCAACAAAGCGGCAAACGGACAACTTCAGTTTTGATTTTTCGGTGGCGTGGCGTAGGCTGGGGGGCATGAAAATTTTCATTTCCATTTTTTGTTCATTTGTCGCAGTAATTTTTCTTTCGGGCTGCGGCGACCATTCCAGTTCGCAATCCCAGAGCACGAATCCGGCGGACGTGACGAACAATGTGCTGGTGAACGCAAAGCGCACGGCGGACAAGACGATTGACGCGTCGGCGCTGAACCAGGCGATCCAGTTGTTCAACGTGCAGGAGGGGCGATACCCGAAGGATTTGTCGGAGCTGGTGCCGAAATACATCGCCTTGATTCCCGACGCGCCTCAGGGCTACAAGCTTTCCTACGATGTGACGAAGGGCGATGTCAGCGTGGTCCGGGAATGATTTCAGAGCGTCAGGAGTTTCAGTAATTGCACCGTCGGTTTGAGGACGAGTTTCAGGTATAGTTCTGAATTGCCCGGCCAGCAGCAGAGCGGTTTGCCGAATTTGCGTTTTGGCAATCTGGCGGAGGATTTGAATTTAATCCGGCAGGCGCGGGAGTTGGTGGCGAAAAGTTTTTAGCCGTCACAAACGCAAAAATTTATTTCCATTTTCAACGATCCGGCGTAGTCTGTTTGCATGAAAGCACTCTCTTCTTTGTTCGTCGCCCTGGTTGCTGTCGCGTTGCTGGCCGGGTGCGGGAAAACTTCCACCGAGTCCGCTGTCAACGCTCCGAATTCGCCCGCCGCAAATGTGGCGACCCTGAAACAGGCGGTGCAGTCATTCAACACGGCGGAGGGGCATTATCCGAAAACGCTGGATGAGCTGGTGCCGAAATACATTGCCAGCATTCCCGAAGCGCCGTCCGGCTACAAACTCATCTACGATTCCGCCACCGGCAACGTGACTGTGAGCCGATAACCGGTTCAGAAGGTGACATATTTCAGCACCTGCACCGTCCGTTTGAAAATGAGTTCGATGGTGTTGTCCTTGAACTGCACGTCCACCGGGCAACTGTCCCGCTCGTAATCCCACAGCACGCGCCCGTCCTTCGGGTTGATGCGCTTGATGCGCAGCAGAGCCGGGCTTTGCAGGGTCATGTCGCTCAACTGGTCCTCGTCCGTGGGGTTCGGGTCGAACGACTGGACGGTGTAGATGAATTTCCCCGACAGGTAGGAGATGAAGCCGCCGGGCTTGGCGCGCCACAAAATCTCCCCGTTTTTCGCGTTGATTTTCAGCAGCACGTCCTCGGTGTTTTTGTTGATGTCAATCTGCCGCGAGTATTTGATGTCGTCGGGATTGCCGGTGGTGGTGTTGACATACACGTCGCCTGCGTCGTTAAAAAAAAGGCCGACGACGCCGACGGACGGCACGCGCCAGCGGGCGTTGCCGGTGCTCAGGTCATAAGCGCTCAACACCGCCTGGTCAATGACGTAAAGCGTGCCGCCGTGTTCGACCACGGGTCCGTCGCCGAACTGCGGCTGCTCACCTGGCAAATGTTCCCCGCCGCCGGACACGTCGTAGGTCAGCGCGGCCTGCCAGAGTTTTTTGTTTGACTTGTCGAGCACGATGACCGTCTTGCCCGCCGCGACGATGTTCACGGTTTGCAAAACGAACAACTGCGGCGGTCCGGTGACTTCGCCCGTCCAGTCGGCGGTGCCCGGCGAATTGAGCAGATGCACGATGACTTGATAAGTGCTTTCGTCCTCCGTGACCTTGTCGCCGCCGCGGTTGCGCTGCATTTCGTTGAGCATTTCATTGGCCACGTCGCCGGTCTGGCTGGCGTTGAGGTTGCCGTTGAGCGCGGATGTTTTCGGCGGCGCTTTCATCGCTTCGCGCGTGACAAAGTTTTCCTTGAGCAGCCGCGTGGTCAATCGGGCGAGGCCATTTTCGCCGGGAACCATCCGGACACTTTCGGCGCCGATGGGAGCTGTCTTTGCAACTTGCGGACGCGGGTGCTGTGGATTGTCATTCAGCGCGGCTTCGAGCTGTTGTTCGTATGAAGCGTTGCCGAGCAGCGCGGGCAGCGCGATGCGCGCGGGCAGTTTCAAATTTTGCACCTGTTCCGCAACCTTGTCGGGATCGAGCGGCTGGCCGGCGTCCGTGC
>Ga0208849_1000954_pt1 | contig 22982 bp, 24 predicted proteins | sample NGESurdeep072012_10_FD_184470 | JGI IMG/M metagenome (GOLD analysis project Ga0208849, IMG submission 184470) | Arctic peat soil microbial communities from Barrow, Alaska - NGEE Surface sample 53-3 deep-072012 (SPAdes) | ecosystem: Environmental > Terrestrial > Soil > Wetlands > Peat ... | reverse complement strand
CGTCCCGAAGCTGATTACGCGGATGTACATGCCGCCAACTCCGCCGTGAGCATTCCCAGAACAGCGCACGTTTGGGCCATTCGCTCAGGACCACGAAGGTGGTGAAGGAACCAAATGCGCTCAAAGGAAAGACTGGGAAGTGCACGGTTCTCGTCGTGAAAGGCAGTGAAAAGCTTGTCTAACTCGGCCATTGCGTGCGCGAATTCGATCTTTTCTGTGCTCTCGGATACGAGTTCCCGAAGGACATACGAGTCCCAATCTTCGGTCGTTGAGTGGTTGATTACGCCTCCCTGGTAGGCGACCCATAGCGCGAAGGAGGGGTTTTCCTGGGCCAGATGGCTGCGCAAATGCCGAATCTGATCCCGCGGAGGGGCTAGCTCGCGCAGCTCACTGACAGACATGTTCGGCAGCGCTTGATCAGCGAGAAGCCTTGTCAGGTTGGCGAGGATTGCATTGTTCAGAGTCTCTAATGCTGCCGTTCGCTCGTGGTCATGCAGTACGTCTATGCGCTCCAACTCCATTGCGATGGAAGCCGGGAACACCTGGCCCAGCGCCCCGAAGAAACTCCGGAAGAGTTCTGTGCGGCCGACGGCAAGTGTATATGGCTGCTCCCTGACGGGAATCTCGCGACGGACGTGCGAGAGCCAGTCATCATAGCTTATGAAGTCGGATGGAGTCTTTCTGGTCATCTTGGCCCTTTCAAGCGCCCTTGAGAGTCGCGTTTCGGCGCCGCTCGTGATCGAGTAGGACGGTCGTTTGGTTGAGGCGCTGCTTGAGATTCTGTTCGCTGTTCTGTAACGCTTCCACGCGCCGCTGCAGCAATAGATTGCTCTGTTGCAGGCTCGCTGCGTTTGCGTCTGGCGCCGCCGCTGCAATCTTCTCTGCCTCCACCGGCGAGATTCCTTTGCTCTCCGCCAGACTGCGAACGCTCCGCGTCACGCTTCCAGTCGCCTCGGCATCCTGTTTCGAGGGGCCTGGCTTCTGAGACAGGTTCCTCTCCACATCGGCGTTATGGGCTTCGACCAGTTCATTGAACTGATGGGTCCGGCGCTCAATTTCGATCCGGTCGCTAACGCGCCCATTCCATAACTGTGCGATGAGCGACGCCGCGATGACCTCGCGTTTGTCCGCGGCGCGCCACTCGAAAAGAACGAAGGCGACCAGTCCGCTGAGCAATAGCAGGGTCACCGCATTCGACCAGAAGTAGAGATCGTCGATGGTATTCTCAACGGCGGCGTTCCGAACGGAATCCATCGACGCTCCGTAGTCGTTGCCGTGAGGATTGATCTTGCCCAAAGCGTAGTCGAAGAATCCCTGGCGCTTCGCCGGGTGTTGTGCGGTTGCGGAGCTCAGCTTGTTTGGAGTTTGACCGAAAGAGTAACCGCACACGCAGCTGAGCGCGATAACAAGAATGACCCAGCGGGTGATATTTGCATGTCGCATTGTCACTTTCCTGCGGCTTCGCCGAGGAACAAGCCGGCTGTTCTCCTGCGCCGCTGCTTCCGGTTTTCAGCTTCTTTGAAGCGCAAATTGACGCCAGTTTCCGGGTCCAGATAGCTGTGCATCTTCGGATAGAGAAAGGGAACGAAACCGTCCAGGCGAAGGCTCGGTGCACGGCGAACGTGGAGATGGGAGTGGAGCGTGCCCTCCCGGTTGTCCACCATCAGGATCTCCATCTGACCTACCGGTAGGTTCTTAATGTGGTCCTCGCGGGCGCGCGTCTCCTTGATGTCGCTTTCGTTGCCCGTTCCGGTCTCGGTGTATTTCGTCGAGAAGAATCCGGTGCGGCGCACCGACAGGCTACGGCGTTTGGTCGCAATCCTGGCCGATGCCTTCAAAAACCATTGCGCCGTATTCTCCTCCGAGACGTTCATGATCATCTTTGTTCCCGGCGCAGACGACACCTCGTCCGCGAACGCCTGACTTACACGTTGCAACTGGGGAATGCTCTGGAACGAAAAGAGGAATGAGACTCGCGCCCCGCGCGCCGTCTGGAGCACCTGCGTAAACCCTGGATAAGCGAAGGGCGCGAACTCGTCCAAGATGACGGAGAGCATAGGCTCATCGGCATCCCGCCCACTTGCCGGCTGCGCATAACGCTTGCCCACCATCAGCTGGATGTTCTGGAGCAGGATCTTTCCCAAGGCCTCGACGGCGCGCTGATTGCGGTTCGCGTTGAGGGAGACGAACAGGATGAGGTCCCGTTCGAGCACGTCGTCGAGCGTGAGCAAATCCTGGTAGGAGCCGGTTACGATCGACAACTCATCTTCGAGGAAGCTCAGCAACTCATTCAGAAGGCCCTGAATCTTCTGCACACGCTCCCGGTCCGCGAGCGAACGCTGGAGCATCTTGACTGACATCTCGAAGTTCAACCGCTTCTGCATGGAGATTGCCGGCGCTGTGGTCAGACGGACCTTCGCAAACCCGATCTGCTCCTCCAGCACCTTCTCATCGAGCGCCATCACCAGCACGTCGTACACGTTGAATAGCTTGCCGGTGTATTGCAGGATGCGCACAAGGTCCGAAAGATACGCCTCCTGGTGGCCTTTGAAGAAGTCTTCGCGTAGCCCGAAGGACCGGAAGATGAAGTTCACATGCTCCTGGTACGCGTCGTCGAGCGCATAAAAGGGGTTGTACCGGGCAGACTCTGAAGGGTGGGTCGGATCGATCACCCGCAAATCCTGCAGGCGGCCTGCGGCTTCAATGTGCGGCAGCAGGCGGTCAAGGAACTCCCGCTCACCCTTGCCGTCGAAGATGATCATCGGCATTCTGCGCGCGCCAAAGCGCCGTGTCAGGTCCTGCGCGACGATGTTTTCGAGAAAGGTAGACTTGCCTGCGCCCGTGCCTCCCACGATAACGCCGTGCTTTATTCGGACTGTATCCGGCCAAACCCAAGGCTCCTTGTGGACGTTGTATCCGAGTAGCGTGGCCCCTTCCCGGTTGGCGCTGCGAACGATCTCCGCATCCTTCGACGCCGGAATCAGGATTGCGGGGTGAGGCCAGTTCTCCTCTCTCTTCTTTCTGCGGCCGACCAGCAGTGCGACAACAAGGCCTCCGCCGAAGAACAGAATGGCGATGTACAGGAAGATTTCAAGGCACTGGTCGTTCCGTAAATGTAGGCGGGAGACTGCAACATACCAGCAGAATGCGAGGACCGCACAGCCAAACAACACGAGGACGCCGGCCAAATCCTCAGGTCCTCTTTGGCGCCATGTCGGTTGATCGTAGTACGGGCTCACAGGCGCACCCCGATGGAGAAAAAAAGGAAGACGCCGATCAGGGCGCACAACAGAAGAAATAGGAGAACAAGCAACGGACTGGGTTTCCAACGGCCTTTCTCATCCACTGGTTTGAGGCCATCGGCGAGTGAATGGAGGAGGGCCTTTTGCAGGTTCGATTCCGGGTCACATCTATAGATTTGCCTGAGGGCCTGGCGCAATTCCTCCGGAGAAATGTAGCCCTGCGCGTCCATAACTAGAGAACCGCCTCGACCTTCAGAGGTCCATTCTGGTCGGCGCCGAAGTTCAACTGGTAGATCTGCGGCGGATTGCCTGCCGAATTTTCAATGCTGATGACGCCCGTCGTCTTCTCGCCCGGTGCAAGATCGCGTGTACCTGACTCGGCCTGCATTACTGGAACGCCAGAAACCTGGCTTGCCTTGAAGGTCGCGAAAGTCTGGGAACTGATCTGGTGATTCCTGAGACTCACGAGAGAGATGGGCTGCTCAGTCGGAAGCGGAGCGCACACATCCGGAGGCGTGACCCGGAACGGAGCCGTGGTCAGATTCGCAACCGAATAACGGATGTACATCCGGTCCCGAGTCCGATAGACCTGTTCAAGATCGACCTCGACACGATCGGCGGTCCGCCTTTCCGCATCATGCGCGATGTCCTCGACACCCATCATTGTCTCGGCAAGAACAAGCGACGCGACCTTGCGAATCTCTGCATCCGTTGGTTCGGCGGAGGCACGCGCATTGGCGTGCGGATCGGACGCAGGCTCGGTGCGGACCAGGACATCCATTGCCGCAAGCTGTCCAGCCGGGTCGAGTTCATAGCTCAGCTCCCGTGAGGCGGTCCAAACGAAGAGATTGGTCGAAGCCCCCTGCTGGAGAGGCTTCACGAAGACTTTGTCCTCATGGCGCTCCACCTGGAAGCTGTCGGGATCGCCGATTGCGAGCGTAGTCACGGGCTCCCCGAATTCGAGGACGGTGAGATGGTTCAGCGAAGTCTCGACGTGCTGAATCTGACTTTGGGTCGTGGTCTGCGCCCCCGCTGCGGCAACCGCAAGAGCAAGGGAAATCGTCGTGAGCGTCTTCATAGCGGCCTCCTCGGGCGCAAAGTGCAAAGGAGAAGTCGAGCCATCGGCTCAAGCTTCCCCTTTGCCGGTTAAGAGTGCTCCACGGAAGCTGGAGCACTCGTGTTTTCGAAGATCAGATTGCGCTTTCCCTTGTACTGAAAGAGAAAGACCCTCTTTTCACATTCCGGGCCTTCCGGATTGGCGATTCGCTCCACGAGGAATGCTCGCTGCTCGTCGTCAAACCAGGCATAGCCGTTGACGGTCTTCGGCATCCGAACCCGAACCCGTTGGCCGCCGGTCACCTCCGCAAAGGCATCAACCACCTCCTGCGGAAACGACTGGAAGAGGACCGCGCCGGACCCTGAGCCGCCGGTGACAACTGAATTCATCGCCTGTGCCCATGCCCGCCGGTTCTCCTGCTTGCCTTGCGCCCAGTAGTGAATGAACAGATGCAGGGAGCTGAATTGATCCCTCGCATCCTGCTCGTGTTCCCAGAGGGCAGCCTGCGCCTTGTTGCGCGCAAGCACCGCTGACCTTCTCTGTTCCTTGTCTTCGCTCTGGCGCACGGTTTCCCATTGCGCCTGGGCGTCTTTCAATTGCTGCTTGACTTCTTCCTCGCGCTGGACAATCCGGCTTGCGATGTCGCCGTAGATCGAGTTGACCAGTTGGCATTCCTCGAACATCTCCCGGGTTACTGTCTCGCCCGCGAAGAGTCCGCGAAAGTCTTCGATCGCCATCTTCTCCTCGAAACCGTTGCCGGTTTCATCGGGAAGAAAGCCGAGTTCCTTGCGCAGGAGGTTATAGAGCCTTCCAACCTTGTCCGTGTCGGCAACTTCAAGATGGGCGGGAAGCTCCGACACTCTGCGCTCGCGCTTATAGCGGAGCCAGGGAGCCGGCGCTACCTCCTTCCTAATCTCACTGACAACGGATTCATCGATCTCGACTCTGTGTTTCAGGGAATCGAGCGCGTTCTGCAATTGCTCGACGAGCTTGTAGGCCAAGTCAGGCCGTCCCGCCGCAATGCACGAGGTCTTGAGATCGGTGATCGAACCGATCCGGTTTCCCCGCGCCTTCATGGCAACCGGGCAGGCGTTCCACCAGGGAGACTTGGCCTTCTTATGCTTCGTCTTTTCCTGATGGAACCTCTCCCCATATGCGATCCTTCCCGCAACGAACTTCGGGAACTGATCGGATGCCATGACGCAGATGGTGTCGAAGTCGAAGTCGCCGCCGTTCCTGCTTGCAGTCTTCGAATGGAGAATGTAGGTTCCCTCCATGCGAAGCTGCCGGTCCAGAAGGTAGGCGACCTGCGATTCGTCAAGGTCGGCTGTTCCGAGCGCCTGTTTGAGCGTCGGGACAAGCTCTTCGTTGGTGAGATGACGGACGGGTAGAAGATCCTCCTGCATTCGAATTGGATACCGGATGCAAAGGCCCTTCTCCGCCGTCAACGATGTGATCGTGCTGCCTTCGGGTATCCAGTCGGACGCCGAGAGAATCTTGCCTCGGTGTTCGATCAGGACACCGTCATCCGCTAGAGCGAACGATGGCAGCTTTAGATCCGCGCTCGTACAGGCACGAAACGCCCAGCGGGCGAGCTTACGGTTCAATTGGTTGAAGACGTAGGGAATCTTGATTGCATTTCCACTACGGTCCGCCAACAAAACCGCCTCCGCTGAATCGCATCCTTCTGAAACGGGATCGTCCTCTCGCTCCAGACTGTCGGGGTCGAAACTGACACCATCGTCGATCGTTGTCACCTCGGACTTGCCGATCACTTCGAACAACGCCTGGTAGTCGCCCTCGTCCCATGCCTTCCGCATTGTCTTGATTCGTTGGAGCGCCCACAGTTTCAGTTCAAACTGCAGCGCCTCTTCCGAAGCATGCTCGATCAAGGTGTAGCTTGATCCAAACTCCGACTTACGGGAGATCTGTTTGATCCCGAGAGTCGCCGGACCCGTAAACATGCGGCCCGATGTGCCCAGTTGGGGAAGAAATCGAACTCCTCCCTTCAGGGCCGGTTTGCAGGCGCTTTCGGGCAAAATGACGTCAACTGCGAGCTTGTCGGCCACGCGGTCGCTCATCGCCTTCAATGCGCCTTTCGCCTGCTTGGGTTCGCTCGCGTCGAATGCCAGCCGGAACTGGCAAAAACGATTCGTGCCGATCTTCAGCTTTCGGTAGAGGGAATCACGTGCCCAGCCTCGGCAATCGTTGGTGCCAAGGACATGATCCTTGACCACAGCGATGCGGAGATTAGGCTCCTCGACCATCAGCTTGCAGTCGGAGACGAGGATCGCAAAGTATACGATCGCCGCCTCGGGCCAATGCTGAAAGCGCTCAGCTATCGGGCCGGCGTGCGCCTTATCGACGAAGTAGAACTTGCCATCCTTCGCCGAGCTACTGGCGCCCACCAGCTTGTACTCGACCCCGCCGTAATGAAGGCTCGCCATGCGGTTTTCGACCACAGACTGCTCATACGGCGTCAACTCATACGGCACGCTGACGCGCGCGACTCGGATACCCGGATAGAGTTGCCCGAGGAGCTTCCCTTCGAGCGTGTCCTTCCGTCCGAGTCTGGTTGGCTTGCGGGTCACTTCACCGGACGCATCGATCCGCAACTCAAGAATGAGCCGTTGATCGAGTGCCGCATTTTGTGTCCTGTTCGCTGTCATGTTCTCCTCACTTGTCTGGCGCTTCAAGACGAAGTGACAAAGATTGGCTGACGCCGGATTCTTGTCTCTCGCCTGGCCGCCCGGGTTAGGGGTGGGGTGTTGGCCGAACCAGGCTTGAGAGTGCAAACCGGGTCAGCGGAATTCCTCATCGCTCTGGCGATAAGGCATCAAAGGAGGCGACGTAAGCCGTATTTCAGGTTTGTCCCCTCTTTGAATCCATGCTGACCGCTTCTGCCTATGTCGACGCCCTACTTGCGCAGGGGCCGCTTTACCAATGTCGGAGATCCTCCCTGTATCTCTGCTTCCGCCTTGTAGGCAAGGACGGTGTAGATCACACCATTCTTTGACTGAAAGGCTTTGATCAGAGCCTCGCCCTCGCTTGCCGCTTCCACTCCAAGCTCAGGTTTCTCGACCGACGATCCCTCTTTGGCAAGGAAGTATCGAACGATCTCTTCCGTCTGTTGGCGCGCCCGGCGGCGCTGCGGCTCCGCGGGTTCTGCCGGTGGATGCATTTCAGCCACTTTTGCGAGTGCATTTTCCATCACTGACCTCCCTTGTTCGCCGTGCCGTCTCCGTCCGGGACAAGGTCGGGCGCACTGAGGATTTGATTCTGCCGTTCGCCATCGATCGGCCGCTCGCTGTACTCCGCGATCCAAAGCCCGTCCGGATTCACATCGGACCGGCGGTCGGCGATCAGGCGCACGCGGTACTCGTTGACGAAGTGGTCCGTGATCTCGGCGCCTTTCGACAGATGGTGAACATCCTTGACGCCGTACACGACGTACGCGAGCGGCTCACCTGGCACCGCATCGATCTCGCGAAGATGAAATACAGACTGAATCTGGCCGTCGTCGATCTTGCCGCGTGTATCGTCGTCCGCCATCGCCTTCAGCGTGTATGTGCGCAGGTTGCGTGTCATCATGTTGAGGCTGCCGGCCCAGTGGTCGTCCACGTCGGCGGGCGAATAGTTGAGGTAGCTCGTCAGGAAGCGCCTCACGAAGGCCTCGTCGAGGAATTGATCGGTCCCGCCGGTAGCAAGATCCGATATAGCGCCCTTTGCGGGCCTACCCAGAACGGAGGCGTCGCCGTTGGGGCCGATGCGAATGACTGTCGGCGGCTGCAGCCGCACAAAGACTGCGAACCCGATTGCGACGAGAGCGATCGGAATGGTCAGAAATGCGAGCAGCCACGCTCGGTTCGCGTTCGCTCGGAGCGCTCCATCCATCTCGTAATACTTCGGTCTGGCGATGACCGAATCGTCTGCGGCGACTGTGCTGTTCTTCATAGGTCCTCCTAATCCTGATGGCTTGTTGCATTCGCTATGGTGCGCGCCGCGATCCGGGCGGCATGGTAAGCGCTCCATGTGCCCAGGTTGTAGCGATGTACAGTCGGCCCTCTTCTCGTTGACACCGACGGTCTGGAGCCAGCATTGGTTTTGGCGGCTCCAACGCTCGACTGGCCTTGCGAAGCGCCGGCGTCTTCGGCCGCCACGGCGACCGCTCCACCGCTCTCGTCGCTGGCGCCATCGGTGCTCATCACGTCGCTGATCGAGCTGCGAATCTGATCCGCATGGCCCTCCAGAGTCGGAGATCCATCTTGGGGCGCAGAGCCGCTTGTTGCTGAAGAGGCTGCGATGGGAGCCTGCTGTGGTGGCGCGGGCTGGTTCCCGCCAGCCGACGCGGTGAGCGCTCGCGCAGAGCCCGCAGTCGCTGCACCGGAAGAGGTTCCTGCTGCCGCTCCGCCTCCTGAACCTGTTCCTGCCGCCGCTACTCCGGCCGCCGCTCCCTCGATCCCGGCTGCGCCCGCAGTCAGCGCGGTGACTGCCGTGCCCAACATTGCGACCGCAGTGCTGCCCACGTCGCCGCTTACGATGCGCTTGGCAATGAATGGGATGATGGCGATCGCCAGGGAATAGACGATACTGACGATGCCGATCAGAAACGAGCCCTCGAGATTTCCCAGACCCCCAAGGAAATTATTCTGGTTGAGCATCTGCCCAACCTGGCCCATTTGAACTGCGCTCAGCAGTGCGCCAAACCCGCCATAGAGAACGGGCCACGCATTCCATATGAAGACATTCTCGACATAGGATTTAGCGATGCGGTTGGCCGCTCCAAGAGGCATCAGGGCAATTACGATCGGGCCGAAGATATAGAGAACGCTGCCGTAGAAGATGTAGAAGAAACCGAAGATCACTACGACAATCGGGTAGAGGATGTAGGCAACAATGATCAGGAGGCCATCAATTAAGCCCGCGATCGAGCCGGTGATCAGACCCCACATCTGCTGAAATCCCGCCTGACTGTACTGGGTCTGCAGATCATTCTTCCAGTTGTCCAGGAGGTTCACCGCTCCTGAAGCGTTGCTGACCCAGTTGCCTGAATTCACAAAGCCCTGATTGATCGTGGTGAACACGGTTCCGTAGTTCATCACGACGACCGCTGTGACAACGTACTTGATGAGACTTGTGCCCAGTCCGCGTACATCCCCGCCGTGCAGGGCCGATTGATATACCTGCCACAGAAATCCAACCACCAAGACCACGTACGCCACGTTCTGCATCCCGGAGGTAATACCCGTTGAGTCAATTCCCGACACAGCCTGCGTCAGGAAGCGCTCGAACAGATTCAGCTGCGTCGACTGAAAGAACGCGAGCATCAAAACTGGATGTAAGCTGGCGAACACCATGCCTGTCACCTGTTGGTCAGCGCTCCGTTGATGAGGCCGTTATTGGTCGTGTTGTCCGTGGTCGCAAGCTTGGAGAGTGCGCTCTGATTGGCAAGGTCAATTCCGCGCGTGCGCATCAGTTCCGCCAATGCCGCCTGGGTGTACGCGTTGGCCCGCACCATCCACACGTCGGCCTCGGCTTCGAGAATCGGGGCGCTGCCGGGAGCAGCCTGTGAAATCTGCTGACCCATCTGGTCGGCCTCAGTCAGCTCGGCGTCCGCGAGGGCATCGATTTCAATCGCCCGCTTCATCGCGTCCTGAGCCTGCGCATCGGTCATGTCGGTCATCGTGCGCACTGCGGGCGATGCCGCATTTTGCGCCATGACAACGCCATACACACTCTGAAACTGGCCAGATACGTTGGGCACATTTCCCGCATTGCGCGAAAGTAGAAGGGTTTCGAGATTCTGCGACTGCGGCAGAGTGGCGCTCGCGACGTTGACATGAAAGAGATTGCCGATCTGGCTGAACTGACTCTCGAACTGCATGACCGAGTTCTTAGCCTGGTTAATCGCCGCGAGCGGATACATCACCTGTTGCTCATAGTTCGCCACACTCTGCTCGACCTGGTTGATGGTCTTGAGCGGCGCAACAATGTAGGTGTTCATCAGCGACTGCATCTGGGACAGCGCCGCCAGGATCGCAGCCACGTCGACGCCGAATTGCCCGTTGGCTCGCGTTGGCAGGATTGCGGCCACTGCGAGCGCAACCACTGTTACTTTCAGCAACGATGGGCGATACCACCGAGGCGCCTCGCATTGGGCCTCTTCGGTTCCGTACATGGGCTTCGGGAGTTCTGGCACGAGAAGAGCCTTACGTCGCCAGAAGAACAACTTGCGCCGCTTGTTTAGATTCTTCTTGGGGTCCGTCATGGAAACCTCCCTATCGCGCGGTGAGCGCGCCGGTGATTAAACTGTTGATCCCGCCTGTGGCCGCCGTCCGGCGCTTGACAAGAACGTTGTCGTGAGCGATGCGGCCTGCCTCCTGGCGCAACTCCGCCGCAAGCATCTTCTGCATGTACGCCTGGCAACGGAGGTTGACGACCTGCGCCTGGGCGGTCAGGAAGGGATTGGATCCGGGTGTGCTCATCGCGACCTGGTTCTCCATTTGGTTGGCAGTTTGAAGAATGACGTCTGCACCCTGATCGGCAACCAGGGTCGTCTTGAGATTCTCCTGTCCCAAAGCGTCGTCCACGTCCATCATCACGCGGTCTTGCGGCGATGCCGAGTTGATTTGTGGGATTGCTCCGTAGTTTGAAATGAAGCTTGTCTGCAATGCTGGAATCTCTGAAGACAGCCGGCTATGCAGGATACTCTCAAACTGTTGTGGTCCCGGAGTCACGGCGCTTGAGAAGGGCGTGTTGAATACCTGATTCATCTGGCCACGAAAGGTATTGATAGAGTTTGCAACGAACCCACGAGCCTGATTGAGGGCCGCGAGAGGCGCAACCGTTGTCTGGTATAGCTTCTGCATTTGCTGAGCAATCTGATTGATCGCGCTAAGTGAACCACCGATGTCGTTCTGAATGGAGCTGAAGATCGAGTTGAAGATGCTGAGGAATTGCCCGTGGGCAAATTTCGGCACGACGAAGCATGTCTCGATCATGAGGACGCCAATAAGTAGCCGTCTCTTCCAGAGAGCGCCAGGTCTGCGATCGCGTATCGCTTCGCCACTATATGGCACACCATTCAAAAGCAGTTCCGTCTCGGGTTGGTTCATCTCTGTCATTGGCTCATCGCCTCCCGCATCTCTCCCGAAAGCTCAACCTGCAAGGGCGCGAGTTCCGCCAGCCCCCGCGGATACTCTGCGGCGAGCTCCTCGTAAGCCTGGATCAACGGCAGTTGCCGGTGCTGGCGCAGCCACCATTTGCGAAATGCACGCTCCCTCGCGTAGGTGGTAGTTATCCAGTAGTCCACGGCACTGGGCACGATCCGGATCGCGTGCGTGGACTCCGCCTTTTCCCCGATCGCAATCAGAAACTCCGCGCTCACGCCCTTCTTCGGGTGGGCGAAGGTCTTGATCTGGTTGAGCGCGGTCTCGTTCAGGTGAACGTGCTCCCGGAGCGCCGTCATATCCCCAGGCTGTTTGCCGATAATCTTCGTGGTTGCGTTCTTGACGATGCCGGCGCCATGCTCATTGGGCCGGTCGGGCGTACCGACAAAGTCCTCCGGCGTCTGGCTGATGCCCCAGACGCTGGCGTTGCGCTTACGCGCGGTGCGGAAGAGCTGCACCACAACACTTGCAAGGATCGGCGATTCGAGCAGCGCCCAGCACTCATCGAGTAGCACAATGCTCGGCTGGCCGGTCACCCCTGATGCACGGTACGTGGCGGTGTGCGCGATGAGAAGGCTCATGGCCCGCTCCAGCCGCGGATCGTCTTTAAGCTTCTCGACATTGAAGTAGAGCCACGGATTATTCAGCTGGACTGTCGTCGGCCGATCGAACAAGCGCGCATACGGCCCCTCATCGACCCAGGCGCGCAACTTGGTCGAAGCCATTTGCGCCATCGCGTTGATCTTCTGGTTGCGGTCCCGATCCTGCCAGTGCGCCAGCTCCGCGGCCAGATCCCCGAAGAGCGGAATAGGATTTGAGGTTTTCGCGCTGCAGCGCTTGTAAGTCGAGGCGATCGCTTCGAGCAGGACGCTGTCGAGCAGGTCGATGTCGAGATCGGGCGGCGTGTTCTCGCCCAGCATGTGGCGAGTGAGATTTTTGAGAAAGGAGATTTGGTCGTTCGAGGGCCCGTCTTCGCCTCTCGGCAGATCCCACGGATTGATGGTCTGATCGCTGTCGAGCGACATCTCGATCATCTCCCCGCCCATCAATTCGACCAAGGGCTGATACGAATCCCCACGCTCAAGGATCGAAATCATCGGATTTGCGCGGGCAGCCATCAGCAGCATTTGCTGCGCGGCAAGCGTCTTGCCGCCGCCGCTTTTGGCCATCAGCAGGCCGTTCGCATCGGATAGATCGGGATCGAACATCGAGAACGGAATCAGCTGACGGTAGGGCGTCTCGAAGAGAATCAGCGGACTCCTCCGCGTCCCGGTCCACGGCATCTCGACCGGCACGAGATCGGCAACATTCGACGTAAGCATGTCCTGATCCCGCTTGTCGGCCTCAGCCATGCCCGGCAACGTCCCGAGGAAAATGCGGCGCTTGGCGATGGTTTCGGCCACGGCCTTCGCGCCGTTCATGTGCGTGAAGGCGTTCAGGACCTCCTGAGTCCGGTTGGCAAGCTCACGTTCCGACCGTTCCAGATCTCCAAGCGTCACGGCCGGCTGCGAAGTGCGTACGACGACCGAAAGGCTGAGCTTTGCTGTCTTGAGGGAGGAAGAGATAATGTCGCGCTGGACCTGGATGAGCTGCGCTTGCGCTACTTCGGCCTCGGGATTCGATTTGAAGTTGCCGTTCGCGTCCTTCTGCGCGGCCGTCATCTTCTGGAGGCGCTTCTTGTAACTCTTCAGTACCTTCACCTGGTCGGGGATCACGACCTGTCCGCTGATGACGACCGGGAAGCCAAGCGTCGAGAAGTTCTGCAACATTCCAGGAAACGTCGCATCCGGAAGTTCCTTGAGACTCACAACCGCGTAGAGATAGCCGTCGATGTTGAGGTAGGTTTCAGTCTCATTGAGGATGCTTGCTTCAGTCGCCTGTTCCCGCGCGCTGCGATACTCGACCATCTCTTCGCCGGGAATGCACGGCCGGCGGTCGCGCCGGAGCGGATGCTGAGCGTGTTTCAGCTCCTCAAAGAGTTCCTGCGTCGAAAGTCTCCGGGGCCCGAGGCTGGCCGCCTCCATCGACCCCTCGATTCCCCGGAGGACGGATTCAAACTCCGCCAGATAGGTCTCATGCTCCTTTCGAGCACGCTGGATGGCCTTTTTCTGGCTTAGAGAGAATCCGGCAAGGCTGCGGTTCTGTTGTGCGGAGTGATAGAGCTTCGCGTGCGTGCGCGGGTCCCAGATGAAGTAAACATGGAGGCGGTTCTCGAAGAAGAAACCGCCGCGCTCCTTCTGCCGCCACATCCTCAGCCGATGGGTATCGAGCGCCATCACCTCCGACTGCTCGGTGCGCTGTTCGTGGATGTAGGTGTCGAGGAGGTCGCCGAGGTGCTCGGAGATCTCATAGCGGAACTGAATACGCATGCTGACGTCGGGAACACTGCGAAACAGTGCTTCAAGCATCGACTTGGTCTGGTTGCGATCGCTGTCGGTCGAAAAGTACGCGAGGACGCCTCTCAGTTCATAGCCCGCGGCAAATGCGCCGCTGGTGCGAACCATAATGTTGTCGCCTTTGGGTAGATCCCTCAGAGGCAGCAACGCGCAAACGGGCGGCGCCTTCAACTTCCGTTCGTGTTCCGCATACGTCATCGGCATGGTTCTTGTCTCCGCGTTGCCTTTCGGCCGTCGAGGTCGAGACCCTGTTTTGCGACGATTACCAACGGAGCGATCCGCTCATGGAATCGCGCTGCGAAAAGAATGCTCGCAAATACCGCCCGCGCCGCGTCGAGATCGAGTTCGATGGCGACCGAGCCGTCCGCGTTCGTCCTGATCAAGGCGTGCACTGGGTTATTCCTCCTCCTCGACCAGATAAGGTTCCGTCAATTCTGAATCTCGCTCAAGTGCGCACCACGCCTTCGGTGCGAAAAACGAGCGCACGAGATCGGTCAGGTATCCGCGCGGCCGTCCGTACTTGAATAGGATCAGGAATGGCACCGCAAGCGCAGGGACTATAAATTCCATGAAGATATTGAGCGGCATCCCGAACACGTGCGCGTTGCCGCTCACAAAGTGCGCAAGGAGATTCATGATCGCCGCGAGCGCGAGCACCAGAATCAGGTCCTCGAATTCAAGGCCGAGAAACGTCACCTTGGTGTGGAGGTTGCGATGAACCGGCGTCATATCGAGACTCATGAGCTTCCTCTCATATTCCATGCGCTTGCGTAACCATCGATTCGGCCAGCCGCACCATGCCTGAGACCATCAGGGCGGCGATCGCCGCGATAAACTTCCTGATCCAGGTCGAGCCTGGATAGATCTCCGAAACCACGCCGCCCATGTGCAACGCCATCGCCGCTAGCTGCGTCAGCGCGAACATGGGAAGGATGACGTTGGCGGTCCAGTTCACCAGACTCATGGTTGCCATCCAGAACCCATTCGCGCTTGTCGGCCCGGCATTCTGCACAAAGCCCTCCAGAGCGCGCAGCATCCCCGAACACATCAGCGATGCGAAACCGCCGTAGAGGAATTGCTCGCAGGGGGCGCCCTTGCTGTAGCGATACACGGCTCCCGCGAAAAACATGCCCGCCATCGTCGGCATGATGGTGTTGCCGGCCCAGGAAGCGAGATTCGTGATTGCCCCATCGAGATTCATCGAGTTCTCCTCAGGCCGCCATCGCCTGAAAGAGCGCGAGAAGACCGCTCACGCTCAGAAAAGAGATCGCGGCGAAGACCAGCCTGGCCCAGGGCCTGTGCCGGACGAAGTTGATCACGGCTCCGACACATGCCAGTCCCGCCGCGGCCGGCATGATCTGCCCGGCAATGTAGTTCCAGAGGGAGGTCAGCATATCGGTCATCGCGTACTCTCCTCCCGAATTCCAGCCCTGCATAAGCTGCATCGTGCCCGACAAGGACATCAGGAAGAGCGCGGCCACGATCGAGCCAAGTGGATTCTCTCCCGCCGCTCCATCGAGCGTTGCCTTCAGGACGAAATACGCTGCAATCACGGGAACGAGCTTTGCGACAACGATCTGGTTGACGAAGTTCTTGAAGACCGTCTCCATGCTGGCCAGCCAGCTCGTTCCCACAGATCCGCTCGCGGACGGAATATTGATGCCTTGCGCCGCAACCCACGACAGCAGTTGCGGAAGCGTGAGAAGGACAATCGTCCACAGAATCCACTTGCCGGCGCGGCCGTTCACGTGGAAGTTGATCCCGCCTTCATGCCGCAGGCTTACTCCCGCGGCGGCCAGCGTGCAGAATGCAGCCGGCACCGCGAGATCGAGCAGCAGTTGGAGAAGGTCGAGGAGGAACTGTGGCGGCTGCATTGCTCTTTGCCTTAGTTACTGAATGCCCTGTGCCTGGGTGATGAAACCTTCGGCCATCCGTCCGAGACCGGAGATCACCATGAGAGCCACGCCGGTGACGCCCCAGCCCAGGTAGCCACGGCCGCTCTTGAAGTGCCATCCGGCGACCCCCAGGCAGGCCACGGCGATGACCGGAGCGATGACGTTGCATCCCCAGTTCACGATGTTGAGGACCGTGCCTTCGACGGTGGTCGCCTGCTGTCCTTGTACGGCTTGGCCGAACTGGGGAGAAGTTCCCAGGTTCTGGGCTCTGGCTGCGAAGGGTGCGGCGAGGTTTCCCAGAAGCAAAAGCCCCAGGCCGAACTTCAGGGCAACGTGCATCCAGTCGATTTCATCGGGACGATAATGAACGCGTGTGGATGTTGAGGCGGACACTCGGGAGCGCCGCCAGAAGGCCAGTGCGGTTCTCATAGGTTTCTCTCCTGGACGCGGCTGCTCTTGGGCATCCGTGTCGAGCGAGAGAATGGGATGAAACCGAAACTCGGTCAAATAACCCGGCCGAGACCAGGATGGGAAATCGCTCCATCTCCAATCGCCTGTGGCGGTTGGCGGACAGAGAGACGCGTGCCGCGCGCTTCGACCTTGCCGGCGTTGTGGCTCAATTTCAACGAATCGAGCTAAAATCTCAATCGAAGAGCCCGGTGTCGCAAGGTGTCGCCAGGTCAGGGAAAACGCAATGGCATCCGTATTGCAGCCAAACCCTTATCAATGCGACCAATGTGGAACCACGAATATCGTGGCTGCCCCCGTCCTGTACCAACAGGGAACACGGACCTTTTCCGGCATATTCAATGCGGGGACAAGCCAATCCTATTCAGCACAAGCCGTTGCGCCGCCGAATCCTCGCGGATATATACGACCCCTGCTACTATGGGGAATTCCAATATGTTTTACTTTCTTTTGGGCCTTCGTCGGTCTCTTTGGCATTCTCAATCGTTCTAAATCCGCTATATCATTGGGAAACACGGTCACTATTCTGTTGCTTCTCGGTGTCGCGTGCGTTGGTGGGATGCTCCTGAGTTTTCGTCGGATCGCCCGCTACAATCGCGAGGTCTATCCCCGACTCCATTGGAACTGGGAGCACACCTATATCTGCAGGCGTTGCGGGAAATTCCGCCTCATCCCTTCCTAGCTATAGGCGGGGCCTTCTTTCCTCTGGTCGAGTGGCCACCCTGAAATGAACTTTTTTCTGAGAGTTGCATACCACTTAAACCACAGAATCCTTTCATCTTACAATCGTATTATGCAAATATGGAGATACACTCTATAATTGCATACATGATAACGCGACGCCTCAGTCCAAAACTGAGCTCCTTACTGAGTCACGTTCCAGCCGTGGCCCTTCTGGGCCCACGCCAATCGGGAAAAACAACTCTCGCGATCGAGATCGCCGGGCTGCAAAATTCTGTCTACCTCGATCTTGAAGACGAAAATGATCGCGCCAAGCTCTCTGACCCGAACAAGTACCTCGCAGATCATGACGACGAACTGGTGATTCTGGATGAGGTACACCGCGCGCCGGAGATCTTTCGGCAACTGCGCGGCATCATCGACAAGGGACGCCGTAGAGGAAAGGCAAATGGACGTTTTCTTCTCCTCGGATCGGCCGCAATGGACTTGCTCAAACAATCCGGCGAGAGTCTGGCAGGACGCATCTCCTATTTGGAACTTGGACCTTTCGACGTCCTCGAAACCGGCGCCGCGGCGATGGACACACTATGGGTCCGGGGCGGTTTTCCGCGCAGCTTCCTGGCGGAATCCGACGATCTCAGCATGCAGTGGCGGCGCGATTTTGTACGAACGTACCTGGAGCGCGATATTCCTCAATTCGGATTGCGCATACCGGCTGAAACGCTGCGACGCTTCTGGACGATGCTGGCACATAACCAGGCGCAGCTTCTGAATGCTTCCAATCTCGCGCGGGGCTTAGCTGTCGACGGCAAGACGGTCGCCGGTTATCTCGACCTTCTTGTCGATCTCCTCGTCGTTCGCCGGCTGCCGGCCTGGCACAAAAATATCGGGAAGAGGCTGGTCAAGTCGCCCAAGGTATATGTACGCGACACTGGCATAGCGCATGCCTTGCTTGGAATCCGCGATAAAGAAGCGTTGCTTGCTCATCCGGTTGTGGGACAAACCTGGGAGAGCTTTGTCATCGAAACCCTCATCACCGCGTCACCGGACGGGACTGAAGCGCACTACTATCGGACCTCCAACGGGACCGAGGTGGACCTTCTCCTTACGCTGCCGAATGGCGAACTTTGGGCTATCGAGGTGAAACGCAGTTCGGCGCCGAAGATCGAGCGCGGATTTTATTCAGCGTGTGCCGACCTCAAACCCCGAAGGCGCTTTTTGGTTTATGCAGGAAGCGAGCGCTTTCCGCTCGACGACATGACCGATGCAATCGGTCTCGTCGAACTCGCTGAGATGCTCCAAGAAGCATCTTGATGTGATTCGCCAGAACAAACATCAGGAACCACAGACGATTGAGCCTGGCGGCAGAATATAGATAACCACAGTTCCTGACGCACATCGCGTGTTTTTGCCTCGCACGCGCACCGAGTCATCGGTCCGACGATTACCCAAGCGCACTTTGGGTCAACGGGAACGATCTTTGCTCATTTCTGAATTGGGCAATCGGGATCGTAAATGGCTCAGCTGCACACTGAGTCATCGGGACCGTTCTTTGCTCAATTGGGAATTGGGTCAACGGGAACGATCTTTGCTCAACTACATTTTGGGGCATTGGGAGCGAAGATTGCTCAACCGCACACTGGGTCATGCGGATCGATCTTTGCTCGGGCAGTGTTGCAATGACGGGGAGAACTCGTTCACCGTAGCAGCATTGAAGACGCGATCCAAGAGCAGCCCAACTCGCCCGGGCAAGCAGTCCGTGGCATTAAATCGCCGTACACAAAAACGCCCTGGCGCTCGGGCCAGGGCGAGAAAAAGAAGCGTGTGGGGCGCCGCGGTTTACTGAACCGTGGGGACTGCCGCGTGAAGCCCGGCGGGGGTTTGTTCGCGCTTAGTGAACACGATGTAGATCTTCGTGTCGGCGGGAACGGAGACGACTACGCGGCTGTTGGCATTGAGGTTCATGACCTCCGAGTCGCCCGCAGTGCCGACGTTCTCTGCCAGCCGCTCCCGTAGCATGTCGTCTTCGGAAAAAGCGCCACTGGTGTTGTTTCCGGCTACTTCGGCAAGAACCGAGCCGATCCCCGATGCGGCGCGCACCAGGAAGTTCTTGCCTGTGTTCTTCCCCTCGACGTTCCCCTTGATCGGCCCTAGATCGAGCCCGGTGCCGACGGCGTCGATCTTCTCCCGCGCGCCATCAAGTAACTCGATCTCGTCGAACTTAACGCTGACCAGCCCGCTCCGATCGGCCTGCTGGAGTTGGCCATATACACGCGCGCCGGCGGGAACGACGATCCGGTCGCCAATCGCATAGGTGTATTCGATTACCGCCACGACAGGGGCGACCACCGCGCTCGATATCTGCGTCTCAAGCTTAGCCTGAATGCGCGTTCCCGGAGTCAGGTCCAATCGGGGCGCTCCATCGTCATCGGAAGTGACCCTGGGCGCTTGTCCAGCCTGATTCTGCGCCAGGCTCCGCACGAAGACGATGGCCGTCTCTTTCAGGCTGTTCTGCTGCGTTTGCGGCGTCTCTGCGGGTGGAGTTCCGCCGTAAGGCGCAGGATCTTCCCACCTCTGTTGTGTGTCCGCGAAAGAGGGTACCGCTCCCAGAGAACTGGCAACAACAGGTTTGGCGGCAAATGGCTTGGTCGTTGCGCCATTGTCTAATGAGCGTGTGCGCCGGATGTCACCTGGCCCGAGCTGGCCGCTGGTGTTGTCCGGCGCCGGCGTGCGCGGGGTGTCCATCAGTGGCGTTACGCTGCCTTTGGGCGGAGTTGTCTGCTCCTGTTCGGCTTGCTGAGACTGAGACGCCTGCTTGATGGGCGCCGGCTTCTTCGGAGACTTGCCGACGATAGCCGTGAACACAAAGAACAGAACCGCGACGGCCAAGCCGCCCCCGAGAAGAATGAGTTTGCTTTTGCTGATCCCGTCCGCTCCCTTGACGCCCGCCCTCGTCGCGAACCTGGTCGCAGGTTCTTCTTTGCCGCGCAGGATGGCTGGGTCACGCGTCTGAGACGGCGCTGGCGAAGCCATCGGCTCAGCGGCTTCCACGACCGGGGTAGACGACCCTCGGCTTCCGTTCGTGTTGTTGTCATTGATGCTCATATCCGCTGGGCTCCTTTCTAGTTGCCATTACCGGAGAAGGGTGGGGTAAACGGCAGACGAATCAGGACAGGATGATCCACCTGGTCCGCCTGCGCGATTTCGAGAGATAGCTTCTCCGTTGATTCCTTGAAATTGGGCCGATCGAAAACAACCACGCCGTCGGCCCGTCCTCCCGGCTCCAGCCGGGTTGTGCTCAATCGGTAGTCCCTAATTTCCAACTGGTCCGAGACGATGTCTTTGCCTTCCTTCTTTTTCTTCTTTGTATCCCTGCGCTCCGTGATCTGGATCTGCGGTGGAAGGACCTCGACAGGTTGATTCGAGCTGTTCAGGATGGAGTAGGAGATCATGGTCTCGTTGCTCAACTGCCGCATGTCGCCAATCGATGTCTCGATCTGCTGGCCTTCCCACTTGGTCCATCTGGGAGCATTCACTCTCGCCTGCTCCTTGAATTCTCCGTCGAGGCTGGACTGCGGCGCTGAGCCCGTGCCCGCGTCCGAGCCATTCGTGGCATCTTCCCGTTGCTTGCTCGGCGGGGTTGGCATCGCCAGAGCGCCGGAATCCGACGAGATCAGAAAGCTCCGTGCGGAGCTGTACTCGATTAGAAAGTCCACCGGTTGCGACTGATTCGCGATGCTCGCGCCATCGCTGACCAACTCTAACGTCACATGCTGGCCCGATTTCATTGCAATCAGAAGGTTCGACTGAGCGGGCTCTTTGGTAGTCGGTTTGACGTAGACGTAGTTGGGCTCGTCTGCACTATGCTCAGCCTTGAACTCGCCGGGGCTACCCAGAATGACGGAGGTGACCTCCTCCGGCATCCGGATGGTCGACTCAAACTCCGGATGCAGATGCAGGACTGTGATCTCTCTCGGGTTGATGGCGATGGTTGCGACACGCGCCACGATCACCGCGTCCGTCGCGTTAAGCTGCAGCGGTAGAAGGAGCGCAATGGGCATGAACCAGCAAAGTTTCACGGGAAGGACCTCCTCGGCGGCCTCATGGCCGAAAATCTGCGAATCATGTACTGCCGCCGGACCGCCTGCACATAGGCCACAACCTCCGGATTGCGATAGTTCAATTGCTCCCGCCCGATCCAATGGTCGCCCGCGTAGTAGGCCGCAGCGACCAGGCGCAGATCCCCGTGGAACTCCCACATCAACGCCGTGACGTAGCGGGTGCCTGCCGCGATGTTCTGCTCGATGTCGAAAGGTTGAAAGGCGCCGAAGCGCCGCGCTGTCGCGGGCATCAGTTGCATGAGTCCCATCGCGCCCTTGTTTGAAACCGCTTGCGGGTCCCATCGCGATTCAACGTCGATCAACGCGGCGATCAACTCTGGCGGCACACGATAGTGCGCTGCATATTGCCGCACGAAGTGCTCCGCCACCGCGGGATCGGTTTGGGCCAACGCAAACCCAGGAAACACGAGAAACAACAGGATGGGCGGCCATCGCTTCATGAAACTGGCCCTCCGGAGACCATCAGGCTCTGCGCGAACCTAGCGCCATCGTCAAGCAGACTCTTGAATCCCTCGCGAAGCAAAAGATGCCGACGATCTTTTTCAGTTTTCGCTAAAAAGGGCAGCAGAACATCGCGATGCTCCTCGGTCACGTGGTCCGTTCCGAGCAGCTGTAGAGCATTGGCGAAATCAATCATCTCGGAGACTGAGGGCGGCTTCTCGAGAGAGTAATTGCGGAACGAGAGTGCGATCCCCGCCATTTCCCGGTGAAACTTCTCATCGGCCTTCGGCGTGCGGCTCGCGATGATCTCCGCCTCGCGGTCTGGCGTAGGATGCTCGACCCGCACATAGAGGCTGCGCCTTCGGATAGGGTCTCCTAAACGGCGCTCTTCATTGCTGGTCAGCACAACAAAGGGAATGCTCTTCGCGACGACGGTGCCGAACTCGGGAATCGAGAGTTGCCAGGCGGAGAGGATTTCCAGCAGCATTGCTTCGAACCCGTCGTCTACTTTGTCCAACTCATCAATAAGCAGTACGCAGGGCCGTTCGCATTCGAGCGCGCGCATCAATGGACCGGGCCGAAAGAAATCCCGTGCCTTGAGGTTGGCCTGCACGGTCTGCCAGCTCTCGTGCTGGCCCTTCGAGAACTCCATGTAGAGCCGCTGCAAGCTCTCATCGAAACGCCCGATTGCTTTTTCTTCCGTCACTCCGCGGTAGCACTGCAGGCGCTCAACGTGCGTGCCGGCCGCGGCGGCAACGGAGATGGCGAGCTGCGTTTTGCCTGAGCCCGCGGGACCTTCTAGCAGAAGAGGCTTTTGGAGCTTGGCCGCGAGAAAAACGACCTGAGTCATGACCGGGTCGATGAAGTAGCCCGTCCCGGCCAGTTTGCAAGCGAGGTCCGTGATCGAATCAAACATCGCCTTCTCCCTGCGGCTCCGTTCGATTAGCTGCCGCGCTCAGTGCCGGCGCGCTCCGCCCACCATGGCGCGCTTGACCTAACCCGCAGATGGCTTGGGCCCAGACATTGGCGAGCGCCGTTGCCGAAAGTGCTGCCAGAAGGAGCAGTCGCAGTCGAATCCATACGACTCCCGACCACTCCGTCCAGATCGCTCCTCCATAGCGCAAAACCACAACGGCGTCGAGAATCGTCAGCAATAGGGCGATAGTGAGATACGTCTTGCGTTCCATCACGGGCCCCCTCCAATGCGGAGACAGCATGAGGTGAATTCAAAACTCGGTCAAATTCCTGGCCGTCTTTCCTGCCGCGTATCTCGAAGTCGTGAGCTTGGTGCGAGGTGTCGCTCCTCGATCTGCGACCCGCGATGTTGCTGTCATCCGTGGCTATGCTCTTTTCGCCGCTGCGAATCGCACCTCTACGCCACGAGGAGGATACTTTTCCGTCAACCACCCGGCGATCTCGTGCGGGTCGAAGCGGACGGCGTTGGCCACTTTGAACGATGGGATCTCGCCGTTAGCCGCCATCTTGTAGATCTGTTGTTGAGAGACCCCCAGC
>Ga0208849_1000953_pt1 | contig 23017 bp, 17 predicted proteins | sample NGESurdeep072012_10_FD_184470 | JGI IMG/M metagenome (GOLD analysis project Ga0208849, IMG submission 184470) | Arctic peat soil microbial communities from Barrow, Alaska - NGEE Surface sample 53-3 deep-072012 (SPAdes) | ecosystem: Environmental > Terrestrial > Soil > Wetlands > Peat ... | reverse complement strand
CCCGCCTACAACGAGGAAAAGGTGATTGCCACAACGATCGATCGAATTCTGGGTAGCGCCGGCGCGACGGTTCAGATGATCGTTGTGGACGACGGCTCTCGCGATACGACGGCAGAAGTGGTGCGGAGTCGATTTGGATCCGACTCCCGTGTCGAACTGATCTCCATTCCCAATGGCGGCAAAGCGAACGCGCTCAATCTCGGATTTATGCGCGCGCGAGGCGACGTGGTCGTTGCTTTGGATGCGGACACGCAGTTCGAACGCGACACTATCGCAAGACTCGACCGCTGGTTCGCGGATCCGATGGTTGGCGCAGTTGCCGGGAACGCAAAAGTCGGCAATCGCATCAATATCATCACGCGCTGGCAGGCGCTCGAGTACATAGTGGCGCAAAACCTCGAACGACGGGCACTCGCCGCGCTCGACACGCTGACGGTGGTCCCAGGCGCCGTTGGCGCATGGCGCCGCTCACTGCTTGTCGAACTGGGAGGGTTTCCCGCCAATACGCTTGCCGAAGACCAGGACCTCACGATTGCGGTGCAAAAGGCCGGCTTCGAAGTTCTTTTCGACGCCTCGGCCGTTGCGTGGACCGAAGCACCGGCGACGGTGCGAGGCTTTGCCAGGCAGCGTTTCCGCTGGGCCTTTGGAACACTTCAATGTCTTTGGAAGTATCGCGGACTAACATTCAATCCGCGCTATGGCTGGCTCGGGTTTGTGGCGCTTCCGCAAACCTGGATGTTCCAGATCGTGCTCACTGCGCTGGCGCCGATAGCAGACCTCATGCTGATCTGGCAGCTTTTAGGCCAGGGAATGGCCTATCTCGAACACGGCGCTGAGTTTTCGAACGCGAGTCTCACAACGGTCGGAGTCTATTATTGCATTTTCATGGTCGTGGATCTGCTCGCCGCGACATGTGGATTCCTTCTCGAAAAAGAGGAAGATTGGCGCCTGATCCTGTGGTTGTTGCTTCAGAGATTTGGCTATCGGCAACTTATGTACTATGTGGTCGTTCGCTCGATATCCGCTGCTCTCCGGGGACGTTTCGTGGGATGGTCAAAACTGGAGCGCACAGGGACAGTGAATGTGGAATACGTGCGCGACGCATTGTTTGTCAAAGGTGCAGCGGATACCCGATAATACCCGAGACCCGGTCGTCGCCTTTCCGTTTTTCCGGCACCAGGAACACGCCGTCGTCATTCGTCCTGTCGATGCGATAATTGTGAAAAACGGCTGCCCGCACCGGTGCCGGAAGCGGGAATGGCGAGGGTGAATTCAGTTGTACAACGGCAAACGTATGCGCGTTCACGAGCTTGACGAATGGCCGATAGTCTCGCACGCCGCTCAGAAATTGCTGGTCGAGATTGAAAATGTCGACGGTAGCCGGCTTTTCCGCCCAATAGCAGAGCGAAAGCATTTCGCACAGCACAGGGCCCTTGTGAGAGCGCAAATAATCGATGTCTGCGCTTGCGAGCATCGCCTCGTCGCGCATGGGATGAAGCCAGTAGTCAGTGCTTAGCCAGCCCGGATCGTACGAACGCGCAAGACCGAACGCGAGCGGTAGAGTAACCGCGATTGCGAGCGCGCCAACTGCGACACGCCCCGACGCTTTCGTCCGATTTCCGATACGGCTTACCGCTATGCCTGCTCCGAGCGCGCACGCGATATCGGCATCGAACATTGCGTTGGTATCAACGCCAGCGCCGCCCAGGAACGCCCCGCCGATGATCACAGCCGCCAAGGCGTAGATGGCGACCAATCCGGCAAATCGATCACGCGTCGTTCCTGCCGCGAGCGTCACTGTGAGCGGAAGCGCGGCGGCGATCAGCCAATCGCGGAAGTTATCGGCAAAAAGCGAGAATGAATAGCTGCGAGGCGAAGCTAGCCGGGACAGAAGGTCGAAACCGAAAGCGAAGCGAAAGACTGTAAGCCCTGCAAGTCCGAAGACAATCATGAAAAGTGCCAGCCGGCCGGCACTTCTGCGGTCACAAAGCGTCAGCCAGATCAATGTGGCGAGGGGGAGTGCGATGAGATTGTGCTTTATGAACAAAGCAGCGACAAACAGCGAGGCGCATGCGACTTCGGTCGCGTGTGATCGCCGCGACGAGAGAAGAAGGACGAGACCGAAAATCTGCACCGCATGACCGAGCAATTGGGGATCATCCATACCGACATAATCGGAATGGAGAAGCAGGAAGCTCGCGAAGAAAAGCGACGCAAGCGCAGCTTCGAGGGTGCTGCAACCGAACCTGCGCACAAGGGCGGCGATCATGCCTGCGATGGCAATAAAAGATGCAGCGGACACGACGCGCCCCGCCACGATATTGTCGCCAAACGCCGTGCCAAGAAATCCGACGAGATAGAACGATAGCGGCGGATAGTTGTTTGTCATGAAGCTGTTTGCGTCGGGATACAGCCCATGTGCGGCCATCGCCGCCACCGCATGATAGGCGTTCCATCCCTCGTTGGGATCGAGTGGCAATTCGAGCGGCAATGCTGCCACGACGCGCCAGAGACCTGCCAAGCAGCCCATGGCCAGCAGTGCAACGATTGTAGCGAGCACAGAAACGGACTGCCAACCGTTCGACCTTGAAGCCACGCGAGGCCGGCTATCTGCGCTTGTCGTCACGGGTGACTGCAATCGTCCGACGGCAGAATTCGATACAGCGAATAAAAACTGCCGGCATGCACAAGCTGGAGTGTATCTGGCGGTGGCGTTTGTTTGCCTCCGGAATGGATCACAACGGCGTAGTCGAAATGACATTGAAAGCGGATGAGATAGGGAAACACGGTCCGGATATCCGGATCGGCGCGGATATTGCCTGTCGCGAGGTCGTCGAGTTCCCCGATATCGGGAGGCGACCCCTGTTGTGCGGTAGCGGCGGCGAGGTGACGTACGGCAGGCTGGAGGCCGACGACGTGCTGACCCCTGGTCGTGAAAAGCAACGGCGTAAAGTCGCCTCTGTTTATGATCGCGTACTCGGCCATATGCCAATAGGGCTGATCGGACGCGAGGCCCATAGCGTCGCCGTCGAGGACGGTTACGAGTCTTGAGCCGGGCGCAATTATGGAAATAGCCGCGCGGAATTCGGAAAACTGCTTGCTGTAATAGCGCCAATTTCCCGCGAGCGTTGCGGACTGGAAGGCGACGAGGACCACTACCGCCGCCGCGAAGGCCTGCGTCGCTCGTTGCCGCAGGCGGAATTCGCAGGCGGCGAAAACAAGCGCTCCGAGAACCGCAGGAAGCCGCAAATCCACACCCCAGCCGCCCATCGCCCATTCCGGAGTGAAAAGTGCCGCGGCGGCAAGAAGCGCAAGCAGCAGCCGCATGCGTGGATGAAGTGTAACCTTGCGAAAATAAAGACCTATCACAACAAAGAGAAACAGGCCCACAAACAAGAGGTATGCGGGCCTGTCGAAGCTGAACTGTATGGCGGCGCTTGCCCGGTCATCAAGCGTACTTAGCAGATTGAACTCGAGTTGTCCGCTACCGGCCCCTTGAGGCTTCAGGAGAACAAATGCAAAAAATGCGGGAAGAAAGATTGCCGCGACCGAAAGGGCACGCACGATGACCTTGATTGCAGATACAGCACGTTCTTCCCACAGCTTTGCCAGCTCATAACAGCCGATCGCTACGAGAAGGGTTGCAGCGGCAAACAGATGGGAGAAATAGACTGCGGTGACCAGTACAGCAAAGACGAGAAGGCGCAGCGGACTGCGTCTCCCATCGTTCGCAATCCAGCCTGCGAAAACAAGAAAGCCGAGCCCCGTTCCGAAACAATAATTGAAGAAGCCCCACATGAAATTGGCATTGTAGCAGAAGAAGCTTGCGGCCAGAGGAGCCGCGCCGACGCGGCCATAAAGGGCCTTGTGAATGGCCGCTGCCCCGAACACCCACATCGCGACGATTGAACTCAAGAATATCTTCGTCGCGACCAGAAGCGGCACCAGCGCGGCAAGCGCGGGCACGATAAGTTCGCCGGCGAGATTGGGAACGAACGACCACGCAACGTGATAGAAATGCGCTACGTGCATCTCCTTCGCACCGGTGGCTAACAGGTAGAAGGTCGCCAGATGCGCCGGAAAGTCCGGCATTGCCGGTAACCGTGCAAGCCAGATTGGAAGCATCAAGACGATTGCCAAAAAGGGAATGACCCAGGAAAGCCATGCAGACACCTGGACGCGCGGGAAGTCGACCGCCGGAACGTGTGTGCCGTCTACGGATGCCTCTTTCGTAATACACTCCTCCAAACGCTGCGCCTTTGGACCAGATGATAACAAAATCGGACAATTCTGAGTCTTAGCTGATTCGACGCCGGCTCTTCGTGTGGGCCGCGCGCGAATTTGTCCGTGGACAGTTGGAGGAACCGTTCCCAAATGCTATTGCGGAGAGGCTGGCTCCTGGGAAACACACTGGGGCGGTCGCAAATAGGATTTACGCAGGTGCTTGTGTAAAATGATGCTGGTAATTCTGGCACAGCCCAGGGGCTTTTGCGCTGGCGTCGTCCGGGCAATCGATACGGTCGAGCGCGCTCTGGAAAAATATGGCCAGCCCGTTTATGTGCGCCACGAGATCGTCCATAACCGTCATGTTGTGGAGACGCTTAAGGGCAAGGGCGCCCGCTTCGTGGAAGAACTGGACGAAGTGCCCGATGGCGCGGTCACCGTATTCAGCGCGCACGGCGTTCCACAGGCGATCGTCAAAGAGGCAGAGAGGCGCGAATTGCCGGTTCTGGACGCTACCTGTCCGCTGGTTTCCAAGGTCCATGCGCAGGGCAAACGCTACGCGGCGCAAGGCCGAACCCTTGTTCTGATCGGGCATGCAGGCCATCCGGAGGTCGAAGGCACGATGGGTCAGGTAGGCGTGCCGGTTCATCTTGTCTCGTCTGAGAAGGATGTCGAGGCGCTTGAACTTCCGGCAAACGTTCGTGTCGCCTATATCACCCAGACGACGCTCAGCATCGACGACACGCGTAACGTGATTGCCGCGCTGAAACGCCGGTTCAACGATATCGTCGGGCCGGAAACCTCCGACATCTGCTACGCAACGCAAAACCGGCAGAACGCCGTGCGCGAGCTCTGCCGCGAGGCGGAAGTGATTTTGGTCGTCGGCGCAAAAAACAGCTCCAATTCCAACCGCCTGTGCGAGATCGGACAGGAGGAAGGGGTTCCGAGCTATCTGATCGCGGACGGAAGCGAGCTCGATCCCGCCTGGGTTGCGGGGAAAAAACGCATTGGGCTCACTGCCGGCGCGTCCGCGCCGGAAGAGCTGGTGGAACATGTCATCGGCGCCCTGCGTCGGCTGGGCGATGTGCATGTTTCCACGATGAACGGCACCAAAGAGAAGATCGAATTCCGGCTTCCGGCCGAGCTTCGAAGCTGAAACGATCCATGTTTGGCCGGCACGCCGGCAAAGGAGCACCAGTTGGGAATCCCCGTTAAGCAGGCTACACGCATCGGCAGCTATGTTCTCGGCCAGCATCTGCGCGGTCGCAAACGTTATCCGCTCGTCCTCATGCTCGAGCCGCTGTTTCGCTGTAATCTCGCCTGCGCGGGATGCGGCAAGATCGACTATCCCGATGACATCCTCAATCAGCGCCTGAGCTACGACGAATGCATGGAGGCGATAGACGAATGCGGCGCGCCCATGGTCTCCATCGCGGGAGGCGAGCCTCTCCTTCATCGCGAGATGCCGCAAATCGTGCGCGGATTCATCGAGCGGGACAAATTTGTCATTTTGTGCACGAACGCACTGCTGCTCACGAAGAAAATCGATCAATACACACCGCATGAGAATTTCACCTGGTCGATTCATCTCGATGGCGACAAGGCGATGCATGACAAGTCGGTCTGCCTCGACGGTACGTATGAAAAGGCGGTTGCCGCGATAGAGCTCGCGAAAGCGAAGGGATTTCGTACACAGATCAACTGCACACTGTTCCATGGAGCGGACGGCGAGCGCGTTGCTTCATTCTTTGACGAGATGACCGCCATGGGCATTGACGGCATCACGGTCTCGCCCGGCTATGCCTATGAGCGCGCGCCGGACCAGGAGCATTTCCTCAACCGCGAACGTACCAAAAACCTCTTTCGCGACATTCTCTCGCGCGGCAAGGGCGGCAAGAAATGGGCCTTCACGCAGTCCGAACTGTTCCTCGATTTCCTTGCAGGCAATCAGACCTATGAATGCACGCCCTGGAGCATGCCGTTGCGCTGCGTGTTCGGCTGGCAAAAGCCCTGCTACCTCCTCGGCGAAGGCTACGCAAAAACCTTCCGGGAGCTGATGGATGGCACGGACTGGGATCAGTATGGCGTCGGCCGCTATGAGAAATGCGCCAACTGTATGGTGCATTGCGGCTTCGAAGGGACCGCCGTGAACGACTCCGTCAAACGCCCCTGGAAGATGATTCCGCTGGCGTTGCGCGGGGTGAAGACGGACGGCCCGATGGCGCCCGACATCCCGCTCGATAACCAGCGCCCGGCACAATTTGTCTTTTCGCGCCACGTCGAGGACAAACTAGCGGAAGTCCGGTCCCATAAGTTTCGGGCCCAAACGGTTGAGGCAGCGGACTAGAGCCCGGAATGCAATTTCGCTGGTCCACGCAGTGCGGACCAGTTGTGGAAGCTGAAAAGGTTCGCGGAGCACCGATCCCAGCACCGCTGGCACGTCCACGCCACCATCGGGCTTCATCGCCGTCCGCACAGCGGGAGGCAACGTGTGCCTTGCGTCGTCGGAAACCACGCGTAACGCTGCGAAGGGGATTTCGCGCCCGGCCGCGAATTGTGCCGCCACATGCGATTCCATGTCGGCTGCAATCGCATTCATCGTCCGCTGAAGGATTTTTTTTTGCGCGGCTGCGACAAGTATTGAGTCCGTTCCCGCGATCGTTCCCACGGTGGCGTCAGGCAATCGCGCCATCAGGCGCTGCATCCACGGTGCGTCGACGCCGTACCGTGCCGCCCCGGCAACCACTTCCGAGGCTATTACACAGTCGCCCACCTGCAATTCCATATCCAGGGCTGCGCAAAGGCCAATGCTGATGACGCACCCTATGCTCTGGTGCGGGATGGCTCGCAGGCGTTGGTCTAGAAGTGAAATCACTCCACCGCCAACGATTCTATGCACATCGTAGCGAGCGAGAAGCCCGGCTTCGCGACGCAGACCGCTAACTGCGACAATTCCTTTTCTCTCGTTGAATGGCGGAATGGCGGAGCCACTAGAGCCCATAGGTGACCCGCCGGGCGTTGCCAGCTCTCAGGTTGCGAAATCGCGCCGCGGCCCAAAGCGGAAAGAATTTCGGATAGCCGTGATAGCGCAGGTAAAATACCCGCGGGAATCCGCCGCCGGTATAATGCTCCTGCGGCCAAAGGCCGTCGTCGGCTTGCGTCGTTTCGAGATAGCGGATGCCGCGCGCCACAGCCGGATGATCGACGAGGGCCGCCGCCATCAGTCCCAGCAGCGCCCACGCCGTTTGCGAAGCAGTTGACGGCGCGGGTTCGTAGCCTTGGTAATCGAGGCGGTAGCTGCCGCAACCCTCGCCCCAGCCACCGTCGATGTTTTGAATCGAGATCAGCCACTCGGCTGCGCGACGAACCATCGACGCGTTCGTATCGATCGCCACTGCGTTGAGAGCGGCCAGCGCAGACCATGTGCCATAGATGTAATTGACGCCCCAGCGCCCGAACCAGCTGCCGTCTTTTTCCTGCGTGCGTTCCATGAATGCCAGCGCGGCCTTCATGCGTGGCGAGTCGGCTGGCTCCCCCAGTTGAGCCAACATGCCGATGCAGCGCGCGCTGACGTCGGCCGTGGGCGGATCCAGCAGGGCGCCGTGATCGGCAAAAGGAATGTTATTGAGATAGCTGAAAACATTGTCGGCATCGAAGGCGCCCCATCCGCCGTTCCTGCTCTGCAAGCCCTCTACCCATTCGCGACCGCGCGAGATCGCTTCATCGCATTGCCAAACCGGCGTGCTGCAACCGCGTGCGCGATCGAACGCCATCACGACCACAGCCGTGTCGTCGAGGTCCGGGTAATGTGCATTGTTGTACTGAAACGCCCAGCCGCCGGGACGCACGTCGGGACTCTGGTCCGCCCAATCGCCTTTGACTTCCAGGATCTGGCGCGGCTTCAGCCAATCGAGCGCTCGCCCGACCGACGTGTCAGCGTTCTCTACCTCCATCAGCGCGTGCGCCGCCAACGCGGTGTCCCAGATGGGGGAAACGCAAGGCTGACAATATGCTTCGTCGTCGCGCACGATCAAAAGCTTATCAACGGAGAGTCTTGCGATAGCGCGGTGCGCATGGTCCGGTGCATAGCCAAGCGCGTCGAACATCATCACGGTGTTGGCCATGGCGGGATAGATGGCGCCCAACCCGTCTTCGCCATTAAGCCGCTCGGTAACGAACGCCGTGCACCTGGCAATCGCGCGGGCGCGCAACCGTTTCGGCCACCATGGCTCGAACCATTTCAGAACCACATCGAGCGCATGGAAAAAGGACGACCAGTAACGGTTTTGGTGGGGCGCGCGATACGAGACAGGCGGGTTCCAGGATGCGAACAGTTCGGCCACATGCACCTCGCGGGGATTGCGCGCCAGCGGCTTTAGCGCAGCAAGTACCATCAGCGGCACGATCACCGTCCGCGCCCAATAGGACATTTTCGACAGGTGAACCGGAAACCAGCGCGGCAGCAAAATCAATTCCGCAGGCACGGTGGGAACATTGTGCCACGAAGTTTCACCGTACAGTGCCAAAAGGATGCGCGTGAACACGTTGGTCTTGTCGGCGCCGCCAGCCGTCAGGATCGCCTGACGCGCCCTGGCCATATGAGGTTCATCGGGCGCATCGCCGATCATTTTCAGCGCAAAGTAGGCTTTTACCGTGGCGCTGACATCGAAGGCGCCCCCATGAAACAGCGGCCAACCGCCGTGCCCGGCCTGTATGCGGCGGAGATAGACGCCGATCTTGCGCTCAAGCTCGAGGTTCGGCACCTCGCCCAGATAATGCACAAGCAACACGTATTCCGACGGTATTGTGGCGTCGGCTTCGAGCTCGAACACCCAATGGCCGTCGGGGCGCTGCTCGGCAAGAAGCGCCGCTGTCGCCCGGTCAATCATGTTCGCGAGCATTGCGTTATCGATCCTGACCGTATCGTCCATCAAAGAATTCTCGTTAGCGCCAATTCAGCTTAGCGCCAATTCAGCCGCCTTGTGGCCGGAGCGTATCGCGCCTTCAATCGTCGCCGGAAGGCCGGTGGCGGTCCAATCCCCGGCGAGGAACAGGTTCGACCAACGCGTCCGGGTCGCCGGCCGCTTCGCCGCCTGCTCGGGCGTAGCTGCAAATGTCGCCCTTTTTTCCTTGACGATCTGCCAGGCCGGAAGCGCGTCCGACAGTTCAAGGGCCTGGCGTACGTCGTTCCAGATTTTCCGTGCGAGCACTTCGCGGTCGTCGTTTACGATCGCGTCGGCATTGCTGATCGTGACGGAGACGCGATCCGCAAACGAAAAAATCCACTGCGCTGTGCCTCCAATAATGCCGAGCATCAAAGGCGCACCAAACGGCGCGGCCACCTTGAAGTGCGCGTTGACAATGGAGCTGAACGCGTCGGGAACGGCAATGCCGGGCACAACGTCGGATGCTGCCCAGGGGGGAACGGCAAGTACCACGCTGTCGGCCGCCGAGATTGGAATGGTCTGCTCGGCAAGAATCAGCGCAATGACGGCACGGCCGTCAAACAGGATTCGACGCAGGCGTTCCCCCATACGCACTGCATTACCGCGTGACACCAGAAACGCAATCGCAGGCTCGATGAATACGCGGGCAAGCGTCGGATGGGCAATTCTTATGCGATATTCACGTCCGCCTTTTGCGAAGGTTTCGCGCACGAGCGCGGCAGCGAGTGCCGCCGACGCAATCTCCGGCTCGGTGTTGAGCGCGCCGACGAAGATCGGTTGTAACAGGCGTTCCCACAACCTGCCGCGGCAAGCCAGCACCTCGCCAAGGGGGCGATCGCCGCCAATCCTCAGAAGCTTTACGATTTCAATATAGTCCAGAACCCGAGTGTCGGGAACGCGACGACGCCTGTCGAAGAGCCAGAACGGGAATAACCCGTCGTTGGGTAAGATCGCCCAGCGACGTCCGGTACGGATATCGACGGAGGGGACACCGGCCTTATTCGGGCCTACCAGCCCGTCCTGCGCACCGGTCCTGCGAAGGTATCGCATCGTCGCGTGATTGCCGGAGAGCACAAAATGATTGCCATTGTCGATCACCTGGCCGAGCTGAGAATCAAAATACGATCTGCAGCGGCCGCCGGCCTGCGACGCCGCTTCGATCACGACGACGCGCCTTCCCTGCTCCGCAATCGCGGTTGCCGCAGAAAGACCGGCGAGCCCTGCGCCGATGACGTAAACGACACCTTCACTCATCCCATCAGACCATGTCGCAGCAGAATGAGGACGAGCTCGCTTTTGCCGATGTGCACGCGCTTTCGCGGAGGCGCCCAACCGTGCCTCTCCATCCTCACGAGGATTCGCGCATAAACGGCGCCCATCAGCCGCGGCGCGCGTAAAAGCCCAATTGGACGTTTGCGCAGAACGCGCCGTGCCTGCGCATAATGTTCGTGCGCTATTCGCGCCAGCCTCCGGGCGGCTTCGTCCACGGAGGGAGTGGAGAGCACCTTCGATGGCTCACGCTCCGTGACGCCAGCCTCTAAAAGAAATTCGGCCGGAAGATAGAGCCGACCGATTTCGGCATCTTCATCGAGATCGCGCAGGATATTGGTGAGTTGCAATGCCCGCCCAAGGTGATGGGCCAACTCATGGCCGGGTTCCTCCTCCATGCCGAATACTTTGACCGATAGCCGTCCGACGGCACTTGCTACACGGTCGCAGTAAAGATCGAGGATGGCGAGTTCGGGCGCCCGGATATCCTCCACGGCGTCCATCGTCATCCCGTCGATCACCCCAAGAAAGTCCTCCTTGCGGAGTCCGAAGCGTTGTATGTGGTGCCGGAGAAATGCTGCGCACCCTCCCTCTCCGCCCCGGAACAATGCTTCAACATCATGGCGCCAGGACTCAAGCTGCTGGGCACGTTCGACGCGATTTCCCTGCGCATCATCGACGATATCGTCTACGGCGCGACAGAAGGCATAGATCGCATACATTGCTTCGCGCTGTGCTTTCGGGAGCACACGCATCGCAGCGTAAAATGAACTGCCGGCGGCTTTCCTTTCCACGGCAGCCGTCACCGGCGTGTCTTCGGCACGCGGCCTCATCGATGCGACACAGCCAGACTTTTGCGTGCGCTACGCGTGCGCGGACGATCGGCCACAAAGCCCATCGCCGCCGCGGCCGCCAATCGCAACGCCTCGGCGGGTCGGTGGTGCACGCGTTCGCTCAATGGATCGCGGGATATAAGGCGGCGGACAAGATCTTCCGCCAGACGCTGAATGATGCTCACCTCAAGCGCGAGTCCAAAATCGAAAATTTGTCCGGAAAATGGTTTTGCGTGCGCTAACAACGTGCCGGTGTTTTGCGCCAGCGATTCGATCACGCGCATCAGTGCGGGAGAGGCGTGATCGGCCCCCAGTACATCGACAGTCAGACCTGCGGCTGCGAGCATCGCTTGTGGAATATAGACGCGGTCAAGCGCGCGATAGTCCCGGCCGCAGTCCTGCAGATGATTGACGATCTGCAGCGCCGCGCACAGAGCATCGGATGCCGGCCAGAGAGACTTCGCCTCTCCATGGACGTCGAGCACGAAGCGTCCCACCGGCATCGCCGAATAGCGGCAATAGTCCATCAGTTCGTCCCAGGTTTCATAGCGCAGTCTGGTTACATCGCGGCGGAAGGCCTCCAGCAGATCGAGCGCATGTTCTGCCGTCAGTTGCCGATCCCGGAGTATCGACCGCAGCAAAACCGCATCGGGCGCGACGTCTGATTCGTCCAGGAGAGAGCGGCGCATATCATCCAGCACACGCAGCTTCTCGGCGGCCTGGAGCTTTGGATGATCGGCGACGTCGTCCGCAACCCGCGCAAACCGATAGAACGCCAAAATGGGACGTCGATGTCGAGAATGAATCAGATACGAAGCAACCGGGAAATTCTCGTCGCGATGCCCTTTGCCGGAAGACAGCGATCCCACGGTCGTATTCATGTTGGTCATGTCATTCGCGCAATTGCCTGCGCGCGGCCTTTCCACATCCCCCCGTTGCCGCGCCAATATTGCAGGGCGGAATCAACCGTGAAGGCCGTGTACAGCACGCCAATGACGGGCAACAGCAATCCCCACAACGGTGAAAGACGATAGAAGCGCAGCATGGGTTGAAAGGCCAGCGCCATGAGCGCCCAGACGATCGCTGCCGGAAGACGTACAATCCCGGTGCCGAACAATGCAAATAGTGGTCCGATGGCATAGACAAGAAGCATGCCAACAACCGCGCCCGCGAGCAGCAGCGGCGAATAATCCAGCTGCGCATAGGCAGAGCGGGCGATCATGCGACGAATTTCGCCCGCCCCCCCATAAGGACGCAGGCTTGTTGCGCGCTTCGTCAGTCCCAGCCAGATAGGCCCTTTCGATTTCATAATACGAGCCAGTGCGCAGTCGTCGATGATCTCCTCTCTGATCGTATCAAGACCACCTGCGGCGACCAACGCCTGGCAACGGACCAGCATGCATCCGCCCGCGGCGGCGGCGGTGCGTCGCGCCGGATCGTTCGCCCATGCGAAAGGAAACAACATGTCGAAAAAAAAGACAAAGGCGGGAATCAGCAACTTCTCGGCGAAATTTCCGCAATGAAGTTTTGCCATCAGCGAGACAAGCACCAACCGCCTCTCTTCGGCGCGCGCGACGAGGCGGCGAAGATTGTCAGGCGAGTGTCTTATGTCGGCGTCGGTGAAAAGCCAGTAATCCGGAGAGCCTTCGCGCAGCACATGTCTTACACCCTGCTGCATGGCCCACAATTTGCCGGTCCACCCCGACGGTCTCAAAGTCCCTGCAACCACCTGCGCGCGCGTTTGGTCGCCGAATTCCCGCGTTCTTGCCAACGCCGCGTCAGCCGTTCCATCCGTGCTTTGATCGTCCATGAGCACAATGCGGAACGCGCCCGGATAATCTTGTCGCAAGAGACTGCCGAACGCATCGGCGATCACATCGGCTTCGTTGCGTGCCGGAACAATGACTGCCACGGAAGGCCAGACCTCGGGTAAAAGAACCGGCTCGTCGCGATTGTCGCGCTCGCGCAGTCGCCAGAACATGCCGCGTCCAAGAAGCAGGTAGATCCAGATTGCAAGCGGGACGAGTACCAACCACGTCATCGCACATAACCGGCGGCGCGAAACCAGACCAGTGCGTCGGCCAAACCCTTGGCATAGGGGCATGCGTGATAACCAAGCTCCGTTTGCGCTTTTGCGGAGGTAAAAAACATGTGATGCGCACTCATTCTCAACGCGTCGACAGTCAGGAAGGGTTCTTTCGACCTCCAGCGGGCGATGGCTTCGGCAACATGCGCCAACGGCAGGAGTGCCGAGCGCGAAAGCCTGACTCGCGGCGGCCTGCGGCCCGCAAGGCCGGCAATGACATACAGCATTTCCTTCAGGCGCACATTTTCGCCTCCTAAAATATACGATGCACCGATCGCGCCCTTTTCGAAAGCGAGGAGATGTCCTTCGGCTACGTCGTCTACATGGACAAGATTGAGGCCCGTTTCGACGTAGGCGGGCATCCGCCCCGATGCCGCTTCCACAATGATCCGCCCGGTCGGCGTGGGCTTGATATCGCGCGGTCCGACAGGGGTCGATGGATTTACGATCACCACGGGCAAGCCTTCTTGCACCATGCGTTCGACCAGTCGTTCGGCGGCAACCTTGCTTCGCTTGTAGGCCCCGATCGCCGCGCTTTCCTCCAGTCGCTGCGTCTCGTCCGAGGGCATAGCCAGAGTTCCTGGCTTTAGGGTAGCGACGCTGCTGGTATAGACGATACGTTCCACGCCGGCGTTTCGAGCCGCCTCCATGACGACGCGCGTACCAACGAGATTGTTGTGGACGATTTGTTCCGGATCCATCGCCCAAAGCCGGTAATCGGCCGCCACATGAAACAGATAGCGGACGCGCTGCATGGCGGCACGCATATCGGCCGGTTCGCGCATATCCCCCTCAACAATTGTGCATTCGTATCCTGCGAGATTGGCGCGAGGGCTTGAGCCCCGAACGAGCACGCGAACATCGAAGCCGCGTGCGCACAACAATCGCGCTACGGCCGAACCCACAAAGCCTGAGGCGCCGGTTACGAGCACCGTATCGCGGGAGCTCATGGCAGTCGTTTTTCCTTGATCGACAATGCCGCTTTACCATCCTTTCCGAAAGCAAAGCGGCCTTCCGCAGCCTGCCAGACGAGCAGGATCGGTATTCCGATCGTGATATCGCGCGCGCGCTTGAGAAGCGAAAGCGCAACCCCCGAAGTTGCGGCAATACCGAAGAAAGGCATCAGCATCGCATAGGCTGCTTCCTGCACACCCAGTGCATTGGGAACAATGATGGCCGCGCTGCGGATGGCGCAGAGCAGAGCTTCGATCGACAGGATCGAGACGAAAGCCACCCGGATACCCATGAGGTGCGCCATCACGAATGTCACCAGAGCGCCGGCAAACCAGCCCCCGAGATGCAGGATGACGGAAAGAACCACCCGCCACGGGGCAGCATGAATCGATTCCATTGCGTTCTGAAAAACGCCTGCCAGCGCGTTGTTCCCGGGCAGTATGCGAGCCGCAATCTTCTCGGCAAAAGCGAAACCCCGCTTCTGGATCATCAGAAAAGCGACGGCGAACAACGCCCCGATAAAGGCGGCGGCGGTTGCCGTGTTGGCGAGCCATTCGGCCGAAACCGACTTTGGCGCGCGGGCGACAAGAATGGCGATTCCGACCAGCACGTAGACCACCTGTGCCGTCATTTCCGTTGTGACATCGGCAATAGTGGAAGCAAATGCCATCGGCGCGCCAACGCCACGCAGGATCACTGCGCGTGCCCCTATGACGATGCCGCCGACATGGGAAAACGGAAGCACCTCCGATGCGGAATCGCGAACCGCACGACCCCAGATGAAAGTTGCCAAGCCTGACAAGGACTGCCGGGGAACGAGCGCGGACCAGGCGATACCCAACACCGCAAAAAGCAGGAGACCAAGCACGCAGATAAGACAAAACCCCCACCACCCCACCCTGGCGGCGGCCACGAATATCGCGCCAACGCCAAGGTAGAAGACGAGGTATGCGCCCAGGCCAACGCCGGCGAGCGCGGCAATGACAACGCCGGGTTTCACTTGCGTGCTTAGGCCGTCGCCGGACGCTTTGGCGACCGCAGGAAGCGTCGCGCAAAACGGACGAGCAGGGGCACGGTGACAGGACGCAGCAGCCGTGAATCGTAAATGCCGAGACGGCGATCGTTTTCGGAGAGACAGATATTCATCAGCTCGGAGAGGCTCACATCCACACCCACTTCCTTGGCGCCGGTGACCGTAAAATTGCTGTCCTGCGGGTTACCGTTCACATCGCGCGCGATGCTCAACCTCTCCCAGATGAGAAAAGCCCAGACACCCAAGCGTTTGACGTCGAACAAAGGCCGCCGCCACAAAGCCATATTATGCCGGTGCCACGCCGCCCAATTGACGAAAAACAGAATGTGGCGGCCTTCCTCCTGCATCACCGGCTCGAAGGTTTCCACCAGCTCAGCCGGAAAGAACGCCGACCGTCTCGCGAGTTCGAACAGGCCAAAAGCGAAAAAGCTGTCGATGCATTCGCTGTAGCCGGTCACCATGAAAGCCCATTCGGGATTGCGGGGGCGGCGATAGGCGGCCTCCGGACCCAGCTTGATGCCATAGGCCTGCACCAGGTTGGCCAGCACATGGCGGTGCCTGCGCTCCTCGAAGCCGTTGAGATTGATGGCCTTGTTGAGCAAAGGATCGGCGATGGTTTCCGCATAGGAGCAAACGTTCAGTCCGGCGCGATTTTCGGTCTGCACCGCAATGTCCCAGATGGGCAGATTGACGAGGCGGTCGCGGGCGTCGTCGTCCAGCTTCGGCCAGTCGATGACGGCGGGCTTGTAAGGGTTGAAGGTGTCGAGAAGCGTGCGGCAAAAGAGAATTTTGTGCGCCTCGCTTCCGATGAGGACGGGTTCGTGCGGCGGCGAGCATTGCGCATCGCAAGCCACATCGGGAAATGCAATTGCCGTGCTGTTCACGCGCGTCTCCGAAATTGCATTAACGGCGACGACTTATGCCGCGTCTTCCCTCAGGCGCAGGAACTGGAAGAATTCGACGCCCTCGCGCAGGCGCCGCCTCATCATCTCGGGACTGACGAGCATCTCGCCGAGAATCGAGGCAATCTTGGACGGGCGGAAGTAAAATTTCTTGTAGAACTCCTCCACCGAATTGAAGATCTCCGTGTGATTCAAGTGCGGATAGCTCAGCGGCGCGATTTGCGTTCCTTCGTTCGTCAGAAGGTCGATCTCTTCGTTATGAAGCCAGTTGTTTTCCTTCGCCTGCTTGTAGAGAAATGTCCCCGGATAGGGCGCGGCGAGCGAAACCTGGATGGTATGGGGATTGATTTCCTTCGCGAAATTAAGTGTTTCCTGAATCGTATCCTTTGTCTCGCCCGGCAGTCCGAGAATGAAGGTGCCGTGGATGACGATGCCAAGCGCGTGACAATCCTTGGTGAAACGCCGCGCAACCTCGACCAGCAGGCCTTTCTTGATGTTGTGAAGAATCTTCTGGTTGCCGGATTCATAACCCACGAGAAGCAGGCGTAGTCCGTTATCTTTTAAGACCTCCAAAGTCCTGCGTGGCACGTTTGCCTTGGCGTTGCACGACCAGGTGACTCCGATTTTTCCCAATTCCTTCGCGATGGCTTCGACGCGAGGCAGATTGTCGGTCAGCGTATCATCGTCGAAAAAGAATTCCTTGACCTGGGGCATCGCGGACTTCGCCCACTTCACCTCTTCCACCACGTCCCGGACGGACCGCACGCGGTATTTATGTCCGCCAACGGTTTGCGGCCAAAGGCAGAAGGTGCAGCGCGATTTGCAGCCCCGGCCGGTGTAGAACGAGAGATAAGGGTGCTTCAGATACCCGCCGAAATATTTTTCGATCGTCAGGTCGCGCTTGTAGACGGGCGTCACCCAGGGAAGATCGTCCATGTTTTCGAGGATTCCACGGTCTTCATTGTGGACGATCGCGCCTTCCTTGTTGCGGTATGAAATGCCTTTGATGTCCGACCACGGACGATCCTGGGCGACCTCCTTGATCGTGAAGTCGAATTCGTTGCGCGCAACGAAATCGATAGCCGGTCCCGCGATCAGGCTCTTCTCCGGCTCGACGGCAACTTTCGCGCCGATGAAACCGATTTTGAGATCGGGATTTTCTTCCTTCAGGCGCTCTGCGGTGCGCACATCGGACTTGAAGGAAGGAGTCGAGGTGTGCATCACCACCAGATCGCGGTTGCGGACTTCGGGAAGCACGTCCGCCAGTTTGAGGTCGTGCGGCGGCGCATCGATCAGCCTGGAGTTTTCGATCATGGCGGCAGGTTGGGCGAGCCATGTCGGATACCAGAACGAGCGCACCTCCCTCTTCATCTGGTAGCGGGCGCCGGCACCGCCATCGAACCCGTCGAATGAAGGAGCCTGGAGGAAAAGCGTTTTCAGCATCGCCATACCTTATTGTTGCGCCAGGACCCCACCGGCCCTTGTCAGGTAACGGGTGCCCCTCCAGTAAACGGAATTGCCGAAGAAAGAAGCCAAAAAAACGCCAAACGACAGCAAATCCCGGATCGGCAGCAGCCAAAGCGGTCCGGCCTGGGAACCCAGGACTGCGCGAATGCGCCATGCGAGGCACAGCCGGGCTGCCAGTGCGCCGGCAAGGATCAACAACGACGTAACAGAAAACGCCAAGGCGCCGGAAGCGATGACAGCCAATGGAAACGCATGAGTCACGACGCTGCCCAGATACCCCGGGCCGTTCAGCAGACGCACCGTTCTGGCCCAGCGAAGTTCGTGGCGCACCAGGTCGGACAATCCCTCCCCCGAACAGGAGTGCTTCACCACGATCGAGGAGATCTTCACGTCATATCCCCGGTCCCGGACGGCGCGGCCGATCTCGTAGTCATCGGCCAAATGGCGCGACATCGCCTTGAATCCGCCGATCTCGCCGAGCGTGCTCTGACGTAACGCGACGGTAGAGCCGAAGCACGGCGCCGCCAGGCCGAGCGCCGTGCCCGTGACAACATTCGGCAGGAACGCATAATCAATGTGCATCGCCTTGAGCACGGCCCACAGATTGGCGGCCGGATCGCCGCGATACATGCAAGTGACCGCGCCCACGTTTGGCGACGAAAGCTCCGCGACAATGGTGCGAACATAATCCCGGGATACGGCGATATCGCTGTCGCTCAGGATGAGGAATTCATGCTTGGCGTGCCCAAGCATGTTCATCAGATTCGCGACCTTCGGGTTGATGCCATCGGAGCTGGGATCGACGACGAAGTGTACGTCACACTGCGGAAACCTCTTATGCAGGTTTCGGGCAATCCGAAGCGCCGGATCCGACTGGCTGCGGACTCCGAAGATGATCTGAAGCGGACCGCCATAGTGCTGCTCGAAAAAGCTGTGCAGGTTTTCTTCCAGCCCCTGTTCGTCCAGATGAAGCGGCTTCAGCAGGGTGACGCCGGGACCATCTTGCGGGGATGGTTTTGCGACCAGGCGGGGCCGGATCAGCAGGGTCGCCAAAATCGTGTAAACCACGCCGGCCGCAGCCAGCCAGAGCGTTCCCCAACCAAAAAGCGTTTCCAGCAGGATCATGCCTTCTCCGTCTGGTGCCGACACCGGAAAGCGGCCCATTCGGTATCAGATTGGGCCGGCGAGGCAAGACAGGCCATCGGCTGCTTCCAGGAGTAGACGAGACTGTCAGGGGATTCGCCCGCGGCGGTGCCTCCAAAAAACCCACTTCCGATCATAGCGTCAAAGCTGCGGAACCGGGATTGTGAGGCTCGTTCCACGGCAACGCCTTTTAACAAAGGAGCAGATATGCGTCGAATGTTGCGTGCGAAATTGCTGGCCAGTGCGCTGGTTATCAGTGTTGTCCCCCTTGCGGCCACCGCTGTTCCCGCCTTTGCACAAATGGATGCGGAGGTGAGCTTTGATTCCTTTCACGATCAACTCTCGCAATATGGCTATTGGGGCTACAGCGATCGCTGGGGCCTCGTGTGGCAGCCCGGCGATGTGGCGCCCGACTTTCGGCCATACGACACCAATGGCCACTGGGACTATACCGACGAATATGGCTGGTACTGGTCGTCCGGCTATCCATGGGGCGACGTCGCATTTCACTTCGGTCGCTGGGTCAACGATCCGGACGACGGCTGGCTATGGCTTCCGGGCTACACCTGGAGCCCCGGCTGGGTGGTATGGCGGAGCAACGGGCGATACGTAGGCTGGATGCCCGCCCCGCCGGATTCGGCTTTTCTGGAAGGCCGCGGCGACATCGAAGGGGGAACGGTCTCTTTCGGGTGGAACAACGATCCCTATTATGGCTACCGCAACTGGTATGGCCCGGAATTCGACGCGCGCCGATTTGCCGACAACTGGACATTTGTCGGCGTGGGCCAATTGGCCGACCCCGATTACAGCGCGGTCGTCGTCAGAAATCCGGAATTGGTGGTGAACATCATCCGCCAGACGCGAAATATGAGGAATTACGCGGTCGAGAACAATTACGTCGTCAACCGGGGTATCGACATCCATTTGGTCGAGCGCGCCGCCGGACATCCCATTCGCATTGAGCCGGCGCGCGCGGTCATCCGCCATCCGGCTTTTGTCACCACCGTTGACGTCGGGCGGCGGGTCCAGATGCAGCAGCGCACGATGATGCCGCACGGAACGGGTTTGGCGAACAGCGCGCCGCCGCCGCCGCAGGCCATTGTCAACAAGCTTTCGACCAGCGCCGCGTCAAGGAATGGTCGAGTGTCCGCTCATCTGTTCACCAGGACGACCATCGACAATCCCGAGGCGCAGAGTCGCTTCCATGGGATGCCGGCCCGCGGAAACCAGCCCGGTACCGGGCCCGCCGGAATGAACGGACCCAACAATCCCGCCGAAACCAGGCATCGCGAGCAAGGTCCTCCCGGTATTGGTCCGGGCGGGATGAACGGCCCTGCCGGCATGAATGGCCCCAACAATCCGGCGCCAGGCGAAACCAGACGCCACGAAGAAAATCCGCCGGCTCCGGGCGGGATGAACGGCCCTGGCGGCATGAACGGCCCCAACAATCCGGCACCAGGCGAAACCAGACGCCACGAAGAAAATCAGCCGGCTCCGGGCGGGATGAATGGTCCCGGCGGAATGAACGGCCCCGACAATCCGGCGCCCGGCGAAACCAGGCATCGCGACGAAGGCCCGGGTGGTCCGGGTTCCATGAGCGGTCCGGCAGGTCCGGAAGGACAGCCCGGACCATCTGCCCATCGCGTCCAGGGTCCGCCGCCCGGGATGAGGCCGGTACCTCCGAGCGCGCCTCCGGCGGCCGAGCGCCAGCCGCCGAACGGCGACAACACGAAAACGCCGCCCGAAAAGAAGCACAAACCGGATGAGCCGCCACCCGGCACCCCGCAATAATAAAAGCGTTCGCGCCGGCGCTCGCACCTTGCGGGCTCCGGCGCGGCGGCGTCTTCAATCCGCGGTTTCGTCTAACGCCGGCCGCGGCACATCAGTCCGAGCAGAATGCCGATGCCGAAGGCCCAGGCGGTCGAGTTGACGGGCTTCTCTTCGATCCGGCGCGCCAGCCCGTCGGCGCGGTTTTTCACCTCGCCCCAGGCGCGTTCCCCCGCGTCGCGAGCGACGTCGGCGGCTTCGTCCCTGACGTGCAGCGCGGCCGATTCCAGAAGCTGCGCGATTTTCGCAAACTCGGCCCGTAGCTGCTTGAGCTCTTCCGACAGCGATTGAATGTCCGTTTCCGGATTGGACATGACCCAACTCCATGTTCGCGGCCCGAACGAAACGAGCCAGGCGGGTTTACGATCCCCAACAATTCCAGCCGTTGAACATGCGAACGCATGTCGGGTCAAGCCATTGCGCCGCCGCCGTTGGATGGAAAATTGACAGCCTCCGCCCGGCCCGAGCCCATTCGCTGCTATCAGCGATCTTTATCAGCGATCATCACCGATCGGGTCGCCGCAGCCTCGCCATTGCATTCGCTGCCAACAGGGATGTTATCAGCGATCGGCGGCGACCCATCCTTGCGCTGCGACCAGCGAATACAGCAGCGATTTCGGGCGGCGCAGAGCCCGACAGGGAACCCCACGCGGCCGCCTCTCTACGCGCGGTTTCAAAAATCCGGCATCTCGGGCAGGTGCGAAGCCGGGGGGATGCGGCCTTCCTTTCGCCACTCCGCGAGCTTCTCCGCGGCATAGTCGAGCCAGCCCTGTTCGAGGATCGGGGTCGTCAGCCAGCGCAGCGCCTGCGAGGTGGAATCCACCTGGTCGTCGTGTTTCGAGCGCGGAAAGCTCATCAGCTCGGCCAAATAGTCTTCCAGCCAATGGGCTTCGCGCGGCAGATGCACGAAGCCGTTCTCGATGGCGCCGGTTTGCGCATGCAGGCGCATCACCTTGTCGTCGGTGGGCGAAACCTTCGTCACTTGGTGGATGCCGTCGGCGACCAGCTCCTGGATGAGCTGGGTGCCCGAAGCGCGGTCTTCGATCAGGACGGTGGTGGGGCCCCACGCATCGCGCTGCTCGCGGACGCAGCGCTTGAGCTCGGGATAATTGAGTTTCTTGCGCAGCACATGAAGCAGATAGAAATGCTTCTCCTTCACCCCCCAGGTGGTGCAGACGCTGAAATCCGCAAGCTCCGTCACCTTGTTGGCGGTATCCCAGCTTTGTATGACGCGTTCGAACTTTGCCGGCGGCTTGTCATAGACGACAAACCAGTCGCGTTTCACCATGCCGCCGCCCCGCGGCGCCGGCGTCTGCTGATACTGGCCGGCGAAATTATAGTCGCCCAGCGTCCGTTTCACCCGCGCCAGCTCCTCCAGCGGCTCGCGCGCCGGATGCAGTGCCTCGCCCGCCTTTCGCCCCACGATGCAGCGGCCTTCCGGCTTGTCGAGTTCATAAACCTCGTCGGCTTCCGCGATGGCTGGAAACGAAACGACGTCCCAGTTTTCCTGCGCCAGCACATGGCCGACCAGGTCGTCCTCGTGCAGGCGCTGCATGATGATGACGATGGCGCCGTGCCGCTTGTCGTTGAGGCGGGAGTAGAGCGTGTTGTCATACCAGTCGTTGACCCGCTGACGCAGCGTGTCGCTTACTGCCTCTTCGGGCTTCAAGGGATCGTCGATGATGATCGCGTCGCCGCCGCGCCCGGTCACCACGCCGCCGACGCTGGTCGCGAGGCGAAAGCCGTGCCGCGTGGTGGTGAATTCCTCCACCGCCGCTTTCGCCGGCGAAAGCCTGGTCGAAAACACGGCCTCGTAAAAGCCGCTCGTCATCAGCGCCCGGCAATCGCGGCTCAGTTTGTCCGACAGTTCCTGGCCGTAGCTGACGCAAAGAAGCTGTGCGGAGGGATCGTGCCCCAGCCACCAGGCGGGCAGCGCAACCGACGCCGCATGCGACTTGAGCGAGCGCGGCGGCAGGTTGACGATCAGCCGTTTGACCTCGCCGCGGCGCACGGCTTCGAGTTTCGCCGCCAGCACTTCGAGATGCCAGTTGTCGAGAAATTCCGTACGCGGATTGAGCTCGGCAAAACTGCGATGCAGGAACAGATGGAAATCGCTCTGCACCAGAGCCCGGTAGTCTTGCGCGCATCGCAGCCGCGCGGCTTCGGCGGCCATCTCCGCTTCGCGCGTTTCTTCGACAATGTCGATCATGGGATATCCGTTGTTGGTAAAATCAGGCTCCTCCCCCACGAAGCGAAGCGCAGTGGGGCGAGGGGGACCATGCGCAGCATGGTGGAGGGGGCGGCCGCATCCGCGATGTTCGGGATTGGCCCCC
>Ga0208849_1000952_pt1 | contig 23044 bp, 22 predicted proteins | sample NGESurdeep072012_10_FD_184470 | JGI IMG/M metagenome (GOLD analysis project Ga0208849, IMG submission 184470) | Arctic peat soil microbial communities from Barrow, Alaska - NGEE Surface sample 53-3 deep-072012 (SPAdes) | ecosystem: Environmental > Terrestrial > Soil > Wetlands > Peat ... | reverse complement strand
ATGGGCCTCACTCAGGCCAGCTGTCGGACCGACCTTGAACGGCACGAACTCGAACCGCGGGTCATTCGCGAATTCGACCTCCGGCGCGCGGTCAAGCGCAACCATCACGTGGAAATCGCCGTCGGTCTGGTTGAAAATCGAGCGTAGCGTCGCAGTCAGCATGCGATTGCGAAAGTGCCATTCGGCGGCGTCATCGACTGCCTTGGCCGCGATGGCGAATGTCAGCAGCGGTTTCTTGCTGGCCCCCGCCGCGATTCCGTTTTCCGTCATCCGCCGCTTCCTCGCCTCCTGTCGAAACCAATTGGCGAAGCATAACGCGTTGCACCGGCCGCGACACGCCGCGCAGGCGACTTTCCTCGGAAACATCAACAGAGATCCGGCCGCTGCCTTCGGATTGTGTCAGTCCTTGCTTCCGGCGCGGCGCTCGTCGACCACGGCTCGCAGCATCCTGGCGTAGCCGGTATTGCCGAGGCGGGTTGCCTGCTCTGCCAGCGCGGCGGAGGTGATCCAGCCGGCCGCGTGGGCGATTTCCTCCGGCGAGGCGACCAGCTGGCGCTGGCGGCGCTGGACGATGGCGATGAATTCGGAGGCTTCCAGCAGCGAGGCATGGGTGCCGGCGTCGAACCAGGCGAAGCCGCGGCCGAGCGGGGAGACGCGCAGGGCGCGGTCGGCGAGGTAGGTATTGTTGAGATCGGTTATCTCGTACTCGCCCCGGGCGGACGGCTGCAGCCGGCGGGCGCGATCGACAACGCTGCCGTCATAGAAGTAGAGCCCGACAACCGCCCAGTTAGAGCGTGGCTGCTTCGGCTTCTCCTCGATCGAGACGGCGTCGCCGTCGGCACCGAAGGCGACGACACCGTAGCGCTGCGGATCGTCGACGCGATAGGCGAAGATCGTCGCCCCGTCGGTATCCGTGCTCGCCGCGCGGAGCATGTCAGAGAGGCCGTGCCCGTAAAAGACGTTGTCGCCGAGGACGAGGCAGGAGGGGGCTTCGGCGAGGAAGGGCGCGGCGATGACAAAAGCCTGGGCGAGGCCTTCCGGCTTTGGCTGAACGGCATAGCTGAGCTGGATTCCCCACTGGCTGCCGTCGCGGAGCAGGCGGCGAAACGACGGTGCATCCTCGGGCGTGGTGATGACCAGCACCTCGCGGATCCCCGCAATCATCAAGGTCGAGAGGGGATAGTAGATCATCGGCTTGTCGTAGACGGGCAAGAGCTGCTTGGAGACCGCCAGCGTCAGCGGGTGCAGCCGCGTGCCGGCGCCACCCGCCAAAATGATACCCTTGCGGCTCACGCTTGCGCCTGCTTGCGCAGGATTTCCGCGACGGCACGGTTGATGCCGGTTTTCCAGTCGCCGGGCGCGTAGCCGAAGGCCGACCGGAACTTGGTGGAGTCGAGGACGCTGTTCAGAGGGCGTCGCGCGGCGGTGGGATATTCGCCGTCGCCGACCATGCTGACCGTAGGGTGGCGCCGCGTGAACGGCTCCTGGGCGGCGACTATGGCGACCGCCATGTCGTAGCGCGATGCGCTGCCGGCGCCGGCAACGTGATAGGTGCCCCAAGGGGCGGTGCCGCGCTCGATGGCCGCCGCGGCGACGAGGATGGCGCGGGCGAGATCGGCGGTGGGTGTCGGCGACCCGTGCTGGGTAGCGACGAAGCCGAGGCTGTCGCGCTCGGCAGCAAGACGCAGGACCGTGGTGACGAAGTTGGAACCGTAGGCGCCGAAAAGCCACGCCGTGCGCAGGATGAGATGCTGCGGGTTGCCGTTGCGAACCCCGTCTTCGCCCAGCGCCTTGCTGCGACCATAGACGCTCTGCGGCGCTACCGGGTCGTCCTCACGATATGCACCGATCTTCTCGCCGTCGAAAACGTAGTCGGTCGATATGTGCACGAACGGCAGGCCGGCGCGGCGCGCGGCGGTGGCCGCGACCGAAGGGCCAAGCGCGTTGGCGCGCTGAGCTTCGGCAGGTTGGGATTCGGCCTTGTCGACCTGGTTATAAGCGGCGGCGTTGACTATAAGCTTCGGCCGGGCTTTCGCGATGGCGAGCGCCATAGCCTTGGGATCGGCGATATCGGCTTCGCCGTGGCCAAGCGCCGTCAGCGGCACGCCAGCGGCCGCGGCGCGTGCGGCGAGTTCCTGGCCGAGTTGGCCGCTGCCGCCGAGCACAAGGATCACGGAACGAGCCCCAGACGCTCGCCGGCATAAACGCCGGACCTGATGCGCCCCCACCAATCGCGATTGGCCAGATACCAGTCGATGGTCTTTTCCATACCCGAGCCGAACGTCTCCTGCGGCCGCCATCCAAGCTCATCCCGAATCCGGGCCGCATCGACAGAATAGCGGAGATCGTGCCCAGGGCGATCGGCAACGAAGCGGATAAGGCGCTCGCGCGGGCCACCGGCAGTATCCGGCGAACGGCGGTCGGCGAGGGAGCAGATCGCCTTGACCACGGCCAGATTGGTGAGACCACCCTCGCCGCCGACGACATAGGTTTCGCCGATGCGGCCCTTTTCGGCGACCAGAAGGAGCGCCCGGACGTGGTCCTCGACGTAGAGCCAATCGCGAACGTTGTCGCCCTTGCCGTAGACGGGCAGCGGCTTCGCCTCAAGGCAGTTCAGGATCATCAGCGGGATGAGCTTCTCGGGGAACTGGTACGGACCGAAATTGTTGCTGCAGTTGCTGATGACGACCGGTAGCCCGTAAGTGGCGTACCATGCGCGCACCAGATGATCGGAGGCGGCCTTCGAGGCTGAGTAGGGCGAATTCGGCCGATAGGGCGAACCCTCATCAAAGGCGCCTTCCGGCCCGAGCGTGCCGAAGACCTCGTCGGTCGAGACGTGGTGGAAACGGAAGTGCTCGCGCGCCCCGACGGGAAGCTTTCGCCAGTGGTCGAGAGCGGCTTCGAGGAGCGTGAAGGTGCCGACGATATTGGTTTGCACGAACGCCCCTGCCCCCTCAATGGACCGGTCGACGTGGCTCTCGGCGGCGAGATGGAGGACTACGTCGGGCCGCACCGCGGCGAGAAGTTGCCGCATGCGTGGCCCGTCGGCGATGTCGTCGCGGAAGAAGCGATAGCGCGGGCTCGCCGCGACCGGGGCCAGCGATTCGAGATTGCCGGCGTAAGTGAGCTTGTCGACGACGGCCACCTCATGGGCGGTGTTTGCAATCAGGTGACGGACGACGGCCGACCCGATAAAGCCGGCACCCCCCGTGACGAGAAAGCGGCGCGCCGCGCGATCGCTCATCGCAAACCTGCGGCCGGCGCGATTGGTACGACTTCAGCTCTGGAGGGCGGCGTCGCCGTCAATCGCATGCACTACTACCAAACGCGGGCGTCTGGCCCATCCCGCCGCATGGCAAGGCTACCTGCCCCAACGCTCGGTTGAATTAGCCTTGGCGACCTTCGCAAGTCAACGAAGCGGGGAAGCCATGAATTCAGCCAAAGCGCGGGATTGTGCCGCAGCCCGTGGCCGCGATGGCGGTCGGCCCTATAGGATAGAGGTATGAAGCGAGGAGCCGCCCGATGAGCCTAAGGCCCGCAGCAGCAACGGTGACGTCGATCCCGACCAAGCCATTCGATGGGCAGCAGCCGGGAACCTCGGGACTGCGCAAGAAGGTGACGGTCTTCCAGCAGCCGCACTATGTCGAGAATTTCCTGCAGTCGATCTTCGATGCGCTCAGCGGGTTCGCCGGCAAGACGCTGGTGATCGGCGGCGACGGGCGCTTCTACAATCGCCCGGCGATCCAGGTGGCAATCCGCGTCGCCGCCGCCAACGGCTTTGGCCGCATCATCGTCGGCCAGGGCGGATTGGCGTCGACGCCGGCTGTCTCGAACCTCATCCGCAAGAACAAGGCGTTCGGCGGCATCATCTTCTCGGCGAGCCACAACCCGGGCGGACCCGACGGCGATTTCGGCATCAAGTACAACGCCGGCAACGGCGGTCCGGCGCCGGAAGGCGTCACCGAGGCGATCTACGCCAAGACCAAGACGATCGCGCGCTTCCTGACGATCGAGATGCCGGACATCGATCTCGACCGTCGCGGGACGGTGCAGGTTGGCGGCGCGGCCGTCGAGGTAATCGACCCGGTGGCGGACTATCAGACGATGGTCGAGGGACTGATCGACTTCGACGCGATCCGGGCTTTGTTCAAATCGGGCTTCCGCATGCGCTTCGACGCCATGCACGCGATCACCGGGCCATACGCCAAGGCGATCCTGGAAATGACACTGGGAGCGCCGGCAGGGACGGTGGTGAACGGAACGCCCCTGCCCGACTTCGGCGGCCACCATCCCGACCCGAACCTCGTCAACGCCAAGGACCTCTACGACCTGCTGATGGGGGCGAACGCGCCGGACTTTGGCGCGGCGTCGGACGGTGACGGCGATCGCAACCTCATCATCGGGCGCGGACGGTTCGTGACGCCGTCTGATTCGTTGGCCGTGCTGACCGCGAACGCGCACTTGGCGCCGGCCTACAGCAGCGGCATCACGGGCGTTGCCCGCTCGATGCCAACCAGCGCGGCGGCGGACCGGGTCGCCGCCAAGATGAACATCGGTCACTACGAGACGCCGACCGGCTGGAAATTCTTCGGCAACCTGCTCGATGCCGGGCTGGTCACCATCTGCGGCGAAGAGAGCGCCGGCACCGGCTCGAACCATATCCGCGAGAAGGACGGCCTGTGGGCGGTGCTGCTGTGGCTCAATATTCTGGCGCGGCGCAAGCAGGGCGTCGAGGAGGTCATGCAGGATCACTGGCGAACGTATGGGCGGAACTACTATGCGCGCTACGACTACGAGGCGGTGGACGCTGCCGCGGCGGCAGGCGTGATGCAGCACCTCCGCGACCAGTTGCCGACGCTCGCCGGCAAGCCGCTAGCCGGACACAAGGTGATCACCGCCGACGAGTTCGCCTACGACGACCCGGTCGATCATTCGCACGCCGGCCAACAGGGCATCCGGGTACTCTTCGATAACGGCTCGCGCTTCGTCTTCCGCCTGTCGGGCACGGGAACCGTCGGGGCGACGCTCCGCCTTTACGTCGAGCATTTCGAGCCGGACCCGGCGAAGCACGATCTGGAAACGCAGGACGTGTTGAAGCCGCTGGTCGGCGCGGCGCTTGAATTGTCGGAACTGGCAAAGCGGACAGAGAGGAACGCGCCCTCCGTGGTTACCTGACGGGCGCGGATGCGGCGACCTGCTCCTCGCTGATCTGCCAGAGGCGCTCGGACCAGTCTGTGTCCTGCGCGGCAAGGCTTAGCGTGGTCAACGTGCGATCGAAGAAATAGCCGCCGGTCATCGTGGCGGCTTCGGGGGCGGTGGCGAGCCACACCAGCGTCTCGGCGCCCTTTTCGGGCGTGCGGGCGAACGGCTTGGCGAGCATCATGCCGAGGCTCATCAGCACGCCATTGTTGCGATTGAAGCGGGTGGCGACGAACCCCGGATGGTAGCAGTTGGCGGTGACGCCACTGCCGCCGACGCGACGGGCAAGCCCGGTGGTGAAGAGAATGTTGGCGAGCTTGGTCTGGCCGTAGCGGTTGAAACTGCGATAGCCGCGCTCGGCGTTGAGATCATCGAAGGGAATGATCGCGCCGATATGTGCGGCGGAAGACGTGGTGACAACGCGGGACGGCGCGCTCGCTTTCAGGCGATCGAGCAGCAACGTGGTCAGCAGAAACGGCGCGAGATGGTTGACCGCCCAGGTCATCTCGATGCGATCGGCGGTGACAGAGCGCGGCGAATACATGGCGCCGGCGTTGTTTATGAGAACGTCGACGCGCGGATAGCGGGCGGCGATCTCGGCGGCGGCGCGGCGAACGTCGGCCTGGACCGACAGATCGGCGATCACAACATCGACCTGACCACCGGGTCGCGCCGCCGCGATTTCGGCAACGGTGGCGCGAGCCTTTGCCGGGTTGCGGGCGACGATGGTCAGTTCCGCGCCAGCGGCGGCCAACGCCCTCACCGCCGCGCGGCCAATGCCATCGGTGGCGCCGGTGACGATCATCCGCTTTCCGCTCACGTCCGCAGGCGTGTCCATGCGATTGTCCTCGTGGTCCGCATCGGGCTTCGTCCAAAAGACAGGAACGCGAACCGGTTTGCCATCCCCAATTCGCATCGATGACCCTGCGGACCCGCGCATCGCGGCCTATCGGGCCATTCGCGAGCGCGACCTTGTCGGCCGCGAGGGACTGTTCATCGCCGAGGGCGAGGTGGTTGTGCGGGTGCTCCTCGGCGGCGCGCGCCACGCGCCGGTATCGCTGCTCATTGCGGAAAAGAGGATCGCGGGCCTGTCGGCACCGATCGCGGCACTCCCGGCCGACGTGCCGGTCTATGCGGTGAGCCAAGAGATCATGGATGGGATCGCCGGTTTTCCCATGCACCGCGGTATCCTGGCGCTGGGACGGCGCGCGCCCGAGATCGGTGCGACCGCGCTGCTGGCGGGCCTCACCGCCGGCGCTCTGGTGGTGGTGCTCTTCGGTATCGCCAACCACGACAACATGGGCGGAATCTTTCGCAACGTCGCCGCCTTCGGCGCCGACGCCGTGGTCCTCGACAGCGACTGCTGCGACCCGCTCTACCGGAAGGCCATCAGGGTCTCGGTCGGCGGTGCGCTGAGGGTGCCGTTCGCGCGGTTGCCGCGCGGCGAGGATGGCCTGGCACTCCTCACCCGGCATGGTTTCGACACGCTGGCGCTTAGTCCCGCCGGGGCGACCGGGCTGGCGGACGTCACGCGCGGCGAACGGATGGCGGTACTATTCGGCAGCGAGGGGCCGGGCCTGCCGGCGGAGGTGCTGGCGCGGGCGCGCACCGTCCGCATTGCCATGGCCGGGAAGCTCGATTCGCTCAACGTCGCCACCGCCAGCGGGATCGTACTGCACCATCTGTCTTCAGGCTGAGTTGCCCGCCCAATGACGATTCACGACACGGGCCGTCAGGCGGCGAAGGCCGCTACGGCGTCGGCGGCCTCGCGCTTCTCATCCAGCACAAGATGGCCGGCGTTCTTGAAGACCTTCACCTTGGCATTGGGCAGTTTCGCCTTCCACAGGTCGGCGTGCTGGAAGGGGATGATCTTATCCTCCTGCCCCCAGACGATCAGCGTCGGCATGGTGATGCGGTGGAGATAGCGCAGGAACTTCTGGTCCCACGGCTTCTCCCACAACAGGCGCGCCATGCTGGCGGCCTCGCGGTAGCGGGCGCCGAGAAAATCCGGGTCCGGGCCCGTGGGCAGCCACGGCTTCAGCACCTCGAAGTCGAACGCCATCGATTCGACTATCTGCTCGCTGCTCGCCATCAGCACGTCCAGCATCGGGTGTTCCTTACTGCGCATGCCGGCCGGCGCCACCAGCGACAGCGTCTTCACGCGCTCGGGATGCTCTGAGGCGAAGTGGGCGGCGAGGAAGCCGCCGAGCGAAAATCCGACCGCGTGCACCTTGTCGACGCCCAGAATGTCGAGCATCTCAACGTAGTGCATGACGTAGTCGTGGAACGTGTCCATCGCCGGGGCGTCGCCGGATTCGCCGAAGCCCGGATGGTGGGGGTGGATGACGTGGAATTTGTCGGCCCAGTCCTTGGCGAATTCGAAGCCGTGGAAGGTTCCGGTGCCATGCAGGAACAGCAGGGGCTCGCCGGTGCCGCCGGTGTAAACCACCGTATCGATGCGGTTGATGCTGAGCGTGTTCTTCTTGAGTTCGGCCACGACAGGTCCCCCCTACTCGGCGGCCAGAGCCTGGGCGCCACGGTCGCTGCCGCGCACGCGCGGCATTACTTCCTCGGCAATCAGCTGCAGATTCTTCATCACCTTCCAGTGCGGCATGTCGCCAAGCATGGCCTGAATGTTGAAATGGGTGGTGCCCATCATCTCACCCCACTCGCCGATCAGATTGGCGACGTGGTCGGCGGTGCCGACGGCGACGAACAGCGCATCGCTGACCATCTTGAAGTTGAACGAGCCGTGCAGCTTGTCACCCACGGCGGCGCGCGCCTTGAGCTGCTCGACGGAAAGGTAGCCGGGAGGCGCCAGGTATTGCGGCGCCGTGCGCAAGCCATCCTCGACGAAGAAGCGCATGTGGTCGACAAACTCGGCCTCGGCCTTTTCCTGGGTCTCGGCGACGTACGCGATGACGCCGAGCGGCAACTGATCGGGGCGGACCGGATTGCCGTGGGCGGCGGAGCGTTCGCGCAGCTTGTCGTTCAGTTCCCTGGCACGCTTCTTGGTTACGAACACCGCTGAGTAGCCGAAGCCCAGTTCCGAAGCGAGCTCGATGGTCTCGGGCTGCCGGTGCCGACGATGTAGCAGGGCGGATGCGGCCTTTGCATGGGCCGGACCCACGGATTCAGATAGCGATAGGTGTAGAAGTCGCCGTAGTAGCTGGTCGGGCCGTCTTCGGTCCACGCTTTCAGGATGATGTCGATCGACTCGCGGTGGCGCTCGCGGGCGGTGGCCGGGTTGACCGGGTTCGCCCAGTATTCCATGCCGGTACCGAGCGGGAACGCGACCTCGAGGCGGCCACCCGACAACACGTCGAGCATGGCGTATTCCTCGGCCAGGCGATTCGGGTATTCCAGATTGGGCGGCGTGCCCCAGACGCAGATGCGCGCATTCTTCACGCGCGGGATCAGCGTTGCGGCGATCAGGCTTGGCGCCGGCATCATCGAATAGCTGGTGTTGTGGTGCTCGTTGACGACAACGGCGTCGAAGCCGACCTTGTCGGCGTACTCAAATTCGCTGAGGTAGCGCTCGTAAAGGACCGCCGCCTTATGCGGGTCGTAGTATTTGTTCGGGAAGTTCACCCAAAGAGAATGGAATTCCTTGTGCTCCGGCGGAAGGTGCACGTACGGCATGAAATGCATGAAATTGAAGCGCGCCTTCATCGTTTCCTCCGCAGCTGCAGTCTTCTTGCCGGTCAGCCCATGAGCCGGAACGTGACTTCCATCGCCGCCATCCGTTCCGACAGTTCCGCTGTCGACGGCTGTGAGGCATCCTTCTTCGCGGTCGCATCCTGATCGACGGCGGCGCGCATCTGCGCGAATTCGACAACCTGTGCCGTCGTCAACTTGACGCTTTGCTCGACTTCCGTGCTGACGCAGGTGCCATCGGCAGCGAACGGCTTGGCGTTGGAGTTGACGACCGCGGCAAACGGCGTCGGCCAGGCGCGCAATGCGTGCACTACCGAACGCAGCGTATTGAGCGTCGAGCCCATCGCCTGGACACCATCGGCGCACACGATGATGCCGACGGCGCGTTCCGAAAGGTAGGTGCGGACATCGCCGCGCAGATCCTCAATGTAGTCGAGCGCGTTCTTGATGAGGCCGGAAACCGTGCCGTGGTAACCGGGCGAGCAAAGCACTACCCCGTCGGCTTTACGCAGTGCCTCGACCAGCGCGCTGGCTTCCGGCGTGCGCTGCCTGTCGGCTGGATCGAACGGCGGCAGGTTGATCCTGGCGCCTGAAAAGATTTGCGTGGCGCAACCCATCTGACGCGCCTGGCCAAGCGCCAGCTGCAGCGTTCGCTCGGACGTCGAACCTTCGCGGAGGGTGCCTCCTATGCCGACGATCAGCGGTTGACGACTGGTCACGCACTTCCTCCCGATTTCAGATTTTTATAGCGCACCAAACGGTTTTCGTCGCGCAATTGCAAAGCGACGCCACCCGAACAATTACTCGAAAGGCAAGCCGACGTAGTTCTCCGCAAGGGAAGCCATGGCGGCCTTTGAGCCGACGACGTAGTCGAGCTCGGCGAGTTGGCGGCGGTGGTCGAAGGGACCATCCGCGCCATTCAGGTGGAGCGAGGTCGTCATCCACCACGAGAAGCGCTGGGCCTTCCACACCCGGCGCAGGCATTTCGCCGAGTAGCCATCGAGAAGCGCGGTGCCGTCGTTCTGGTAGTAAGCGACCAGTGCGTCGGTCAGATATTTCACGTCCGAAACGGCGAGATTGAGTCCTTTGGCGCCGGTCGGCGGGACGATATGGGCGACATCGCCAGCCAGAAACAGCCGCCCGTACTGCATCGGCTCGATCACGAAGCTGCGCATCGGGGTGATGCTTTTCTGCAGCATCGGCCCTTTGGGAATCTGAAAGTCGCGGCCGTTGAGCGCGTTGCGCTTGTGAAGCTCATCCCAGATGCGATCATCGGTCCAGTTGGCAAGATCGTCGTCCGGGTCGCACTGCAGGTACATGCGGGAGACGGTCGGCGAACGCATGGTCAGCAGGGCGAAGCCGCGATCGCTGAGGGTGTAGATCAGCTCGTCGGACACCGGGCGGGACTCGGTCAGGATGCCGAGCCAGCCGAACGGATAAACACGCTCGTAGGAGGTCAGCACCCCGTCAGGGATGGAGGGGCGACTGACGCCGTGAAAACCGTCGCAGCCGGCGATGAAATCGCAGAGGATCTCGCGCGGCTCTCCGGCCTCGATGAACCGCACGCGCGGGCGCTCGCTCTGGATGTCGTGCAGCGTGACATCGGAGACGCCGAAGCGGATCCCGCCGCCGGAATCGATGCGCGCGGCGACGAGGTCCTTGACCACCTCGTTCTGACCGTAGACGACGATCCGCTTGCCGCCGGTGAGGGAAGGAAAATCGACGCGATGGCCGGCGCCGTTGAAGCGCAGCTCGATGCCTTCGTGAACCAGCCCTTCGCGCACCATGCGCGCGCCGAGGCCCAGCTCTTTCATCAGGTCAACGGTACCCTGCTCCAATACGCCGGCGCGAATACGGTTCTCGACGTATTCGCGCGAGCGGTCCTCCAGGATGATCGCGTTGATGCCAGCACGGGCGAGCATGTGGACGAGAAAGAGCCCGGCGGGGCCGGCGCCGATGATGCAAACCTGCGTACGTTCAGCGGACATCAGATGCTCGGATTCTGCTTTTCTGCCGACGCATTCAGGCGGACGTATCGGCGATCTTCTTCAGGGTGGCGATGAAGGCTGCCTTCCTGCTGCCGAGGACGCGGTCAAGCTGGCGTTCGTGCTGGCGGGCATGAACCAGCAGCACATCGAGGGTCGCCTCGCCGCTCCTGGTCAGCGTGAGCGTGATGCTGCGGCCGTCGTTCGCGGAGGGAACGCGCGCCACCAACCCGCGGCGGTTCAGCTCCTGCACCAGAGACGTCACCGACGACTTGTCGCGGCCGATGGCGCGGCTCAGTTCTATCTGGGTGATGCAGGGATTGTTGCGGATCAACATCATTGCCGCAAAGCGACCGGGCTTGAGATGCGCGATGCCGGAGCGACCGGCGAAAGCGCGGAACGAGGCGTCCTGCGCCAGACGCAGATGGAACCCGACGAATTCCTCGAGCTGGCCCAATTGCAGATCGCCGCCGGCGTGCCGCCGCCCGGGCCGTGCTTTCTTGCGCACCGCGTTGTCCGTCGCCGGGCGGCGAGCGATCATGGTCTCATGTCCTTGTCGGCGGGGTCGTGGCGTTTGCTCTGCTTGGATGCCGCCTCCTGTCCTAGCCACATTTGGCATTGCATGCCAAGATTTTGGCCGCAGAACTAGTTTGGTACAAAACCAACCCGGCATCGTCAAACGCACGACGAGAAGAGCTGGATCGGCGACACGTGGCTATCGCCGTCGATCGCCGAGCCCGCCACCTAGAAGCCGAGCACTTCCGCGTTGACCGAGGCCTCCAGACCACCATCGACGGGAAGGTTGGCGCCGTTGATCCAGCGGGCGCCGTCGGAACAGAGAAAGAGGATGGCGGGGGCGATATCCGCCGCGGTGCCGGCGCGGCCAACGCGTGTGATATCGCTTTCCACGCGAGCGTCACCGAGGACGGCGCGGAACTCGCCGAGGATGGGCGTCTCGACCGGGCCGGGACTGACCGAATTGACGCGGATGCCGCGGCTCTTGAAGCGCGGCTGGTGCGCAGCGCGGAAGGTCCACAGCAGCAACGCCTCCTTGGAAACTGGATAGCCTTCGCCGTCCTTGATGCCGAACTCCGACACCAGGGTGTCGACGTCGGGGAAGCCTTGCACGCCAGCCAGGTTTTTCGCCCGCTCTAGGTTGGCGCGCCAGCCGAAGCCGGCGATCGAAGCAGCGTTGACGATGGCGCCACCTTCCCTGATCTGTCCGGCAGCGGCTTCCGACAGCGCACGCAATCCGTAGAAGTTGACCGCCAGCGTCTTCGCGGCACCCGTGTTTCCCGATACGCCAGCGACGTTGCACAGCGCGTCGAACCGCTTCGGTAGCCGCCGCACCAGTTGCTCTATCGAAGCCGGAGCGGAGAGATCGGCCTCGACGAAAGATGCCAGGCGCGCGGCAGGCTTGCGGATGTCGATGCCGACGACATCCGCACCGAGATCGGCGGCGAGTTCAGCCGTCCGTTCGCCTATGCCGGAGGAGACTCCCGTGACGACGATTGTCTTACCGTAGAGCATGCGGGCTTTTCCCGTTGGTCTGGCGGCGATCGACCATGACCAGACGTATTTTGCCGGCGTCACTTGGACCGAGGCGAAGTCAATGCCCGGCAGGGCCACAAGCGCCGTCGAAGCGCTTGTGGATTCCAGTGGGGGCTGGCCCGGCGATGACGACATTACGCCGCCAATCTCAGGCGCCGGCGTCCGAACGACCGGGTCAGGCGTTGTACTGTTTCAGCTTGGCCGCGATCGGCACTTTCGGGTCGGTGACGTTGTCGACGATGACGAGTTCGACCTTGAACTTCGATCCGGCCGGCGCCTTGACCCACTGCGCGCCGATGATTGGAGCAGTGGAGACGTTGGGGACGGGTCCCGAGGTGAAGTCGACCTTGCCGACCATCGTGGTGGTGTTGAGCGTCGACAGGGCCTTGGCGACCGCGGCCTTGTCGTTGGGGGTGCCGGAAGCCTGCAACGCGGCAAAGCCACCGTCCAGCAACGACATGCTGGCGCCAAGCTGCTGCTGCCATTGCTTGCCGGAGGCTTTTTCGTAGCCGTCGGCAAGATCGGCCGCCGAGATTCCAGTGAGCGACGACTTGTAGGGGAAGGTCCTCGTCCAGTACGCGCCGCCGGCGAGATTGTTGCCGAGATCGCCAACAGCTTCGATATCCGACGGAAACAGACCGGTCTTCGCGATCTGCGCGATCTTGACCATCTTGGTGTAGCCCTGCTGCGACGCCTGACGCCAGAAGGCGGCAAAATCCGGCGGGATCGGGAAGGTGTTGAAGATTTCGCACTTCTCTTTCTTGAAGAGCGCGATCTGCGCGGCGTAGTCCGTGGTGCCGTCCTCATACGGGCCGGCATCGACGATGGTGTAGCCGCCCTTGGCAAGCAGCGGCGCGAGGTTGGCGCGGATGGCGTTGCCATCCGCGTCATTCGGATAGAGCACGCCGACCTTCTTGTTGGTCTTGATGCCGCCGTTGTCCCACATTGAAAGGTAGGTCTTGGCGAACTCGCCGGTACCGAAGCTGAAGTGGTACGTCCACTTGAACGGGCTCGGTGTGCCGGGCTTGGCGCCACGGCCGAAATAGAAGGATTCCCAAGGCGCAACAGTCGACAAGCAGGGAACGCCCGCGGCTTCGCAAGCGTCCGCAACCGGATTGATCACCTCGGGTGTCGAGGTGGCCAGCATCATGTCGATCTTGCCGTTGTTGATGAGGTCCTTGGCAAGCTGGCCTGCGCGCGCAGGGTCCGACTGGGTGTCCTGGTCGACAATTGTCACCTGATAGGTCTTGTCGCCAACCTTGAAGCCGCTCGCCAAAGCCTTGCGCGCGGTGTCGAGCACGTAGCCATCGCCCTCACCGAAGCCACCAAGTGCGCCGCTGCGCGGGCTGATGAAGCCGACTTTCAACGTGGCATCATCGGCGAAGGCGCGACGGCCGCCGATGGCCAAAGCCAGTCCGCCCGCGCCTGCGGCTGCAATCAGTTCACGTCTCGATAGTTTCTTTCCGGCGCGGATGCCGCCGGCATTTTTCGAATTTACGCTCATGGCTTCCTCCCTTGTTTTGATTACGAATCGCCCGCTAACTCGCACGAATCCCAAATCGCGGGCGGCATTCAACAGAGTGCGTTCGATAGTCGAACATATGTGCGATTTCCGAACACGCTACTGCCGGGAATAGTGGGTTGCAAGCCAAGAGGCGACGCCATCCGACCTGTCCGTCAGGCGCGCCATCGCGCCGAAGCCTCGCCGGGATGCCCGGCCGTGTTCGGCTACCAGAACTCGGGCAACGCCGGGGATGGCTCGCGGAGCGGGACCAGGGCCGCGAAGCGGCTGGCGTGGTAGAGGAGCGGCGGCTGGTCATCCGCAGCCATCGAGATGATGGCGCCGATGAATAAGGTGTGGTCGCCGCAGTCGTGCTTGGCGGAGACGGTAGCGGTAATCAGCGCCGATGTGCCGACTATGGCAGGAATGCCGTTTATCTCGCGAAAACCGACGCGCAGTCCTTCCACCGGGCGGCCCGCGAAATTGGTGGCGTATTCTTCCTGCCCGGCGGCGAGAACGTTGACCGAAAAGGCACCCGCTGCCTGCAGATGGCTGTGCATATGAGCGCGCTTGGCCACCGAAATCACACACAGCGGCGGATCGAGCGAGCCGGACATGAACGCGTTCGCCGTCATGCCACGGATGTCGCCATCGACGGAAGCGGCGATGACCGTGACGCCGCTGGCGAACCGCCCCATCACCCGGCGAAAGTGGGCCGGGTCGGCACTGTTCAGCGGACGTATCTGGCTCATTGCGGCCCGGCTCATTCCTATTTGCCACCCCGGGCGTGATAGCTGAAGGCGCCGGGATCGGTGAGATCCGGGACCCGCCAGCCGTCGAGATCGTACTCCGCCATGCACTCCTCGGCGAAGCCCTTGAATTTGTCAGCATTGCCGGAAGCCATCGCGCCGAAAAGTGCGTAGCGGCGGATTTCTTCCGTCGAGCCGCCATAGTTGATCTCGTAGAGCTCGTGGCGGCCGCCGAACTCGGAACCGATCGAATCCCACAAGAGCTTCATCAGCTTGATGCGCTCCTCGGCCTTGTAGCCATTCGAACCGCGCATGAAGCGGTCGATGTACGGGCGAATCTCGGGATTCTTGAAGTCGCTGGAATGGCTGTTCAGGTAAATGAGACCAGAGGCGACCGTCTGCTCGATGAGATACTTGACCTTGGTGTAGGCCATGGTGGCGATGATCTGGTAGGCGTTGCCCGGGTCCATGTTGGGCAGAACGTACTCGCCGATCCACGGCTTGGGATCCCGGACCATCGCGTCCGACAGGCCCCAGAAGAGATTGCGCCAAGCAATGACCTCGCCCACGTTCGCCTGAACGCCGCGATAGTCCTTGGTGCCCGACGCCTCGACCGCTTTCAGCAACAGCCCTGCGATGAAGTCGAGCTTGACGGCAAGGCGGGTGCAGCCATGGACGACGAAGCGCGGCAGAAAGCCGGTGCGCGGGAAGAAGTTGTTGGCCTTCTCCATGTCGCCGTAAACGAAGACGTTCTCCCAGGGGACGAGCACCTTATCCATGATGAACACCGCGTCGTTTTCGTCGAGACGGGAGGACAGCGGATAGTCGAAGGGGCTGCCCATGACGGTGGCCGTCATCTCGTACGAGGTGCGGCAGATGAACTTCACTCCGGGCGTGTTCGTCGGGATCATGAAGACCACGGCGAAGTTCTTGTCCTGAACGGGAATCAGGCCGTGGTGGGCGACGAAAGTGTAGTTGGTGAGCACCGATCCGGTGGCGACGACCTTGGCGCCGGAGACGATGAGGCCGGCGTCGGTTTCCTTCTCGACGTGGCAGACAACGTCGGAGACTTCATTCGGCGGACGGTCGCGATCGACCGGCGGATGGATGATGGCGTGATTTACGAAGGGCACACGCTCCTGGCAGAACTTGTACCAGCGGCGGGCGTTGTCCGAATACGGATCGTAGAAGGCGGCATTGGCTCCAAGCGTTGCGAGGAAGGCTGCCTTGTAGTCCGGGGCGCGGCCGATCCAACCGTAGGTCAGGCGGGCCCATTCCGCGATGGCGTTCCGGCCCTTGAGCAGATCGTCGGCCGACTTCGGCGCCTTGAAAAACGCGTGGGTCATGCCGCCGTTCCCGGTGTCGGTCGGCACGAGGATCTTGTCCTTGTGCTTGGGGTCGCTCATGGCGTCGAAGAGCCGGGCGGTCATGCGCGCGGTATTGCGGAAGGCGGGGTGTTCGGTGACCTTCTTTACGCGTTCGCCGTAGATGTAGACCTCACGGCCATCATCCAGAGAGTCGATGAACTCCTTTCCGTTCTGGGGACGGGAAGACGAAGCGCTTCCGATTGTTTCGGGCAATTTGGCGAAAGCGGCGGCGTCTTCACGAACCATAGCGTCCATTGGGTTCCCTCCCTTATGCGGCACCGGTTCGATAATCGAACGTATGTGCGAATTTCGAACACGATAGGAAATCAGCCGCCGATTGGCAAGATCGCCCAAGTATCAGACGATGAATTTCGAGATTGTTTGGGCGGTTTCCCGGAGACGGGGAAGGTAGCGGTCACGCATTTCGTTGCGGGTGGTGCGGGCCGAGTGGCCGGACAGGTTGATGGCGCCAACAACGGTGCCGCTTCGGGAAACCAGCGGCACGGCAAGGGCGCGCAGGCCGCGTTCAAGTTCTTCGTCGACCATCGAGAAGCCCTGGGCCCGATCGGATTTCACGCGTTCCACGAGGGCGCCGAGATCGGTGATCGTGCTCGGAGTGTATTGCTCGATGACGGCGGCGCGCAGCCGTTTCCAGATCTCCTCGTCATCGAGATGGCCCAACTGGATCCGACCAAGGGCGGAATGAAACGCCGGCTGACGCGTGCCTATCGCCGTGGTTGACGACATGATCCAAACGGCGGCCGAACTTTGAGCAACTACAATGGCTTCAAAGCCGTGAAGGGTCGCGGCGGCAGCCGCTTCCTGAAACTCGGAACTCAGCTCTTTGAGGAGCGGTTCGGCCCTCTCCACCCAAGAAAGGATGGACAGATAGGCGAAGCCCAGGTCGAGAATCCGCGGCGATAGGGCGAAGTCACGGCCGTGTTGCTCGACGTAGCCCAGTTCGCCCAGCGTCAGCAGCACCCGGCGGGCGGCGGCCCGCGACAGGCCGGCGACGGCCGCGGCCTCGGTCAGACTCATGGACGGACGCGCCGGGCCGAAGGCAGCGAGGACGGCGAGCCCCTTGGCGAGGGATGCCATGAATTCCTTACCATCGCGACCGGCAACAGGTCCAAAGCGGGTCGGCGCGATCGCGGGCTCGACGACCGACGCGCGCGCCTGAGATGGCCGGCGCTTTACCGTTGACACTCCCGTGAACCTCGCAGAAAATGGCCGAATAACGAACTACTGTTCGATAAGCGAACGGTTATTCTCGAATACGGGATCGAGTCCGTCAAGCGCCAGCGGTTGTCTCGTCCGGGCACAAAAATGAGTCTGGCGACTCGGGTTCAAAGAAAAGAAGTGGGAGGAAGGCACATGGGAGATGTCATTCGTGTGCGGCCAAGTCGTCGCACATTCCTGAAGAGTTCGGCGGCACTCGGCGCCGCCATGGCAGCCGGGCCGATCTTTGCGCCGGCCGTGCATGCCGCAAACAAGAAGATCAAGCTCGGCTTCGTCACGCCGCAGACCGGGCCCCTCGCGGCATTCGCTGCGTCCGACAAGTTCAACATCAAGGCCTTCAACGAGTTGACCAAGAACGGCATCAAGGGCGCCGGTGGCACCTTTGACGTCGAGATCGTGGTCAAGGACAGCCAGTCCGATCCGAACCGCGCGGCGGAAGTCGCCAAGCAGCTGATCGTCGAGGACAAGATCGACATGATGCTGACGGCGGAGACGCCGGAGACGGTGAACCCGGTTTCGACACAGTGCGAAATCGAGGAAATGCCGTGCGTCTCCACCAACTCGCCGTGGCAGCCGTATTTCATCGGCCGGCAGGCGGACCCGGCGGGCGGACCGCCGGCGTGGAAGCCGTTCAACTGGACCTATCATTATTTCTGGGGCCTCGAAGACGTCATCGCCGTCTTCACCTCGATGTGGAACCAGCTCGACACCAACAAGCAGATCGGCGGCCTGTTCCCGAACGACGCCGACGGCAATGCCTGGGGCGATCCGGTCAACGGCGTGCCGCCGGCCTTCACCAAGGCTGGCTACACGGTCACCGACCCCGGCCGCTACCAGGATCTGACCGACGATTTCTCGGCGCAGATCACCGCCTTCAAGAATGCTAAGGACGAGATCGTGTCGGGTGTCGTGCTGCCGCCGGATTTCACGACGTTCCGCAACCAGGCGAACCAGCAAAACTTCAAGCCGAAGGCGATTACCGTCGGCAAAGCGATCCTCTTCCCCGAATCGGTCGAGGCGCTTGGCCCCGCCGGCCATAACCTGTCGTCGGAAGTCTGGTGGACGCCGAGCCATCCCTTCAAGTCTTCTCTTACCGGACAGTCGGCGGCGGAACTCGCGAAGGCTTATGAGAAGGACTCCGGCCGCCCATGGACCCAGCCGATCGGCTTTGTCCATTCGCTGTTCGAGATGGCGACCGACATCATCAAGCGCGCCGAAGATCCGAAGGATGCCAACTCGCTGGTCAAATCCATCCGGGCAACCGACCTGAAGACCATCGTCGGGTCGGTCAAATGGGACGGCGCCAACGTGCCGCCCTTCGCCGCCAAGAATGTCTGCAAGACGCCGCTCGTCGGCGGACAATGGCGACGGAAGGCCGACGGCAAGTTCGAACTGGTGATCGTCGACAACACGCACGCGCCGGAGATTCCGGCGGGCGGCAAGATGGAACCGATCACTTACTCATAACTGTGCCACCAACGGGGAGGCGGTCACCGCCTCCCCTATTTCGTTTCCACGGCGTTCGTGGTTTTTATTGGCCGCCCGCGACGCCGATTCAACTTTCCACAGGCCGCCTGCCCCCGTGATCCTCGAAATCGAAAAATTGTCGAAGGCATTCGGCTCGGTGGTTGTCGCCGACGATCTCGACCTTTCGATCGAAGCGAATTCGGCGCTCGGCATCATCGGGCCAAACGGCGCCGGCAAGACGTCGATGTTCAACCTCATCACCGGCGCGCTCGCGGCCGATCGCGGTACCATCCGCCTCGACGGAAAGGACATCACTTCGGCGCCGGCGCAAATGCGGGCGCGGGCCGGCATCGCGCGCTCGTTCCAGATTCCCCTGCCCTTCGGCAATCTGACGGTGTTCGAAAACTTGCTAGTCGGCGCCACGAGCTGCCGGAACCGCAGCGAAGCGTCGGTGCGTGATGCCTGCCGCGACACGCTGGAGCGTACCGGGCTGCTGGCGCTTGCCAACCGCCGTGCCGGGACTCTCACGCTCCTGCAGCGCAAGCGGCTTGAACTGGCGCGGGCGCTGGCGACCGAACCGCGCGTGCTGCTGCTGGACGAGATTGCCGGCGGCCTGACGGAAAGCGAATGCAACCAGCTGGTCGGCACAATCCGCGACATCCGCAGCCGCGGCGTCACCGTGGTGTGGATCGAACACGTGGTGCATGCGCTGCTCGCCGTCGTCGACAAGCTGCTGGTCCTCAACTTCGGACGGAAGATCGCCGAGGGCGATCCGCGGACGGTGATGGCTTCGAAGCCGGTCCGCGAAATCTATCTCGGCATCGAAGCCTGATGGCGCTCCTCGAGACTCGCGACCTCACGGCTTTCTATGGCGACTTCCAGGCGCTGTTCGGCATCAGCGTGACGGTCGAACAGGGCGAGACCGTCGCCATCATCGGCGCCAACGGCGCCGGTAAGTCGACGTTCCTGAAGACCGTCGCCGGCCTGCTGCCGAGCACTCCCGGCTCCGTCATGTTCGACGGCGCCGACATCAGCGGAACGAAAGCCTACGACAATCTGGCGCATGGGCTGGTCCTGGTACCGGAAGGACGCAAGCTCTTCCCCTCACTGTCGGTCGAGGAGAATCTGCTAGTCGGGGCGCATCGGCGCAGCGGAAAATGGACGCTCGCGCGCATCTACGAGCTTTTCCCGGTGCTCGCCGTGCGCCGCCACCAACCCGCGACGACGCTCTCGGGCGGGCAGCAGCAGATGTGCGCCATCGGTCGCGGCCTGATGGGCGATCCGCGCGCGCTACTCTGCGACGAGATCAGTCTTGGCCTCGCGCCGATCGTCATCCGTGACATCTACGCGGCGTTGCCGACGATCAAGGCGGAAGGCGCGGCGATCGTCATCGTCGAACAGGATATCGTCCAGGCGCTCGCGGTCTCGGATCGCGTCTATTGTTTCCAGGAGGGCCGCATGACGCTCTCGGGCAAGCCCGGCGAACTCAGCCGCGAAGCCATCCACACCGCGTACTTCGGGATTTGACGGGATGACCGCGGCGCTCGACACCATACTCCAGGGCGTGCTCCTCGGTGGGCTTTACGCGCTCTACGCGGCCGGCCTGTCGCTCATCTTCGGAATCATGCGGCTGGTGAATCTCGCTCACGGCGACCTGATCGTGGCGGCGGCGTATCTCATGCTGGCGCTCGCCCAGTATGCCGGCATCGACTCCGTCGTGGCGTTTGCGATCGCGTTGCCGCTGATGTTCGGATTGGGCTACGTGCTGCAGCGCTACCTCCTCAACCGCACGCTCGGCGAGGACATCCTGCCGCCGCTGCTGGTGACCTTTGGCCTTTCGATCGTCATCCAGAACGCGCTGCTGGAGGGATTCTCCGCCAACACACGGCGACTACCGATCGGCGAGATCGCCAACCAATCGCTGTCGCTTGGTGGCGGCATTGCCATCGGCATCATGCCGCTGCTCAGCTTTGTCGCGGCGATCGTGGTCGTGTTCGGGCTGAACCAGCTTTTCTATCGCACGCGCCTCGGCCGGGCGCTCCGCGCCACTTCCGACGACACCGAGACGGCGCAGCTCGTCGGCATCAACAACCAGCATATCTATGCCATCGCCATGGGGCTGGCGCTGGCGGTGTGCGCAGTCGCGGCCTTCTTCCTCGGCAGCCGCTCGACCTTTGACCCGACGACCGGGCCGGCACGACTGATCTACGCCTTCGAGGCGGTGATCATCGGCGGCCTCGGTAGCCTGTGGGGGACGCTCGCCGGCGGCATCGTGGTCGGCGTCGCCCAGACGGTCGGCGCGCGCATCCATCCGGAGTGGCAGATCCTATCTGGCCACGTTGCGTTTCTCGTCGTCCTCATCCTGCGGCCGCGCGGCTTCTTTCCGCGCGCCTTCGACTGAGGCCGGCGATGGCGGACGGCGCATCCTGGCGGGCCCTCGCCGAAAGATACGGGATCCAGATCCGGCTTGCGGCGCTGGCCATCGTGGTGATCGTCCTGATCCTGCTGCCGCTGCTCGGCAATCGCGCATTGATGCAGGACCTCTTCTTCGTCTTCACGATGCTGGCGTTGGCGCAATACTGGAACCTGCTGGCGGGCTATGCCGGCCTTGTTTCGGTCGGCCAGCAGGCTTTCGTGGGGCTCGGCGCCTATGCCCTGTTCGCGGCGGCGCTGATCCTCGGCTGGGACCCGCTGCTCGGCATTGTCGCCGGCGGCGTGGTGGCCGCGGTGCTGGCACTGCCGACGGCGCTGGTCGTCTTTCGCCTGCGCGGCGCCTACTTCGCGATCGGCACCTGGGTGGCGGCGGAAGTGTTCCGGCTGGTGCTGGCGCAGTTCAAGACGACACTTGGTGGCGGCACCGGCACTTCGCTCGGCCCCGACATCACCAACAGCATGACGGGACTCCCCTGGATCAAGGAGACGTTCGACGTGCGCACGCCGGAAGCGCGCGACATCGCGGTGTACTGGCTGGCGTTGCTGCTGCTGGCAGGGACGCTGGCGCTGGTCTATTTCCTGCTGCGCTCCCGCCGGGGCCTGGCGCTTGCCGCAATTCGCGATTCCGAAACGGCGGCGCTCAGCCTCGGCGTCGACTCTTTTCGCACGCGCCTCACCATCTACGTGATCGCCGCTTTCGGCACCGGCCTCGTCGGCGCGCTCATCTACCTGCAGAAGGCGCGGGTCTCGCCCGATGCCGCATTCTCCGTGCTCGACTGGACCGCCTACGTCATCTTCATCGTGGTGATCGGCGGCATCGGCACCATCGAAGGGCCGATCGTCGGCGCCATCGTGCTCTATTTTCTGCAAGACTATCTTGCCCACTTCGGCACCTGGTACCTGATCACACTGGGCGCGCTGGCTGCGGCGGTGATGCTGGTGGCGCCGCGCGGCCTCTGGGGCTATTTCGCCGACCGCTACGACATCCAGATCTTCCCGCTGCGGCGGCGGCTTTAGCGCACGGTCAGGGACTGGCTGGGGCGCCTGGATTCGAACCAGGGGATGGCGGAATCAAAATCCGCTGCCTTACCACTTGGCTACGCCCCATTCCGCTGCCCGGGTCTGCGGCCCCTTGGGCAACCCGCATGCTCATATAGCGGCGGACCGGCACGGGCAATGGAGCCGGGACCCTGGGATCCGCCAAAATGTCGCCCGTTCCCGCGCCTTTTGAATGCCTTGTGGCGCGCCGGAGCCGCAGTTATAAGACGGCTCCCGTGACCGGCCGGAGTGTAGCGCAGCCTGGTAGCGCACCTGCTTCGGGAGCAGGGGGTCGCAGGTTCGAATCCTGCCACTCCGACCAATTTCGAAAGTAATTACATATGGTTATAGACAAAGCCCAAACGATCGATTTCGGTCGCCTTGCTATGTCGCCACCGTGTCGCCACGAAGGCCTCGTTTGGGACGGGCCGCCGATTTGGCAGCAGCCGCGACGAAAGATGAGTCGAAACGGTCTTGAAATTCTATCGCGGTGGTCGCGGCGCGTGTTACTGCATGCCTTTCAATCCTTAGACATGCTGAACTTGCCTATGTGAAGAGGCCTGCCCGTCCGGTGTCGTGTTAGGCAGTACCCTGCGGTTGGGTAGCAAAATGGTAGCAGTCGGTTCTCTCTATGTTCCGCTTAGGCCACTATAGCGCGAGACAAACGGAGCGGAGGGGCCAGATCTTGTCTGAAGTTCACCGCGCTAGCTCGACAAAGTCACTTTGATCGCCCTGACGTTCGACGCGAAAGCAGGGATGCATTCTGAGTGTCGCGGCGTTCAGCTGTAGCTTGAACGGGAAGATGGCTGGGTGGCTGACTAGCTGAGAAAGCGACATGCCGCGGCCTTGGCTCAGCAT
>Ga0208849_1000951_pt1 | contig 23045 bp, 28 predicted proteins | sample NGESurdeep072012_10_FD_184470 | JGI IMG/M metagenome (GOLD analysis project Ga0208849, IMG submission 184470) | Arctic peat soil microbial communities from Barrow, Alaska - NGEE Surface sample 53-3 deep-072012 (SPAdes) | ecosystem: Environmental > Terrestrial > Soil > Wetlands > Peat ... | reverse complement strand
CGAGGAGATGTGAAAGACAGCTCTCGAGGTAAGGAGCGGTCGTTCGGATATCCATCCGTCGCCCAACCCACTTCGACGGAAAGGAGATATCCATGTTCAGGTCCCTACGGTTGGTTCTCGCGCTCTTCTTGAGTGCGTTGGCCCTTCCCCTCATCGTTTCCAGTGGCGCCAGCGCCGCGACGAAACCGAGTTGCGTCGTGTCGCTTTCGCCCACGGCCACCGAAACGCTCTACGCCATCGGTGCCGGAGCCCAGGTGCAAGCGGTCGACACCGACTCCGACTACCCGACGACGGGTCTACCCACGAAGCGCATCAATGGGCTCAATCCCAGTGTTGAGGCCGTCATTGGAATCTGCAAGTCCACCGCGTCGCACCCGTCAACCAAGCCCGACGTGGTCGTCATCTCCTATGACGCCAATGACATCAAGGAGAAGCTCGCCGCGCTCGGCGTGAAGGTCATCGATCAAGCGCCACCGACGACGGTTGCCGGAGCCCTCGCCCAGATCGAACAACTCGGTACGCTCACCGGACACGTGAAGAGTGCCGCAAAGCTGGCCGCGTCGATCAAGAAGACGATCGACACGGACATCGCGTCAGTGCCGAAGCACCCCGGAAAGAAGCTCACGGCGTACTACGAGCTCGATACGACGTACTACTCACTCACCAGTTCCACTTTCGTCGGATCGCTCTTGAAATCACTCGGCGTAGTGAACATTGCTGACGCTCAGAACACGACGGCCGACGCCGGTTACCCGCAGTTGAGTCCGGAGTACATCTTGGGCGCGAATCCGAAGATGATCTTCTTGGCCGACACGATCTGTTGCAAGACGTCGGCGTCGACGGTCGCCAAGCGGCCCGGTTTCTCCAAGGTCGCCGCGGTCGAAGACGGCGAAGTCATCGGACTGAACGACGACGTCGCGTCTCGTTGGGGTCCGCGTCTGAGTCTGTTGATGAATCAGCTCACGGCGTCGGTGAGGGGCGCGCTGACGAACGCCAAACTCTGGAAGTAGCCGATTGAGCACCAATCCGCCCACGAAGCGTCGAGTGACGATCGTCGCGGCAGCTACGGTCGTGGCGCTCTTCGTCGCGATCGTGGGCGGATTGGTCATCGGACCAACGTCAATCGGTACGTGGCGGGTCGTGGGCAACATGTTCGCGCACCTGGGAATCGGTCACAACACGCTGACGCCGACCCAAACGACCATCGTGTGGCAGTACCGAGCACCGCGAATGGTGATCGGTCTGCTGGCCGGGTCGATGTTGGCGGTAGCGGGTGGGACCTACCAGGGCGTCTTTCGCAATCCGCTCGCCGATCCGTATTTGCTCGGCGTCGCCTCCGGCGCCGGGCTCGGCGCCACGTTCGCGATCATCGACATCAGCCACGGCGTCGGCACGCCGACCTGGACGCCGCTCTTGGCCTTCGTCGGGGCGATGGGCGCGGTCATCGTGACGTGGTTGATTGGCGGACGGAGCATGCGCTCCAATACCGCGACGTTGATCCTCGCCGGCGTGGCCGTGGCGTCACTCCTCACGAGCGCACAGACGTTTCTCCAACAGCAATCCAGTGCCGGCTCGATCACCCGGGTCTACATCTGGCTGCTCGGTTCGCTCGCCAGCGCCGGCTGGGGCACCGTGTGGCTGGTCTTTCCCTACGTCATTGTCTGCATCATCATCTGCGTCGGGGCCGGGAGAGCGCTCGACGTCATGAGCGTGGGCGAAGACGAATCGCGCTCGCTCGGCGTGCCGGTTCGGCGCGTGCGTTTCATCGTGATCGCCGCCTCGTCGCTCGGTACGGCGGCCATCGTGTCGGCGGTCGGACTCATCGGCTTCGTCGGCATCATCGTGCCGCACATCGTGCGTCTGCTCGTCGGGACGTCGTACCGAAGGATCCTCCCGATCTCGGTGATCTTCGGCGCGGCCTTTCTGGTCTTCGCCGACACCATCGCTCGCACGGTCATTGCGCCATCGGAGCTGCCGCTCGGCGTGGTGACGGCGCTCATTGGCGCCCCGGTCTTCGTCATCATCCTCAGCCTTCGGCGACCGGTTCCGGTATGAGTTCGGTCGAAGTCAAGGAGTTAAGCGTTCGCGCCGGCAACAAGACGCTGATCTCAAACGTGACCCTGGCCTTCGAGCCCGGCACCTGGAGCACGATCATCGGACCGAACGGGGCCGGCAAGACGACGTTGGTCGAGACGATCGCGGGACTTCGACGACCGTCGCACGGTTCGGTGTCGATCCTCAGTGAAGCACTCACCGAGATGAACGAGCGCGAGCGCGCGTTGCGCGTGGCGCTGGTCCCGCAGCACCCGGTCGCGCCGAGCGGGATGAGCGTGTACGACTACGTCGCCCTCGGACGCGTCTCCCACCACGGACTGTTCCACTCGGCGAGTGCCCGAGACCGCGCTGTCGTGGAGTCGGTCTTGGAGCGACTTTCGCTGGTCGAGTTTCGAGAACGCGACGTGGCGACGCTCTCGGGCGGCGAGCGCCAGCGGATGGTGCTCGCGCGAGCCCTCTCCCAGTCCACGATGGTCGTGGTCTTGGATGAGCCGATCACTGGACTCGACCTGCGCCACCAGATGGACATGCTCGAACTTATGAAGAGTGAGGTCCACGAGTGCGGCCTCACGGTCGTGGCGACCCTGCACGACCTCACGTTGGCCGGGCAGTTCGCCGATCGTCTCGTGTTGCTCGATCGTGGCGAAGTGGTGCTCGACGGCCCGGCCGCTGCGGTGATCCGCAGCGACGAATTGGCGACGCGCTACGGCATGAACCTGCGCGTTGTTGACGTCGACGGCGCCGACGTCGTCGTGCCCGTTCGACACGGCACAGCGTGAACGGTGCGTGAAGCGTTTCGGAGGGACTTTTTCCATCCTTTAGACTTGCCAAAAGTAACGAAGGGAACCACGTGCGACGCACGCGAATCGTAGCCACCATCGGTCCGGCCTCGGATAGCGACGAGGTACTGAAGGCACTGGCGGTCGCCGGCGTCGACGTTTTTCGACTCTCCTTCGCCCACGGCGACATTCCTTCGGGCATCGCACGCCTTCGTCGACTGAGGGCCCTCGTGCCCGACCGCGCGATCATGGTCGACATCCCCGGCCCCAAGATCCGTGCCGGTTCGTTCGGCACGACGCCCGTCGTGCTTAGTGTGGGCGACGAGATCGAGCTGAGCGAGGGATTCAACGAGACCTCGAGCGCCAAGAACATCGTCGTGGAGCGACTCCACGTGTTGGCGCAATTAAGCGAAGGCGACAAGATCCATCTCGGTGACGGCGGCGTTTCACTCCTCGTCGAACAGACCGGATCGAAGGCCCGGGCCCGCGTCACGTCCGGTGGATCCGTCTTGGGCAAGCCCGGACTCTCGCTGCCGTCGTCGTTGCTGAACGATCGGCTCCCCACTGACGACGACCGCGAACGCCTCGAAGCGTTGCACACCGAATCCTTTGAGATCCTCGCGGTCTCTTTCGTACGCTCGGCCTTCGACATGGTCTCGGTGCGCACGGCGCTCGCGCGCGATGACGTCATGATGATGGCCAAGATCGAAACCGGTGAGGGCGTGGAGAATCTCGACGAGATCATCACGGTGTCGGACGCGATCATGGTCGCGCGCGGTGACCTCGGCGTTCGCATGCCGATCGAAGAGGTCCCGCACCTCCAAAAGGAGATCGTGCGACACGGCGTGCGTTACGCGCGACCGGTCGTGGTCGCGACCCAGATGCTCGAATCGATGACGCACTCCCAGGTGCCGACGCGCGCCGAAGTGACCGACGTCGCCAACGCCGTGCTCGATGGGGCCAGCGCGGTCATGTTGAGCGGTGAAACGGCGATCGGTGACGACCCGGTTGCGGTCGTGACGACGATGGACCGGATCGTGCGACGCGCGGAAGAGTATTTTGACTACCAGGGATGGGGCGCGAGCCTCGGCGTCCAACAGATTGGCGCCGGCACGCGCTCGACTCGGGTCACCGCCGCCATCACCGGCGCCGCGTGGCGCGCCGCGATGGAAGAACAGGCCGTGGCGATCGTGGCCTGCACCCGCTCGGGCATGACCGCTCGCGCGATCTCACGTTTTCGACCGCCGATGCCGATCGTCGCCATCACGCCGAGTGACGCAACCGCCCGCCAACTGCACTCCTCGTGGGGGGTGCAAGAGATTTACGTCTCACCGGCGCAGGATATTGACGAGCTCTGTGACGTCGCGGTCACTCGACTCAAGCAGTCCGGTATCGCCAAGTCGGGTGACCCCGTCGTGATCATGGCCGGCTCGACGTCAGGTGGCGCGCAGGTCACCGACACCGTGCGCATGCTCATCGTTCCCTAGCTCGTACCTTTCTCAATTTTTCCTAAGAAAACCTCCACGGGGACATCCGTGTTCCCAGATGGTGGCGAATAGTTCTCAGTGCCGCAAGCACCGAGGCTGACGTTGGACTCCAAGAAATCAACGGAGCCTCCGAACGGTTCCACGAACGTGGGCCGACAAGGAGGACTAGCAATGCAAGACATCTCTCGTAGGGGCTTCTTGAAAGTCGCTCGCAACGGAATCGCAGCGGCGGGACTCGTCGCCGCCGCCCCCGCGGCGCTGATCGCCACCGCCGGCGCCGCGACGAAACCCAAGGCGGCCAAAGAGACACCCGCCGTTCGACCGGTTTCGTCGAATGAGAACCTCGTGATCCACGTGCCCAACCCCAGCACCGGCGAGATCCACTTCATGGTCGGAACCCGCGAAGTCGTGCGTCACGACCGTGCACTCGTCGCGCGACTCGTACGCGACGTCAGCTGAATCTCTTTTCAACCGCGTTTCCACTAACTCTTCCATTTCAACTTCAGAAAGGTCTCACTCATGTCTTCACACTCAGAAGCACCGGAAATCTCCAAGGACCCCGTCGCCGACAGCACGGACCTCTACGCCTTCATCAGTCCCGATAGCCCGAGCAAGGTTACGTTGATCGCGAACTACATCCCTCGCCAACAGCCCGCCGGTGGCCCGAACTTCTTCGAGTTCGGCGACGACGTGCTTTACGAGATCCACGTGGACAACGACGGTGACGGCGAAGCCGACGTCACCTTCCAATTCCAATTCGAGACCAAACTGACTGACACCGGCGCGAACGACACGTTCTTGTACAACACGGGTCAGATCATGAATCTGACCGACAAGACGTGGAATCGCAAGCAGTTCTATACGGTGACCAAGGTAGAGGGCCGTTCGTCGAAGGTCCTGGCTCGTGGCCTCGCCTGCCCGCCGTGCAACGTCGGCATCAACTCGATCCCGAACTACGCGTCGTTGACGAGCCAGGCGATCCACGCGATTGGCACGACCACGGTCTTCGCCGGACAGCGCGCCGACGGCTTTTACGTCGACTTGGGTTCGATCTTTGACCTCGGCGACTTGCGACCGTTCCAACCGGACTTCCTCTTGAAGGGCGCCGCGGTCGCCGGGGTCAACTCGCTGGCCGCGACGAACGTGCACTCCATCGCCATTCAGGTGCCGATCACGGATCTCACCAAGGGCGGCGCGACGCCGACGACGTACACGGACGCCGACTCGACCATTGGCGTGTGGACGACGGCGAGCCGTCAGAAGACGAAGATCTACAGCACCACACCCCAGACCAACACCGGTCCGTGGGAGCAGGTCTCTCGTCTCGGCATGCCGCTGATCAACGAGGTCATCATCCCGATGGGTCACAAGGACCGTTGGAACTCGCAGTATCCGAAGAACGACAAGCAGTTCTCCGCGTACTACGACCACCCGGGACTCGCTTCGTTGTTGAACGTGCTCTACCCCGGCGCGTTCCCCAACCTTGCGGCCTACGCGGCCGTGGCATCGAACACCCGTCCGGACCTCGACGCGGTGCTCTTAACCGGCGTCCCGCCGCTCTTCCCGGGATTCCAGAATTACACCGGGAAGACGAAGGCCGACATGTTGCGTCTCAACGTGGCCATCACACCGACGGCGACATCGGCGGCGAGCATTCTCGGCGTCGTCGGGGGCGACAACGCCGGCTTCCCGAATGGCCGCCGTGTCTTTGATGACGTGGTGAGCATTGAGCTCAAGGCGGTCGCCGGGGCGCTCCTCGGTGTCGTCGTGAAGACCTTCACACCCGACGCCGCGGCCGGCGCGCTCTTTGATGTCGGCGCGACCGAGCCCGCGACTGTTGCGAGTTTGTCAGCCTTCGGTCTGGCGTACCCCACAGGCTTCCCGTACCTCGCCGACCCGTGGGACGGCTACGACAACCCGGCCACGCAAGTGCGCGCAATGGCCGGCTAAGTGGCCGACGCATCAACTCAATTCTCCTCGAGGGACGTGTCCAGAAGCTCGGGCGTCCCTCGAGGTGTTTCGCCGTCGCACGACGAGCATGGCCGTGTTCACGAACACGGCGCCAATGGTGAGCACTCACACGCGGACCACGCGCACGACGGCCACGGGCACGTCGAGGCTGCGGCGCCGACAGTGGCGAGTCGTGCTGTCGTCATCAATGTGAACGAACGAGCCGGTGCCTTAGTACTCGCCTCCAATGAATCGCGCTCGGGCATTGAGGTGGAGATACATCCAGTCTCTCAACCCGACGCTCGCACGCACGTGTGGGTGCTGCCGCGCGAGGGCCGCGACGGCGTTGTCTATGCGGCGATCTTCCCCACCTTGGAGAGTGGCGACTACGCGGTCTTGCACATCGACGGATCGATTGCTGAGGTCGTGTCGGTACCACCAAATCAGGTCACGCACGCCACCTGGACGTAGTGCCGTCAGCAGTCCAATTCGATCTGGACTACTGTGCCGGACCGGACCCCAGTGCGACACTCATTGTCTTGGCGACGCCGCTCAAGTTGAGGTAATCGACGTGAATGGTGTCACCGGGCTTCTTGGTTAACAGGATCGTCTGAAGGTCGCTGCCCGTCGTGGCGGACTGTCCGTCGATCGAGGTGATGACGTCACCGGCCACGAGACCGGCCTGGTTGGCGGGCGTTCCCGCGACCGTGCCGGCGATGGTGACACCGCTCGATGAGTTCAAGCTTCCCGCGGCCGCAGTGGCCGAGTCGAATTCGACGCCGAGGAACGCCGTCGCCCCGATGTGGACGCCCGAGACGGCGTTGTCATCGCGAATGGACGTAACGATCGAGAGCGCCGTGTTGATAGGAATCGCGTAGCCCCGGTCACTCGACGTGCTGCCCGGGTTGAATCCGAAGCCGCCATTAAGGTCCGAGCCCGCCGTGTCCATGCCGACGACCTGACCCTTGGCGTTCACGAGAGCACCGCCAGAGTCACCGGGCACGATGGCGGCGTTCACTTCGATGAGGCCGCTCAAATGCTCCGACCCCGCCGGATTCGTCGCGTCGCCCGCGGTAATGGCCTGGTCGAGTGCCACGACGGAACCGGCGACGAAGCTCGGCGTGCCGCCGAGGCCCTCGGCGTTGCCAATGCCCACGATCTTCTCGCCCGAGGAGACCTTGTTGGAGTTGGCCGTCTTGATCGTCGTGAGACCACTCGCGCCCTTCAACTGGATCAGTGCCACGTCCTCGGCGAGGTCGTAGCCAACGACGGTCCCGGCGTACGTCGTATTCGTAGCGACGTCACGCACCGAAAGGGTCTGGGCGTCTTCGACGACGTGGTTATTGGTGAGAATCAAACCGTTCGAGGTGAGGATCATGCCAGTTCCTTCGGCGGTGCCGTTCTGATTGGCGAAGGTCGAGGTGACGTCGACGAGACCGGGGTCCACTTTGTCGGCGATCTTGGCGGTGGCGGCGTCCGCCTTGGTATTTTGCGGCGTCACTGAAGGAGATTGGAAGGAGGGCGAGTCGCCGTTGCCGAAATTCCCGGACGAACCGGACGGAAAGCTCGGGAAGTTGTACCTTGGCGCGGCGGAACGGATAGGTGTCGGCTTAACGACGTCGTGTCCCACGATGAACCCGGCCCCACCAATTGCCAGGACCAGTACGAGCGCGCTGAGTGCCCTGGTCAATCGCCAATGCGTCTTGTTCACGGTGACGTTCTTTTGCGATTTCTCGGGACTCGCGATTTCATCGGTCGACGGAACTACTGGGCTTTGTTCGTCCCAATCCATTCGGATCTCCTTTTCGGCAAGTACAAATAGAACTTCAGTATCAGGGTCGAACGTGAACAAGTCCTAGTGGATACCTAAGAAGTGGCTAAATCGTCCTTTGATTAGCGTATTGGCCCATTGGATCAGCCACGCCGATGGCAGTCGCATCGAGAAGAATGGGTCAACATGAAGCGGAGATCGAATGACGAATGACTGATCGTCTGCTCTTGGTCGGGATGATGGCCGTCGGCAAGACCACCGTCGGGCAGCTGAGCGCCAAGAAACTCGGGTGGTCGTTCCTCGACTCTGACGCCCAACTCTTGGCCGAGACCGGACGCACTGCCCAGGAAATCTTCAACCGCGACGGCGACGAAGCGCTTCGAACGTTGGAGAGCGGCGTGCTCGCCGAGGCGATCGCACATCCGGTTCCGGTAGTGATCGCGGTCGCCGGAGGAATCGTACTCTCGGAAGCCAATCGCGCGTTGTTGGTGCGCTCCGGCGTCGTCGTGTGGCTGCGTGCCTCAATCGCCACGCTGAGCGACCGAGTAGAGCGCGGGGGCGTGCGACCACGCCTCGACAAGGATCCGACGCAGTCGCTGCGCAACCTCTATCTCAACCGTCATCCGCTCTACGCCTCGGTGGCGCAGTTCGTCATCGACGTCGACGATCTCCCTCCGGAAGAAGTTGTCGCGCGCATCTTCCAAGACATCGGTCTGGGCAACGCCGGACCGTAGTTCGGATACGAGCGCCGGCGCGGTTCGTTCTGGTCGCCAGTAGGTTTGGCCGATGGCCCCGCTGGCGTATACCGACGTAGGTGCGAAGTACGCCTTCTACGTCGTCCTGGGAATGTTCGGGGCGTCGGAGTGGAGTATCCGTCTTCGCAGTCGGATGAATCGCGGCGCCACGCGACACGATCGCGGAAGCTTTTACGTCGTCGTTCTCACCGCCATTGCGGGCGTCGGCGCGGCACTCGCACTCGCGCACACCGTGCAGTCCGCGAACATCAGTGTGGCGCGCTGGCCCATCTTCATCATCGGACTGGCGATCGCGCTTCTCGGAATGGCACTGCGACAGTGGTCGGTCGTCGCGCTCGGCCAGTTCTTCACGGTCCAGGTTCATGTGCGCAGCGGTCAGACCGTCGTTGACACCGGTCCGTATCAGTGGGTTCGCCATCCTTCGTATACGGCAATCATCATGTCCTTCGTGGGCATCGGCGTGGCCTTGTCGAACTGGCTGTCACTGCTCGTTTTGATCGTCGTACCGACCATCGGACTCGTCATTCGCATTCGCGTCGAAGAGAAGGCGTTGTTGGAGGCACTCGGTGAGCCGTATCGAGAGTTCTCGGCGAAGCGCGCCCGTCTCGTTCCCAAGGTGTGGTGAGTCCAGTCATGAAACATGCGCCGGCAACGATCCGGCCGACTCTTGGTGCCTGATCGGAAGAATCGGTATTTTCGATTTAGTTTCACTTCGCATTTTTATTTGAAGTGGAATTAATAAGGTCTTAAGAAAAAATCTAAAGCAGAAAATAACGCCGCCCGCGTACCGACCAATCGTCCTCACATCACGCCGCGCAGAGAGATTCGTTCGCCCCGCCGTCATCCAAAACTCAGTTCGCGACGAATAGATATGAGGCCTGATCATCGTGGTCGGTAGAGAAGAGACAAATACAATGAGAATTTTCACACACCGCGCGCGAGCGCTCGCAGCCACTTTGGCGATAGTTGTCGCGGGAGGCGCCGGGATTGCGGCTGCCGCGACCACCGCACCACCGGCGAGCAATGCGATGCAAAAAGGTATGGGGATCAACGAGTTTGGCATGACCAAGTCATTTTTCAATGGTGACACCGTCAGCTTCACCTACTCGAAGGGTTACTACTGTGACAAGTCAGTGACGTCCGGGGCAAGTTCTGGCTGCGAGGCCGGTGCCAACTACAAGGTGCCGCCCGCCAAGAGCTTCGACCCGTTGTACATCACCGTGCCACTCGGTTTTACGGTTCCTTCGATGTCGATGGAGTGCCCGGCGGCCCTGGTCTGCGTGGATCACCCGGGAACGATCGACCTGAGTCGGCTCGAGCCTGACCTCAAGACGCTCTACCCGAAGTTGACGGCCGCACAGCTCACGGCGGCATTGATGGACGCAGCGACCCCTGGTCACGAGCACTTCATCACGACACAGAACGCTGGCAAGGCCGAGTGGTGGGACGTCAAAGTAGTCGGAGTTACCAGTTTGAGCGAGTGGAACTCAATCAACACGCACGAGTCCTTCACATTCCTGAATCAGCAGGTCAGTGCGAAGAAGACCACGGCGATCATCCCGACGAACCTGTTCCTGTACTTCTCGGTGAATTAATTCCCGTGCCGTTCGTATGGAGAAAGCGCCCATCGCGAGTGCGATGGGCGCTTTCTCCATACTGATGATTCTTGGAGGAGCCACGTGCGAATTACCCGTCGCCACTTACAAGTCAGTTTGGGCGCGCTCTGGCTGCTCGACGGTGCTTTGCAGTGCCAGCCGTTCATGTTCAGTGGAGATTTTGCCCGCCGGATCCTCGTTCCCGCCGGTCACGGACTACCGACGGTCCTCGCTGAGCCCTTGCATGCGGTTGCCACGTTGGTGTCGGCGCAGCCGACACTTGCCAATGGTGCCTTCGCGATTATCCAGATAGCCCTCGGCCTCGGGCTCATCACCCGGCGCTTCACCTGTGTTGCACTCGCCGGATCGATTGTGTGGTCGCTCTCGGTCTGGATTGTTGGCGAAGGACTTGGTGGGCTCACAATGGGCGCGACACTTCTCACCGGCGCCCCTGGCGCCGCGCTGTTGTATGCAGTGATCGCGATTCTCGCGTGGCCGACGCGCGACCGAAAAGGAGGCGACAGCCCGTCGTGGCTGGCACTACCCGCATGGTGCACGCTGTGGCTCACAGGTGCATGGCTTCAGCTGGTCGCGGGGAACAACTCCGCGACGTCGTTCACCATGATGTTGCGTGCAGCGCAATCAAGTTCGCCCGGATGGATTGCGGGGATCGACCATCAACTTGTTCGGCTGCGAATTCCCAGTTGGGCGGCGGCCGTCGTGATCGCGGCCTATGTGCTCGTGGCGATCTGGGCCCTGGTACCCGGATGGACCCGTCAACTCTCCATCGGCATCGGTGTGATTATCACGTTGATGGGCTGGCTCGTTTTTCAGGGTCTCGGCGATCTGACCTCGGGCCAGGCGACCGATCCGAACTCCGGGCCCCTCATCGTCCTGCTCGCGCTGGCCGTGGTCGGCGCGGCGTACCCGTGCGAGATCGCTCAGCACCCGCTTGACGCTTTCGCGTCAAGCGAACCAATCGTGGCGATGGAGTATCTAGAACTCGTTCGGGGCTAGATAATTGTGCGAACTTTGCTGTCGTGCGAGACGTCAGTGCTCGTGCGAGCGCTTCGTCTCACCTCGGTCCGGAAGGCTTCTTGCGTACCGAACCGAACGGAACACAAAGGCATGGATTCGTAATTGATTGCTAATGAATCCGACGCCACGGGTGGTCGGGAGGCAGTCGACAAAATAGCCATGCTTGACGTTTTGCATCAAGGAGGGGAATCACCTCTCGCGCGTCAGTGTCATCCTTTTCTCGGATGTCCTTGCTCTTGAAGAGCAGTTGAATCTCGGGTGCCAGATACGGGACGCCTTCGGAGGAATTCAGAACGGCTGACTTCCATTTCGCACTTATCTGAGGGTCTCGCCGATAAATCCAACGCTCTTCATCTCCTTCGCCAATTGTCACGTCGAGACACCAAGGCTGAAGCGGGTCCTTGCGGCACCACAGATTATTTTCATGTTCTTCTGGATCAAGGACCTGACCTCGCCAAATGGACAGTATTCCCGCGGCCGCAACTTGGATGTCCCATGACTTCATGACCGTTCGAAGTCGCGACACATCTCGGCGAAGTACTCCGACGTCCGTGTCCCCGTGTGCTCTCCAGGAACGTCCGACAAAGAGATCGAGGGCCAGTCCACCACTAATCCACCATCGAAAAGGTGCATTTGCAAAGATGATCTGCACTTCCGGCACCGAGAGTGTTTCCCAGGATCCGTATTCGTGCGTACTCACGAGACAACGATAATGAGTTCACGGTCCATGCGACGGTGCCGGTCGCACCGATGAAATCGAAGGAAGGCCCCCACCTGGCCAAGACCCGATTCACATGCGCGAACACTTTGTGGCGAAGGAATTTCGTGTGCCTGTTAGCGTTGAATGCGCCATGAAAACCATTTTGACTCCTTATCCAAAGTTCCGACGATTGTGGACGCACTGTCTGACGACGGCGACCCTGGCCGCGCTGGTTCTCGCGGGGGGTCAGTTCGGCGAAATTAACGCCGGATCGGCATCGTCGCTCAACTCGCACGTCAATCGAGTCACGTTGACGGAAACGTCGCCGTCGGCACCGAGCGCATTGGCACGCTCGCCACGAAGTAAAACTTCAAGGTCAAAGGTCCCATTGGATATTCCCGTTGCGGACAACGCTGCGCTTCGTCAGCCCTCGCGCGGATGCGGTTTCTCTCCGGCATCAGCGCTAGTGCGAACGAGCACCTCGACATCGACGACAACACGTCATCACGCGCCGTTCGCACTGGGCCACTGCCGACTGCTCGAAATTGGCGACTCGCTGGGTGACGACCTCGAATACGGCATTCGGCATGAACTGCAATTGACGCCGGGATTAAAACTGATCCAACGCAATAAATCGTCGACCGGGCTTTCCGCGTCGTGGTTTTACAACTGGCCGGCCCATCTGAAGTCTGACTTGCACCGCTACCATCCCAATCTCGTGGTCATCATGTTTGGCGCGAATGATGAACAGGCACTTAACGTTGATGGGGCGTCGCAACCGTTCGGTTCGCCGAAGTGGCGTAGTGCCTACACCGCGCGCGTTCGTCGGATCGATCGAATGGTGACCAAGGCGGGCGCGTACGCGTTCTGGGTCGGTCTCCCAATCGCTGCGCCAAAGAGTTACAGCCAAGGTCTTCGGGCGCTGAACGCCGTTTACAGTCAGGTGGCCACGTCGACGCCCGGCGTCACGTTCCAGCCGATGTGGCATCTCTTAGCCACAAAGGGCGGCAACTACCGGGGTGGTGCTGTCGTCAACAATGTGCAAAGTGCACTGCGATTGTCCGACGGCATTCACTTCACCTCGACCGGTGAGCTTGTCATTGGCACATTTGTTTCACGACAATTGGCGACGGTCTACCACGTGAATCTCCGCCCCGAAGAGCCTGCGTACATCGACCGATAATTTCGCTCGGCGCTGGCGTCGCAATCTACTCAGTTCTTGCGGGCCAGAATCACACAGAAGTTCCCGAGGTCGTACAGAAACATTGCCTCGAACCTTTGAGGGTGAAGTTGCGTGCTAAACCGACGAAGTGTCTCAGTTACGAGCGGGGGGAACGGGAGAGATTGCGCGCCTAGCCAACGATCGTCTCGCAGCGTTCACACCCGGCGTGTACGACATTGCGGAGTATTTGGACCGCCAAGTTGCTGACGAGGCGCATCGCGAAGTGCGCGGACCACTACTTGGTGCAACGGGAGCAAGCGGATGCGTCATCCACGCCGGTGCGACATTGGCCACGTGGGGTAATCCCGATGTTCCCGAGATGCTCTACAGCGCGACAAAGAGCGTGGTCTCCGTGATTGCCGGTCTCGCCTTTGATGATGGACGACTACAGCCGGATCGACGAGTTCTCGACGATGTCTCGCTCGCTGGGTTGCTCGTTGGCGAATACACGTCGATCACATGGGAGCACCTGCTACAGCAGACGTCGATGTGGCAGGGAACACTCTGGGGGAAACCGACGTCCGTCGATCGGCAAAGCCGGCGCGAAGGTGATCAAGCAAACGGCGGTCTACCTGGCTCGGGGTGGGCGTACAACGACGTCCGCGTCAATCTCTTGTGTCTTGCGTTAACGGAACTGTGGCAGCGGCCATTGGGCGAAGTTCTGGCGGAACGAGTCATGCAGCCCCTTGGTGGTTCCCAATCGTGGTCCTGGCATGGCTACGACCAGTCTTTCGTCCACGTCGAAGATCGAGACGTTGCGGTCGTCAGCGGGGGAGCGCATTGGGGCGGGGGGTTGTTCATGTCGGCACGGGACATGGCGCTCATCGGTGCTGCACTGGCTCGAGGGGGTGGATCCGTGCTCTGCGCCGAATGGTTGTCACGGTGCTGGTCGCCATGCGCCGTCCGTCCGACCTACGGCTACCTATGGTGGCTGAATGATCAACGCACGGTGTTTCCAAAGGCACCAAAGAGTGGTCGTTGCGCTCGAGGGAATGGCGGTCGTCACCTGCTCTGGATTGATCCAGACCGAGAACTCGTCATTGCATCGCACTGGACCGAAGGCATCGAACAGTTCATCTTCGATGTCAGCAACCAGTTCATTGTTTGAAGTGGGCGCTGCTAGTCGGTCTGGCAACTTTGGGGGCTCATCGGATTTCAGCGGGGTCGCTCTCGGTCAATCGAGGGGAAGTTACTAAAATCGAACTCCTCGGGCGCGCCATACTCCCTGGTGGGCAGGCTCTGGCGCCCGTCGCACTCAAGCGAGCCAGCGGTGGCGGTGTGCTCATGCATATGTATTACCATATGGTCCATGGGACGTCGCCAGGTGCTGGTGCAATTGGACGACGATCTTGTCGCCCGACTCGATCGACTCGCTGTTGAACACGGAACGAACCGATCGGAACTCCTGCGCAGGGGCGCAGTCGCGGTGCTCGATGCCGAGGAACTCCGCCAGGCTGACGCCGAACTGCAAGCGTCATATCGCTTCACTCCGCAAGACCCCATCGTGGTCGAGGTTGCCGCTCGACTGGCTAGGGGGATAATGCCGACTTGGTAGCCAGGGGTGACATTATCTGGGTCAATCTCGGAAGCCCCGCTGGCCGGCGTCCGGTGTGCGTGTTGACCCGAGACGCCGCCATTCAAGTTCTCTCGGCCGTGACCTGCGCTCCAATTACGCGAACGGTTCGCGGGATTCGCTCGGAGGTTGAAGTTGGCCCTGAAGAAGGACTCCCCGAAGTGAGTGTGATCACTTGCGACAACATTGTGACACTGCCCGTTACCTTGCTCGCCGGCAGCCGGGTTGGCCATCTCAGCCTTGGAAAGCGTGCCGAGTTGGACCACGCGTTACGCTACGCGCTCGATATTCGGTACTGAATCCTGATCACACGAATCAAGCGTGTCGGTCTTGCCTTTCGGAACTTCCAGAATTTCCGAATCAGAGCCCTGCGCTGCGCCGGAAAACCGAACTGGCGAGTACTCGACTCGATCGTTGTCCGATGAATCGCACCCCGTCAGAATCCGATGAGCCACTTTGAGCACGACGACTCATCTGAGTGGGTTATTCGCGAAACTGTCCTGACCTGAAACATTGGGCCACCGAACCGTGACAATTCCTCCGCGATGGTGTGAAAATTCCTCTCGGAGTATCTGCAGTCAGTACTTTTGCCCGGCGACCGTCGAGAGCGAAAAGTGCCTCTCTTCGTCGACGGAGTGGCTCAACTCGCCGCCTAATCAACAGTGACGCACGAGGTCACGAGTCCACAACGAAGTCAGTCGGCTCCAGGGTTGGATCTGACCCTGCCATGGTCTCATCGATCAAGTTGGGTCTACGTAGATGGTCACCGATGTGAGACGCATTGCTAGTGCAAACTTTGAAACCGCTGCGCACCGCGCTGTTATGGCAATACAAAGATTGATACAATAGACGAATGAGCTTTCTGAGCATTGATTCGACATCGGCGGCACCACCGTTCGAACAGGTGCGAGACCAGTTGATGAGAGCCATCGACATTGGCGAACTCAAGCCTGAGGATCAGTTGCCGACAGTTCGCAAACTCGCTGCGGACCTAGGTCTCGCTGCGAATACCGTGGCGCGGGCCTATCGGGAACTGGAGCTGGCTGGAACCATAGAGACGCGAGGCCGCAACGGCACCTTCGTAGCCGGAGGACTGTCGCCCCAGAAGGCGGCGGGCGCCCGGCTGGCGGCGACTCTGGCGCAGCGCATGCGTGATCTGGGAATGGGCGACGCCGAGATGTTAGCGATCTTCCGACGCGAGATCGAAGGCCATGGAGTTGCGGGCCATTCAAGGTTGCGCCCATCATCATGAGCGTTATCGCGGTCATGTCGCACGGGTTGATGTGGTCATTGATCGTCGAGTTTTTCAGCATCTGGGTAGTCGAAGGTGCGATCCTCAACCGCAAGAGCCGCTGGATCAAACGGGCCCATCGACTGGCACGGGGATCAGGCATCGAGTTGCCCAGTCGCCTTGAAGATCGAGTTGCGAAGCGATTGCGCAATGAATGGCTCGTCTTCTTTGCTCTGTACCCCCTCGTTGCGCTGCCAATGTGGCTATTTCCAATACGAACGGCAAATCACGGCGCGGCGTATTGGACCACGTGGTTCCCGTGGCTTGCGTTGCTGCTGCCCGTGTTGCTGGTCTGTTACAGCTTCGCCACCGCCCTCGTCGCGCGTTGGAACAGCCCCGGCTCCACGCGCGTGTCGCACTTTCGACAAATCAGTATTCGCGAAGCGTTCACACCTTCAGAGATCCTCACCCTGGCCGCCGGGGTGGGTGCGACCTTTGCCGCGATCATGTGGGGTCTAGTGCAGGTACACGCGGGAACACTTTGGTGGATCTGTGACTTCGTAGCGGTAGCAGTGGCGATGATGCTGTGTTGGCGCATGGAGGTCGCGGTGATGGGTCGCCCGTCGATGGCTAGCGACGCGACCGAACTTGATTGGGACGATGTTCTCCGATTTCGTAGAGTTCGTAGCCTGGCGGTGAATGCCGCGTGGCTGCCACCCGTCGTCATTTTTCTTCTCGATTTCTACGTTGACCTATCGCTGACTCACTTTCAGCACTTTGCGATGCTTCCGATCTACATTCCAGTTGCGGCGGTGGTGGGGGTCTATCTGATTTTCCGACAGGGTCGTCAACTATGGCGTCTTGATGGGCGTTGACAGTGACGACGCGTTCCAGAACGTCTAAGTGAGGTCCCCAAGGCCACGTTCCCTCGTGCAACTTTCCGGGTCGTTCGAGAGGTTTCGGTCACGACTCAAATTGCGTCCAGACTGTGGAGGTGACTCAACTGGCCGACCTCATCGATGACCGCGAGGCCGATTGGGATCCGACGCTCGAGCGAGCGCTATTCGGAACCAGCGTCGGACGTGAGATCGCTGCCACGTTGGCAATCCCGTGGCCAGTCACCATCGAGGTCGGGAGTTGATCTCAGATGTCTGAGAAGGCCTCCGACACCATAGCGTTTCGACCTGTGAATCGAGGATCTGGCGTTAGCGTGAACAGATGAGCTCTGCAGACGAGTCGATGTTCGATAATGCCAACATGGCCGTGAACGGGCTCAAGGTGCTGGCCGAAGGTCTTCCGGAAGTGCCGAACCCACTCAATACAAGTTCAGCGATCCCTATCGCTTACTGGAGGAACTCGCACTTCGGGGCGGTTCTCTTCCTTCAATATTCGAAGCACGATGACGGACCAGCGACGCCTGCGGTCACTCGAGGAGTCTTCCGTCGTGAGGGAGAGAATTGGAAGCCTCTAAAACACTGGGCGGGATCGGGATGGTCCCATGATCCAATAACTAATCCGGGCTCGATTACTGAGCTTGGCGGCCGCGCAATTTGCGACAGTGGTGGTTCATTCACCGATCAGCCGAACTCAGAAGTACCGGCAATCGTCATCTCGGGGCGACACTCGCCGGATGTGAAGGATATTTCAGTCATTCAAAGCGGCTTGAAGCTCACTGCGCCAGCCAATGGTCACTGGGGTGCATGGATCATTTGTCTTGATGAATGGGCGCCGTACACAATCGAGGCAAGCGATGAAGATGGTGCTGTGATCGGTCAGATTCAGGGACCTCATCAATTGCCAAGTCGCGAGAGAGCGATGTAAGTCCCCCAACTGGACCGCGTGCCGATAGTCCTCAGGGCATAAGCAATTTGAGCCAATGAGAGGTTGCAGAACGATGACTCTGCCCTCGGACGGCAAGTAGATGGGTCGGTCAGGACAAGGTCATTACGAAAATGAAGAAGAACAAGACCATCAGTCCTTCAATGATCCACACCACGCGCGTGCTCGTCCTCGAGCGTCCCGACCTCACTACCCGTATGCCGTGAGGGTTCGATGCGTCTGCGTACCCACGGGATAGGACCGATCCGAGCCGGACGCTCGTGAAGATGGGGGCTGCCACGATCACGAAACCGGCCAAGAACTGCAGCGCGCGCGGAAGAACGGTAATTCCGCGGTTTATGCAGGTCATCGTCGGAGAGGTTTGGCCCGGGCCCTTAAATCCCGAACAGGCCGTACTGCCCGCAGAAGCGAGGAAGAGGTAGAAGGTTCCGACCAGTCCACCGGGCCAAATGAGCGTGCCGAGCAGTTTGTCCCAGATTCGCCACGTCTTAGAGGACCACAGTCCGTACAGGCCAACGAGCCAACCAAACCCGAAGGCGATGCCCCCGAACAAGATCAACCACGGCGTGGCTCGGTCCATGGCGCTGACAGTGCGCGCCGGCTCGGTCTCCTTGAGTTCGTTGGCGAGTGCTGTCGGCGAACCGATCCGCTCGAGCAGGTTACGTAGCCCCACTTCGTCACCGGGTTCGAGGGACGTTCGGCCCTCAGAGATGTGCTGTTCGATTTCGGCGACAAACTCCTTCGCCGAGCTGGGGTTGACGGTTCGAAGCGCGTCGCGCAGATCGCCAAGATATTCCTCAATGATCCGGTCTGACGTCGTGTGCTCGCTCATCGCTACTTCCCCCTGCTCAGAATGTCGTCCACCGAGTCGCGAAATCGCGCCCACTGGTCGATGAATGATTTCAGTGCCCGCTTGCCGTTGGTTGTGATCCGGTAGTAACGGCGGGGTGGTCCTTCGGTGGATTCCTGCCAGTAGGTGTCAACCAGTCCGTCATTGCGAAGTCGTGTCAGCAGCGGATAGACCGTGCCCTCGCTCGTCACCAGCCCATCGGCCTCGGACAACTGACGCGTGATCTCGAAGCCGTAGCGGTCTTCTGACTGGAGAAGAGCCAGCACGCAGTATTCAATGGCGCCCCGACGCATCTGGGCTAACAACTTCCCTGTTCCACCTACTACCGTGTTTTACATAGTACTACAGTGTTCACAGTGGCTGTCAATCAGCCTCTGTTGTATGGGGTGTGGGCCCTGAGTTTCTTTGCGCGCGGCGCCAACCCACCGCATAGCCGACCATGTACCAAGCTCACCGGATGACATGCGCTTCCGGTAGACGGATCGACGACGTTGAACGTCATCGAGCCACCCCAAGTGCCGGGACGTTCAGGTCAATCGAGTCACCGAAATGCACCTTCGCCTCAGCAAGATCACGAAGATGCAGCACGGCGTCACCACGCATAATCCGCCGGAATTGCTCGTACGGCTTTCCGATGGCGCTGGTGTACCCCTTCAGTCGGCGGTACGAATAGCGCTCGATGACGGCTCGATGTATGGCGACACATTGCAGGTGCTGTATCCGTGCAGCCAAGTGGAGTTCCTCTGTTCCTGGCTCGACGGGCCTCCACTCGATATGGAGGGTTTTTCCGAATTGCAGTGGTTCGGTACTGAACGACTTGGGCTGGTAACTCGGGTTGGACATGCTCGAACAGTAGGGCATTCAACGAGAAGTTGGTAGCCAAAAGAGTAATGCCCGCTCTTTTAGCACGTATCCGACTCCCGGTCTGGGCCATAAAACAGGAGATCGGGGCACGACACAAGCATGACAAAAAACGGCTCTCTTTTTTCAGGTATTGGACCGTCGAGCCGCACGGGTGCGCTTGGGCGAGAGATCGACGCCCAGTTCGATTTCGAGTCGGGCGAGGGTGGGAGAACCGTAGCTGAGAGAATTGAGCAGTACACACCGCAGATGCCCTCGGACTACTGGGATACCATCGGGGACTTCGTTCGTTCGTGTGTCGCCGACGCGCAGCCGTCCTCGCGGATAAGTGCACAGAAATCGCTTAGGCCAGTCACGGCGCTGGTGCTGTGGTCTTGGCAACTCGGCTATGAACTTGACCGTCGCTTGATCTTTGATCGCATGACGATTGAAGAGTTCATTGCAAGTGGCTGCCCCGCGACCTGGTCGAATGCTACTCGGGGCAACATGCGTTCGCAACTCTTCAACATCAGCGAGGCGCTGCTTGGGACAGAGGCTCGAATCCCTCGTCTTAATCCCCTCCCGCCGTCGAACCCGTCAAAGCCTTATGACGTGAAGGAGATCGTGACATTCCGTTCGTGGGCATGGGGGCAATCAACTCAGTCCAAGCGTCACGATGCGACTGCTTTGCTGGCTTTGGGTGCAGGAGCGGGGTTGGCGACTGAGGACCTCCTGACCATTCACGTCAGTGATGTAACGCTGATTGACGGGTTTGTGATTGTGAACGTCACCGGACGACGACCTCGCCAGGTCCCGGTACTGGCCGAGTGGGAAGGCGACCTGCTCGATGTCGTAAGGGAGACGACTCCAGGATCCTTCGTGTTTGGACAGAATCGGACTACGAGGCAAAAGAACGCGGTCAGCAATTTCTTGTCCAAGACGACCGGCACGCATAAACCGAATAGTCAACGGCTTCGTGCGACGTGGATTGTTCATCACCTCAGTGTTGCCACACCCGTCAAAGCCTTGTTGGGCGCAGCTGGTGTTGAGTCGTTCGAAGCATTCACCAGGTTCATACCATTTGTGCCCGAAGTTGATCCGATGGAAGCACGTCACGTTTTGCGAGGAAACAAGAGATGACAGCGGCTCTTGCGTACGACGACGTGGATGAAGCACTGGAACGCTGCCTCGCGACGGGTGCGTTCGGCAGTCGTCGTGATGTTACTCAACCAATTCTCGACAGTACGGTGAGTGCGGCGCTGGCCATTGTCGACGCGGCGGGAGTCAGCGACAAAATTGCGAACTGGCGAGCCGCCGACGCAACAGACAGACACCCCGGAGGACGACCCGGTGCGCTTGACGACCGCGCCATCATGGCCCTCTTTGTGTTGCTAGCCCTGGAAAACTCGCCCCTGTATATAGACAAGGTTGCTTACGCAATTGAGGAACGTCTGAGCGAGAGAGCCAAGGCGTTTCTCCATATTCGTCAGTTCGCCTCTGATGGCGATGACTGGTACGACAGATGTGGTCGGGCTATCCACCGAGTGTTGAACGTGATCGACCCCTATCCAGCGCCACGCAAGAAACGCATCAGTCAAGCGGAGTTTGCCGTCATCGAAACGCGAAGGGACCCCGACACAGTCAAGTGTCGTGAGGAACGGCTCAACGAGTTTGCAGACGGATTGTTGAAGGCGACCTGGCAGATGGTCCCTCGGGAGATTCGTCGTCAGTGGTCTGGCAATATCTGCGTTGACGCAACGCCCGTCAAAGCGTTTGCTCGTGGCTACTCCAAACGAAACTCAAAAACTGTCGAGCACGACGCGGCGTGGTATGTCCGTGAGGGCGACCATCGCGATACTGGTGACATGAAGGGGCGCACCCATTCAAAGTTCATCTTTGGATGGGAGGCCACAATTGTTATAGCGACTTCGAACGACCCGAGCAAGCCAGCGGACTTTCCGCTCTTGGCGACGGGCATGGCGTTTGACAAGCCGGGACACAACGTCGCAGAAAACGCGATGGTGGTCATGCGTTCGATGCGCGAGCACGGTATGCCGGTTGGATTCGCGGTGGGTGACCGAGCGTACTGGCCAAACGCAATGGAGGAGAATTTGCAACTCCCGATGCGTGCGCTTGGCTATTCCAACGTGAACGACTATCGGGATGATCAATTCGGAGTAAAGGCTGGCCACGCTGGAGGCATCATGGTCGAGGGTGCGTGGTACTGCCCGTCGATGCCGACGCCGCTGATCGAGGCCACCATCGATTACCGAGTCAAGAAGACGATTGACGAGGTGATGTGGAAGAAGCGCATTGCCGCTCGTACGCCATTCATGCTGCACGCCAAGGAATCGCCGGATGCTGATGGCCACCAGCCACTTCGTTGTCCCGCCATCGGAGCGTCGGCGACGGTCGCTTGTCCTCTTCGACCCGACTCCGCGAGGGGTCAGCGCGTCGCTCTCCGTTCAAGAGTTTCAGCGCCCCCGAAGCACGCGGATCGAATCTGTAGTCAGACGTCGGTCTCCTTTCCGCCGTCAGTCGGAGCAAAGTACCACCAAGACATTCAGTACGGCACCGACGAGTGGCATGAGATGTACGCAACCGCGAGAAATACCATCGAAGGTTTCAACGGCTACATCAAGGACGGCGCACACGAGGACCTGGCTGATCCCACGCGGCGCAGAATTCGTGGTCGGGCGGCGCAGCATGTCTTGACGGCGTTGTTAGTGATGGCGGCGAACGTCCGCAAGATTCGGGCCTTCGTGGCGGACCTTGCGTCAACCCCCGCACAGATCGAGCGCAAGGCTTAGCGCCGCCAACGTCGTAAGCGTGAGTCGATTACGGACTACTTGCCGGTACTCGCACGACCACCGGATGACCGAGACGCCGTCGCCTCATAGTTCCACCGACGCCTTCACCTGACACGCCTCGACATTGGCCACCAGCGCCTACCTCGGGGAATTTTCGTGTATGGGATACATCGGAACAGTGCCGGTGACGGAGTGGGGGTGATCGAAGGTCTGAACTTGCCCTTCGAGGTCTTGCAATTGGAGTTTCGCAACCAGATTGGGTTAGTTCCGCGAACTACCCTGAGTGCCGCCGGCGAGATTCGAACTCGCAAATCTCCACCTTCGGAGGGTGGCATGTTATCCAATTACACCACGGCAGCGTGCAGCCAGACTACCTGCGACCGAGATTGGCATCAGGCCCACCGAGTTGACTCATCTAAAACCTCCGCGTAGACCCCATCGTTGCCTCATAAAAACCTCCGCGAAGCGGCGGACTTTGAGAGCTCTTGATTTCATCTACGCATGAACGATGGAGCTAACGATGAGTCAACGTCACGCCGTCACGAAAAAG
>Ga0208849_1000949_pt1 | contig 23061 bp, 25 predicted proteins | sample NGESurdeep072012_10_FD_184470 | JGI IMG/M metagenome (GOLD analysis project Ga0208849, IMG submission 184470) | Arctic peat soil microbial communities from Barrow, Alaska - NGEE Surface sample 53-3 deep-072012 (SPAdes) | ecosystem: Environmental > Terrestrial > Soil > Wetlands > Peat ... | reverse complement strand
CTCGAGCACGAGCCGGCCGCCGAACGAGTGCCCGACCCAGTCCGCCTGGCCGATCCCGAGCGCATCCATCGTCTCGACGAGATCGGCGACGTACGCGTTGGTGATGCTGATGTTGCCGCCGGAGACGCCTTCGACGATGCGCGCGACGAACACCCAGAACAGATTGCCTGCAAACGCCAACATCCCCCAGCCTATCGTCGCACCGATTTGACTGATGATCAGCACGCGTTTGCGGCCGATGCGATCGGAGACTCGACCCCAGACAGGACCGGCCACGAGTTGGCACGCGGCGAACGTGGAGAAGAGAATGCCCACAACGACATCAGTTGCGCCGAAGTGCGTGATGAAATACGGAAGAATGGGAAGGATAATGCTGAAGCCGAGGATGTCGACGAACGTGACACCCAAAATGGGCAGGAGCCGCGAGAACAGCTTCATGGCGCCTTAACCTTCCCTGACTGTCGCCAGATGCCAGCCGCCGCAGAACTCGCAGGCGTAACTCGTCTGGGCCGGTTCATCCGGATAGAGACTGTGGATGTACGCCGCTCGAGCGCGCGCTTCGCCTTCGCTGCCGAAGCGTTTTTTGCGCGTGCATGCCTTGCCCTCGAAATCGAGGCCACGAAAAATCGGCTTGGACGAGCGTGGTGGTTTTGGCATCGCACTGCGATTCCGGTTCGCTCGGGCCGCGCTTAGTCCTCGGGCGCACAAAGGAGAGTACCGCGGCGACCGAGCAAGTCCGAACGACACCGGGTTGAATGGAGCAGATATGCCGGATGAACCCCGAGTCCGTCGGGCGAGCCGCTCGCAGGGGCGCGACCACCTCGGCGGGCCCGATGTGGAATGGAAGTTCGAGCCCATCTACAACTCGCCTTCGGAATGGAATATCACGGCGCGCTGGATGGACTACGATCCCGAAAAGGCCGCACCGTACGACGTGCTCGACGCGATGCTCATCGCCGACGAAGTCCGATGGCGCGCGAGCGAAATGATCGCATTGCTCTTTGCAAAAGCCCGCACGCTCGATCAGGTGCGCCGCGCTCTCACATTAAGCGATTGCATCAACCTCATCGGCGGCGCGCTCTCGCCGCCACGCTACGGCGGCACGCCAAACATCCAAGCGCCATCTGTGGAGACGATAGCGGATTGCACTCGGCTCGCGTCCACCGGCAATCGCATCAATCGCACGCTTCGGCAAGCGGTCGACGCGCAAGGAGTCCTGGACGAACACGCCGCTCAAAGCCTCATTCCGTTGCTGAGCGATGTCGGCGAGTTGGCTCGCACGCTGTACATGCGCTGGTACGGCGAAGCGGGCTACGGCCGGGGGTTATAAGCCGGCCGTTTCACTATCCCGCTTCACGCCGATAATTCCGAAGCCCGCTGCAGTTGCACTCGTGGCCCTCCTTGGCGCGTCTATGCTCGCGCCGTCAAGCGCCGGCGGCGTTGCATCGTCTGCGCCTTCGCTTGCTGTAAGCGCTTCCGGTGCGTCGTTGCCGAACGATGAAACGGTGCTTTTATTCCATACGTTGCAAGCGGATTTTTTCAACGAAGATGATCGGACGGTCTATGTGCAGACCGGCGATATTCCGGCGATGTGGCTGCGCGATTCTGCCGCCCAAGCACGGCCCTATATCCGCTTCGCCCCAATCGCGCCGCAGCTTGCGGCTTCGATCCGCGGCGTGATCGCGCGCGACGGCAAGAACATTCTCGTCGATTCCCATGCAAACGCATTCACCGCCGGCTACAAAGTCTGGGAAGAGAAGTGGGAGGTGGATTCGCTGGGTTATCCCGTGCGCATGATGTGGCTCTATTGGACCACGACCGGCGACCGGAGCATCTTTACGCAACGCCTGCATTGGGCGCTCGCACACGTGTTGAACACATTTTCGTGCGAGCAGCAGCACGCCACGTGCTCGTCCTATCGCACGAGATTCCTGTCCAACGGCGGCGCAGGCGCGCCGTTTGGATACACGGGGATGATCTGGAGCGCCTTCCGGCCTTCGGATGATCCCGTGCGCTACCCGTACAACATCCCGCAGCAGGTCCTCGCGGCGGATGCGCTCGACGATCTCGCCGAAATGGAGAACGTAGGATACGGCGACGGCGCTGCGGCCGCACGTGCATCGACGATGGCGGCGCAGATTCGGACGGGCATCGCAAGATTCGGTGTGGTCCACGACATAAACAACGGCACGCTCATGGCGTACGAAGTCGACGGTCTCGGTAACTACGAACTCATGGACGACGCGAATACACCGAGCCTGCTGTCTCTGCCATATTTCCGCGCCGGTTACGCGGGGACGGTTTTGTACTTGCGGACTCGCGCGTTTGTGCTTTCGACAGCAAATCCGTACTATTACTCAGGCAAGTACGCGACGGGCGAAGGCAGCGCGCACACGCCGACGGGCTGGGTGTGGCCGATGGCGCTTGTCACCCAGGCGCTCACCGCGCGCGACCCAAGTGAGACGCGGAGATTGATCTCGCGAGTGAGATCCACGCGCGGCGCCGACGGACTTCTTCGCGAAAGTTTCGACCCCAACAATCCGTTCCATTACACGCGCGCTTCGTTTGGTTGGGCAAACGCGCTTTTCGCAGAGCTTGAATTTCGCGTGTACGGCGACATTCCGCCCGAGCCGGGCAGCGCACCCACGCCGGTGCTCGCTTCGCCGGTCGAATCGTGGGAATTCGCCGCGCGCGCCATGCGCACGGCCCAGCTCTTGCCAATGGATCGGTGACCTGTAGGAGGGCAAGCTTCGCTTGCCCCGTTTTTTTCTAAACTAGTATTAGGGCAAGCATCGCTTGCCCTAAAATGGGTGAGCGTTGCTCACCCTCTTACAGGAGTCTGCCAATTCAATCCGGCGGCGTGGAGTTCGGATCCCATATATGCTCGGGTTCATCAAGTTCGGCGTTGATCCAACGCGCCCACACGAACAGCGCATCGGAAAGCCGGTTGATGAATTTGAGCGCGGCCGGCGAAACCGTTTCGGTCTGAGATAACGCAACGATCAGGCGCTCGGCGCGGCGGGAGACGGTGCGCGCCTGATGCAAAAACGCGCCGGCATACGAACCGCCGGGGTGGATGAAATTCGTGAGCGGGTCCAGTTCGGTCTGCGCGAAATCTATCGATCGTTCAAGCGCCGCCGCATCTTTTTCGGTGACGACCGGCGCATTTGCGCGGCGATCGGCCGCCAGTGTGGCGAGGTCGCTGCCCAGGTTGAAGAGCGTGTCCTGCGTCCATGCAAGCCACGCATCGAGTGATCGGGCGCGCCCTCGCGACGAGTGCTCGGCGAGCGCTCGTCTGGCCAGACCAATGACCGTGGAGCATTCGTCCACAGTGCCGAAGCACTCGATGCGGCTGGAATTCTTAGGGACGCGCTGCCCTCCGACGAGACCGGTGGTGCCGTCGTCGCCGCCGCGAGTGTAGATGCGCGCGATCTTAGACACAGATCACGCGATGCGGCCTTCGGCGACATCGAGAAGATCGACCCACCCAGTGACGCGGCCCTGAACATTTGCGGGCAACTTCGCGACCCGTTCTTTAAAACGAGCGCGATCGGCATCGTCATCGCCGTCGTTGAGAAAAATCGTCGCAAATTGTTTTGTTTCGGCGGGCGTCTTCGGCGCATGGGACTCAAGCCAGTGCGACATAGCCGCGTCGTCGGGCGACTCGCGGACGCCCTCGAGAAACACGCCCGGCGTCAAGCCGAGAAACTCGAGCAGCGTCATGTCGAATCCGCTCTTATCGCCGTACAAATATTCGCCGAGCGTGTCGGAAAGCGCAGCGCGTGCTTTGTCGATGGTGCGCGGCAGCATAGGAATTCCCAGCAGCGTCTCTCTGGGGCTTCGCGGAAAATCTCGTGTGAGGTCCATTTATTTTATCCGTCCTTCGTCAAAATCGATCCAATCGAGCCAGGTTGTGATTTTGTTGCGCACCGCAGCAGGCGCTTTGGCGGCCACATGTTCTTTGAGTTCAACGCGGTCTTCATCGGACTCGAGTCCAAATGCTTCGAGCGACTCGATCAATTCTTTGTCATCGCGTGCGTCGACCGTGCGCGCATTGGCATGCAGCCATTTCATGACGGCAGCGTCGTCGGGCGATTGCCGGATACCGTCGAGAAACGACTCAGCGTCGATGCCGAGAGTGTCGAAAAGCGCGCGGTCGTATCCGCTGTCGTCGCCGAAGCGATATTCACCGAGCTTGCCGACGAGGAACGCGCGCGCCTTATCGATGGTGCGCGGCAGCATAGGAATGCCGTCGAGACGATCTCGCGGACTGCGGGGAAACGAGTTGGTGAGATCCATGCGGCTCCTCTATAGTGTAGTGTAGGAGGGTGAGCAACGCTCACCCATTTTTTGGGCAAGCGATGCTTGCCCTACTACGGGATCAACGTCAGATCAATCCCAAAGAGCGGCCGACGCGGTCGAACGCGGCCAACGCCCGGTCGAGGTGGCTCGTCTCAAGCGCCGCGCTCATCTGCACGCGGATTCGAGCGGCGCCTTCGGGCACGACCGGAAATCCAAATCCGGTGACGAAAATGCCTTCCTTCAATAACATGTCGCTCATCTTGATGGCAAACGACGTTTCGCCGACGATGATGGGGATGATGGCGCTGTCGCCTTCGAGCGGCCGGTAGCCGAGCTTTTTCAACCCGGCACGAAAATAGACGATGTTCACGCGCTGTTTCGCAAGCAGCTCGGGATGCGCTTCCAGCTCTTCGATCGCCGCGAGTGCGCTGCACGCCACCGTGGCCGGCAGTGCGTTGGAGAATAGCTGTGGCCGGGATTTCTGGGTGAGTGTTTCCACAAGCGCCGATGAACCGGCGACAAACCCGCCCGCCGCGCCTCCAAGCGCTTTGCCGAGCGTGCCCGTGATGATGTCGATCTGCCCGGTGAGGCCGAAATGCTCGATCGTGCCGCGTCCGGTGGGTCCGGTGACGCCGGTGCCGTGACTGTCGTCGACGATGGTCACGCCGTTGTACCGTTTGGCAAGCGCCACGATCTCGGGCAACTTCGCCAGGTCGCCTTCCATTGAGAAGACGCCGTCGCTGATGACGAACTTTATGGTATCGGGCGGCAGCGCAGCGAGCTTCGCCTCCAGATCCGCCATGTCGGAATGTTTGTAGCGCATGCGCTGCGCTTGCGTGGCCATGCGACAGCCGTCGATGATGGATGCGTGATTGAGCTCGTCCGAGATGACCGCCGTGCCCTCGACGCCGATCGTCGGGATGAGGCCGGTATTGGCGGCCCAACACGAGACGTACGAGAGCGAAGCCTCCGTGCCGAGGAATTCTGCGATCTTTTCCTCGAGCCGTTGATGGATGTCGAGCGTTCCACAGATGAATCGCACGCTGGAGGTGCCTGCGCCGTAGCGCCGCAGACCCTCCACGCCGGCATCGACGACGCGCGGATTGTCGGCCAAGCCGAGGTAGTTGTTGCTCGACAGCACGATGGCGTCGCCTGCCTCGACCATGTGGACTTGCGCGCCCATCGGCCCGGTGATGTGGCGAAGCGATTTGAACGTGCCGGCGGCGCGCAGGGTGTCGAGATCGGTTTTGAGATTGCGGTCGTAGGTTTGGTTCATGGACTTCCTATTCGGAGATGTTCATCACGATCTTGGCAGCCTTGCCCTCTTTGAGCAGTTCGAAGCACTCGGCGAAGTCTTCGAATGGCATGACGTGCGTGATGATCGAGGTGAGGTCGATTCGTCCGGCCACGACCATCGCCTGCGTCTGATACCACGTTTCGAACATGTTGCGGCCGTTGATGCCAAGCACGGTCAACCCTTTGAAGATGATGTGCTCGGCCAAATTCAGGCTGACGTTGTCTGCCGGCAGCCCGAGCATCGCGGCCCGCCCGCCGTTGCGTACCGCACTCAATCCCAGGTTGATCGCCGCCCCGCTGCCGCTCATCTCTAGTAGCACGTCGGCGCCGTCGCCGTTTGTGAGGGCGATGATCTTTGCGCGTACATCCGGGTCGCGAGCGTCGAAAACGTTGTCGGCGCCCAACCGCGTGGCCAATTCGAGCTTCGTGGGGTTGACGTCCACCGCGATCACTTTGGCTGCGCCCGCGGCTCGGGCGACCGGAATGGCCATGAGGCCGATCGAGCCGACGCCCGTGATGACGACGCTTTTCGCGCTGACGCCGGCCGCCATGACTGTGTGCACGGCGTTCCCGAGCGGATCGAAAACGGCCGCCCACTCATCGGGCACGGCCGGATCAAGCTTCCAGACATTGTGTTCCGGCATCGCGATGTAGTCGGCGAAACAGCCGTCGCGGTCGACGCCGATGATCCGGACGCGCTCGCAGATGTATTCTTGTCCGGTGCGGCATAGCAGGCACGTGCCGCACGAGATGTGGCCTTCGGCCGAAACGCGATCGCCCGGCGCAACGCTCTTCACCTCAGGGCCGATCTCGGCAACCACACCCATGAACTCGTGACCGACAATGAGCGGCGGCTTGACGCGGTTTTGCGACCACTTATCCCACGCCCAGATATGACCGTCGGTTCCGCAGATGCCAGCTTTGCGCACCCGGATGAGCACGTCGGTGGGACCGACGCGCGGCAACGGCGAGTCTACAAGGGTCATGCCGGGTCCGGGCGCAGATTTGACGAGCGCACGCATCGACTTCGGAAGCGTCACCGCGCAATCTACGACCAGTCGTCAGCCGTCGCCTCCGGCCATTCTATAGGCCGGGCCAAAACAGGCCGACCCGGCCGCCTCGGCCGAATGACGCGCACAACGAAACGCAATTCCTTGTCGCATCCTCTGGAGGTTGCCGTGAGCGCAAAGATCACCCCCGACGAATTATGGCCGTCCCTGCCCTATGACGAAATCGCGCCAACTGTCGAGTACCTTCACCGAGTGGCGCAAATCGGCGGCAAGTACACGCTCGACCAACCCTTTCAGCCCGGTTGGGGAAGCATCGGCCTGACCGTAACGCCGAAAGGCTTTGCGACGCCGCCCCTATGGACCGGCGACGTGATGTTCGTCGTGGACTACGACCTTTTGGACAACCGGGTCACGGTGACCGCGTCCGGCGGCACGGTCACGCTACCTCTGACAGCAGGATCGGTCGCCGACTTTTATGCGAAGTTCGTCGATGCGGTCGCACCGCTCGGAATTCCCCCGCCGCGATCCGCGATCGCGACCGAAATCCCCGGCGCCTCGCACCTCGACGTCGACCGCGAGGCGCGTCCGTACGATGCGGCGGCCGCGCGCCGCATATGGGCCGCCTTCGCGAGTTCCGCGCGTGCGCTGAGCGAATATCAGGCGTCGTATCGCGGGCCGCGCCTTCCGGTCGGCATCATGTGGGGCGGTTTCGATCTCTATGCACCGAGATATAACGGGCGCGGCGTCGATCCTCCGAGCACGGCTCCGGTCTTCCAACAAAACGGCATGTGCGCCGAAGTGGTCGCGGTCGGATTCTACTTCGGGGACAGCCGCTCTCCCATGCCATCATTTTTTGCATACATCTCTCCTCCGCCGCAAGGAATCGCAACGGCGACGTTCGGTGTCGACGGCGCCGCATTCAATGCACAAGCTGGGCTGATCGGTCTGCCTTGGGAGACCGTCCGCGCCACAAGCGATCCGCACGGCACCATTCTCACGTTCGCCGACGCAGTCTACGAAAATGCGGTCAAGCTCGGCGGATGGCCGGCGGATTTGGTCGGCCAGCGCTGTGACGGCTGGTACGCAAGCGCTCACCGGGTCCCGGCCAACTAGGCGGCGTCACTTGCGCGTCGCGTGAATCAAATCTTCGCGTCGATCATTTTTCTTGCGACGATTGCCGCTATAATAGCGCGCCCATCTCGGTTTCCCGAATGGCTCGCCGCGACGGTCGGGGCATTCCTCATGATCGTGACCGGCGTGGAGCCGGCGCGCGATGCCGCCCTTGAGATCGCAAAGCAATGGAACGTGCTGTTGTTTTTCGCCGGCTTGACCGCGGTGGTCGCCGTGGCGGAATCTGCGGGGTTTTTCGCATGGGTCGCGTATTTGGCCGCGACCACCGCACACGGATCGGGCCGGCGCTTGTTCTTTGCTGTGATCGCGGCCGGAATTCTAATCACGCTTTTCCTGACCAACGACGCCGCGGCGGTTGTGATGACGCCGCTAGTCTTCGTCCTCGTCCGGCGCTTGCGGCTCCCAGCGACCCCGTTCGCATTCGCGTGCACCTTCATCGCAAACGGCGCATCGGTCGCACTTCCGATCAGCAATCCCATCAACATCATCATCGGCACCGCCGCGCACTTCCGGCTCGGCGAGTATGTCGCGTTGCTGTGGTTGCCGGCGCTCACCGGGATCGTGGCGACGGTCGCGATGCTGTGGACAGTGTTCCGCCGCGCTGTGCGCGTCAAGTTCAATGGCGCATCTGTGATCCGCCCAGACGATGACCCGCGGTATCGAATTGAAGTGAGCATTTTCCTTGCCTTGACGGCGCTGGCATTCATCACGACGTCCGCCGTGGGCGGTTCGGTGGGTCTCACCGCCGCGGTCGCCGGCGCCACGCTGCTGTGTCATGGTTTGTATCGCCGCGCCCTGCGCTGGCCGCGCGTCGTCTCGGAAATGAATCCCGGCATCGTCATCATGGTCGCCGCCCTCTTCGTCGCAGTCGATGGCGTGCGGCATTCCGGATTGCTCAATTCGGCGGCGGCCACTGTGATCGCGGTGGCGACGGCCCATCCATCTCTGGCCGGTCCATTGGCCGCGCTCGCGTCGGCGGCGGCGTCGAATCTCTTCAATAATCTGCCGACCGCCCTCATCGTGGTCGGAACGCTGCACGTCGGGGCGCTTCCGGTAGACGTGGCCCGTCAATTTGCTGCGGGCGCGATCGTGGGGTGTGACCTCGGGCCGAACCTTACGACCGTGGGGTCCCTCTCCACACTTATCTGGCTCGTGCTCCTGCGACGGCGCGGCTTGAAGATCTCGGCGGCAGAGTACTTCAAAGTTGGGATTGTGCTCGCGCCGGCGGTGTTGGCTTGCTCAGTTGTCGCGCTCTGGCTTGCGAATCGGTAACTAGGCCAGGAAGGATAAATAAGTGCTGATCGTCATCTGTCTCGACTTGGAGGATGGCATTGATCCTATCAAAGGGCTCGCCGGCAGCTTCCCGCTCGACGGAGCGGACGTGACGCTGCTGCACGTCGTCGACACCGCCGAACGCGCCAAATTGGAAGACGCCGTGAGGCCGGGAATCGTACGCCCTCCGCTGACGCGAGTCGAGGACGACCTGGATGCCGATGAGCAAAGGATGCTGCGCGAAACATACGATGAGGCATCTTCGATCTTGCGTGGATGCCATGCGGGCGAGATAACCCTAAACGTGGGCTCCGGGCGGCCGGAGCGGGTCATTGTGAGCTACCTAGCCGAGATGAAGGCCGGCCTCTGCGTGATGGCGCGCCGGCCAGATTGGAAGCAGAATCGCGACAGCGGTCCACACTCTGTCGGCCATGTAGCCCGGTTCGTCGTGGACCACGCCCCGTGCCCGGTGCTTCTGCTGCGCTAGACTTGGGTTTTGTGACGCGCTACGATGTCGAATCGCCTGCGTTCTTGTTCTCCGATGCGCGCGCGACTGTGTAGCGTTTCTTAAGTTCGTCCAACACATCTTGCGGAAGCATCGAATCTCCCTCTTCAGGGCCCCCAGGATCCGGAATGCCCATGAACTTGCGCATGCACGGTGCGTGATCGTGATCATATGGGACGTTGTGAATCGGACACGTCGGCATGCTTTCAATCCTTTTCTCGGCTGTCGAATCTACTTCGATATATACCCAACCGATGCTAATTCGACACCGATCGTGCAGACGGGCGCGCAGACTTTGGTATTACGTACTACGTTTAGATGTCTTTGCGAATCGCAGGCGGACGAATCGATGTCGATGCGGAACTATTCATCAGCGCGAAAACCTCACACACGATTTCGAAAGGATGGCATATGGCCAACATCTTGTGGACAATCATCGTGATCTTGTTCGTGCTTTGGTTGATCGGTTTTATCGGGCACATCGGCGGCTCGCTCATCAACATCTTGATCGTCATCGTGATCATCGGCGTCATCTACAATCTAGTTACGGGCCGCCGCTCCGTGTGACGCTAGGTCCGGCTTTGCGGATTCTTGCCGAATAGCGCCAACGATTGCGCGGTCTTGAGCACTGTAGCGCGCGCGGCGGCTTCGACGCCGACCGAGTACCGGTAACCGCGGTAATCGAATTCAAGAACGCTCTCATTGCAGTTGGCGCTGCACACGGCACGCGAAAAGAAGCCGGTGACGCCTGGCTCAAAGGCCAGCCTTGAACCCGTCAACGGTGGCGTCTGCGACGTGATCCGTTCTCCGTGTATCGTTCTAAAACAACAGTACATGCCAGTGTGACAATCATTCCCCATCGACATCTGAACGGTGGGTAGCTGGATTGGAATCTACGTGTGCGCCTGCGGGGAACGTGAAATAGGTTGCACGCGCGCATGTTGGCGATGTAACGATGTAACATCGCGTCCTGAAAATAGGCGAAGAGTGGGCAAGCATTGCTTGCCCTAGTACGGACCTTGCCCTCCAAGTCTAGAGCGCCAACCATATGACTCGTGCTCTGTCACGGCAGAGGCCACTCGTGCGTCATAGAAAGAGCAAGGGAGACTGTCCGTGCCGCGATCAGCACCCGTCAATCGAAGAATCCGTCCCAGGCCGGTACTGGGCCGCCAAGCGGCCGCTGCGCGAATCTACAATGTCGCGCTGCTCGTGTCCCTGATCCTCTTCGCCGTCGCGCTCGCGTTCGTACGCTAAAGCCGCCTCAAAAAAAACTTCAAAATATTTTCCCGCCCTTGTCGATTTCGCTGTCCCTCGTTCGACGTGTCAGTAGGGCTAGGTTCCGGAGGCCACCCTCCGGAAGCCCAGGCGCCACACTGAACTGAAACGGAGAACGACGATGCGATTCATGGTCATTGTCAAGGCGACCAAGGATTCCGAGGCCGGCATTTTACCGAGCGAGAAGCTCCTCACTGACATGGGAAAATTTAACGAAGAGCTGGCGAAAGCCGGCGTGATGCTCGCAGGCGAGGGACTTCAGGCGAGCTCGAAGGGTGTGCGCGTCAAATTCTCAGGAGAGAAGCGAACGGTCACCGATGGCCCCTTCGCCGAGACCAAGGAACTGATCGCGGGCTTCTGGCTGTGGCAAGTGAAGTCAAAAGAAGAGGCGATCGAGTGGGTCAAGCGTTGCCCCAATCCGCATGACGGCGAATCCGAGATTGAAATTCGCCAAGTGTTCGAGGCGGACGACTTCGGCGCCGCGCTCACACCCGAAGCCAAGAAGACCGAAGAGCGAGTGAGTGCTCAGATAACCGCGAACGCGAAGAAGCAGTAGCCGCGCGATTCCGCCTACACCCACCCATCGCGCCATCGACGCGGTGTGGAGAATCGAATCTGCGAAGCTCATCGCCGGTCTTGCGCGCATCGTTCGCGACGTTGGACTTGCCGAAGAGCTTGCGCAGGATGCGCTCGTCGCGGCGCTCGAGCAATGGCCGGAGTCAGGTGTGCCTCGCAATCCGGGCGCCTGGCTCATGGCCTCTGCGAAACATCGCGCGATCGACTTCATACGCAGAAGAACGCTGCTTAAGCGAAAGCAAGAGGAGATCGGCCGCGAACTCGAGCTCGAAAAAGCGCCGGCTCCCGAATTGGATGAAGCGCTCGATGATGAGGACGTCGGCGACGATCTATTGCGTCTCGTGTTCATATCCTGTCATCCGGTTCTTTCGACCGAAGCGCGCGTCGCGCTCACGCTCCGGCTGCTCGGTGGTCTGAAAACGGAAGAGATCGCAAGGGCTTTTCTCGTGTCCGAACCGACGGTCGCGCAGCGCATCGTGCGCGCCAAGCGAACACTTGCCGAGGCCCGCGTCCCCTTCGAAGTGCCCCGCGGTCCTGAGCTTGAAGCCAGGCTGTCGTCGGTGCTCGAAGTCATCTACCTGATCTTCAACGAGGGCTACTCGGCCACCGCCGGTGACGATTGGATGCGGCCGGAACTCTGCGACGATGCGTTGCGACTGGGGCGCATCCTCGCCACACTCGTGCCGGACGAACCCGAAGTGCACGGCCTCGTCGCTCTCATGGAGATCCAGGCCTCGAGAGCGCACGCGCGCGTCGGCGCGTCCGGCGAGCCCATCCTGCTCCTCGAGCAGAACCGGGCGCGCTGGGATCACATCCTCATACGCCGAGGGCACGCGGCGCTCGAGCGCGCGGAGTCGCTTGGGGGCACGCTCGGTCCGTACGCTTTGCAAGCAGCAATCGCCGCCTGCCATGCGAGGGCGCGAGTTGCGGAAGAAACCGATTGGCCGAGAATCGCGGCGCTGTACGATGCGCTTGCGCAGCTTTCGCCGTCTCCTGTCGTTGACTTGAACCGCGCGGTCGCGATCGCAATGGCATTCGGTCCGGCGGCGGGGCTCGAGCTCGTCGACGCGCTGATGCCGGAGCCGTCGCTCAAAGATTACTATCTCTTGCCCGCCGTGCGCGGAGATTTTCTGGCGAAGCTCGGACGCATCGATGAGGCGCGCGCGGAGCTCGCCCGAGCGGCGTCCCTCACGCGCAACGCACGCGAGCGCGAAATGCTTCTCGAACGCGCCGCGGCACTTGCGGCGCCGCCGCCGGCATAGAGTCCGTGCAATTTCCAGGACTACCCTCGACCTCGCATTGAACCAACGTCTCTATGCCCCGCAAGAAGAATCCCGCCGCGCCGGCACGGCTGCGCGAGATCAAAGAAAAGATCGTCATCCAGCAAAAGCGGGCGCAGAGGCCTGCGTTGCCGGTGAATAGTCACGCCCAAATCTCCAAGAACAAGCTCGAACGCGAGCGCCAACTCGCGCGCAAGCGCGCTCGCCGCGGAGAGTGGGACGAAGCCTGATTCCGACAATCGAAGACGCACTGGGCCCGGACGGGCTCATCGCGCGGTGTCTTCCCGGCTACGAACTTCGGCCCGCGCAAGTCAACTACGCAAAACGCGTGCAGCGCGGGATGCTCGAAAACATCCACGTGATGGCCGAGGCCGGCACAGGCACCGGAAAGTCGTTCGGCTACCTCGTGCCGGCGCTGCTAAGCGGCGAACGCCTCGTTGTCTCCACGGCGACCATCGCCTTGCAAGAACAATTGCTCACCAAGGACATTCCGTTGGTGTTGCGCGCGCTTTCCTCGCCTGCTCGGGTCGTGCAGCTCAAAGGCCGCTCCAACTATCTGTGCAAAGATAAAATCGGCCAGCTTTATCGCCAAACATCGATGGCACGATCCGATGACGAGCGCCGGCTGTTCGCGTGGGCGGAGCAGACCGAGACCGGGGATCGGGCCGAACTGGATTTTGTTCCGGCGGCGCGGCTGTGGAGCGAGGTCGACACCGACGCCGACGACTGCATTATGGAAGCATGCGAGTTTTTCGGGCCGGAACGCTGTCACCACATGCGCGCCCGCGAGGCCGCGCGCCACGCCGACATCGTGGTCGTGAATCACGCACTGTTTTTCTTGAACCTCGCGATGGGCGGCGGCCTCATCCCGCCGTTCGAGTACGCGGTATTGGACGAGGCGCATCAGATCGATGAGTGGGCGACCGCCGCCTTTTCGTCGTCCATCTCCCGGGCATCGATCGGCCGCTTGCAGCGCAAACTCGCGCGGTACTTCCACATGGATGTCCTCTTGGACGGCGAGCTTTCCAACGCGGCAGAGGAATTCTCGGCGGCGCTTGGAGCCGGATCGCGTCCGCGCTATCCGCTGCACGAGAACGACCGCGCGATGGAACTGCTCGAACCGCTCCAACGCGCGCTGTATCGCGTGGAGAACTGGGTGGCGTCACGTTGGCGCGATGCGTCGCGCTTTCCGAATTTAGATGTTGAGGCCTTGGAGCGCAGGCGCGACTTGTTGGTGGATGCGGTGGTTGCCCACACGCAGGCGATCGAACGCATGCGCCTCATGGAAGGCGACTGGATCAGTTGGGCGGAGCGTCAAGGCGACGCCCGCTCGGCATATGCCGCGATTTCTGCACCCGCAGTGGTTGCGCCGATCTTACGAGCACGGCTCTTCGATGAGACGGCGTGCGTGGTGATGACGTCAGCCACCATCGCGACTGGCCATGATTTCTCGTACTTGCGTCGCCAAGTGGGGCTGACCGACGCGCCGATCGACGAGATCGTCGTGGAATCGCCGTTCGACTATGCGCGTCAGGCGATGCTGTATCTGCCGCCGGCGCGTGTTAATCCGAAGAGCGCCACGTTCGCACACGACGCGGCCCGCATCGTGTGCGACGTGCTCGACGCCACCAACGGCCGCGCGTTCGTCTTGTTCACGTCACACGCGGTGATGCGTACGGTGGCGTCCATCGTCGCGCCGCAGCTTTCGTATCCTTCGATGGTGCAAGGCGACATGCCGAAGGGCCGGATCTTGGATTGGTTTCGCGCGCAGAAAAATCCGGTGTTGTTCGCGACCGCATCGTTTTGGGAGGGCGTCGACGTCGTGGGCGACGCGCTGTCATGCGTGATCATCGACCGCATTCCGTTCCCGCCGCCCGACGATCCGGTGCTCGTCGCTCGCGCGGCAGCCGTGCGCGAAGCGGGCGGCGATCCGTTCAATGAGTTGAGCGTGCCGGCAGCGATCATGCGTTTGAAACAGGGGTTGGGCCGGCTGATCCGCAGCGCTTCAGATATCGGTTTGATGTGCGTGCTCGACGGCAGGTTGGAGACGATGCCCTACGGCCGTCGCATCTTGGCCGCGCTCCCACCGGCGCGACGCGTGCACGAGTTAGATGAAGTTCGAGAGTTCTTACGATCCGCATCGACTTCGGGTGAGTGACGTTGCGGTGGACTCGATCGGGTCAGGCCGGCGACGGCGCCAATTGCCTCTCTCGGCGCGAAAGTAAGCCCTCGACCATGCCGATTTCAAACGCGTCGGAGACGAAGTGTTAGTCGTCGTCCGGCGGACCGTGGACGGCGCCCGGCCGCAGGAAATATTTTGGACCGATCGGCGCCGAGATGACATGGAATACGTTCGGCGTCTGAAGGTAATCGAAACAGTCGGAGAGATCGTCGGCGCGGGCGTCGGTGAATCCGAGCGAACCGAGATTGTAGTCTTCTTCGACGTAGCGCAGAATGCTGCCGAATTCGTGATCGACGTGTGACACGTAGCCGGGTTTGGAATATGGCGAGACGACGATAAACGGCACGCGCATGCCAAGCTCGTACGAGTTGAAGATATTCGGCGGCGGAACGTGATCGTAGAAGCCGCCCCAATCATCCCAGACGATGAAGATCGCGGTATCGTTCCAATACCCGCTCTGGCCGATCTCGTTGACGATCGAAGCGACCCATGACGGCCCGCTGCCGTCGGTGGACCCCGGGTGGTCCGATGCGGCCGCATCCGGGATGATCCATGAGATCACGGGGAGCTGGCCCGAAGTGATGTCTGTGAGGACCTTGGTTTCCGGAATGATGACTTTGTTCCAATCGGCGCCAAACCGCAGGTGCTTGATCGAATTGGGTCCGGTCCAAATCGAGCCCGCATTCGGCGCGTAGTATTTCCATGAGATATTGTTCGCGTCGAGCAGATCGATGAGCGTGGGATGCTCAAAGCACGGGAACATCGTCGACGATTCGTTGCCGTTCGGGTCGATCATGGCCACCGTAGTCCCGGCCGGCGCATCGCAGCCGGCCACGGTTACGCCGTTTTGCGTATGCGGGTTCTCCGCCGCCAGCAGCGGACTCCCGACCGACGGCTCGGATGTGCCGGCTATCAAGTATTGGTGAGCGGGAAAACTCGGACCCTGATTCGTCTGAAACATGCGGTCGCCGAACGTGTATTGTTCGGCGAGTTCGAAATACGGATGGACTTGCGAAGGCGGCACGTAGCTATACGCGCACGGAGGACTCGGACAAGATTGATCCTCGAGGTCGAAGCCGTCCATCTTGCCGCGGTCGTAGCCCTTGACGAAACTGTCATGTGTATGAGAGAGAAAAATATTAGCGACTAGCGCTACGGGCTGGAGCGCTAGAGTGTGTCCCTGCGAATCCTTGCCGGTGTTGGCGACGTCCGCGCCGGGCAGCCCGTGGAACAAATCGTCGGGCGAGCGATTCTCCTGAACGATGATGACGATGTGCTTGATGGGCGTGGTGGAGGGAGGGGTGGTCGGCGGCGTTGTGACTCTCGGCAGGGGACCGAAGCCCGCTCCGCCAGCGCAATTGGTCTGCGTCAGTACGAGACAGATCAAACCGGCAAGTCCAAGCAATCGCTTCACGCTTAGGTGATACGCACTCCATAGCCTGACAATCCTAGCCGCGGGGATAAAATTTGAATGAAAAAATCAGTGCCAGCGCGCGTAGTCGGCGAAAAAACCTTGCCAACCGCCGCCCACCGTGAGTACGGCGCCGTTCACAAACGATGCTTCATCGCCCGCGAGGTACGCAACGGCGTCCCCGATGTCTTCCCAGCTTCCCGGCCTCGTCGTGGGATTGCGATATTCTTTCCGCGTTCGAGCCGTGGCGCGGTCCGCGCTCTTGTCGCGGATGTCTCCGATGCAGATCGCATTGCAAGTCACGCCGTTCGGCCCTTCCTCAAGCGCGATCGATTTGATGAACGCCACAACACCGGCTTTCGCGGCAGCGTAGGCGCTGAGATGACGAAAACCTTGCGTGGTTTCGCTGCCGGTCATTCCAAAGGCTATGATGCGGCCGAATTTCTGTGCCCTCATGAATGAGAGCGCCGAGCGCGAGCAGGCGTACACCGACGTGAGATTGCCGTCGATCATCGCGCGAAAATCTTCCGCCGCCGTAGCGTGCAGGTCTCGAACGAGCATGGGTCCGGCGCCGCAGACGAGGACGTCGAGCCGGCCGAATCGCGCCGCGGCCTGCCCCACGAGCTGTTCAGCTTGCGCGGGGTCCGCCACGTCGGCGCGGAAGGCTTCGGCTTGCGCTCCTTCGGCGCGCACGGCCGCCAGCGTTTCGTCCGCATTGGTTCGGTCGGGTTTGAAATTGCACGCGATGTCGTGGCCGCGCCGCGCGAGGCTCACGCATACGCCACGCATCAGACCGGCTGCACTGCCGCTGACCAGCGCAACCCTTCGTGCAGGCTGCGTACTAGTAGAAGAACTCATCGCGGTCGGGTTCAGGCGGGACATAGAACGGGCCTGCGGGCTCCGCCACGCAGGGGCGCCGCTTTTGGCACTCGAAACACTAGACTGCTAATGTCAAAATCCAACGAAAGCCATTCCGGCAAGAAACTCAAGGGCGCGGCTCCCGTCGGGGACGGCGCTCATTTTTCGATTGCCGGCGATGCCCCGCTCGATCGTCGCAAAACGTCGATCCTCGGCACGGTGGTCTACGAATATATCGCGACGGGCGAACCGGTCGGATCGGCGACGCTCACTTCCAAATATAATCTAGGCGTCAGCCCTGCCACCGTGCGCGCCGAAATGGCCAGCTTGGAAGAAGAAGGCTATCTCGATCAGCCGCACACGTCCGCGGGCCGAGTCCCATCCGACCAAGGCTACCGCTACTACGTCGACCGGCTGATGCTGCCGGAGTCGCTGACCAGCGAAGATGCGGCTCGCATCAACACCGAAGTGCGCCGCGCGAGCCGGCAACTGGACACCGTCGTCGAACACGCGTCGCACGTGCTCTCAAGCGTCACGCGCAACATCGCTTTCGCCATCGCGCCGCGGCTCAAGAGTCAGCAGTTCAAACACGTGCAATTGATCTGGGTCGGACCCCACACCGTGCACATCGTGCTCGTCACCGATCTCGGCCTTGCGGCGCAGACCACCATCGAGACCGAGGTGGAAGTCAACGCCGATCATCTGACGCGTGCCTGCAACATCTTGAATGCAAAACTTGCGGGCCGCATGGTGTCCGACGTGCCGTACGCGGCGCTGCGCGAGCTCGATGCGGAGACCCAGTTGCCGGCCGAGGTCGTGACCGTGTTGTCGCAGTTGTTCGCGGCGCAAAGCGAGGCCGCTTTGGAAAAACGGTTGTTCGCCGGCGGTGCGCATAATCTACTCGACCAGCAAGAATTCCGCGACCTGCGCAAGCTCCGCGCGATCTTGGATCTGCTGGAAGAGCAACGCACGCTCTACGACCTGCTGCAAAGGTCTTTGGTGAACGACGGGGCAACCGTCAGCATAGGCCATGAGCTCGGCAACGCCGACATGAACGAATGCAGCGTGGTCACCGTGCCGTATCGCGTCGGCGCGCACAACGTCGGAGCGGTCGGCGTGCTCGGCCCGCGACGCATGCAATACGCGCGGCTCATCGCCCTCATGAACTGCATGGCCGGCAGTCTCCATACCCTTTTCGAAGGTGATGCGCTCGACTGAAGTCGGGCACGAAAGCGACGATCGATAACGTGCCGGCACAAACCGATCTTTACGATATACTCGGCGTCGCCCGCGGGGCATCCGACGACGAGATCAAACAAGCATACCGTGCGCTCGCCCGAAAATTCCATCCCGACGTCGTGCGCGACGGGAACAAGACGGAAATCGAGACGAAGTTCAAACAGATCAATCAGGCGTACGAGATCTTATCCGATCCTTCAAAACGCGCGCAGTACGATCGCTTCGGCACCACCGGAGGCCCTGGAGGCGCCCAAGGCGGCTTCGGTTTCGGCGACGGCATAGGCGACATCTTCGACATGTTCTTCGGGGGCGCGGGCGCTCGCCGTGGATCCGGATCGCAGCCGGGCGCGGATCTGCGCTACGACCTGCAGATCACGCTGGAAGAAGTATTGCGAGGCGGCGAACGAGAGATCGCGTTTGATCAGCTCGGTCCCTGCGACGTCTGCGCGAGCACCGGATCCGCTTCGAAGGCAAAGCCCACCTTGTGCCGCGACTGCAGCGGGTCCGGCCAACTGCGCGCCGTCCGCGATACGCCGCTGGGCCGCTTCGTCACGTCGGCGCCGTGCGCGCGCTGCGGCGGGTCCGGACATGTGATCGCCGACCCATGCAAAACGTGCGGCGGCAAAGGACGGCGCGACTCCCGGCGCAAGGTGAACATCACGATTCCAAAAGGCGTGGAGACCGGCAACCATGTGCGATTCACCGGTCAAGGCGAAGCGGGCGAGCGTGGAGCCGCGGCCGGCGATCTTTTCGTCTATTTCAGCGTGAAGCCTCACGACATTTTCGAACGCGAAGGACCACATCTGCGCTGCGAGACGACCGTCTCGTTCACGCAAGCGGTGCTCGGCGCGAAACTTGAGATCGACACGCTTGACGGGCCGGCAGTCTTGCAGCTCAGCCCCGGCACGCAGCCCGGCACCACATTTCGAATTGCCGGCCGCGGCCTGCCTTCGCCACGCGGGCGTGGCACGGCGCGAGGCGACCTCTTAGTGGACGTTGGATTGCGCGTGCCGAGATCGTTGACGCGAAAGCAGCGCGACTTGCTCGAAGAGTTCGCGCGCGCCGGCGGCGACGAAGTCGACGGCAAAGGGTTCATCTCGAAGATCAAAGAGGCGTTCGGCGGCGAGTGAGCGCGCCGCAGACGTGGCGACGCTATTCGATGCTCGTCCGGCAGTCCGACGTCGAGCCTGCGTCCGCGCTGCTCAACGAAGCCACAGGTTCGGCCGTCGTCGTTGAAGAGCCCGGCGAAGATGCGTTCCACGACGGCGTTCTGCTGCGCGTGAGCGCGTTCGTCCACTCTACTGGCCCGAAATCGGTCGCGCAATCGTTGAAAGCCCGTTTCGCGCGCTCGCGCCGCGCCGGTCTTTTGCCCGGTGCCCGGCTTTGCGCCGCCGTGACCGTCCGCGACGAGGATTGGGCCGAGTCGTGGAAGCGCTTCTATCGGCCATTCGCAATCGCGCCGCGATTGTGGATCGCGCCGAGCTGGGAAAAGGATTTTCGCGCGCCGCGCGGCAGTCGAACGCTTTGGATGGATCCAGGCATGGCATTCGGCACCGGGCAACATCCCACCACGGCCCTGGCGCTGCGCATGATGTTGCCGCTTGTCAAAACCCGCCGCAAGGCGATCGACATCGGGTGCGGTTCGGGCATACTCGGAATCGCCGCCGGTCTTGCCGGCGCTCAAGTGTATGCGTGTGACGTCGATCCGGTGGCCGTCGCCGCCGCGCGCGACAACTTCCGCGCAAACGGTTTGCGACCGGCCTCTCTGCGCCGCGCCGGCGGCGTGCCTTCCGCGTTCGGCCGCGCGCCGCTCGTGATGGCCAACATCACGGCAAACGTGCTCGTGCGATTGGCGGCGTCATTGGCGAAGTGTCTTGCCAAAGGCGGCACGCTTGTGACGAGCGGCGTGACCAAACGCGGACGTGCTGAAGTGCTTGCGTCCTTCGCAGCTCAAGGGTTGCGTCTGCACGCACAGCGGCGTGCGGGCGAATGGTTAGCGTTCGCACATCGGAAATCGTAGCGCATGGCGGTGCCGCGTTATTTCACGGACTTCGAGGTGGCGGCGGGCGCTTTGGTCGTTCTTGACTTGTCCGACGCGCATCATGCATCCACCGTACTTCGCTGCAACATCGGCGAACCGTTGACACTAGTTTCGTCGGGCGTCGCATGGGATGCAGAATTCGACCACCTGAGGAAGCGAGGCGTCATAGTGCGCGCGCTTCGACATGCATCCGACCAAGGCGGCGAGTTGCCGGCTCCGGTCGTCGTGCTGCAAGCGCTGACGAAGGGCGCGAAATTCGATGAAGTCGTGGAAAAAACGGTAGAACTTGGCGCCGTACGCATCGTGCCGATGAAGTGCGAACGCTGCGAAGCGGAGGGCGGGTCGAACAAATTGGAACGCTGGCGGCGCATCGCGCGTGCCGCGGCCATGCAGTCCAGACGCCGTGTCGTGCCTGCGATTGACGCGACCATATCTTGGGGCAACGCCCTCGCGCGTTACGCGCCCGGCACATTGACGCTCGTCGCGTTCGAAGCAGCGCCGCCTGGAACATTTGAGACCGCGATGCGCTCGCACCGGCTGCAAGGTGCAGTGGTCATCGCGGTCGGACCAGAAGGCGGCCTGCATCGTGACGAAGTCGACGCCGCGACCGCGCAAGGTGCGCACGTCGTCTCACTTGGTCCCACGATATTACGCACCGAAACCGCGGCCGCTGCGCTGCTCGCAGCCGTTGCGTCGCGCGCGGGTTGGTGGTGAGCCGCCCACAGGCAGATAGGATGGATAGTTCAATGCCGGACCACCGGCTCTACACCGACTTAGCCACCTGGTGGCCGTTGTTCTCGGCTCCGAATGAGTATGATGAAGAGGCAGCCTGGATCATCGCTGCGCTCGAAAACGAGATGGGGCGATTTCCGGCGAGCCTGCTCGAGCTCGGCTCCGGCGGCGGCAACATCGCGTCGCACCTGGCGCCGCACGGGCGTCTGACGCTCGTAGACTTGAACCAAGAGATGTTGGACGTGAGCAAGCGCCTCAACCCCGACGCCGAGCACGTTCGAGGAGACATGCGAAGCGTGCGCTTAGGAAAGACGTTCGATGCAGTGCTCATCCACGACGCGATCATGTACATGACCACCATGCAAGATCTCGACGCGGCGCTCGCGACGGCGCGCGCACACCTCCCTGACGATGGTGTGATCGTCGTGGTGCCCGATAACGTCGCCGAAACATTAGAGGCGGGGGAGGACACGGGAGGACACGATGCCGACGACGGCAGCGGCCGCGGCGTCCGGTATCTCCAATGGACGCACGCGGCGGTTCCAGGAGCTTCGACGTACGAAGTGGATTTCGCGATATTGACTCGCGACGCGGACGGTTTGGTAGAAGTCGCCCACGACAAACATATCGAGGGAATTTTCACAAGGCCGGCTTGGTACGAATCGTTCGCGCGCGCGAGATTCAAGCCACCGCACGTCTTCGTCGATCCTTGGCAGCGCGAGGTATTCGTCACGCGTGCAGCCGCACTGTAGTAGCGCAATCGTACTAGGGCAAGCATCGCTTGCCCAAAAAATGGGTGAGCGATGCTCACCCTAGTACGGGTTGCTCACCCTCCTACCGGAATGACGGGGCAAGCGGGGCCAACCATAAAAGTCGGCCCCTACACGCAGCACAGGGGAATCAAAACGCGGGACAGAACATAGTAGTACGTGATTCACGCATATGCCGTATCCGTTGTCATCCCCACGTATAACGAAGCCGGCGGCATCGAAAAGCTCATCGCAGCGTTGAGCGGTATATTCCAAAAAATGGGCGTCGATGGCGAGATCGTGATCGTGGACGATAACTCGCCGGACGGCACCGGCGCCATCGTCGATGGCTTGGCGAGCCGTTATCCTTGTCGTTGCGTTCACCGGGCGGGCAAGCTTGGCTTAGCATCGGCGGTCATCGACGGATGGAAGACATGTGCGTCGCCGATTCTAGGCGTGATGGATGCCGACTTCAGTCACGATATCGAAATCGTGCCGCAGTTGGTGGGCGCACTGACGAGCGGCGAATACCAACTCGCGATCGGCAGCCGCTACGTTCGGGGAGGCGGCATCACGAATTGGCCGTGGCGCAGACGTGTGACGTCACGCGTGGCGATCATGCTCGCGCAACCGTTGACGCCCGTGCGAGACATCACGTCCGGTTACTTGTTTTTCAAACGAGAAGTGATCGACGGCGTTGAGCTCGACCCGATAGGCTTCAAGATCGGTCTCGAAGTTGTGATGAAAGGGAAGTACCAAAAAGTGAAGGAAGTGCCGTACGTCTTCACCGATAGAACCCACGGCGAGAGCAAACTCAACAGCGGCGAGATCTTCAACTACTTGAAGCAACTGTCGAAGATGTATTTCGGCAACGCTCGACCGCATAGCGCGAGCGCGGGCGCACCCGAAACGGGGCGAGAGTAGACGACCGTGGCACCTTCTCCGAATTGGCTGAAGCGGCGATCCGTCAAGCCCGAAAGTTCCACCGACCCGCTTTGGGAGCTTTGCCCAAGCTGCGGCGAACGGCTGTATAAGAAGGATCTCGTCGAGCGCCTGCGTGTGTGCCCGAAGTGCGGGCATCATCTGCGCATGGGCGCGCTCGATCGTATCGCGTTGCTGGCGGACGGCGACTTCGAAGAGATCGCGAGCAATCTCGTCACGGGCGACCCGCTTCTCTGGATGGACCGCGTTCCATATTCGCA
>Ga0208849_1000948_pt1 | contig 23066 bp, 18 predicted proteins | sample NGESurdeep072012_10_FD_184470 | JGI IMG/M metagenome (GOLD analysis project Ga0208849, IMG submission 184470) | Arctic peat soil microbial communities from Barrow, Alaska - NGEE Surface sample 53-3 deep-072012 (SPAdes) | ecosystem: Environmental > Terrestrial > Soil > Wetlands > Peat ... | reverse complement strand
CGCCCACCGTGGCGTTGGCCGGCAGCACCGTCATCGACGCCCCACTGGCAATCGCGGTCGTGCCGGCGTCACCCGACTGAATCTTCGTGATGGTGCCCGCAGTAACGCCCGTGCCCGTCAACGTGATCGTTTGGACTCCGCTGCCGTCATTTCCTTCGATATACCAGTACGCCGTGGCCGGACCGTTGGCGGTCGGTGCGAATTGGACGGACTCTTGTATCGATGAATTGGGTGCGATCGTATCCGGAGGCGTCGTATTCTGGAGTTGGACGAATGGATCAGTCAGGGCACTGAATCCGTTGGTGGTCGGCGGCGTCGACGTGGTGATCGTCAGTGGAGTGGCGCCTTGGTTGCCAAGCACAAAGTTCAATGTCGCCGACGAGCCAACGGCAATGTTGCCAAAATTGAGGACGTTGGGCACGGTCGAGATCTGTGACGGTGGATCGGCGGAACCCGAGATTGCGATCCCGAAGTTTCCGAGACTGGTCTGGACGGTTGCTAACGAGTTGAAGTCGTGTGGGAAGTTTCCCGACGAGCTCGGTGGATTGAACTGAACCGTAAAAGTGAACGAGTCACCCGCGCTGCCGCTGGGATTGAGCGTGAGCGGCGTCGTAGGGGGGTTGTTCACGTAGAACGGCGCGGTCGGGTGGACGAAGCCGCTCACGGTGATGGGACTTGACGAAACGTTGGTGACCGTGACCGGCATTGTGACGATCGGACCGCCAATCAGTTGCGGTGGGAACGTGACCGAATTAGGCGTCCAGCTGAGCGAGGGATTCACGGTATTGCCCTGGCCCATCAATTGCACCGGAGCCGCGAAACCAGTGGCGTTGGCCGTTAACGTGCCCTCGTTGGCCCCGAGGGCGTTGGGAGTGAAGGTGACCGGCACCGCGATGGACTGACCAGTGGCGAGTGTGGCGGGCAGTGAGAGGGAGGGCGTTCCTACGTTGTAGGCCGAACCGGTGACCGTGAACGAACTGACCGTTGTCGGTGCGCTCGCAGTGAACGACGCACTCTTCGTCTCCGTCTGCGCCACGACCGTCGGATCGAAGGTGAGGTCCGTACCCGAGAGTGCTGGTGTCGGCGACGGCAGCGCCCCGAAGCCCAGCAGTGTGCCGTCTTTCGTGCCAACGTACAGGACGCCATTGTCGACACCGGGCTCGGAGAACGTTGTCGAGGTGAAGGGCGTCGACGTCCAGACCTGTTCCAGGGTGCCGCTCGAGCCGGGGTTGACCGGCACCGGATTGAACGCTTCGAGTTGTGAATTGGCACCGCCATCCCCTGGGGAGTGAATGATCCACAGGAGCGAGGAGCCTGAGGTCGTGCCGTTGGAGGTGATAATCGGGGCGCCAGATCCGAAACCGAAAACGCTGCCCGAGTTGCCAGTCGTCCCTACACGGGTGAACGACAGCACACCGGCGGTGACGGTTCGTTGGAAAACGTTGAGCGTGCCGCCGCCGGTCACGTACGACGTCGTCCCTGCCGTTGGCATGTAGATGTACCCGCCGTCGCCGGGCCAGACCGCTGCCTTCGACCACACGCCGCCGTAGGGACTCGTCTCGGACTCGACATTGTCGGAATTACTCGGCCCCTGTTGGTAACCGCCGAGATTGTTCATTTTGAGGACGTAGACGATCCCCTGCTTTCCCTCAACGACCATCGGGTTGGGGTCATCGGTCGTCCCCATGCTCGCGGGCAACGCGACGGGTCCACCGGAACCGAGGTCGCCGTCTTGGCTGTTCAGTTGTGAGGCGTCCGCCGCCATAAACCAGTCGACAGGCGCCAACTTGCCGTTGGAGTCGGTGTGGAGTTTGACGACCGCTTCGCCGTAGGTCTGGTTGGCGACGTCGGTTCCTGGCTCCGGGCCCGAAGGAATGTCGCCGTTTCCGGTCGAGACGAAGATGTCGCCGTTCGCGTCTACGACGGGCGCCGACCCGGACTGCCAGATACCAGCACCGGGCTTCCCGTCAATAGTGTCGGAAACTCCCTTCTCGCTCGACCACATGGTCGTAATTGAGGCCGTCGACGCAGAAACGCCGACGAGCCAGCCTTCCCAACTTTTGAGGTCGCACTGGGCACCGAACGCCGCATAGATAACGCCGTTCACGAGCACCAGCCCGGGACGCTGGGTCTCATAGTTTGCGTTGAAGACCATACCCGGATCGCCATCGGCGGAGCCGACGATGGGCACGCCTCCGGCGGGCCAGCCCGCGGGAGTGACGCCAGTTTGCACGTTGACGGCCTCCATGAAGTCAGCGGACGTATTGCCCGTCTCCTGCTTGGCGGCGACGAAGTAGGCGATTCCCGTCGTCGGATCGATCACCGGCGTCCCTGTGATGCCCATCTGCGAGCCCACGTCGCCACAGCCGATGTTCTGGAGGGGATTGGAGGGTGCACCGAAACTGTCCTGCCATTCGATCGCGCCAGTCGTCGAGCTGAGGCCGTAGGCGAAGTTGGCCTCCGTGACGGCAAGGACGGTCGGTTGGCTCACGAGCGGCTGGGCGGCCACCGCTCCGTTCAACTTGGCATCGAAGATCTCTCCGAAGTTTCCGCCCGTCACGTCGGCCGGGCTCAACTGTGGCTCGTTCGGATACCAGCCCGTCACTGAACTGTCAGCTGACATCTGCAACGTGTTGGCTTGAGCACTCGTCACTTCGACGACGGGTACGATCAACACGCCAGCCACGAGAAGGAGACTCAGCAGCGTCTTTTGGCCGAACGCGCGCACGAGCGTGGCTGGGCGCTTGCGGTCGTTCTGCGGTCCCCCATAACTTGACATTGCGAATAATGTACTATCACTACGAGCGCTCCAATTTTGCGCAACTCGCGCGCCGAAATCGCAGGTGACAGGGGTGAACGCACCACCATGTGCGCGTCGTGGCCAGTTGGTCACTGTCTAGTCTTGACAAAAGCGGCCAGAAGTCATCGGAACTCAAGTAGTTCGGTGACTAAGGGACTAGATCTCTCTATTTTTACCTGATGGAGACACCTTTTCGCGTTTTGTCAGCCCTCAGAACTGCATTATCACGACGGATTCAGGCTTAGTAGGCTGCGTGAAATGTCGATAGGAATAGGTGCGATGGCCCACAGCAGTGAATTCATCATGCTGTCGGCATCGCACCTTGAGTCGGCGTGAACAAGTCGATGTCGCTACGAACACTCGTCTCTGGCGTCGGCGAGCCCAACCTGCCATTCTTTGCGGTTCGCACTTTTGGGGTCGAGCTGAGCGAACCCCTTCCTGCGATCACGGGTGAGTCCGCACCAGGGCTCGCCCCCTACGTCTCCGCTCGGGTACTTGTCCGCCTCCATCATCACCCGATCGGTTTTGTCGAGGTTGATGTTTCCGGAGGGCCCCTGGCCCCGTCAGAGTTAGAGAAGCAGATCTGGGCCGAGTTCGGCCCCGCGATTGTAACGCACCTGACTGCGGACGGCTTCGCCCAAACTGGAGTGGTCACTCGGCCGACGTTTCCGATCGACGCGACCTGTGAGTTGCGTGGGGAACGCCCAGACTGGAATCCGCTTGTCTCGGTGGTTATCTGCACGCTGAGCCGACCGCGTCAGCTTCAGAATGCACTCAATGCCCTCCTCGTGACCGAATACCCCAACTTCGAGATTATTGTCGTCGACAACGGGCCGGAGGACACTTCGACTGCGAGCATGATCCGCGAACATTACTCAGATCTCCCGAATCTTCGCTACGAAGCAGAACCGATTCGCGGGCTCTCCGCGGCCAGAAATCGCGGTATCGACGTCGCCAATGGCGAGATCGTCGCCTTCACCGACGACGACATCATCGTCGACCGTCACTGGCTTTCCTCGCTCGTCAGCGGGTTCGATATCGAAGGGACGATCGCTTGCGTCACGGGCCTCACGCTGGCGTCTGAACTCGAATCTCCCGCGCAAATGTTGTTCGAACAGTACGGCGCGTTCAACCAGGGTTACGAGACGAGGCTGTTCACGCGTGACGCGAATCCAGCGGGCACGATTCTCTACCCCTATACCGCGGGGGTCTTTGGCGGAGGTGGGAACTCCGCGTTGCGACTCGACTGCTTCCCCGATGGGCTTCGCTTCGACCGGCGCCTTGGACCAGGAACGATGGCGTTCGGCGCCGAGGATCTCGACATCTTCTTACAGACGATTCTGCGTGGGAAATACATCCGTTACGTTCCAGACGCAATCGCCTGGCACGAACATCGACGCTCCTACCAGGACCTTCGCTGGCAACTCTTTACGTACGGAGCTGGATTCACCGCTCTCTTGACCAAATCCTCACTCGGGGACTTTCGAATAGCGCTCGATCTGTTACGACTCGCTCCGCGGGTTATCTCCTCAAGGTTGCTCGCGGACACGCACGGAGAGGGCGGGAGCCATCGCTTGCCGAAAGAGTTGCGGCGCCTTGAATGGCTCGGATTTCTCTACGGACCTATCGCTTACACCCGCAGTGTCCTCGGCCTTCGAAGGCTCGCGACTGTCGGGAAATCATGAGGACATCTGCAAGGAAACTCAAGAGGGTTTCACCGGTCGCGGACTGTCGTTGGCGTGCGGATCCACCTTTATGAAAGGGGGTTTCACTGATCTCGATTCAACCGGCGGTCTTGTCGCGATCTCGCCGCACCTCGATGACGCGGTCCTCTCGTGTGAAGCGCTGTCGAAAATTGCTCGCGATGTTCACGTCCTTACGATCATTGGAGGTGATGCCCCTTTCGGCGCACCGGTAGCGGAATCGGATCGGAAACTCGGGATCGTGAGCAAGCGTCGCATTACGCTGAGCGAGGGCTGCACAGAGTTCGCGACCGAGTGGCAACCTCGTGGCGCTTGCCGAGGTGACCACTGCGCTGTTCGCTGCCACACCTCACCGCTGCGCGGGCTAAAAATGTCGGCATTTCGTGTGGGCCCTTTTCCGCGAGCGCTACTGGCTCATCTCTTGGCAGGACGAGTGAGATCACCGCATCGAGACGCGGCGAAGTCATGACGTCGTTCTTGCAGCCCAAGGACGCCTCTTCGACGACTCCATCGATGCGCTTCTCTGATCGGGTGCTCTATGGAGTCGTCCGACGTCTCGTCCGACTGAGCCACGTGCTGATACCCCCTTCACCTACCGACGCTCGCGCTGATGCCGATATTGCGGCTCGAGAAATCACGCTCGCTGCGCTCACTCGTCAGCTCAGTGCTCGCGGGTTTCTCGAATTGCGAGGCGACGGTCTCGCGACGTTGTCGGAGATAAAATTCGCTCGGACGGGCAGCTCGGTGAACGTAGCGATCATTCCCGAGGACGTAAACGGCAGGGCACTCGTACTCAAATTTACGGACTTTGCCTTCGCGAGCGCAGAGCTCGCCACATCATCTGACATCCAAGAGCAACTCATTGATGATCCGCGTCTTTCCTCGTGGTCCTCGCACATCCCTCAGGTTCTGGCAAGCGGCACGGTCGGGGCCACGACCTTTGCCATCGAACAGTGCCTGTCGTCTCGAGATGGGCGTGCAGTTGCCGATGATCCCGCGGCGACGAGCGCGCTGATCGCAGACGCACTGGCGGTAATCGACGATTTTCACCGCGTCAGCGCGCGGCGACGACAAGTCGATGCCATGGTTCTCGGCGCGATCGTCGATCGCCCGATTGATGTTCTTCGCACGAACACCCCGGCAGGTATTTTCCGCTGTCGAACTCGCTCAATCAACCGCATGGCCGTATGGCTGCGGGAGTCGCTCCTCGGTCATGAGCTTGAGCTTGGATGGACGCACGGCGATTTTCACCTTGGGAACGTCTTGATCGATGATTCTGGCACTCACGTCGTGGGCGTTATTGACTGGGGCAGGGCGGAGCCGGACGGGCTGACTGTGGTGGACGGCTTCACACTGATCGTCTTGGAACGAGCAAAAAGTGCCGGCGCAGAGATCAGTTCCTTCGTGCTCGAGCTACTCAGAGACGTCCAGCGCCCGATCACCGATCGTGCACATATTGACGTTCTCGAGGAGTTACAGGCGCTCCGTTCTCGTGAGTCCAGCGTGGACCTGCGCTGTCTGTTGATGTTGACCTGGCTGAAGCACGTGGCGAACAACTTGAAGAACGGAGATCGCACCCGCTTACACGGCTTGTGGCGGCTACGAACTGTCGACCTGGTTCTCTTCGGCGCGGCTGAGATCATCGGTTCTTAAGATGGCCACCACTTCGCTTGATCTCGTGTTCGGGCAACGCCTCGACGGGCTAGCGCGGCGGATACCGGCAATGGACGATCGATCCTTCCTTGCGCCCGCGCCCAAGCGGCGTCAGCGTCGACGGATAACATTCACGATGAGATGTCGTCATCGTTCTGTGCCACGGTCCGAGAGCTGGGGCGCTGAATGAGCGATTCTCAGTCGCAGTACGAGATACACGGTCAGGTCGAAGAGATATTTCGCGCCCTCGACGAGGCGGGGATTAACTGGCTGCTGTTCCGCGGCGAAGAGCGTATGCAAAAGCCGACTGGTGACATCGACGTCTTGATCGCTTCACGCAATCTTGAAACGACCGACAAAGTATTGGCGACGCTCGGCTTTTCTCGTCAAGGCTCCGCATTCATGGTCACCCGCCGGACCTACGTCGCCTACGTCCCAGAAGATGACCTTTGGCTGCGCCTTGACGTGGTGACCCGGGTGGCCTTCGGCGAGCTCTTGGAATTTGACACATCGGCGGCTGGAGCATTTCTGGCGGCAAAACGTCGTTCAGGGGTGCTCTTCCTCCCCGAAAGCAACGACGCATTTTGGCATCTCCTCTTGCACTACATGCTCGATCGCGGGGACATCCCTTTGCCGTGGCGCGAGATATTGCGTGAACGTGCGAAGGACGCACACGCCGCCGGCCCACTCGCAGCGTGCCTTGATGCCCTTCCCAGTGATGTAACGAGCCCACACGTGCTGGCGGTGGTGCAGGCTGCGGATTGGTCATCGCTCCAGGCGTTGTTCAGTGATATTCGCAAGGCGTGGCTGAGTTCGCGGAGTCCAACGAGCCAGGCGCGACTTGGCGCACAGCGTGCCCTTTCCCGGTTCGGTCTGAATCAATGGACGTCGTTTCGCCCAGGACTTTCCGTAGCGGTGCTCGGCCCCGACGGAGCCGGCAAGACGACCTTGGCAGAGGGGTTGCAAGACAGCCTCGCGATCCCGACGAGATACGTGTACATGGGTTTGTGGAATGAGGGCAGGCTCGAACAGCTCTTGAGGCCCGTTCCCGGTTTGAACCTCCTCTTGTTGCTTTTGCGACTCGTAGCGCGCTCTTGTCGGCGTAGCTACTTCCGCTGGCGTGGGTGCATCGTGATCCTCGATCGCTTCAGCTACGACGCGGTGCTGGTAACCAAAGAGGCCTCGTGGCGCCAGAGGTTTACTGCTGCGCTTGTGCTGCGGTTGAGTCAGCCACCTGACCTCATCGTGGTGCTCGATCTCCCTGGTGAGGTGGCGTTTGCTCGAAAAGGTGAACAGGATGTCGCCACGTTGGATGAGTGGCGAGCTTCCTATCGTGCGCTGGAGTCAAGGGGCGCGCAGTTCGTGATCATCGACGCGACGAAACCCATTGCCGAGGTCCGCAGACTCGCGACCGAAGCGATTTGGAAGACCATCCAAAGGCGAGCCGAGCCGAATCGGTACTCCTGATATGTGCGAAAATTGACGTGGCGATCGTTCGTTACCCGTTTGAAGGCTCATTTGCGCCCTGGGCGTCTCGTACAGAACGCAATCGCGCTGATGGTGTCGGCGGGGGGAACGGCCGTCATTGGGGTGGTCTTTTGGGCAGTTGCTGCGCACATAGCCTCAACTACCGCGATCGGCCGCACCACCGCTGAGATCGCCGCCATGTTACTTCTCGCGACGCTGGCGCAGTTGAGCTATGGATCGATCTTCGAGCGATTTCTTCCCGTCGCGGGAGCGTTCACGCGAGATTTCGTCCTGCGGGCGTACGGCTTGTGCGTCGCCTGCGCTTTCGTCCTGGCAGTCGCGTACCTCCTGTTGGGATTCGGTCATAGTTTCTTGCCATCGTCACTGGGCTGGAGGGCCCTCTTCGTCGCCTCGGTAGTCCTTTGGACGATCTTCGCGTTACAGGACTCTGTCATGATCGGCCTCAGGGCTTCTCGGTGGGTCGCCATTGAGAACATTGCGTACTCGGTGGCCAAGCTGGCGTTGCTACCCGCGTGCATTCTCATCTCATTGAGCCAAGGAATCTTTGTGGCCTGGACCGCTCCGATCGTGGTGACGGTCATAGTGGTGACCTGGTACTTGTTTCGTCGGCGCATCCCAGAACATATGTCGGTGATCACACCGGCAGAAAGTCTCCCTTCGACACGCGAGCTGATCTTTCTCGCCGGCGCGCAGTACGCCGGACTGCTTTCCACTGTCTTCATGCCGTCGCTCCTCTCGCTCATCGTGATTCAACGACTGGGAGCGGTCGCCAACGCCCACTACTTTCTTCCGAACATGATCGCGACTGGTCTCGGGCTGTTTTGCTGGAGCATCTCCCGGTCCTTTCTCGTTGAGGCCTCACACGAGCCAGACGAACTCCGCCGTCACGCGAACACCGCGACACGCACCATGATCGTCGTGCTCGTGCCGAGCGTCGTCCTTGGTTACGTATTCGCTCCCGAATACTTACGAATCTTTGGAGCTTCCTATTCGACGCAAGGAACGACGCTCATGAGGATGCTGCTCGTGTCGCTTCTAGGCACTGCCGTCATGGTCCTTTACAGCACGTTCGCGTGGTTGGACAAGCGTGTGTGGTGGATGACCGTACGAAATCTTGGGAGCAGTATTGTCCAGCTCGCGTTGGTTGTCATTCTCATCGGTCATTTCGGCATCGAGGCGATCGGCATCGCCTCATTGGTCAGCGCAGCCATATCAGTTGCCGTCTTTCTCCCGATTTCGGTCCGGCGATACCGTTTGACGGCCATTCACCCCGCGCCCGGTGCTGACGGCGCAACGTCGGTCGCCGATGTCTGACGATCACTTTGGACGCACGACTACAACAATCTCGAATGTTGACGGGGTGATCGTGCAAGCCGCGGCGGATAGAAAGCCGACGGCCCCGCGACGGAGAGTGACGCACTACTGCGAGGTCGCTGTAGGTATTCGACAACAGCCCGACAAGCCCCGCTACCAAAGCTCAGCTGCCACCGCCCTTCCCACGCTGACTCACTAGCATTAAATCCGAGATGAGCAATCTTTCCGAGGCGGCTCCGGTCAGTCCGTCGCGCAATCGACAGAGTTCGTGGAACACTCGCGTCGCAGTTGTCACCGTGGTGACGGCAAGTATGGCGATCTTCGTGACGGTTCTCTTCGCGATTAATTCCCCCGGAAACTCGATATTTCAGGCTCAACCACCTTCCACCCACAATGACTACCCGGTGGGCGTCAAGTCTCTTAGCGCGCCGTCGGGCGTCAACCCTCCTGGGCCGGCCGCGCTCCCCGGCTACGAACTCTCGTACGTGGCCAACTTCACGGGCACGTCACTTCCACCAGGCTGGAACGTCTTCACCGGAATTCCCGCGGGAGCTCCCGGCGGTCAGTTCGCGGCTAACCACGTCGTCGTCAGCGATGGAATGCTGCAGCTCAATACGTGGAAGGACCCAAAGTTCCAAAATCGGTGGGTCACGGGTGGACTCTGCCAATGCGGGCTCTCCAAGACGTACGGGGCGTACTTCGTCCGCTCGCGAGTTACCGGACCCGGTCCTAATGAAGTGGAGCTACTCTGGCCCACCACGAACATATGGCCTCCCGAGATCGACTTCAACGAGACGGGCGGAATAGTGAACGCGACCTCGTCAACGGTCCACTACGGCCCTATCAATCTCATCGAACAACGCTTCGTCAGCGTCAACGTGGAAAAATGGCACACGTGGGGGCTGATCTGGACGCCGACGAAGATCGTCTACATCGTCGACGGCCAAGTCTGGGGAACCATCTCCGCCGCAGCGGAGATCGCCTCGGTGCCGATGACCCTCGACTTCGAGCAGCGCCAACTCTGCGAGATACACCAGCAGTGCCCGAAGCACCCGATTTCCATGCTGATCGACTGGGTCGCGGAGTACACCGCAAAGTAGTGGCCCCACGTCCGCCGCCGGCCGCGACGACTACTCGGCGGTACCGCTGAAGGGACGAAACGAAAGTCCGAGTTTGGTCGCGACGTCTCGTCCGGGAACATTCGGCGCCGGTCTCACGAGCCCGAGTAGCGAGTCCGAGCGCACGGGCAGTGGGACGTTGAGTCGCTCCGCCACCCGTAATGTCGTCAGCAGCAGGTGCCAGGGAATCGACACGGTCTTGGCCGATCCCCGCTCGTTCGGCGCGAGGGCGACCATGATCTCCTTGAACGGCGTCGGTGGCTCGTGGGCCAAGCCAATGACCGCTGACGGAACGTCATCCAACCGAATCAACTTCACCATCGCGCCAAGGAAGTCGTCAACGTGGAGCGTAAACTGTTGGGCGCCGCGAAACACGGGAATCACGGGCAGTCGTGCCAGTTTCGAGAGCGTGGAGGCCATACCGCCGGACTCGGCACCGTACACGAGACCTGGACGAACCACGACTTGATTCGCCTCCAAGACGGCCCGCTCCACCGCGAGTTTCATCAGTCCGTAGTCCTGCTTGGTCCCGAAGTACGCCGACATCGAGGAGACAAAGATGACACGCGGCACTCCCGCGTCCAGTGCGGCGTCGAGCAGTCGCTTCGAACCCTCGACGTTACGCTCCCAGGCTCGTCGCGGATCGGTCTCGCGCAGGTCCCACGCGCCGTGCACCAAGCACGTGACGCCGTCGAACATACTGGGGTCCATCGGCGCACCGAGATCGAGGACGCGGGTCTTCTCACCGTCATTGGCGTCGGGAGTCACTCGCCTGAACTCAACGACGTCGAGATCGTCCGTCCGAAGGGCTGCGACCAGCGAGCGACCGAGGTAGCCGTTCGACCCGGTGACTCCAATGAGCTGCTCGTGAGCGTCAGCCACGAGTCTCTTCCATCACGGAGCGCGCGATCCGATGGGCGTTCGCCATGATCGACAAGGTGAACGTCGTCGCGGGGACCGTCGGAAACACCGACGCGTCCACCAGGTGAATGTCGCGCCAAGGGTGTACTCGACCGAGGACGTCAGACTCGAGTTCCTCCTTCGGCGAGCGCGAGTGAGGAAAGCTGCCGCCGAAGTGGTAGCTCTTGGTCGGCGCCGAGAGAGCGACCTGGGGCAACACTGGCATCACGCCCAAGTACGGCGCTGCCTTGACGAGTCGCTTCACCACCGCTCGCAGTCTCCGACGAGAATCTGCTCCGACTGACGATGACGGCGTCAACGTCATGGGGGCTAAATCGCCTTCTGACGCTGGGCGCTCGAGCGTGACGTCGAATCCCGGCGACCACCACGAAGGTAGGTAGCCGAGACCGACCGTCAGTCGTTTGAGGAGAGCCGAGCCCACTGCTTTAAGCGCAGGGTTCTTCAACAGGCTCGGCAAGGCGTCGTCCATTGCTTCGTTGTAGGGATAGCCGTGGATCTGGACGAGATCGTGGCCGGCCTCGTCAAAGGGGAGGACGATGTTGAACTGGTTGAGCGTGAACGAGTCGTCCTGCGTCAACTTCTTCATGCCGCGAATCGACAGGAGCGGCATGAGGAACTGTGCTGACTCGCTCATGTGGATTCGTCGTGACCACATGCCAAGCGACTGCGCGACCAATCGCGTCGTTCCGAGAGCGCCGCACGCGACGAACACCTTGTCGGCGTGGAACGTCTCGACGCGACCAGAGCTCTGTGAGCGGGCCGACACGAACGGTTGACCATCTTGTTCGCCCACGCTCAACGCGAGGTGACCGCCGACGTAATCGACCCGTCCACTTCGCACGAGGTCGTCGAACGTGTGCGACGCCGAGTACACCAGTGAGTAAGGACACCCAGTCATGCAGAGGCCACACGACACGCACTTGGCGCCTCGCATCGCGAGACGGGCCTTACCCATCAAGACTCCCTGACGCCTGACCTTGACTCGGTTGCGGTCGTAGGACGTAAGGATCCGCCCTGGGTTCTCGCTCAGGGGCGGAAGGGTGTCGGCCGTACCCCACAGCGGGAAGTACTCCGCGAGATCGTCCTCTTCGGCCGAGTAGGGAATCGCGTTCAAGATGGCCCGGTAGTCCTCTTCGAGTTCACTACGGGTAAAGGGCCAGTCGTTGAACGTTGCGTCGCTGAAGACCATCGTCTGCGCGCCCCAAGTGTTGCTGAATCCTCCGTACGCGCCGGAGACGACGTGCGAGTTCAAGTCACCTTCACCACGCACGCCGTCGAGTTGTCCGAAGTCGCGAAACGGGAAGTCGGAACCGAAGATCCTCTTCTCGGGAAGACGGTGATGCTCTGAAGCTACCGCGGTCTGGCTGATGGTCTGCTCATCACTCTTCGACCACCGACTCGGCTCACTCTTCGACATTCGAAGTCGAGCGGCCTCGTTCTCCTCTTCCAACCGTCCACCGACGTCGAGGACCTGGATCTCGACGTCCGGTGATGTCGACAGCGCGATGGCGACGGCTGCCGCGGCGGGTCCCGCACCGACAATGAGTACTCGCATGGCGTTACCTACGCCCCGACGCGACGGTCATCGAAGTCGTCCCGCGACGGCGCCGAGGCCACCAAGAGCGATCGCCGAGACCAACGCCAGGTAGCGAACGGAAGCGTAGACGTCCCCGCCGATGAGCGCCTTCCCCTCTGTCAGTAGTGCGCGCGAAAGTGATCGACTCGCGAAGCGCAATTCGGCGCGCAGATTCGACGCGTCGTTCATGTCTCGAAATGCCTGGACCTTGCCGCGGTTCACGTAGAAGCAGCGGCGCCAGAAGTAGCCCCACGTGAGGCGGGCCTTCGGAACGAAATGATGGACGACGGCATCGGGCTCGTACAACAGCGCCGTCGCACCGAACGCGTGGATGGTCCGGTGACTCAGGTCCATGTCGTCGTGGTTGTCGGATTGAAACCCGCCCCACGACATCAGCGCGTCGCGTCGAATCGACATGTTGGCGCCGATCAAATGGTCGATCGGCCCCAGCTGTTCCGGCAACCCGCGATAGGCGCAACCAAAGATCCATTGACATTCGTAAGGGAACCAACGAGGTCGCGCCGTCTCGAAGTTCGCGACGGGCGCTCCCCCGACGGCGACGACCTTCGGATCTCGGTACGGTCTCGTCAAGTTGAAGAGCCAGGAGGGTGAAGCGGACGCGTCATCGTCTAGAAAGGCCAGCACGTCGCCAACCGCGATCTCTGCGGCGGACGTGCGAGCGCCACCCAAGCGCGTGTCGAACTTGTTCTGTATTACCCGAAACTTCCAGGGAGCACCGGCAAGCGTCGGCGTTATTTCGGCGACGGATCTCTGGTAGAGCTCCTCGTTGTGGTCGATGCTCAGGATCAACTCGACCGGCTGGAAGTCCTGTCGCGTCACCGACTGAAGTGACTCGTTGAGCAACGTCCATCGATCGAGGGTGTACGCACAGACGATCACGCTCACCCGAGGGGAAATCGTCTCGTCGTCCAACTGGTCATGGGGCGAACTATCGCTCATCAAGAAGTCCTTCACACCCGTGGCATTGAACCCGAAGTGTCGCCATCCATACGGTTGTATCCGTCTCCGTTATTAACCGCTCTTAGACCACTATCTTAGTCGTCCCTCGATATTCTGGCGAAAATTCAACGAGGCGCACGACGTTGCGACACACGACGATGATTCAGCGATCGAAGTATTTCTTACTCGTCGCGCTCAGGGCTGCGCGTACTCAGCGACCCAATCGATTTGCATCGACTCGGGCGCAGTCGGGCATTGACGGCGATTTTCACATTCCTGTCGCTGCTCGAAGTCGAGGGTCATCGGCACGCTCGCGATGTCGGACGCGACTCTGAACTGCCCCCAAAGGCGTCCGTCGACGGTGTAAAGGATATAGTGAGGTGTCCAGATGACTCCCCACGTGTGCCACAACGTCATATCGATGGTGACGCTGGAACGAACGATGTTATTGGTCGCTCCGAAGTGAACGGAACTCGTGGTCGACGAAGCGGACCCACCGGTTTCGTTAAAGTCAATCTCGGGAGGCCATATATTGGTCAGCGGCCAGAGGAGTTCCACCGCCGTCGGGCCCGCGCCGGTCACGCGAGATCGCACGAAGTACGCACCGTACCGTCGAGCGAGTCCACATTGGCAGATCCCTCCCGTGACCCAACGGTTGTGCCACGCGGGGTCTCGGTAGGTGTTGAGTTGCAGCACTCCGTTGCTCACTACCACGTGAGATATGCCGAAGTGACCACCGGGATCGCCGCCGGGTATGCCCGTGAAGACGTTCCATCCCGGGGGCACCTCCGTGCCCGTGAAGTCGTTCTGATACGTGAGCCTGAAGCTCACGAGTGCGTCCGCGCTCGGAGGAGAGAAACTCGAGGGTTCCGCTTGGTCGGGCGTGCCGATCGGGTATGAGCCGTTGACGTTGAGTGGTCTCTCGCGCACCCGAGTGTTTTGAGCCTGCACTACGGCTGGCCACTGCGTCGACGACACGATCACGCCAAGCACGACGGCGACGGCGACGTCACGCGCGACTCGGCTCGTCCTCGTAAAACGGAGCAGAGTGCGGGCACGCGTTCGAGAGGAGTTCATAGCGAAACCGAGGATAGTGAAGATCGAGCGACATCTCTTAGGAGGGACGATCTCCCACGAATAGCTACCTCCTGGGTCGCGGGTGAACCTCACTCGAAGTGTCAATGGAGAGAGACGACTCGATCTCCCGTGCTCGTGTCTCACGTCGCCACAATGATGTCCTAGTATCACTCTTGAAATGCAAGGGAAGCTCGAACCTCGGACGCTGACGTGGCGCCTATCCCCGAGTCCTCAGTCGAGAAAGGGCCGACCGTGAGCGAAGCGACGATCGGCAGTGCCCTTACGAAGCGACGTGAAGAACTCGAGATGTCGAGAGTGCAGGCTGCGGAGAAGGTGGGCATGAGTCGCACGACGTACAGTTCGTACGAACGCGATGAGCAGCGCCCGTCCGTCGACGTGTTTCCCGCCCTCGCCGCGTTCTTGAACGTCACCGTCGAGGAGTTCCTCGTTCTCTACGGGGCCACCGTGGTCTCGGCGCTCCGCCCGTCCTTAGAGCGAGTGCTGGCGGAACAAGTCATGCCTGCGAACGCGACGGTCGAGGCAGACGAAGGCGACGTACTGATTGAGGAAGAGTATTGGCTCGGTCCTGCCGCGACCGTTTCCGAAGTACCCCAGGTCCCAAGCGCCGCAAGGATCCCCGAGGTTCCTGCTACGCCGGACGTCCCCGACGTACCGGAGGTTCCTGAGGCTCCCGCGGCCCCTCCGATTCCCGACGTGCCCGAGGTACCGGAAGTTCTTGAAGTCCCTGAAGCGCCCGCGATGCCCGAAGTCCCTGAAGCACCGGTGAGACTGATCACTGAGACCTATCAAGAAGTTCGAGAGTTCGCGAACATCGAGACCGAGTTTGCGGAACGTAAGAAGAAGAAAAAGGGAAAGAAGAAAAAGAGGAAGAGTTGATCATCTTCGTGGCGATCAGACTCCTCTTTTCGAATCTGCGTTGACGGCGTAACGAAGAGCGAGACGCCGTCAACGCGTGGACGGAACCCTCGCGACGCCAGATCGATCTGTTCGGTACGCACTCGCACTGCGCGGAAGTCGTCCACTCGGCTCACGTGAAGAACCTCAAAGATTGCCGACCGTGGGGAAACCCGAAGCAATGATTTGTCTGACATTGAGGTTGGAAAGTGGCCCTGCGCGCGTAGTCGCCCGCCATTTCGCGTTCTTCCACTTCGTACTAGGTTGCGCACATGAGAGCAAGGGCGTTTTCCGGAAAGGTTGTCGCTTTTCTCTGCATTTTGTCCCTTTCGTTCGCCGCGACGGTCGTCGTTGCGCCCTTGGCGTCAGCGGCGACCATCACGCAATCCCCTCCGACCGGTGGCACGGTCTCGGTCGACAACTCAAACGGGTTCGCCGACGCACTCAACGTCTCGGGCAATACCGGGCCTGTTACCTACGCTCAAGTCTCTAGTGACAGCCCAAACCTTGTCGTCGATGGCTCGGGCAACGTGACGGTCAACGCCACACTGGCCGCCGGGAGTTACACGGTCGCCGGCACTGACTCGGACACCCTCCTCCACAGCGGCAACTGGTCCTACACGCTCGTCGTCACTCCCTCTTCGATCACGCAGACGTCGCCGACGACCGGCACGACGACGGTCGTCAATTCGAACGGCTACTCGAAACAACTGAACGTGTCGGGGAACAATGGAGCGGTGACCTACAGCCAAACCTCGAGTAGCAACGCCAACCTCTCCGTGAACGCGGCGGGTCTAGTTCAAGTCGGCGCCACCCTCTCCGTCGGCAGCTACAACGTCGCCGGGAACGTCACGGACTCCCACGACGACACGGGCTCGTGGACGTTCGGGTTAACGGTCACCGGCACGACACTCACGCAGACGTCGCCGACGACCGGCACGACGACGGTCGTCAATTCGAACGGCTACTCGAAACAACTGAACGTGTCGGGGGACAATGGAGCGGTGACCTACAGCCAAACCTCGAGTAGCAACGCCAACCTCTCCGTGAACGCGGCGGGTCTGGTTCAAGTCGGCGCCACCCTCTCCGTCGGCAGCTACAACGTCGCCGGGAACGTCGCGGACTCCCACGACGACACGGGCTCGTGGACGTTCGGGTTAACGGTCACCGGCACGACACTCACGCAGACGTCGCCGACGACCGGCACGACGACGGTGGCGGCGTCCAGCTCGTTCGATCCCGGGTCCCTCGCGGTCAATAACAACACCGGCGCGGTGACCTACGTCACCACCTCGCCGAGCGCCGGTCTCAGCGTGAGCGCGGGCGGCGTCATCACGACGACGGGCACGTTAACCCAGGGCGCGTACACCGTCTCCGGTACCGATAGCGACTCCGTCAACGACTCTGGCAACTGGTCCTACACGCTCACCGTCAATCCCAACCCCATCACGTCGAAGGGCCTCGTCCAGACGTCGCCGACGACGGGCACGACGACAACCGCGGCGTCGAGCACGTTCAATCCAGGACCACTCACGGTCTCGAACAACGTGGGCGCCGTGGCGTTCACCGCGACAACGAGTTCGACGGGCCTCACGCTCCGCGGTGATCAAATCTCGACGACGGGCGCACTGATCGCGGGTCACTACACGATCTCGGGAATTGACCACGACACGGACGGCGACACGGGCACGTGGACCTACGCCCTCACCGTCACGAGCGCCATCGTCCAGACGTCACCCACCTCGGGCGTCACCACTAGGACGGCGTCGAGTACCTTCAATCCCGGTTCAATCACCTTCAGCAACAACAACGGTCCGGTGAGCTTCGTCACCACCTCGTCGAGCGCCGGTCTCAGCGTGAGCGCGGGCGGCGTCATCACGACGACGGGACCGTTGGCGGTTGGCGCGTACACCGTCTCGGGAAAAGACAGCGACACGGGTGGTGACGCCGGAACGTGGACGTACACACTCACGGTAGAGAATCCCAACGTGAGTGTGAACTTCGACGCGAACGGCGGGAAGGGCTCGATGGCTCCCGAGCACAAGAACATGTCAACCGCCCTCACGCGCAATAAGTTCACCCGTGCGGGCTATACGTTTTCCAAGTGGAACACGGCCGCGAACGGGTCGGGCACCGATTACGCGAACGGCGCTCTCTATCCCTTCACGGCACCGACCACCCTGTACGCGCAGTGGCGGGTGGGTAAGGCCGTTACGCACACAGTGACGTTCATGGCCAACCGCGGCAGGGGCGCGATGGCCGCGGAGCACGAGAACACACCCACGGGCTTGACGGGCAATCGATTCACGCGCAACGGTTTCACGTTCGCCGGCTGGAACACAGCACCCAACGGATCGGGTGCCAATTTCGCGAACGGCGCGACGTACTCCTTCAAGAAGTCCATCACCCTCTACGCACGATGGGCAGCGGTGAAAAAGACGCAGCGCACGGTCGCCTTCATCTCAAACGGCGGCAGGGGCGCGATGGTAGCGGAGCGACGCGCCTCGCCTGCTGCGTTGTCCGTTGATCGCTTCACGCGCACGGGCTTCGTCTTCGTCAAATGGAACACGGCGCCCAACGGGTCGGGCGTGAGCTACGCGAACGGCGCGTCGTACGCCTTCACGGTGTCGACCAAGCTGTACGCTCAATGGCGTCGCCACCGGATAGTCATCCCGCCCGCGATACCCGCGACGGGGAGCGTTGGACCCTTCTCCCACAAGTCGTCGACGCTTTCGTCGTCCCTACAAGGGCAGATAGGAGTGCTTGCGAGCACCATAAAGAGCCATCACGACACGAAGATCGTGCTCGGGGGCTACGGCGACACCCTGTCAGTCGCCGACGCGCGTAACGAGTCCCTGTGGGCGGCCAACATCACCCTGAGCATCGACCGCGCGACGTCCGTCGAGTCCTACCTTCGACAGAGGCTTACCGCACTCGGTGTCAAGACGTACACGATCGCCATTCAAGGCAACGGTGCCATCACCGCCGGCACGTCAGCGCACCAACGCGACGCCGGTCTGGTGATCGCGAGGCTCACGTAGAGCGCTCGAATGAAGAAGGCCGTCTCGTGCGGGAAGTTGGTCCTGGCGAATCCTCAGGAACGGCAGAATCGGCGACGACTTCACGTTGAACGCAATGTCGCCGGCGTGCGTCGGCACCCATGAACGTCACCACCGTTGACCTGTCGCCCCTGTGGCACGCGCGGGTAAACGTCGACGCCACTGAAGGCATGAGGTTACGTTCCCGGTACCCAACTAACGATGGACATGGAGTTTCCGCAGGTGGACTCGTTCGCGGTCGAGGTGCAACCCGTGTTGAGGTTGTTGGAGCCGTAGTCGTCAATATAAATGTCTGCTGTCAATAACACGGCACTACCACTACAGGCGCTTCCGACCCCGCTTGATGACGGTACCTGGCACGCCGTCAACGTGACCTCGCGCGTGATGGTGGCCGTAATGGAGTGAGGAAATACCCTCTCGCACCAGACCTGAACGTAGACACCGTTGACGTTCGCGATCGGCGATTCGCCCGGGCACGGGTACGGGGTGCCGCTCGTGTAAGCGGTGCCGTCTGAGTTGTTCGGAGGATAGGTGTAACGAGACGCTCGTATTGCCACTTGTGTCGCGCCCTCGGCGGCGTACAACCTCGATCCAGTTTGTTGAAACTGCAGTGTGTTGTTGAGATTGTTCGTGGTCCATGACGCGAGCGACGCCACGATCGTAGCTACGACGAGGAGAAATGCCAGTGACATGATGAGAACGGCACCAGACTCTTCGTTCTCTTGCATTACGTTGGCGGGACCCACCATCGATCGTCGCCCGACACCGTGGCGCGTTCGGCGCGCCGCCTCCCCAGGAACGCGCGAACCGGTGTCACCTCGACGCTGCTGACGAACTCTCGCTCGAGTCTCAACCATTGTAGGTACCGCCATTGATCAGACTGGCTGACATCGTGATGGTGCCGCCGGGCGTGGTGACCGTGAGATCTCCGGTCGCGCCGTTCCCGCCACTTCCGGTCAGCGTAATGGTCAACGTTGTCGAGGTCTTTGAAACGATCGTGGCTCTCGAGAACGCGCCGCTCGCCGTCACGGATGAAGTGTTCTGTAGATTCGTCCCCGTAATGTGCAGGGTTTCTAACCCATGATTGTGACCCGCGTCGTAGGGATTTGCGCTTGTCGGGAACGTAAGTATTGGAGCGCCGGCAGCTGTGGTCGTGGTTGAGGCAATCGTGGTTGTCGTCGTGGTTGTGGAGGTGGGCAGCACGTACATCTCTTTTTGTGGGTCGGAAACTATAAACGACAAGACCGCGGTTCCCTTCGGCCCCGCGGCGGTTGCAGTAATGAGTTGTGGCCAGTACTGCGTGCTATCGCAGCCCGACGTTTGAAACGTCGAGTCGTCGTAGAGGTACTCAACCTGCGTCACCTGAACGCTGTAGCCCACGGGAGGAGTGAAACTGATGGCGTGCGATCCCGTCCCGTTGCTGTACGTCAAGCTCGGTGTGGCGTAGGTAGCGGTCCCGCCCAGCGTGGCGCACGGCAGGAAAAACGGCGTCGGCTGCTGCAACTGTATTTGATACGTTGCCGTCTCGGCGAAATCCTTGAGGACGACGTCTTCGGTTGACAACGTCCGATGTTCCGATGACGCGCCGATGACCGTGGTGAAGGCACCGATAAGGGCGACGCCGGCGAGACCGAGCACCAGGAGGGCCATCAAGACTTCGACCAACGTGTCGCCGTCTTCCGATGTCGATCGCTTCACCCCGACATCCGACCGAACCACTCGACGAAGACGTCCTTTCGGCCGCAGAGAACAACTTCTTTTGCGAGGCTCGTCGATGAAAAACTGCACCACTAACCGACCTGAACGGACTGTTGAACTGTGGGCGCTTCGAGATAGCCGCCTTGGCCACCGCTCTGGTCGCTCTTCGCCTGATTGGCGTCGATCAGACAGGTTCCTGCCTTGATGAAGGTGATGGTCTGACCGTTGGTCCCTGTTGCGCTACAGACGCCGCTCCCACTCAGATTGTCAATCGAGAAAATCACCGGCTTGCCCGAGGCACCACCGCTCCCAGTTCCGAGGGGCGGCGGCCACGTTGTAGCAGAAGTTCGTACCGGCTAACGGGCAGTTTTGGTCGTAACTCACCGAGTTCGTTGCCGCCTCGCTAGCCGTGGCGTTGATGCTCTGGATCCCCGTCGCTGACGCCCACCCCGCGGCACCGGCCGCGGCCCCGGGCGAGCATGTGGGGGTGCCAGCGTCCAAGAGCGAGGTGCAGGACTGTCCGAGGACGGTGAGGGGGATGCCGCTCGGCACGTTGAACGACAGCGTCCGGGTATTGACCACGGTGAGTGTTCCGCCCGCCAACGTGCACTGATACCTGAGGAGGCTGTTTTCGACGATTCCTTTCGAGCTCTGTGTTCCGTTCGGGACGACCGCGTAGGAGACCACCGTCTTCGGGAAGGTCACCCCCCACTCGAACCCGAGTATCTGCGACGACGTTCCACACGGCGAGGGATTCGTGGAAGTCGGATTCGTGGTGAACTGCGCCGCACTCTGCACGTCACCGTAGAAGCTGGCGGCGACCACTTGGGCGTCTGCAGAAGCACCGAGACGGTCCGACACGCTGGACTTGAGGCCGAAGACCGCTACGAGCGACAGCGCCGTGGCGCCGATGATGATGGGAAGGATCACCAGCACGACGAGTAACTCGACGAGCGTGAAGCCGTCGTCAGTTTGTCGCGATTGGTGGGTCAGCGACTGAATTGTCGAGAACACGGGAACCCCCGGTGCCAGCGCAACCTTATTCCCGAAGTCCTGCTTCGTTTTCACTCGTTGTCCACTTCAGCTCCGACACTTGACTACTACTCGGCAACGACAAACGTAGTTTGCGGACCGCGCTGCTGCTAGTGGCGAGATCGAAAATACGGAACGATTTCGGATTTTTGCCTTAGAAAGAGCCATTCACTACGCCCCTCCTGGTGCCGAGACGAAGTGAGAGTGACTGGTCGCCCCCTCACGAACTACGAAATTGATGGTCGTGATTCCTCTCGCCGACGCCCATCCCGTGGTCCCGGACGTGGTCGCAGAACTGCAGGTCGTCGTCGTGCACGACTCACCGATGACTCGGGCCACGATGCCCGCTGGCACGTTGTGCAAAAGTACGGTTGTCCTGGTCACCGTTGGCGACGCCCCATCTTCCGACGTGCACACGTAACGCACGAGGTTGTCGTCGCTTGCCGTATTCGCGGCGTTCACTACTCCGTTCGAGGTCACGGCGTACGAAACAATCGTGTTCGTCGACGGTGACGATCTCCAAAGCAGACCAAGCAACTGCGACGAGGTTCCACAGGGCACCGGACCCGATGGAGTCGCCATGGTCGTGAACTCCGCCGCACTCTGGACGTCGGCGAAACTGGCCGCGACGAATTCCGAGGCGGCCAACGCGCCGAGGCGGTCCAACGCGCTGGATTTGAGACTCGTGACCGAACCACGTGACAAGAAGACTCCTCCAATGACGACGAGAACGATGACCATCACGATCAATGCCTCAAGCACGGTGAAGCCCTCGTTCGAGTAGTGCCTGCTCCGTGCTAACTGCGCCGTGTTCGAGCGAACGACGCCGCCCCTTGAGCGCGACCTCGAGTCCTTTGAAAGCCAGATCAACCTCATCGGTTGCAAACTGGATTGCGGCTTGCGATCGTAAAAGTGAAGACACGCGTTGCCCATCGATCCAGCCGGCGCCGCCGTGGGACTCACCGCCATCGTTCCTATCCCATCACCCGTAATCGCGGACGTCGCCCCCATACCGACGATTGGTGCCGCGAACGTCCCTGCCATCAAGTCTGGTAACAGAATCTTAAGGAAACGCTTCATCGTGATTCACCTGTCGTTGAGCAGTCCGAGATTGTGTCGATTTGGACGTTGGAAATTATCTTCGGCGCTACGTACGACTCTCGAAACCTCCGCGGAGACGAGATTGCCTCGTATTGCTCAGATTCAAGAACAGATTTGAAAGAGTACTTCTCTTCATCAAAAGCAGCGGACTTTCCATCGAGCAGTCGACCTTGCTCGATGGAGTGCTCAAGTACGCCTCGCTGTTCGGCACTCGACGAAGACGGCATTTCGGCCGTAACGAGAAGTCCCTTGAATGCTTCTCGGATCATCGCAAGCGAGAACGTGCTTTGAGCTGTAGGAGAGCCAAGAACCGCAGAATCGCGTTGATCACCCGCGGCGCTCGACGCCACAGGTGGTGTCGTCACGGCGCGCCGCGCCGGCGCAAAGGCAGACATGTTCATGGTTTCCCCAACATCTGCCCCTGCGGGAAATGACTATTACACTTTCATTCCAATTTGTCAAATGATTGCGATGTAGTTGTGTATTCGTAGTGAATAAGGGTGTTCAATAGCGAGGCTGCTTTCTCGGAACTCGAAGGTAGGGCGAAGAAAATGCGGTTCTCCTCGGGTTTGTGTGGGTGAATTCTGCTCATCAGGCCACGCTCGACGTGGGTAGTTCGATCGTGAGCCCGCCGCAGCAGAGATAGATCAT
>Ga0208849_1000947_pt1 | contig 23092 bp, 27 predicted proteins | sample NGESurdeep072012_10_FD_184470 | JGI IMG/M metagenome (GOLD analysis project Ga0208849, IMG submission 184470) | Arctic peat soil microbial communities from Barrow, Alaska - NGEE Surface sample 53-3 deep-072012 (SPAdes) | ecosystem: Environmental > Terrestrial > Soil > Wetlands > Peat ... | reverse complement strand
GACGCTTTCGTCGACGCCACGCTCTCGCGTTTCGCTCGACTTGATGGTTTGGTCAATAATGCCGGTCAGACCGCAGCGTCATCCATCGCCACCTCGAGTGATGAGCAGTGGCGAAGCGACTACGAACTGAAAGTCATCTCCGCGTTACACGTCGCCCGCGCCGTTCTGCCGGCGCTTGAAGCAACGCAGGGTGCCATCATCAACGTGCTCGCAGTTCTCGCTCGGACACCAGGCGCGAGTACGACGCCGACGTCGGCATCACGACTCGCCGGCTTGGCGTTCACGAAGTCCCTCGCGAGTGAAGTTGGGCCGCGCGGAATTCGCGCGAACGCGATATTGATTGGCATCATCGAGTCGGGACAGTGGGTGCGCCGCGCCGAAGTCGCCGGTGTCAGCGTTGAGGAGTTCTACCAAACGACTGCCAGCAACGCACACATACCGCTCGGCCGCGTCGGCCGCGCCGACGAGTTCGCGGATTTAGCCAGTTATCTCTTGTCGCCCAGGGCCAGTTACGTGACCGGCGTCGGTATCGCTCTCGACGGTGGTCTGTCGCCGGTTATTTAGTCATTCGTTCGCGGAGGCGATGGACATTTCGGGCTATAGATTTACTCCATGCTGAAGGAGCGTGATGACCTTTAATTTGGCGCAGCTCATGGAAGAGCGACACGGGGAGAATTTCCAACTTCACGCCCAGTACCTGAATCCTCAGTTGACCAGGGTCGTGTCAACGCTCGGATTCGACCGCTTCTACGAGCGCGGCGAAGGCTGCTATCTCTTCGACGATGACGGCCAGAAGTACCTGGACATGTTGAGTGGCTTCGGTGTTTTTGCGTTGGGTCGCGCACATCCGGTCGTGAAAGACGCGCTGCGCCAGGCTCTTGATGCCGACCTGCCGAACATGGTCCAAATGGACTGTGCGCTGTTGCCCGGACTGCTCGCCGAGCAACTGGTGAGGCGCAGCCCCAAGCAGATCGAACGGCTCTTCTTCTGCAACTCCGGCGCCGAAGCGGTGGAGGCCGCACTTAAGTTCGCGCGCGCCAGCACGCGCCGCAATCGGATTCTGTATCACTCGCACGCGTATCACGGATTGACCATGGGCGCGCTGGCGGTGAATGGCTCGTCGGACTTTCGAAGTGGCTTTGGACCGCTCCTCGCCGACACCACTGAGATTCCTTTCGGTGACCTTGACGCGTTGCGTCGCGAGCTGAAGCGCGGCGACGTCGCGGCGTTCATCGTGGAACCAATACAAGGCAAGGGAGTCTACGAACTCGACGCCACGCTGTGGCTCGAACTCGAAAAGGCGGTGCACGAAGCCGGAGCACTCTTCATCTGCGACGAAGTGCAGACGGGCCTCGGACGCACCGGCGCGTTCTACGCCTTTGAGCACTACGGCTTGGCGCCCGACATCGTCACGATCTCGAAGGCGCTTTCCGGCGGTTACGTGCCGGTCGCGGCAATGCTGACGAGCGACAAGATACTTCGCGGCGTGTACAGCTCAATGGACCGTGCCATGGTCCACTCGACGACGTTCAAGGGAAACCAATTGGCAATGGTCGCCGGTCTCGCGACGTTGTCGGTCTTCGATGATGAGCGCATTGTTGAACACGCATCGGCAATGGGCGACGTGTGGCACGCTCGACTCGAAGAGCTGGCGTCGCGCCACGAGTTCCTGCACGTGGTTCGAGGTCGCGGTCAGATGATTGGGATCGAGTTTGGTCGTCCCACATCGGCCGGCGCACGCCGACGTTGGCGTCTCGTGGAGGCGGCGCGCACGGCGATGTTCTCCCAGACCCTTGTTGTGCCACTCTTCCAGCGATTCCAGATCCTCACGCAAGTCGCTGCGGACAACATCAACGTCATCAAGCTCCTTCCGCCCCTCATCGCCGGTGAGGCCGAGATTGATCTCTTGGTGCACGCCCTTGACGAACTGTTGAGTGAGGCGGAACGCGGAAGCGGTCTGCTCGTCGACTTCGGCGTTTCAATGGCCAAGGGAATCATGAAGAGGACGCCGAAGGCGCCCAAGCGCACCTCGGTGACGCCGTGAGCCTCACATTGAGCGGCGGCGACCGCGTTGTCGTCACCGGCGCGGCCGGGTTCATTGGATCGGCCGTCGTGCGAGCGCTCCTCGCCCGCGACGTCGAAGTGGTCGCGCTCTTAGAGCCCGGTGCACCAACCTCGAACCTCGTTGACCTTGATGTGCAACGCCGAGAGGTCGACATCACAAAGGAACGACAGCTCGACGGCGTCTTCGAGGGGGCACGGTTCTGCTTTCACCTCGCGGCCAAGTTCGGCTTCTGGCCCAAGGATTCATCGACGTTCTACGACGTCAACGTGAATGGCAGTCGCAATGTCGTTCGTGCGGCGACCGAAGCTGGTGTGGAACGGACTGTCTTCACGTCAACCGTCGCGACACTAGGCCTCTGGGAGACTAAGTCGGGCCGACCGTCCAACGAGGACGACGTGGCTGACCTTTCACATCTCTACGGCAATTACAAGCAGACCAAATACGTGGCCGAACACGAAGTGCTGCGACTGGCCGCCCAAGGCGCGCCGGTGGTCCTCGTGTTGCCCACGATGCCCCACGGCCCCTTCGATCACCGGCCAACGCCGTCGGGGAAAGTAGTGCTCGACTATTTGAATGGGCGAATGCCCGGTTACGTCGACACCGCAATGAACGTCGCGCACGTCGATGATCTGGCCAATGGTCACTTACTTGCCTTGGAGGAGGGACGACAGGGCCAGAGTTACATCTGCGGCGGTGAGAACATCACGATGGCGCAACTCCTCGCCATTCTCTCGCGCGTTACGGGACTCCCCAGCGCTGAACGGCGTTTCCCCTCGGTGTTTCCCTTGATCGCCGGACATCTTTCAAGCTTCATTGAAGGCGACTTGCTCGGACGCGAACCCCGAGTGCCGCTCGAGGCGGCACAGATGGCGTCGACCACAATGACCTTTGATGACGCCAAGGCGCGCCGAGAGATTGGCTACACCTCACGGCCCGCGACTGAAGCACTGTATGAATCGGCGCGGTGGTTCGTCGAGCATGGCTACGTCGACGCCGAACGAGCGAAACTCATTTCTTGGCATCGGCCGTCGAGTGAAGAAGAAGCGTGACTTAACCCCCACAGTGTGCTCGGAAGAGTTGATTTGACGCATTTCGTTCACGACGAGTTGCGACAGTAGGGTAAATGGCGTGGAGAACGAAGATCCCTTTGCCCGAAGAAATATCATGCTCGTCGCGAGCGAGCTCGTTAAGGAGCGGGGGAGCAAGGACGTGCAGTTCCGTGACGTCGCCGAGCGAGCCAATGTCGACGTCGACGTCGTAGAGACGTTCTTTGATTCGCGGACCCAATTGATCGCCGAAGTGCAAATGGCTAATTATTTTGTGACGGTCGAACCAATGCACCTGGTGCTCTCGCGCATTGAGAGCGCAGTCGCGCACGGCGATGAGGCGTCTTTCTGGTCAGGCATCGAGGAGAACCTCGAGATGTCCTGGTCGTCTGGTCAGTTAGAGAAGAAGTGGGGGATTATCAATCTTCTCCATGATGTCTGGTCCGACCCGTTCACGCAGAGTCACTTTTGCGATTTGCTTGACATCCAATTCAGTCGTTGGATCGCCGTCATTGAAGGTGCGCAGGAGCACGGCTGGATTGATGCGGACATTGACGCCACGGCGCTCACGTCGGTCTACTGGTCGGCGTCGGTGGGACAGGTGATTACGGCCGGTTCAACGTCACTGCATCTGTCACCGGGGAACGTTCGCGATTTCTTCATGCACTTCGTTCGCGGCAAGGATCCCCAAAGTTCATCGCGCCTTTAGTGACCGAACCTTTGTTAGGTCAGTTGGAACCGGGCGTCGGGTGCGCTCAGCGAGATGTTCTCGTCCCACTTCGAAAATCTGATGGTCACGGTCTCGCCCTTGAGCGTTTGGACGACCTTGACCGGCAGCGGCTTCGTTGAAGTACTGACGTACATCGTTTCGCGGTACGCGGGTCCAGAGTCCGGCACCGACGTTCCCGCCAGCACGGTGACCTTCGCGCCGTCAACGTACTTCGTGCCCAGCGATGTCACTTTCTTTTGGAGGGTCACCTCCGACATTCCCGACGCGATGGTCATGCCTTGGGCGACCTCGATGTACTGGGCGTTGGTGGCCTTGATGTAGAACCAGTGATTCGAAAGCCGCGCCGACGTGGCCGTGGAGAGGCCCATGTAGCTTTCGAGAATCGTGGCGTCCCCCTTCACGTAGATGACGTTGTCGATGAGTTCGGCTGTCACAGTGTTGGTGGCGCCCGTCTGGCGCACCGTGATCTTCTGCACGCCGTCGAGTCGCCCGGCGTCAGTCTCGATCGAGATCTTCTTGGCGCCAACCGTCGCGGACGAGTCGACTCGGACCGACAACTCACTCTTCGCGTTCAATACGACGGTCGTGGCCAGTCCATCTGGCGTACTCGTGCTCGCAGCCTGTGCGGGGACCTGCGTCGCCGTCGCGACGAGGACCGTGCCCAGAAGGATCAGGGACGCGAGTAATCGCCTCACGAGCGAAGAGGCGCTGTCAGACTGGTGGTGGATTCGCAGATATCCGCATCGTAGGTCACGCGTTCTTCGCGACCGCTTCGCCTATTGAGGGCCGTCGTCGTGCGGTACACGCAGACTTTCATTCAGTTCTTCAATGCGCGTCTGTAGGTATGCCCTTTCCACATTGTTCTCGGTCAGCATCGCCGCCTCGGCGAAGGCGTCACGGGCCTCGTCCCAACGTTCAAGACGAACGAGACAGTTGGCCCGAGCCGCCGCGAGATAGGGATACGCGCTCAACTGGGGCTCGGCACTGAGGTCGTCGAGGGCACGCAGCCCCGCGTCGGGTCCCTCGGCGAAGCTGATCGCAACTGCGCGGTTGAGCGCGACGACGGGCGACGGCCACGTGTCAATCAAGAGGTCGTAGAGGCCAACGATTTCGCTCCAATCGGTCTCGTCCCAGTGCGAGGCGCTCGAATGTACGGCGGCGATCGCCGCCATGAGTGCGAAGGGGCCGGGGCGACCGCGTCGCAGGGCGTCGCCTATGAGCACCAACCCTTCGTCAATCGAGTTTCGATGCCACGTGCTTCGGTCTTGGTCGGCGAGGGCGAGGAACTCACCTTCGGTGCCGACGCGCGATCCGCGACGAGAGTCCGTGAGAAGAATCAACGCGAGGAGACCCTCGACCTCTCCGTCATCGGGCAGCAGAATGTGCAACATTCGTGCGAGGTCGAGCGACCGCTCCACGAGGTCAACCTGCGAGAGTTCCTCACCAACGGGCGACGTGTGACCGGTGGTGAAGAGGAGGTGGACGACGAGGAGAACCGCATCGATCCGTGTTCGAAGTTCTGCGCGCTCCGGGACTCGATAGGGGATTCGGGCAATCGCAATCTTCTTCTTCGCTCTCGTAAGGCGCGCCGCCATTGCGGACTCTTTGACGAGGAAAGCCTTGGCGACTTCGGCGGTACTGAGACCGCACAACATACGCAGGGCCAGAGCGACCTGGGTATCGGTGGCCAAACTCGGGTGACAGCACGTGAAGATCAGGCGGAGCCGGTCATCCTCGATTGCCGTATCGGGTTCGCGGTCGAACGTCGTTGCGTCGGTGATCAGGAGTCGTTGTGATCGAATCGCGACGTCACGACGTCGTCCGACGTCGATAGCGCGTCGACGCGCCACCGTGGTCAACCACGCGCCGGGGTTCGCCGGGATTCCCTGTTGGCTCCACGAGGCGAGGGCCTTGGCGAAGGCGTCCTGCACGCACTCCTCCGCGACGTCGAAGTCGCGGGTGATTCGCATGGTCGAGGCCAAGACGAACGCCCACTCATGTCGGTGGGCGTTCGCCACGGCCGCAAAGACTGCCGAACGCTGGTCGTCGCCTGAGTTGGTCAGTTCATCTCTCGAATCGGTCGAACTTCCACGCCGCCAAAGTTGGCAGGCACTTGCTTGGCTACGGCCAGCGCGGCGTCGAGATCATCGGCTTCGATCACGTAATAACCCCCCAATGCCTCTTTCGTTTCGGCGAAGGGTCCATCGGTCGCCACGATTTCGCCCGACGCATTCTTGCGAAGCGATGTCGCCGTCATCGTTGACTCGAGCGCATTGCCGCCACGTAGTGACGCGCCGTTCTTCTCCCCGAAGCTGTTGTGCTCGCCGAGGATTCGCCCGTATGTCGCCTCGTCCGCATTGGCCCACGACTGTTCGTTTTCGTAAATCAGTACCAGATACTGCGTCATAACTGCTCCTTTCGGAGGCTCCCGCTGAACCTCTCACCCACTTCGACGTTGACCACCGCGATGAATCGACAACAACTTCCTAGCCCACTTCGAATTGTTGCGCCGGAGCCGCACGGCTCCGAGAGGTCAATCGGCGCCTGGGAAGCGAACGCGGTATGCCGCCGTCACGTACGGCACATCAATAACGTCGCGGTCTTTCGTGTCGGGATGCGTGGCGAGGACTGAGCGAACCTGTTCCAGCACGTCGTTGGCGTCGTCTCGAAGCCTCACGAAGGAGAACGTACCGACGAGATTGACGATTCGCTCGTGCGTCATTGGGGTCAAATGGGGGAACTCGTGGCGTTCGACGTTAGAAAAGACCTGCGCGAGCTCGTGGAGCGCCTCGTCACCGTCGGACCGCTCCCAGTCCGGACCGTTGATGATTGGTCGCAACGCCGCCCACCACAGTGCTCGATCATCACGAAGGTTCCAGAAGAGGCCGACGACGCCGCCGGGTCGAAGTACGCGTGAAAACTCTTTTGACGTCGCGACCGGATCGAACCAGTGGAATGCCTGGGCGACCATGACCGCATCAACGGAGGCGTCGTCTAGAGCGAGCTGCTCCGCGCGCGCGACGATCGCTGTCACCTCGGGCACAGAAAGTCGTAGTCGGTCAAGCATCTGTCCGTCAGCGTCGAACGCAGTGACGTCAAAGTCCAACGAGACCAGGAGGGACGTCAGTGCTCCCGTACCGGCTCCGACGTCCGCAACGTCACGGACCTTCCTTGTGGCCGCTTCAAGCACCCACGCAACCGCCTCGCGGGGGTAGGAGGGCCGATTCGCGTCGTACGATGCCGCCTCTCGTCCAAAGGAAAGACCACGTTCTTCCATCGACGGCTCGGTCATGGGTCAAACTTACCTTCAGAGAATTGCGGCAGGCCCCTGATGATGCACGAGGAGACAACGATGAGCGAAGCCGTGGACGAGACGACCGTTGCACGACGTCGGCTCCTGGGATGGATCGCTGGCGCACTCGGCACAGTTGTCGTCGTGGGCGTCGGCGGCGTTGAACTCGTTGATCACGGCGTCCTGCCGGGCAAGTTGCTACTTGACGAACTCGATGGCGCCTGTTCGGTCCAGGCGCCCAACATTGTCTTCGGTGAACTCGGAACGACGACCACGGGACAGTTCTTTTCGAAAGCTCGCCATCGACCCGTGGGCTACTCCATTGGCTACCCGGCCGGAAATCTCCCGAGTGATGCACTGTCGCTCATCGTCATGCTGCACGGCTATGGCAACAATCACCGCAACGCCCTCGTGAACATGACGCCCGCGCAGGCGGTCGCGATCCAAGCAAAGGGGACAGCGCCAACGCCGACGGCGCTCGTCACGGTCGATGGTGGCAACGGCTACTGGAACCCGCACCCCGATGACGACCCCATGGCGATGGTGGTCGACGAACTCATCCCTCTCTGCCAGCGACGTGGACTGGGACGTGCTCCCGGGACGATCTCACTGATGGGTATCTCGATGGGCGGCTACGGAGCGCTCGCCATCGCCGAACGAAACCCAGGGCTTGCGTCAGGCGTTGCGGCAATCAGTCCGGCTATTTGGACCTCCTACGACCAGGCACGTGGCGCGAACTCCGGCGCATTCGCCTCGGCAACGGCATTCGAGGAGGGTGACGTCATCGCGCACGCCACCAAGCTGAAGGGCGTTGCGGTTCGAATCGCCTCCGGGACTGACGATCCCTTCCATCCCGGCGTTGAGAGGTTGGCGGCGGTGCTGCCACCCTCGAGCACCGTCGTCTTCTCGTCGGGCTGCCACACCGATCCGTTCTTCTACGCACAAGAGCCGCCCTCAGTGCACTTTCTCTCCACGGTGACTGCGGCGTGAACATGAAGGCGAAGTGGACGCCCAAGGATCTTCCCGATCTGAGCGGTCGGACCATCATCGTCACCGGTGCGTCGAGCGGCATTGGTCTGAGCAGCGCGAGAGAGTTTGCCCAGCACGGTGCCAAGGTCATTCTGGCCGTTCGCGACCTCGAGAAGGGCGTTCGCGTCTCGTCACAGTTCAGCGGCGACACCCAGGTTCTCCGACTCGACGTGGCGGATCTGGAATCGGTTCGCTCGTTTTGCGCCGAATGGAGAGGTCCAATCGACACGTTGGTTAATAACGCGGGCATCATGCTGATGCCCGCTGTTCGTACGATCGACGACTTCGAACTGCACATTGGGACCAACCACATGGGACCGTTTGCGTTGACGAACCTCCTGTTGCCTCACATCACGAATCGTGTCGTCACGGTCTCGTCGTTCCTTCATTTTCGTGGACGGATCCACCTCGACGATCTGAACTTCGACCACCGTCCCTACAAAGCCATCAATGCCTACGAGGATTCGAAGTTGGCAAACATGTTGTTCGCGTTCGAGTTACAGCGTCGCCTCGACGAAGTGCACAGTCCCGTTCGTTCGATCGCCGTGCATCCAGGGATTGCCCGAACGAATCTGATCAGCCACGTGGGGGGCCTCAATGGCGCGGTGAGCAAACTGTCACAGCGTCTCTTCAATGATGAGGACCAAGGAGCGTGGCCGACGCTCTTCGCCGCGACCGAGGACATCCCTGGTGGTAGCTACGTCGGCCCGAGGAGCCTCTTCCATCTCCGTGGCTCCCCGAGCATTCAGCGATCGTCAAAGAGATCGCGTGACGCGTCCGTCGCGAGCCGACTGTGGGAAGCCTCAGCGAGGCTCACGCAGACCGGTTTGTAGTCATCGGACGAACTTCCTTGCAATGAGCCGAGATCCAACGGTGGTGCCGGTCAGACTTCAATTGTTCAACTGTTGTCGTTTCGTTCGTTGAACGTTGGGCCGCTCATCGTAAGGTTGGATTCGTTCGTAAAGGTCCCGGTCGGAGGGCTTGCGAATTGAGTCGCGTTCGTCTCTGCGGCGCGTGAAGCAATCCGACCAGTTTTTCGATGTCGGCAATGTCTGTCGATTTGAGGCCGAAGCAAGGGAAGGCCCGAATGACTACCAAGAGGTTCGTGATTGGTCTGGGCGTCGTGCTGATGCTCTTTGGTCTCTGGACACTGTTGCAAGCGCACACCCAGGTGGGCGTCTGCACCGTGAGCGGCCCGGCCGGCGCCGGAGCGACTAGCGGACTTGACTCCACGTGCGTGAAGACACTGATGGCCTACCTCGAAGGATTCGTCTTCGTCGCCTGTGGGCTCATTATCACGGTCATTGCCTTCACGATGATTGCCCGTCAGGAGAAGATCGACCTGCGCGCCGAACTGCGCGCAGTGCCCCGCTCCTTCAAAAAGGGCAACTACGAGATCCACACTGAGGACCTCGACGACGATGTCGAGGGTGTCGTGACTCGTTTGCTCGTACCCGGAGCCAGCTAAAACCTCGCCCGTCTTCGCGACGGTTCATTCGTCGCTCGGTGCCGACTTCATTTCCGACGAGTTCGCGTCAGGTCTGTCCGCCGTCACCTGCGAGAGCCGTTTCCTTCGCCCACTTGTAATCGGCCTTGCCGTTGGGAGCGCGCCGCACGCTGTCGACCAGTGTGATGGTCTTGGGAATCTTGTAGTGCGAGAGAGAAGTCCGGAGCCACTCGCGGACCTCGTCGCTCGTCGTCACCTCGATCGAATTCATTGACGCGACCGCGACCACACGCTGACCGTACTGCTCGTCGGGCAGGCCGACGACAAGGCAGTCGTCGATGCCGGGGTGGCGCTTGATCGCTTCCTCGACCTCCTCGGCGTACACCTTCTCACCGGCGGTGTTGATGCACATCGACCCACGACCGAGCAAGGTGATCGTGCCGTCGGCTTCGACGCTCGCCCAGTCCCCGGTGAACACGTAGGAGTTACCATCGATCTCAATGAATGTTGCCTTGCTCTTGACCGGATCCTTGTAGTACCCGTACGCAGAGTTCTGGGTCACGAGGACGCCCTGTTCGCCCGATCCAGGAACGACCTCCGCGCCATCAACATTGATGACCTTGGTCGTGGGGGCGAAGAGAAACTTGGCCGTGGCCGCGCCGAACTCGGACGTCGCGACACTGACGCCAATGCTGCCGGCCTCAGTTGAACCAAGGGCGTCAACGAGTTGCACCGAAGAGATGCGCTTGCGCAGTCCGTCCTTAATCTCCGCGCTCCAGATCGCTCCGGAGGAGATCATTCGTCGTACGCTCGTCGTGTCGTAGGGGTTGCCGGTGGCTTCACGTTCCTCGAGTGCGCGCAGCAGCGGTCGCGCGAAGGCGTCGCCGACAATGACGATCTCATTGGCACGTTCACGTTCGGCGAGCGCCCACACTTCGTGGGGGCTGAAGGTGCGTTCGCTGAGCAGGAGCGCGGTACCCCCGGAGAGCAGCGCGCGCATCGACGACAGCCACATCGCGGTACCGTGCATCAGAGGACAGCACGCGATTGTGATGACGGGCTCGCCGGCGTGCAGTTCGAGGATCAGTGCTTTGATGTCGTCGGTTGATGTCGGCATTCGTGCCTCGAGACCGAACGTCGCGAAGGCCGAATAGAGACCCTGCACGAGGTCGGCCTGGTGAAACATGACGCCCTTGGGCATGCCGGTCGTACCACCCGTGTAGAGCATGTAGAGATCGTCGCCGGGACGGTCTTGTCGACCCTGCGGCTCGTGGGCCGACATCAACTCGTCGAACGTCACGGCCCCATCAACGTGCTCGCCGTCGTCATTTACTTCGACGAGGAGTTTCAATTTCGGGAGGCGCTCGCGCACGTTGGCGACGCGCTCGCCGAGCGATGTGTGAAAGACAATGACTTCGGCGTCGGCATTGTCGATCAGGTATGCCAACTCATCGTCCAGGTAGCGAAAATTGACGTTGATGGGCACGGCACGGTGTTTAAACGACCCGGCCTGGGCGATCAGGAATTCGGGTGAGTTGTAGAGGTAGAGGCCGATTGCGGAGCCCTCACTGACGCCGGCCGCACCCAGCGCGCTCGCGAAGCGTGACGAGAGGTCGTCGAACGCTCGGTAGCTGTAGCGGCGCTCGCCCTGGACGATTGCGGCGTGTTCCGGCACGACATCGGCGACGATTTCCCACGCGTTCGCGAATTGCAGATCCATGATTCCCCCGATCGTCACAGCCCGTCCCGGCAGTGATTGCCAACGATACAGTTCGCGCTGCGTTGGTCGCGTCCTCGCGGGGGCTCCCTGTGGGATGGGCGCTCGTGCCAGTGTTCATTCTGTTCTTATGATGGGCCTATGGTCATCGATCTCGTACCGAGTTCGGGTGAGCTTCCTGACGTCCTGCCCACAGACCGCCTCCTCGTCAATGGCATGGCCATCCCTGAACTGCGCAAGGACTATCGCCATATCGAAAATTGGCGCAACGTTCGGGCGGTCACGTTCGTCTGGCTCTGGACCGGGCTGCTGGCGTATCTGGGCACGCACTACGGCCCGTGGGCGGCGCTCGCGGTCTTCATCTTGATGGGACCGATGCACGCTCGATTCGCGATTTTGATGCACGAGTGAGCCCACAAGTTGCTCTTCACCAAGAAGCGGGCCAATGACGTCGTGGGGAAGTGGCTCATTGCCTACCCGGCGTTCGTGCCGATCGGCATATATCGTCGGGCGCACTTCGCCCATCACCGCGAGGAGTTCGGGCCGGACGAACCCGACATGGCCTTCTACAGCGGCTACCCGTGTGAGCCAGGCGACCTTCGGCGACGGTTGATCCGCGACCTCATGGGCATCTCGGGTTACAAGAACTTCACGTCGATTCTCAAGGCGACAACCAAGTCGTCAAGTCGAAATGTCGCATCGTCGATTCTTCTGAGTCAGGCTGTGCTCTTCGGTCTCTTCTGGTTGGGGACAGGCCGATGGTGGGCCTACCTCGTCTTCTGGTGGCTCCCGTGGATGACGCAGTGGCGAGTACTCAATCGGCTCCGCGCTATCGCCGAACACGGCGGGATGCTCAAGAGTGACGATCGACGCCTCACGACCCACGACGTTCGACAGCACTGGTTAGCTCGCTTTTGGTTCGTTCCTTACAACACCGGTTGGCACTTGGCCCACCACGTGGACATGGGCATTCCGTGGCACAACCTGCCCGCGTATCACCGAGAACTGAAGGCCGCGGGTTACGTGACCGATCAGATCACGTTCGCCAATTACTTCCAACTCTGGCGAAGCGCCACCGCGCTACACCGCACTCGCGCGTAGATGGTTGTCTCTGGTTACTGCGCCGGTCCACTCGCGAGCGTCGCGGTGGCGCTCGACGCCACGCCGTTCGTATTCACGTAGTCAATTTTCGCTGCGTTGCCTGGACGAAGCGTCAACAGCAACGCCTGTAGCTGCGTCCCCGTCGTGACGGTGTGACCGTTGATTGACGTGATGACGTCGCCGGCGACGAGCCCGGCGCTGGCCGCCGGCTGGCCCGAAACCACTCCGGCGAGTGCGACACCGGATGTCGCCGACTGTCCGGGCTGCGCGGCGACGTTCGACGCAGAGTCGAATTCGACGCCGAGGAACGCCGTCGCGCCGACGTGAACGTTCGTTGAGGAGTTGCCGTTCTCGATCGACTTCACAATGGCGAGCGCGTCATTGATTGGAATCGCGTAGCCGCGGCTCGTGGTGGCGACGCCGAACTGCTCGAAGCCGAAGCCTCCATTGGCAGATGAGCCGGCGGTGTCCATGCCAATCACGCGACCTTTGGCCGTCACGAGGGGTCCGCCGGAGTCACCGGGCAGAATGTCGGCGTTGACCTCGACGAGACCACTGAGTTTCTCCGAGCCCGCGGGGTTGGACTCGTCCCCGGCGGTAATCGATTGATTGAGCGCCTTGACGGTTCCCGCGGCGAAACTGGGTGTGCCGCCGGTGCCGCCCGCGTTGCCGATACCAATGATCTTGTTGCCGCTCGTCAGTGTGGACGAGTCACCGGTCTTCACGGTGGTGAGACCCGACGCATTCGTCAGTTGGAGCAACGCAACATCCTTGGTGAGGTCGTAGCCGACCACAGTCGCCTGGTAGGTCGTATTGGTGGCCACGTCACGCGCACTGATTGACGACGCGTCCTCGATGACGTGGTTGTTGGTCAAGACGAGACCACTCGAAGTGAGAATCATGCCCGTACCCATCGCGGTGGAACCCTGCGTCGAATACGTCGACGTGATGTCGACGAGGCCGGGGTCAACCTTGGTCGCGACCTTGGCGGCGGCGGCGTTCGCCTTTTTCTGCGTAGGCGTCAACGTGGGAGCGGAGAAGGAAGGCGAGTTGATCCGGTAGTTGGGGAAGCCAGAGTTGCCACCCGTTGGGACAGAGAAGCGGCCCAGGGGAGCGACCTGTCGAGGTGGTGTGACGATGTAGTGGCCCAGGACGAAGCCACCGCCGGCGAGCGCAACAATGAGAACAGCAGCGGCGACGAATCGAGGAACGAAGAGGCCCTTGGCCCGGGTGGGCGTTGTCGAACTCGTCGGGTCCGCCGGCGTTGAAGGGACGTTCGTCTCCGACTCGTTCGTGGCCGCACTTACATTGTCGTCATCGTCCCAATTCATCGGGCTCTCCTTGTGCTAAATGGTGGTTCGAGATTCAGTATGGGCGTTCATCGTGAGTAGTTGGTATCGATACACTAAGAACTCGCTAAATCGTCGTGACGAAAAGTCAGTCCACCCGGGGGGAAAGCGAGAAAGTTTCGACTTTCGCGAACCATAAAGGGTGGATGAGCGACTTTACTTATATGGCGACAATTGCTACAAGCGAGCAATCGACGAGGATTGGCTGAATGAGTGACCTGGTCGACGTCGCTGAACTGCGCGCGTGGCTCGAAGAGGGCTACGCCAGTTCGGTGCGAACGGCGTATCTGATCCTGGGCAACCGACTCGACGCCGAAGACGCGGTGCAGGAGTCATTTCTACGGGCCTGGAAGTTCCGTGACTCCCTCTCGTCGGACTCGAGTTTCAAGCCGTGGCTCTACCGCGTCGTCGTGAATACGTGCAACTCGAAGCTCCGCAAGGAGATACCCCATCGCCTTCACCGGTCGCGCGAGGATGAGTTAGCCGGCGTGGCCGCCATCGATGATCCAATGGGTCGAGTCGCTCTCTCGAACGACGTCATGACCGCCCTAAAGGATCTCCCGACGCACTTGCGCATCGTGATTGTCCTGCGCTACTACGCGGACTTGAGCGAGCGCGATATCGCCACGGCCATTGGTCGTCAGCCCGGCACCGTGAAGTCACGTCTCAGTGACGCCCGCGCCCGACTGGCCGCGCACCCCGCCCTGCAGTACGACACGACAGGCGAGTCGGAAGATCGCCAGGAGAGGCACTCATGACTCTGTTCGATGAAGAGACACTCAAAAACGCTTTGACCCAGGCCGCCAACGAGTTCAACGTCTCTGCGACTGCGCCCGATCGAATCCTCGAGCAAGCGGGCACCGCAGGCGTCACCGTAAAGCCGCGCCGGATCGAGGCGCTCTACGTCCACTTCGGACGGACGAAGTCGATCGCCATGTCGCTCGCGGCAAGCGTCCTCGTCGCCGCCGTTGCGGTACCGCTCTTTTTGAGTGAAACTCCGGGCGCAACCTTCTCCGCCATCGGCGCAATTTCGACCGGGACGCACAAGAAGCTCGACATCCAGGGCTCGGGCTTTTCGTCGGGGCAAAACACGGTTATCAATGGCAACGGACAGGTATCAAATACAGGTAGCACCGCATCTCCCCGGGGAACTTTCACTTTGGGCGTAGCAATCACGAGCGCCGCTCAGGGGAAATCAACGGCGAGCGCGTCATCGAGTTCGTTGCGCATCGAAGAAGTCGGGACCATTGACTTAACCATTGGCGGGCGTCAATTCCAGACGACATTGACGCAACTCACTGCCTTCGCGACGGCCGACGGAGGCTTCGTCTCCAGTACCCATGCGCACATGGGTACGAAGAAAAATGGCACGTTCTCCACCGGCTCGATCGTGCTGCAAGTTCCCGAACGTCGATTCGCGACTCTGGTTGACCAGGTGCGCCACGTCGGTCACGCGACCTCAGTGGTGACGTCGGCCAATGACGTAACTGGTCAGTACGTGGACCTCCAGGCCCGCATCTCCGCGTTGCAGGTAAGCCGTACGCAGTACCTCGCGATCATGACGCGCACGAATTCGATCAATGGGATCCTCGCGGTTCAGTCGCAACTCAACTCGATCCAGAGCCAGATTGAGCAACTCCAGGGACAACTGAACCTCTTGAACAGTGAAACGACGTACGCCACGCTGAGCGTGGCGCTCACCCAATCGGGACAGGTGCTCGTTCCGCACTCGCACTCGCGCAACGGCTTCAACAAGGCGTGGCACGACTCCATTACGGGTTTCGTCTCGGGATTCGAGTGGCTCCTGCGTATCGCGGGTCCGCTTCTGTTCGCCCTCATCCTCTTGGCCGTGTTGGCGATGCTCGGGCGCTTCGTATGGCGTGCGAGCCAACGTCGAAGGAGTTGAGCCCGTTGGCGGCGGCGCCATCTCATCGACCCAGCGATACGATGCCTACGTGGCGGGCGTTCCTCCTGAACAGCGACCCACTCCTCTGGGGGAGTCGGTGACCATCCGCGTTCGAGCGATCGCGATGGCACTGCCCGTGGTCAGCGAACGACTGAGTCACGGAGAAGCCACGTGGTTCGTTGACGACCAGAAGACATTTGTCGGAATGTCCGATCACCATCATGATGAGCGGGTCTCGGTGACCTTCGCTGCTGCCGTCGGTGTGCAGGAGTCGCTCGTTGCCAACGAGCCGGAGCGCTATTTTCGGCCCGCCTACGTCGGGGGCCGCGGTTGGGTCGGCGCCTACCTCGATGGAGTGGACGAAGCCAGCGTGCCCCAGTGGGACATGCTGGCCGACCTCATCCGCGACGCGTGGCTGCTGATTGCGCCGATGAAGTTTCAATCAATGTTGGAAGAGTAGAACTCGTCGTCACGTACTCCACGTGGCGTGGACTTAGGACGCGCGACGGATCCCGTCGGGAATGTAGTGACGTTCTCCCTTTTCGTCCAGCCACACGCGCATGACGCGATTGGTGGATGGGTCATTAAAGACCTCTTCGGTGCTGCGCCAACCGGACTGGGGCTTGTCGCTCTCGCCGTGGCGGCGAACGAACAGGCTGATGAAGAAGCAGACAACGACGACTGCGACGATGATGAGAATGACGAAGCCCACGGTCGCTACGGCTTCTTAAATGTGACGGCGGTGCCGTACGCGACGATCTCGGTCAGTGACTGTCCAACCTCGGACGAGTCGAAGCGAAACGAGAGGATGGCGTCAGCGCCAATGAGCTGACCGTTTTCGATCATTCGATCGAGCGCGTGGCGTCGGCTGTCTTCCACCAGGCGCGTGTACTGCTTCACTTCGCCGCCGGCGAGTGACCGGATGCCGGCGGTGATGTTCTTGCCGAGTCCCATGGATCGAACGACGACGCCAAAGACCATGCCGAGACTCTTGTCAATCTCTTGACCGGGGAAGACGAGTGCCGTGGTAATAGGAAATTGCGAACCACCGGGCTCGCCGTAGCGAGGACCTTCATTTGACAAGGTGTCCTCCGATTCCGAGCGTCCAAATACCATCGATTTCGACCCTACAACACGACGGCGCACACTGTCTCCGCGCTGTATCGCTACGTCGCCGCGTTCGACGATGCGTAACATGGCGACGACTACATGGACGTAAGGTTTCTCAATGGACCTGCGAATATTCACGGAGCCGCAGCAAGGCGCCACGTACGACGACCTCCTGAAGGTGGCCCAAGAGACCGACCGCCTGGGCTTCAACGCCTTCTTTCGCTCCGATCACTACCTGCACATGGGCTCGGTCTCCGGACTTCCTGGACCCACTGACGCATGGATCACGTTGGCGGGACTCGCTCGCGAGACGAAGCACGTGCGCCTCGGGACCCTGGTAACGGCCGCGACGTTTCGTCTGCCCGGGCCACTAGCGATCGCCGTCGCACAGATTGACGAAATGAGCGGCGGTCGAGTCGAACTCGGCATTGGCACTGGGTGGTTCGGAGAGGAGCATGCCGCCTACGGTATTGAGTTTCCGTCGCTGGGCGAGCGATTCGATCGACTCACCGAACAACTTGAGATCATCACCGGAATGTGGGATACGCCCGTAGGCAATCTTTTCTCACACCCTGGACCTCACTACCCAGTGAACGACAGTCCCGCGCTACCAAAGCCCGTGCAACAGCCGCATCCACCGATCATCATTGGCGGAGGCGGGAAGACTCGCACCCCGATGCTCGCCGCGCGATTCGCCGCTGAGTTCAATCGGGCCTTTGACAGTCTCCCTGCAACAAAGGAACAGTTTGATCGTGTCAAGAGTGCGTGCGAAGGAATTGGGCGGGACCCAAAATCGATAGTTCTGTCGGCCGCGCAGGTGCTTTGTGTGGGGGAGAGCGAAGACGACGTCATTCGTCGTGCCGGCCAAATCGGTCGCGACCCCGGGGAACTTAGGGCCAACGGTCTGGCGGGGACCGTCGATGAAGTGATCGCCAAGATCCAAGAGTTTGGTGACGCCGGCGCCACGAGGATGTATCTTCAGATCCTTGATCTGGCCGATCTCGATCACCTACGACTCGTGGCCGAGCACATTATGCCCGTCGTTCGTTGATCATCGAGATGGACGGGAGGCGACAGTGTCAGTGACCATTCCTGGACTTGAGCAGTCGTTCGAGTGGGTGGGCAAACCAATTGAAGTGGCGTTCGGCGACCGATCCATCGTGATGAGTGCGACACCCAAGACGGACTGGTTCACTGACCCCGAAACGTCCGAGGTTATTGCGACCGCGTCGGCATTGGTGTGCAGTCCGAAGACAGAGTTCATGTTGGTGACGCACGTGGATGTGTCGTTTGCGTCGGCCTTTGACGCCGGCGCGTTGGTTCTCTGGAGTGACACGCAGAGCTGGGCCAAGCTTGCGTTCGAGTACTCGCCCCACAACCAACCAATGATCGTCTCGGTGGTGACGCGAGGTGAGTCCGACGACTGCAACGCCGTCGCGATTGACTCGTCGGGCGTGTGGCTGCGAGTCTCGGGGCTGGGCGACGCACACGCGTTCCACTACTCGACGGACGGCGAACGGTGGCACTTCGTTCGATACTTTCGCCTCGACACCTACGGATCGGTCGACGTCGGTTTCGAAGCGCAGTCGCCGATCGGCGGTGGATGCGTTGCTCGCTTTTCGAAGATCTCGTACGTGCCGGAGCGACTGGCGAGTCTTCGTTCCGGACTGTGACGGATATGAAATTCAAAACCGTTAGCGATGGTCTTCGAACTGCTGGGTGCCTGAGGAGTCGCCACCGCCGTGAAAAGACCGCCGTGGCGCTATCTCTGAATGGACGTCAGTGCTTCCCAGGTCGTCGCGCAGTCCTGGCACGTTGCCTTGAGTGTCTCGCCGCCGGTGGTCTTGCCAACGCCGTCCAGCGTGACTCGGGCACTGCCGCACGCGGGACACGTAACTACTGAAGATTCCTCTGACATTGCCGTCCTTTGTTTCTCCAGGTGGACGACGCAGTAAATCCCTGCGACGAGCGAACAGTAGTCGTCATCACTACCGCGCGCAATTACTGGACAGCGACGTCTACGAAGCGTGGTCGTCGGCGATCTCCACCCAGTGCCAGTGCATCCGACCGTGATCGGCGTTGGCGCCAAGCACGCCGCTCACCGTGCCGTCGCCTCATGGCGCACCGGGCAGCGTTTCTTCGAGTTGCGCATCGCTTAATTCCGACATGAGTTGCAACGTTTCACCGCGCGCCGACGCGGTGAGCGCAACGACCCCGCTGTACGAGTCATGGTGATGCTCGCGTTGCCACTCTTCAGTCCATTCGTGCACGCTCGCCATGATCTGTTCGCGGGTGCGCGGTTGGCCGTGCTCGTCGTTCAACAGACCCACGGGATTCGCGTGACCAGAGAAATGGCGTCGGACCATTGCGTTGAAATTCCTCTCGATGAGTGCCAAGTGCACGAAGTGATCGAGGGCGGACCAATGGTTCTGTGGATCGTGCTCACTGGTCGTGCGGGGACGCCGAAGCTCCTCGTCATTCAGTTCGCCGTATGTCGCGAGAAGCCACTCACGGCCTTCGTTCAGCTTGTGTTCGAGTTCGATCCGGTTCATTGCACCCCCCTTTGGCTACGACCACCGTAGAACAGTCGCTTGACGCTGCATCACGACATGTTCAGCATGAGCGGCACCTCCATTCATCGAGCGGGCCAAAGGTCCGACTGGGAGCCAATTCCAGGGCGGAGCGGCTCGAGCGACCTACATTGTCGAGATGACAGATACCACCACCTCGTGTTACACCTGTGCAGCGACGGAAAAGATGGACGAGTTCGGTCCCTCGAGCGCGATCTGGTTGAGCGAGGGATGGAGGGTCGCGCACTCGTTCAACTCGGCGCTGCTCGGCTGGCTCGTCGTCGTGCCTCGACGCCATATTGAATCGATCCACGAGCTGAGCGACGACGAGTCGGTCGAACTCGGGCGCCTACTGCGACAGGCGTCGAGGGCGCTCGTCGACGTTCTCGGGTGTCAAAAGACCTACGTGATGATGTTCGCCGAAGCGCCCGGATTTAACCACGTGCACTTCCACGTCGTACCTCGGGCGCACGGCCTGGACACCGACCACCGCGGGTCGGGCATCTTCGAGTACCTGAAGCATCCCGAATCGGAGTGGATTGCCGTGGCCGAGCAAGACGAATTCGCACTGTCGTTGAGGAGCGCGAGCGTCGAGTAACTGAATCAATCGCGCCGCCCTATGCGCGAGGTGGCTCGTGGGTCGGCGCGACCAACCCGGCGACCACGACGTCCACGACCTCGCGAGCAAAGCGGTCGGTGAGCGGAAGGTGGGTTTGGAGTAATCGGTGGTAGGCCGGCCCGAAGAGGAGGTCGAGGGCCACCTCGGCGTTGGTCGACGAAGGGATCTCGCCGCGCTCGACGGCGTGTTGGATCATGACGCGATGATGATCGCGGACCGGTGCGATGAAGCGGTCTCGCCAAACTGCCGCGAGGGCGGGATCGCGTTGCACTTCGGCGATCAACTCGATCAACGTTTGACCGGTCGGTGTGCCCTTTACCGAGCGGATCCAGCCGCGCAGGGCGGCGAGGAAGTCACCGCGCAGCGTTCCGGTGTCCGGGAGTGGTTGGCGGGCTAAGAACTGAGCGGAAAACGCGTCAAAGGCGAGTGTGCCCTTCGACTGCCACCATCGATAGATAGTGGCTTTGCCAACGCCCGCGCGTACGGCCACGTCTTCGATGGTCAGAGCTTTGAAACCCTTCTCTTCGAGAAGGTGCGTCGTCGCTTCAAGAATCGACTGCTCGGCCTGTTTTGAGCGGGGTCGACCACGTCCGGTCCCGTCCGTCGCTCGAGGTTTCAGCATCACGATAGGGTATCTCTGTTATAATACGATACGTACCGTTCAATAATAGGAGATGTAACAAATGTCGTACCGATCATCCCAGCCACGCCAGTCATCCATTCTCTGGGCGATGACCCCACTCGGCGGCTTCCTGAGCCGTGCCGACGTACCTACGTCAGACGACGTGTATTTCAGCGTTGCCGACTCTGAAGTGGTGGACGCGCACAACGCTCGTCGCTAGACGCAGATTCGCCCGGCCCCGTGGCGAGTCCTCGATTCGCTGGTTTCGCCGACTTGACGGTTGGCCTCAGAGTTAACTCCTTGCCTCCACGGCGCGTTGCGTCTCGTTGCGCCCGTGCGTCAGTGGCTCATTTATTGCGTGCGCTCAAATGCATGCCGCGATACGCGGGGATCGGAAAATGGAATATTACATGCTTGCTGGCAAGCAATAACCTCTAGGATGGTGTCATGACCGACGCCATTATCACCCCGACCGAGAGTGAAACCCAGTTGGCGGAGCAGTTGCGCGTCGCGTTCGGTCGTCTGAACCGGAGTCTTCGCCTCACGCACATCGATACCGATCTTCCCCCCAGTCAGCGCGAAGTGCTGATGGCCGTCGCGCGCGCGAAGTCGCTTCGTCTCTCTGAACTGTCGCAAGAAGAGGGAATTAACCCAACCATGTTGTCGCGGATCGTCGCGAAGCTTGAAGCCTCCGGACTCGTCACGCGAACGCCCGACAGTGAGGACGCGCGCATAATGCACGTGGCCGTCACGCCGTTGGGCGAAGCGCTGCGCGACACGATTCGTAGCGAACGGACCGACGCGCTGCACTACGCACTACGTCATCTCACCAACGAGGAGCGGCGCGCGCTGGCTGCGGCCACGCCGGTGCTCGAGAAGATCGTGGCGACCTTGCGAGAACGCCAATGAACGTAAAGGCCTCGGCGCAGCGCACGTTCTCGTCACTCTCGAATCCCAACTACCGCAAGTACTTCCTCGGCCAGACCACGTCGCTGGTCGGCACGTGGATGCAGATGACCGCCCAGTCGTGGTTGGTCTTCACCTTGACGCACTCCGCCACCGAGATTGGCTTTGTCGTGGCGCTGCAGACGCTGCCCGTCCTCCTCCTCGGTCCCTACGGCGGTGTCGTCGCGGACCGGGTCGACAAGCGTCGACTCATGATCATTCTGCAAACGGCCATGGGACTCCAAGCGGCCGTCCTCTCGGTGTTGGCGCTCACCCACGTCGTGACGTACCTCGACGTATGCGTACTGGCCATCGTCCTGGGCCTCAACAACGCCTTCGAGAATCCTTCGCGTCAATCTTTTGTTTTGGAGATGGTGGGACCGAAGGATCTGCGAAACGCCGTCAGCCTGAACTCGACCATGAACAATGTGGCGCGCGCCGTCGGACCGGCCGTGGCCGGCGTCATCATCGCGACAATTGGTGAAGGCTGGTGCTTCGCACTCAACGCGCTCAGCTTCATCGCGGTCGTCGGGTCGCTCATGGCCATGGACCGCTCGACATTGAGCCCGAGCGTGCCGACGGAGCGGGCCAAGGGTCAGCTACGCGACGGCTTTCGCTACGTGGCCGCGACACCGAAATTGCTCTTTCCTCTCATCATGATGGGCCTCGTCGGCATGCTCGCCTACGAGTTCCAGGTGACGCTCCCAATCGTTGCGGGCCACGTCTTTCACGGCAGTGCCGAGGTCTACGGAATCTTGACGGCGTCCATGGGCGTCGGTGCCATCATCGGCGGACTCTGGAACGCCGCGAAGGGCAAGACCGGGACGCGCGCCATGGTCCGCGCCGCGATTCTCTTCGGCGTCTTTATCACCTTCGCGGCGCTGTCGCCCAAGCTCTGGGTGGAGATTCTCGCGCTGGCGCTCGTGGGCTTCGCGAGTGTCCAGTTTCTCGCGATGGCCAACTCGACCTTGCAACTCGAGACCGATCCCCAGATGCGCGGCCGCGTGATGGCCCTGTGGGCCGTCGCCTTCATGGGATCGACTCCGATTGGTGGACCGTTGATTGGATGGATCACGAGTCTGGCTGGCGCCCGCGTCGGACTGGGCGTCGGCGCGGCGTCGTGTTTCGTGGCGGCGGGCATCGGATGGTTCACGGTGCGTCACTTCCGTGCGCGTGACCTTGTCGTGCGCGAGTCAATGGCCGCCGAACCTCTCGTCGACACCTGATCAGTTCTTAAGGTCTGCGCGTCTCACGAAGCAGTCGTACCAGCGGGACCACGGGAGAGCAACTCGAGCAACGACGTCTTGATCGAGGGACGGCTACCAAAAACGAGCAACAGAGATGCCTCACGAGTTGTGCGCTCGGCGACGTCGCCGCCCAGCGACGCCGAACTGCCGCGTTCGACCGTCAGCAGGTGCGCCGCACGCAGCGCGAGCGTGTTGGCACGGGCGCGCGCTATGGGCATCGCCGCAACGTCGGCACTATTGAGCGCACGTCGAGCGTCAATCAGATCGTCGTCGAGCGATGAAGGTCCCAGCAGCGCG
>Ga0208849_1000946_pt1 | contig 23134 bp, 22 predicted proteins | sample NGESurdeep072012_10_FD_184470 | JGI IMG/M metagenome (GOLD analysis project Ga0208849, IMG submission 184470) | Arctic peat soil microbial communities from Barrow, Alaska - NGEE Surface sample 53-3 deep-072012 (SPAdes) | ecosystem: Environmental > Terrestrial > Soil > Wetlands > Peat ... | reverse complement strand
CGTCTTGACCCCATCAGTCGGAACGGTCGGCGCCATCGAACTGATCGCGTTTCGGATGGTGCAAGGGGTGGGCGGCGCGTGTCTGTTCGCCAACAGTATCGCGCTGCTGGTCGATGCCTTTCCGGCAAACCAGCGCGGATTCTCGCTGGGGATCAATCAGATCGCGTTCATTGCCGGAAATGTTGTCGGTGTCGTACTCGGCGGAATCCTGGCCGCGGTCAACTGGCGCCTTGATTTCCTGATCAGCGTGCCCGTCGGCCTGTTTGGATCGGTGTGGGCGTACCGCGCGCTCCATGAGATTGGAAAGCGCCACCCGCAGCCGCTCGACTGGGTGGGCAATCTGACCTTCGCGGGTGGGTTGCTCGCGTTGATGTTCGGTCTCACCGAGGCCCTGACACCATATGGAAACCAGACCATGGGCTGGTCGAACCCGGTCGTCGTGCTCGTCCTCGGAGCCGGGGTCATCCTGCTGGCTGCGTTCGCCGTCGTCGAGACTCGCGTCCGCTACCCACTGTTCGACCTCGCCCTGTTCCGGATCCGTGGCTTCCTGTTCGGCAATGTCGCTGCCTTCCTTTTCTCGCTGGCCCGAGGTGGGCTCCAGTTCATGTTCATCATCTGGCTGCAAGGAATCTGGCTGCCGCTCCACGGCGTCGCCTATGCGGATACCCCGCTCCACGCCGGGATCGACACGATGCCTCTCATGCTCGGCTTCGTCGTCTGCGGCCCGCTTGGCGGATGGCTGAGCGATCGCTACGGCTCGCGTCTGCTGGCCACTGGCGGCATCCTGATCGCAGGCGTCGCGGCTGCACTCTTGATGACGCTGCCGGCCAATTTCAATCTCGGCCTCTTCGCCGCGTACCTCGCCCTGATGGGCGCGGGCATGGGCTTCTTCAGCGCGCCCAACACATCCCAGATCATGGGCGCGGTGCCGGAGGCGAACCGCGGATCTGCAGCGGGCATGCGCGCCATGGTCCTCAACGCCGGGATGACCGCGAGCCAGGCGATCTTCTTCACGATCGTGATCGCCAGCCTGTCCCACAACCTGGGACCCGCATTAGAGACTGGCGCGAGCCAGGCTGGCCTTACGCCGGCGCTCGCGCACGGAATCGCATCCCTCCCACCCGGCGCGGCGATCTTCGCCGCCATGCTGGGTTACAACCCGATCTCTCACCTCATTCCAGCCTCGTCGCTCGCCACTCTCTCGCCGGCGGTCGCGGCTAGAATCAGCGACCCTCACTTCTTCGCAGGCCTGCTGGCACAACCGTTCGTGGAAGGGATTCGAATCGCGCTCCTGGTTTGCGTCGCGATGTGCGTCCTTGCCGGCGTCGCTTCTGCGTTGAGGGGCTCCGATCGGCGCCGTAAGGCTGCTGTTCAGGCGCAGGTTGGCGACCTCGGCTTCGCCGGCCAGCCGACGCAGGCGAGCTGATCCTGTGAAGGTGAGGTGGTACGGCCAGTCGGCTTTCGCGCTGGTTGGAGAAAGCAATGCGGTTTTCATCGACCCCTTCGGCGACATGGAGGGCGCGAGGGCCCGAGGCATGATCTGGAACTATCCGGCGATCGCTGACGCGACCGCCGATCTACTTCTGGTCACCCACGAGCACGGAGACCACAACGCTGTGCAGGTGGTCAGCGGTGTGACGCAGACCGTGCGGTCCTCCGCGGGAACCTTCGATACCCCGATGGGTCGCGTCATCGGGGTCGCTTCCGAACACGATGCGGTCGCCGGCACAAAGCGGGGAGCCAACGTGATCTACCTGTTCGAGCTGGGTGGGATCCGCGTATGTCACATGGGCGACTTTGGCCAGGCGGAGCTGCGCTCGACGCAAAGGGCGGCGATCGGAGACGTTGATCTGCTCTTTGTGCCAGTCGGCGGGATGGCAACCATCGACGGCCGCATGGCTGCCGACCTTGTGGAGGAACTCAAGCCGTCCTGGGTGGTCCCGATGCACTACCGAACTTCCGCCATCTCCTTCCTCGACACCGCCGATGCATTTCTGCAGGCTGTGAAGGGCGAGGTCGTGCCGCTGGACCGGTCCGCTTTCGACACCGATGAAATGCGGCCGGAAGACGGGCGGCTCATCGTGATGCCAGCACCGCCTGTCAACCAGTAGCGGTCTCTAGAGCCCCGCTCCGTGATCGTAGTTTGCGGCGAGGCGTTGATCGACAGGATCCACAACGGGGACGGCACTCAGCGGGCCGCACCGGGCGGAGGCCCGTTCAACACCGCCCGATCCCTGGCGCGACTTGGGGTGCCAACCGCCTTTCTAGGGCGTCTTTCGGAGGACGTTTTCGGACGCGAGCTGGCCGGTCTGCTGGTCTCCGAAGGAGTGCACCTCGAGCTTGCAAGCATCGGTCCCGAACCGACCACCATCGCGATTGCCGACGTTGACAGCGAAGGCTTCGCCGAGTACCAGTTCCTGGTCCAGGGGACGTCCGCACCCAACCTCACGCTTGACATGCTCCCCGAACATTTCGGCCCGGACGTGACCGCATTGCACGTGGGCACGCTGGGGCTTGTGCTCGAGCCCATGGCGTCGACGCTTGCGGAGCTGGTCAGTCGTGAGCGCGACCGGCGTTTGGTGATGCTGGATCCCAACATCCGGGTCGGGCTTGTCCCCGACTCCGAATACCGCGAGCGTTTGCAAACCGCGATCTCTCAGAGCACGATCGTCAAGGCGAGCGAGGCCGATCTGGCCTGGATCTACCCACAGCTCGGGTACGAGCTCGCAGCCGACCAGATTCTCCGCGACGGCGTGAGCCTGGTCGTCGTGACCCTGGGGGCTCGAGGCGCATTCGGCGCCCATCGGGGCGCCAGAATACATGTCGACGCCCCACAGGTCGAAGTCGTCGACACGATCGGAGCCGGCGACGCCTTCGGGGCCGCTCTCCTGGCATGGCTGCATGATCAAAGTGCGCTCCGCGCAGATCTCTTCCTCGAGCAAGACGATCTCGCGGCGGCTCTCGAGTTTGCCTGCCGGGCCGGCGCGCTGACCTGCACCCGTGCCGGCGCCGACCCACCATGGAAATGGGAGATGCAGCTCAACCCGTGAGGCCTTTGGCGCAGCCCGTGGTGTTGGTTCTCATGGGCGTGTCCGGTTCTGGAAAGACAACGGTGGCGGGCACCCTCGCCGGCCGCCTGGGTTGGCCGTTCGAGGAGGGCGACGCGCTGCACCCTCAGTCGAACATCGAGAAGATGAGGGCTGGACAGGCGCTCACCGACGCAGACCGCCTGCAATGGCTCGCGATGGTCGCGGAATGGGTCGACAGTCGCCTCGATGCCGGAGAAAACGGCCTCATCACGTGTTCGGCCCTCAAGCGCTCCTACCGAGACGTGATCAATCGGCGAGGTTCGGGCGTCGTGTTCGTGTTTCTAGCGGGTTCCAAGGCGACCATTGCGCCGCGCATGGCCGCCCGGCAATCGCACTTCATGCCCGCGAGTCTGCTCGACAGCCAGTTCGCGGACCTCGAGGATCCCGGGCCGGACGAGCCGCACATCCGGGTGGATATCGGCCCGCCGCCAGGCGTGATCGCCGATGGCATATTGCGAGAGCTAGGACTTGGGAACCCTGAATGACGCCTAAGAACGTCCGATCTCTAGCCTGGGGCCGGGGCCGCTTGCCTGGCCTGGCCGACGATCTTGCGCATCTGCTGCAGGTGCGAGTCATCGTGCGCGAGGCCGCCCAGGAAACGGCCCACGGCGTTCATCGGCGGGCGACCCTCATAGGGGGCGTAGAAATTGTCGACGTGAGGCTCGTCAGGCCAGGCCGCGAGCATTGCCAGACGCATGCCGCGGCTCTCCTCGATGCGGTGGCGGAGGAAAGCGATCGTCCGCGCGCTTTCCCAAGGCACCTCGTAGCGGGAACGGCCCTCTACTGCAAGTCCTCGAGCCAGAACGAGCGCGAGCGCCGCCGACTCCTCCGACGAAGCAGTCGTGTGGACGACAACATGACCGAGCGTCCAGGAAAGACCGACGTCCTCGGGCCTGGCGGCGTATTTGTCGCTGGCCTCGGAGTCCTCAGGCACCATCACGACATCCGCGTCGAAAGCCTCGGCGATCGAAGTGAGTTGAAGATCGCACATCTCGTTGGTGAGCCTGGCCAGATCGTTGCGGTCGAGTCCAGCCGCCAGGTCCTGGATGCTGGCCTCACGACGGTGCACAGGTCCAAAGTCGATCACAGTCTTAGAACCTCGGCCGTAGGTGGACGATTCCAAGCACTCGGCCGGTTAATCGTTGAGGCGAGCTCAGGTATTCACTCCCCAACTTCGGACTCGTGCCGGCCGGATTCGGAACATCGCGTCATCGAAGCTGGGCATGATCTCCTTGCCGCCCGCCTCTAGAGCCGCAGCCTCCCCGCGTATCTCAAGGCCGCGCACGACCCACGGCTGAACCGACGGGTTGTCGTCCACGACGAAGGCGACATGGGGATTCGCGAGCACGTCTCGATACTTCTTTCTGGTCGAGAATCCGCCGTGCCCGCCGATGTCGATCGTGTCAAGTTCGGCGTTGTAGTGGAATCCCACCGGAACCACGTGGGGACGGCTGTCTGAACCGACGGTGGCCAGTCGACCGAGCCGCTGGCTTCGCAAGTATTCGATCTCCTGGTCGGTAAAAGCGCTCATAGAGTGAGGATAGCCCGCAGATCGATAGCCGCCTCGACTGAACTCCGAACTCCGGTCTGAACGTGGACCGTGTCGCGATTACCGCTCTTTGCCGAGTGCATCAGCGCAAGACGCCATTGGGCACTTACGTCGTCAAAATGCTCACGGCCCTTTACAGGAGGGCCGAACCGTTACCGAAGCCAACCCCGCAAGGTTCGGAGCCGACTGGATCGCTAGACGGCTCGCGTGGCTGGGGCGTCGATGGATTGCCGCCGCAAGGCGAGCTTGGCGGCCAGTTTCCAGTGCCGGCTGGCAGTGCGGCCATCGCCGCGCGCGTCAAGTACCTCCGCGTACGCGGCGTGAGCTTCGGCGAGTCGTTCTCTCAGTCCCAGCCCACCGAGCAGTCGTATTGCCAGACGGAACTGCTTATCGGCTAGCTCGTGCTTGTCGCCAGTCTCGTAAAGCTGGCCGAGCAGTACCTGTCCGCTGGCCTGAGCCAGGCGTTCGTCGAGTCGCTTCGCCAGATCGATCGCCTCTTTGACAAATACGATGCCATCGGCATACCGCCCGACTCGTAGCTGAAGTTCGCCGAGGCTCAGTAGCACGTGGCTCTTCGCCACCTCGGTGCCAGCTTCGTCGAAATGTGACAAGGCCAATCGAAGGGTTTCCCCCGCCCGCTCCATCTGGCCTTACCGCCACCTGAAGCGCCTCCTCATAGAAGGCGATGGCCTGGTCATACGTGTGGTTCTTTACGTGGATGGTGGCGATGTGCTCAAGAATCCGAGCTTCCGTTCCAGGAAGTCGCGGCTGGGTTGTGCGACACAACGTGAGCGCCCTCTCGGCAACCGACAGGGCCCGAGCGTCCTCTTTCAAGTAGAGAGCGCTGGCTTCCCAGTCGGCGCACTCGACAGCCAGCCAAGGGTCCGGCTCATGTTCGAGAAGGACCTGCGCACGGCGTAAGTGCTCCAAGCCCTCATCAGGGCGCATTGAGCGCACCAGGGCCTGACCCACGTAGTGCCTTACATGAGCTTCAACCGTCGGCGCCATCGGGTGCTCAAGCAGCGGAAGGCCCAGCGCGATTGCCTGGTCGAACTGGAGTTGCAAGCAGAGGGCCTGGAGCTCTTCCACCCGAGCATCAGCCACCGCGCGACCGTCCGACCGTGGATTTACTGAAGATTCCCTGAGAAAGTGTCGAACTGGCTTTCCAGTCCGGCTGGCAATGATCTCGAGCGTTCGCATTGAAGGCCGGGTCTGGCCCGCCTCGATCAGGAAGACTGTCTGTCGGGTGAAGTCCGATCCGGCCAGTCGAGACATGCTGAGTCCGGCGTCAAGTCGAGCCTGCCTGACGAGTGCAGGATCGACCTCGATGCCGGGCAGGCGCCCGCGTGGCTTGGCTTGACGCTTGGTGATAGCGGCGTTATATCACGCCCATGGTCTGGAGGTTGTAATGAAAGCCACGCGGGCCGAACGCTCGGACTAAATTCCGGGCCCTGTGCTGTCTGCCAAGACCGTGACAACGGTCAGCATCAATGCAGCGAGGGCTAGGACCGAGGAGAGAATGAAGCTGCGCATGGTTGCGCCTCCTATGGAATGAGCCGGACGGCGCCGGCCGTTGGGGGCCATATAACAGCCACAAGACCGATCGTCAAGCAGCGATCGACAACTGGTTTAACGAAGCCGAATTCGCAGACGATCCCTGGCGATCTTCCGGCGCGCCAAGTCAGCGATCAAGTCTCTACTTGACGACTCGCCGAGCAAGGCTCGCCACGCTGTAGCCCACCCGCTGCGGGGAGAACCCAAACGTTTAACCCCCCGGGAGTGGTTCCTCCGCAGCATGGCGGCGGTGGCAACCTTGGTCTTTCTCCTCTTCACTGGCGGCCAGTCGCAGATCACCAGTGCCCTCGTGGCAGCGCTAGGATCCGTGGGGCATCACCGTCGGCGCCGTTGGAGCGTCGGTGCAAAAAGCAATGAGTCAGGCTGAAAGGCCGCTATGGGATGCGGAGGTCGGGACCGCTGTGGTTACCGCCGCACTGATCAGTCCGGAGCCAGCCGGTTCTGATCGAATCGGCCGAACCCTTCTGAAATCGATTGACTTCCATGCGGCCGAAAAAGGCGGTGCTCAGAACTGCAGCGGGTGTCGCCAATCGCACCAGCGGCTCCCAAACCTAACTGACGCCGGGTCGCCCTTGGCACGGCCACGTCCTACTGCTAGTTACGGTGGGATTAGCGTCGTCGAGGGGACTCAACACGCTGGTGCGAGTTGACCCGCCTCGATCCGTTTCGTCACGCGTTGGTCCTCAGTGGTTTTCTGCTGACGGGGATCTAAATCGCACGCCTTTGCGCCGACGTTGCCGTTGGAAGCCATTCGAGTTGTTGTAGTATGTAGCGACAATGCTAACAGTGCCAGAAGCAGCCCGCCGGACCAAACGAGACCCAGAAACGGTGCGCCGCTGGATCCGTTCGGGCAGGCTAAAGGCGACCAGGATCGGCACGCAGCACATGATCGATGAGGACGACTTGGCCCACCTGACCGGCGATGCCACGCTGCCGATTCCAGCGCCCTGGCAGCGCACGGCCACCGGCGAACGGATGCCCGACGTCGTGGATGCGATTCGGTCTTCGCGCGCCTCTCGCTGACGTGTTGGTTGTCGACGCTGCGGTCGTAATCACCGCCTGCTTATCTGAGACTGGGCTGAAGGCCCTCGGCCGGGAGGAGCTGGTGGCGCCTCATTTGATGTGGTCCGAGGCTTCCTCTGTACTACACGAACTGCGGTGGCGCAAGGAAATCTCCGGCGAGCTCGCAAACATCGCGCTGAAACGGCTGTCTGTTGCTGCAGTCAGCCCTCGACGGCCCAAGGGCCTCATAGAAGAAGCGTGGCGGATCGCCGACCGTTTGGGGTGGGCCAAGACCTACGACGCCGAGTACCTTGCTTTGGCACGAATATTGAAGTGCCGGCTCTTGACTACGGATGCAAAGCTGAAAGCGGGCGGATCCAGCGTTGTGGGCGTCATCGGACCGGCCGAGCTTTAGCCTGAGCCAGCGACTAGCCATTGCGACCAAAGCGGTGCTGCCAAGCCGCGGCTATCAGCGCTCCACGGTTGAGACGGTGAGCGGTCTCGGCGACCGCTAATTCCCGTTGTAGGGTGGTCGGCACCATGGCCGGATCGTCGGTGTTGACCACCAGGGGGATGCTCAGATCCGCAAATTTTCGGAAATTGGGTTTGAGGCCAATCCGCGCGTTGCTTGACGGGCACACGCAGAGGCAAACCCCGCGATCGACGAGCAGCCGAAGCACGTCGGCGTCAGGCTCAGCACCGACGCCGTGAGCGACTCGCGTTGCTCCCAACACTTCCACTGCCTCACGAACGACATCCGGACCTCCAACCTGCCCGGCATGCGGCATGAAGCCGAGCCCGGCCGCATGCGCGCGCTCAACCAGACCGGCCAGGGGCGCTGCGGAGATCGACTCATTCCCCACCAAGCCGACGCCGACCACTCCTTCAGTGGTGAGCGCGATGTCAAGCGCTCGTTCATTGGCTGTGGCGGACCCGCCACGGACAAGCTCAACCAACCAGGCGATCTCGATCCCGAACTCCTGGGCGACAGACGCGCGGCCGCGGACGACGCCATCGATCCATCCGTCAGCTACGTGCAGACTCGGGTTGAAGCTGATCTCGGCATACGTGATGTGCTGGCTGGCCATGGCCTCACCGTGCTCGAAAATGACCCGTTCGAAATCGTGGCTCGTCACCATGCACCCGCTGACCAGCCCGTAGACGGCCAGGAAGCCGGCTAGATCCGAATACTCGTAGGGAGGAGGCTCTGGCAGCCCGTTTTGGACGGACATGGTCACCGCCGTATCACGCCGGATTGTGCCCTCAAGGTGCACGTGGAGCTCCGCCAAATACTCAGTCGTCAGGCGGGCGTCGCTCATGGGGAACAAGCATGGTCGCGCGATGCCCCGAAAACCTCGGAAATACCTGGTTAAGACCGGTTAATTGACTAGCGAACTCGTACCGTGAGGTCATGTCTGCCAGCACCAAGGACACGCCCGCCGCCGGTCCATCAATTCAGGGCCGACGCGCCTCCAGGACAAAGGCAAAGGGAACCTCCCGATTCCTGGGTCGCGTTCTCCCATGGGTCGCGGATGTGCGGTGGAGGGACGGACTCGCCATTGCGTTCACTGCCGGCGCTGTAGCCGGGTCATCGGCAGTGGTGGCAGAGGCTCTGCGCGAGAGCAACGACGCGGTAGTGATCCTGGCCGCCGTCGCGGCCCTGCTGACAGTCGCGGGCCAAACCGCGATCCGGCGCGAGATGCTCCAACGTCTGGCGGAGAGCCGCAAGTATTGGTTCAGGAGCTCGCCCCGCGGCCTTGCCGAGGTGGATGCGGACCTCCAATTCATGGAAGGCAACTCGCGCCTGGCTTCTTTGCTGGCGATTGAGGAAATGGACCTCCCGGGCAGGCGCCTCACCGCGTTCTTCGACGATCACGATGTGGTGGGAATCGTCTCCCAGTTCGGACAGCTGCTGGATGGCGCGGTGGGAACAATCGAATCTGACGACCTGGCCATCCGCAGCGACAATGCCCGCATCTGGCTGCATTGGAGAGCCACCGCGGTCAGGCGCCGTAACGGCAGCTTCCAGCACTTCGTGATCACTTTTGAGGACAGCACCCAGAAGCATGTGGCCGAGGAGGCGGCTCACGCGAACCTTGCCGAGCTCGAAAAGCTGAACCGCATGAAGACCGAATTCACGTCAATGGTCAGCCACGAGTTCCGGACCGCGCTCACGGGCATCCAGGGCATGAGCGAGCTGATCAACGGTGGAGAAATGAAACCGGCTGAGGTGCATGAGTACAGCGGCTACATCTTCCAGGAGGCCGAGCGCGTCAACCGGCTCATCACCGACATGCTCGATCTCGATCGCCTGGAAGCGGGCAAGATGAAGCTGCAAATGTCCCCGATGGATCTCAATGCGGTCGTCGAAGGGGTGGCGGTACGGAGCTCGGTGGTGTCTTCCAAGCACAGGATCAGAACGGAGCTTGAGGCGAACCTCCCGTTGGTCATGGGTGACTCCGACCGGCTGATCCAGGTCATCACGAACCTGGTCTCTAACGCAATCAAGTACTCGCCCGTGGGGGGCGAGGTCCTGATGTCGACGCACTGTGCGAACGGCGCGGTGGATGTCAGCATCAGGGATCACGGTGTCGGGATCCCGGCCGACTTCGTGGGCCGTCTTTTCGGGCGCTTTGAGCGCTACGAAAAGACTCCGAGCAAAGTCATCGGCACGGGACTCGGGCTCGCCATCGCCCGCCAGATCATCGAGATGCATGGCGGGACGATCTGGGTCGAGAGCGCTGAAGGAAGCGGGTCGGTGTTCCATTTCGCGATCCCCGCCGTTGTCTCCGTTTTGCCGGAGGCGAAAAGACCGATAAGCCAATTGCGCGCGGTGGCCTGAGCGACTTCCGAATTTTACTTGGCTCCCCTTAGTGGATGCTCTTCGAACCATGCTGTTGACGCCCTCTCCCGAACTTCGCTATGCGATCGTCGACCTTCGGCTAGGTTCACCGCCCGGATTTTCCATTCCAGGCTGAACCAGGGACGGTCCCGCTGGAGTGAGGTTCGACTCCGGGCCGGAGGGCCAAGGTTACATAACGCGAACCGCCACCTCATCATGGCCGGCCTGACGATCGAGCTCTGAGGCGTCAGGTTGCTCCGCTTCAATTCCTACGGACACAGCCGAGCAATTCCAACAGAGTCGGCAATGCGGCCCAGCCACCATCGCGAACGCACACTAGGCCTCCGGGTTGGGCGCCGGGAGGGAGCGCCGAAGCGCCCCCTCCCGCGAACGAATCGCCCTCTAGCAGAACACGGCCAAGACCGTGCCCGTGCCCGCATGGCCCGGGTCCGGCGCGTAGCCAGGATTGGTCTGGACGATGACGATGTGGACCGTGTTGCCCGAAGTCGCGGTGCCGTGCATGCTCGCCGAGCTGGTCACGATCACTCCCATGAAAGCTGGGAGCGGTCCTGGTGGCGGTGGAGTCGAGTTACCCGGATCGAAGCTCCAACCGATCAGGCATGCCGGAGTCAGCGGAGCTTCGGCGAAGCCCTTGAAGCTTGCGGGCGCCGTCCCGCCGCTCAAGGAGTTGAGTTTCGCCCACTGCGCGCCCCAGAAAGTGACCGAGGTGCCGATTGCGGCGTCCTTGTCGCCGATGACGAAGCTGCCGCCGCCCGGCGCAAAAGTGAACCCGAGCGTATTGCAGGACGTGGTTACCGTTTGGCCGCCCACGTCTTTGATGGTGGTCGTGATGGTGAAGGTGCCGGTTGTGGCGTAGGTGTGTGAGCCACTGACGGCGTATGCACCGTTGGCACCTGTGACCGTCCCAGCCGTGATGTTGCCATCGCCCCAATTAATGGTTGCCGAGAAGTCGGAGAGGGTCCCGAACAACGGGCCGGCCGCATCCGTGAAGGTGGCCGTTAGACCGTTGTAGGACAGCAGTGAAGTGGCTGAGCATGCCGGGGCGGCAGTCAGCGCGGCATCCGCAACGTTAGCCGTGGAGTTGGCGGTTGCGGTGTTGGAGGGATTGTCGGTGTCGGTGATCGTCACCGTGACGTGGTACGTCCCCTCCTCAGCGTAGATGTGGGTGCCGGAGACGGAGAAGTTGCCTGAGCCGCCGCTGATGGTTCCGGCAGAACTATTGCTGTCGCCCCAGTTGATGAGGGCCGAATACTCGGCCGCCGTCGCGTTGGTGTCAGGGTCGGTGAAGGTCGCTACGGTGGTCGTAAACGACTGGCCCTCGGTGGCGCTGAAGGTCGTGCCCGTTGCGGTGATCAAGCCTTCGACCACCGTTTCCGTCTCGGCACCGCAGCCGCTGTCGGATGCGGCGTTCTTGGCGTCGCCGCTGTACGAGGCCAGCCAGTAGAAAGTGCCAGTTGTGGTCAGCGTCACCGGATCGGAGTTGGTAACGACACCGTTGGTGACAGGCTTCGTGCCGCCGGTCGCGACCAAAGTCTTACACGTGTTGTCCGAGTACACGTTGTAGGTGACGGTGCCGCCGGCGTCTGAGGTGTTGTTCGTCAGGGTCGCCGAGTCAGTGACGGCGGTGCCGGCGTTTACCGTGATCGTAGCCCCGGATTGGCCACCGCCGGAGAGCGAGGTTGTGACGGACGTTTGATTCGGCAGCAATGCGCCGGCCACTGAAAGCCCGCCGACAGCACCTCCGGCGCTGAATGTGTGTTGCAGCGTTCCGCTCAGGTCATACGTGTAGACATTCCCGTTGCTGGAGTTGTCTCCGGCGTAGAAGGTGTCCCCCGCCGGGTTGAAGACCGCGGCAAAGACCGTATTGAAGGCCGGGTTGGTGATCGTCTGCAGCAAGACACCAGACGGACTGTATTCGAGGATACTGTCGGTATCCCCGACCCAGAGATTGCCGTTCTTGTCAAACGAAATCGCATAGCCAGTATTCGGCAGGTTCGGAACGAAGCTCGGGCTGACGATGTCCTTCGTCCCCAGGTCCACCTGCATGACGCCCTGAGTCGGATTCTCGTTAGTCATATACAGGTTGTTCGACGCATTGAATGCCAGCCAGTCGGACTCCCCTTGCCCGTCCGATCCAAAACTCGAGCTGATCGGCAGGAAGTCCTGTCCTTTTCCGGTGGACGCGTCCACGACATGGATGCCTCCCCCTAGTCCGAACCGATTCGCATCCGAGACGTACATATTTATGAAGCCGGAACTAAACGCAACGCTCTCTGGAGAGTTGTACGAGGTACCGTCGGCGAGGATCGTGTTATCGGAGAAGACGGTGACGATCCCCGTCGTCGCGTCTAGCCGTCGGATGTCGTTTGCGCCGAACTCCGTGACATACAGATTGCCCTTGCCGTCAAAGGCCGAGCCCGTCGGGATGTTGATGCCCGTCATCAATGTTTGGACAAAGATTCCTGATGGCGTGTACTCATCGACCGTACTGTTGCTGATGTTTGACACGATCAAGTCACCTAAGGCGATCGGCGTGAATGCTGCGTGGGCCGCTAGCGGAACGCCCGCCCAGACTGATGCCGCCAACAGGGACACGACGACGGACACAATCCGGCTGGAATGCCATTTACGCGTCAATATCTCATCTCCCCTATTACCCAGTGCACCGCGAGCGATGCACTTGTGACGACCTGTGGCGAACCGACGATTGGACATGATCTCATCGGCATCGTCACGCCAACGTCACTCCACCTGAACGAGCCGGGTGCTCATGGGCATTCGGACTCACACGCGGACCTGCGTCGGCCCGCCTGCACCTCACGGCCTGCTGCTGAGGGACCTAGCGCGCCACTGCGTCATCCGAGCCTCATGCCAGCAACGAGGGCTCGCATGGGAGGTGACGGCTCGATGCCAAGCTCGTCAGCCGCAAGGCGCACGTATTTGCAGTACTGTCGCGCGGCTTCGCTCGGGTTTCCTTCGGCGAGATGCGCCTTGATCAGGGCCCGGTGGGCACTCTCTCGGCATGGTTCAAACTCGACCGCGGCAAGACCTGCGTCGACCGCCTCAGCGAACCGGCCGGCAGCGGTAAGCCGATTACAGAGCGCTTCAAGAGCGTGCACGCGCAATTGTCGAAACTTCTCGCGTTCCATTACCAACCAATCCTCGTCGAGGTCCGGGAGCAAGTCGCCGGCGGCCGCGATCGCGCGCATGTCGGTCTCTTCCATGCTTCCGGCTTCATCGATCAACCGTCTTGCCCCGGCTACAACGTCTCGTAGATCCACCCTCACCTGCGGAGCCAGCCAGATCCGGTCTATGGTCGCTTCGACGATGTCGATGGCCAGCCGGTGCAGCCGCCAGAGAGCCGAGCGCAGACTCGCCCCTGCGTGATCCTCGCTGGAATTCGGCCAGAGCGTCCCGGAGACATAGGCACGTTGAAGTGGCCGCTGGTGAAGGGCGAGCAACGCGACCACCCGCTGGGCCGTGACGGGAAGGTCCACTGGACTGCCATCCCGAGCCAAGGCAAAACCGCCGAGCAGCGAAAGTCGGACCACAACAGACGTCAGGACAGGAGGGGTGATCCCCCCTTCTGTCTCGTGGACCGCAAGAGCCATCTCAATTCCCCCCGAACCGCGTGCCGAGCTCCCCCCGAGCCGCATGCAGAACCGCCTCGATTATGAATCGCCACACGGTCTTGTCAAGTGAGTGGACGCCGATGCAGTCAACTCAAGACAGCACCATGTTGCTGCCGCGTCACGGAGCCGTCACTGCAGGCGTACCGCCGTCATTGAAGCCAGTTGTGCTGCACGACCCCTCGCGCCCAATGGTCGAACCCGCAGACGAAGATCGTAGAGAGATCGGCCCAATTACTCCAGCTCAGACGAGGGCTACGGGCGTACGTTCTTTGGCTCCCCTTAGTGGACGCTCTTCGAACTCTCCTCCTCGCCCCAACCTCTGAAGTGCGTGAGATCCTGGAGAATCCGTGGGCTCATCGAAACCTGGGTGCGCTAATTAGCACCTGAGGATGCCTTCGATCGAGAAGCCGGTTTCGAGAATAGCTAATAGAGCGCCGAAGCCTCACGGTCCCGAACCGTGTCGCGGTCGTGTCCTCGACTGTCCCCTCGGCCCCGCAAGGTGCCGACTGAACTCAAATGTCACTACTTTGGTGTCCTCAGGTGACCTCCTAGATCCGACCGATGCCTGGAATGTGTGACCCGGCTGTGACCCGGCTGGCGTCTAAATCAGCACCTAAGGACGAGTGCCCGCAACCCATTCGCGTTGCTCGAATCGTTGCCATGGTCCATGGTCGCCGATGACCTAGGTCATGTAGAGACCGAGGACCGAGTCGGCCAGGGCGTTGCTATCAGAGTCGCCGACTGGAACCAACCAGGCTGGCCGGCCGGCACCGGCCAGCCGCCCGGAGTAACGAATACTGACGCGCTACACGCCGCGTGCTGGGTACGCGGCCCGACTAAGCCCCCTCCTGCACTTCGATGATCTCGTCGGCGACCAACCCGTGGGCTTCGCGATGTACCGCGTTGGCGGCTTCCTTGCTCGGAGCCTCGACCAAACAGAACGCCTTTCCGGAGACGGCATCGAACCAGTACTTGTGGTAGGTAACTCCGTGCTTCTTTTGAACCTTCACGTCCATTTCGTGCGCGCCCTCGATCGCCTCCGCGGTCAGGCCATCGATCTTGTGATGAATATCCATATACAGCGGCATTACGAACCTCCTCGCAAACATCAAATCTGGGGCCGACGGGTCAGTGAGCAGCGAGCCCCGCAAACGCTATCACTGAGTTGAGCCTACCTAGGGTAAGCGGCGGCGGCATCCACCGTTTGGGCGATTTATCGAGACGTCCCGGAGTTTATGCGCGATTTGGTTGTTCGCGAGGAAGAGTTCGACTGCTGGTGCGCTGCTCTGCGATGGCTAAGAGGTTCCGGAATCCACGCCCCGCAATGAACGGGATCGCAAATCGCCAGGACAGGTTCTTGACCACTGGAAGACTAAGCCGAAGTAAGGGATTTGACATGGTGAGCCGACCAAAGTCTCGCATACGGCAGATCGGGGTTACACAAGGTTGGGGCGTAAGGCCCGTTGTGCGGGCTGGTCCGGGACAGGGATTCGAAACCCTGAACCTTGCGGTTAACAGATCGGGGTAGCCAGTTCAGAAATGGCGTCCCGAATTCACTGGGTAGTACTGAGTACCACCAATCGATGCACCATTAATATCACGGGCGCGCGCGACATCCGAGCCCGTCAGGCCGGCAGCACCGCGGCCAACGCCTCCTGCCATAGTCGCCGCACCTGATCCCATTCATCCGCACTGAGCACGTCCTCGGCCATCGGGAAGAGAACGCTCTCTTCCTTCTCGATGTGCGCCGGCAGCAGGCGCGCGATCGCGTCGGCTGCGACGCAGACCTTCTCCTCCCAACCGTCACGGAAGCCGGCTTCGAGTGCCGCGACCGCCTCCTCGAACTGGAGCTCGAGCTGGCGGAAGATCGCGTGCTCTTCCATCAGCATCGCGATCGGACCCGAGGCGCTGTCGATGTGCCTGCCCAGCACCGGGAACAGCGCTTGCTCCTCTTCACGAAAGTGGCTCAGAACCTCCCCTTGGATTTCGCGTCGTAGAACACGGAGGTCGTCGAGGACGCCCGCTCCCTTCACGCCCTCGCGCTGCACTCGCTCCGCACCGGCCGCCAGCTTGACGAGCATTGCTTCGGCGTCACGATGCTGCCGCAAGAGCTCTTCCATGATCGATTCCATATCGGTCAACTTCCACTTGTCCCGATCAAAGCATCGCCAAGCCGCCGTTGACGCTCAGGGTCTGGCCCGTGATGTAGGCGGCGTCGGATGACGCGAAGAAACAGATGGCTGCTGCGATCTCCTCCGGAACCCCTGTTCGCCCAAGCGGAATGGAGCGGACGATCGCCGCGATCAACTTCTCGTGGCCCTCGGCAATGCCGGCGAGCAGCGGAGTATCGACCAGGCCCGGCGCCACGCAGTTGACGTTGATCCCGTAGCGCGCGACCTCCCGAGCCAGGCCCTTTGTGAACGCGATCACGGCGCCCTTGGCGCCGGAGTAGACAACCTCGCCACTGGAGCCTACCCGGCCCGCATCCGAGGCGACGGTGACGATCCTGCCCCCGCCCCGCTCCCTCATATAAGGAAGAGCTGCATGACAGGTGGCCAGATGACCGCGGTAGTTGATCGCGATGACGCGGTCCCAGAGCTCCTCGTCGGTGTCGGCGAAGGGGCCCGCCCGATCCCAGCCGGCGTTGGATACGAGGATATCGACCTTGCCGAACGCAGTGATGGCCCGCTCGGTCATCGCCTTGACTCCAGGGACATCCGTGACGTCTACATGCAGAGCAAGCGCCCGGCCGCCATCCTCCGATATCGACCTGGCGACGGCGCCGGCACCTTGTTCGTTGACATCTGCGATCACAACCGCCGCGCCCTCTGCGGCCAGCCGCATTGCCGTGGCTCGCCCGATGCCGCTGGCGGCACCAGTCACGATCGCGACTTGATCCTCGAAGCGCTTCATCGGCTTGCCCCACTCCTTAATAGCCCGGCCGGGTCGAGGCGGCGAAGGATTGACAGCTCCTCCGGCGTCGGCGCCGGGGTGGTCTCCAGCTTGACCGGGAGGATCGGAGCGAAGCCGGTCGCCTCCAGCACCTGGTCGAGCGTGACGCCCGGGTGCAGAGTGGCCAGCCTTGCGAGGTGCGTGCCGGGATCGAAGTCCATCGTGCAGAGCGGGGTGACCATCAACGACGGACCGCCACCGGGCAGCCCGCCCGGGCCGGCCGGGAAGCCGGGTCCGCTGACGAAGTCGACGTGCTCGACGAATGTCCGGCGGTCGTGGGACATCGAATAGATGACGACCCTCCCGGCGCGTGCGACGAAGGGCAGGCCGACGCCGCCGGGTCCGCGCAGTGTCGGATGGCTCCAGGACCCGACCGGGCCCAGGTTGCAGTTGCCGTGTATGTCAATCTGCAGACCGCCCGCGAAGAAAACGTCGATCAGGTCACCGCGTCCCTCGACCAGGATCACATCGGGGAGCGTCATGACCGCATCGGCGTTCAGCAGCCGCTCGTCGCAGCTCGAGGCGACCAACGGCTCCAGATGAGGGTTGACTGCGCCACTGCCGCCGGCGATGAACCAGAGTCCCGGCGCTGTGGTCAGCTGCGCCAGCCGGCAGGCCGCCTGCGGCAGCGCGCTCACGGCGCCCATGATCGCGACCTCACCCGGCCGCAGCTGACGCGCCATCACGGCGGCCATCAGCTCTCCGGTGGAGTACCCGACGGTGACGCTCATGCCGTCACCCCCGCCGCCGCCATTCCGTTGATCTGCAGGTACTCGACGAAGCCATCTTCGGTGCGGGAAAGCTTCAGATACGAGCGAAGCGCCGGCTCGTCGTAGCCGTACGCACGGTGCGAGGCTGTGGGCAGGCAGCCGCGCGGAGCCACGACGACCGCGGTGACGAGGAAGCCGGGCAGCACGCTCTCCGCTCGTTGAGCGGCGATTTCGCCCGCTTTCGCCATTCGCTCCACCTGGACGATCACGGTCTTCGCCGCCATCGCCATCAGTCGATCGGTGAAGTGGGCGCCGGCGAAGAAGACGTTTCCACGTTCGTCGGCGGCGAGTGCGTGGATCAGCGCCACGTCAGGCCGCAGCGGTGCCGCCACCAGAACCCGCTCGCCCGTGAAAGGGTCGGTGATCGTGTGGAAGTGCTCAGGGTTGGCGGTGCTGACGTCGGACAGCTCGAGCCCCGGCGGTAGGGCTGTGAACGGTAGCCCGCCGGCTCCCGCGTAGAGGCCGTGGACGATCGCAGCCTCGCAAAGCTCGAACACCGTGACCGCTCCCGACTCGGCCGCGCGGCGGTAGGCGGGAGCAAGGCCGAGATGCTCAAAACCGATGTAGGCGGTTGCAACCTCGTCCACGAGGCCCGCGCCGATCAGGAGGTCGGCGGCTAAAGAAGCGGAAGGGCTGGTGAGGAGCCGGCGGACGCCCCGCCGCCGCCGGACCAGCTCCCGCACCAGCTCCATCGGATTGTTGTGCATGTGCATTCCGCCGACGGCGAGGAGACCGGTACCCTCTGGCACCAGTCTCTCGATCGCCTCTGCCGAGCTGAGGAACACGCTCCCTACCGCCCGTTGGATGCGCCGGCTGCAGCGCCCACCGGAACCTTCTGCAGCGGCGCGCCGCATTTGCCACAGAATTCGAAGTCGCCCGGGATTCCTTTGGCTCCGCACGCTCCGCAGGCCCCGACGTAGGGACCCCAGACGAACTCGCTCGAGCCGCCCTCGGCCGCCTTCCGGCGAATGCCTCGGTAGTCTGGCTTGCGCTTTTCGACGAAGGCGGTCATACCCTCCCACGGTTCGAGGGTCGCGAAGTGAAGGCTGAGCCAATCGCGTGCATGTCCGATGGTGGCCGACCATGCCTGGTCCTTCCAGTAGTTGACCGCCTCCTTCGTGTATCGCGTGCACTCGGGGAACTTGTCGATCAACTTCTGCGCCAATGCGTCGACGGCGGCATCCAGCTCGGCGTAAGGCACGACGCGGTTCACCAGGCCCCAATCGAGCGCAGTCGCTGCGTCGATCGGATCGCACGTGAAGAGCATCTCTCGAGCGCGGCGGTCGCCGACCATGATCGGGAGCCACTGGGTCGCGCCGCCCGCGGCGACGCTGCCGACCTTGGTGCCGACCTGGCGGATGGTCGCGTGGTCGGCCATGACAGCCAGGTCGCAGGCCATGTTGAATTCGTTGCCGCCCCCGGCGACGATCCCGTTGATGCGCGCTATAACGGGTTTGCCAATCTTGCGGAGCTGGTCGTGGCAGTCGTGGAACAGCCCCATGTACTTCCAGTAGTCACGTGGGCGCTTCAGGTATTTCGACTGGTATTCGGTGACATCGCCGCCGGTGCAGAAGGCCTTGTCGCCCGCGCCGGTCAGGACGACCACCGCGACAGAGTCGTCCCAGGCTGCGTCGCGGAACGCGATCGTCATCTCCTGCAGGGTCTGCGAGGAATAGCAGTTGCAGACCTCGGGCCGGTTGATCGTGACCCGGGCGACCCAATCGCCCTTCTCGTACAGGATCTGCTCGAAACCAAAATCGGCTGCCGGTCGAGGTTTGAACGTGGTCATGCGAAAACTCCTTGTGCAGCTCGGTGGCTGCGATTTGTCCATTCCCCGGCCGCCTGCAGCTTTCGGACCCGGTCGAGGGCGAGCAAGCCGGCGCCGAGGGCACCGTTGAAATGCCCCTTATCACCGTCGGGCACGTTGACGGGAGCTCCCAACTCGTGCTTGATGGCCTTGACGAAGGCTTCGTTGCGGCTCATCCCGCCGCAGAAGGTGAACTCCGGCTCCATACCGACGCGCTTCATCAATTGGTGCGCGCGGCCGGCCAGCGAGAGCACGGCGCCGTACATGATGTCCTCCGGTCTGGTGCCGCTGGTCAGGTGGTTGATGACCTCTGATTCAGCGAACACCGCGCACACGCTGGAGATCGTCACGGGCTCCATGGAGACCATCGCCAGCGAGCCGATCTCGGCCGGGTCGAGTCCCATGTAGCGGGCAGTCTTCTCGAGAAAGGCGCCGGTGCCGGCAGCGCACTTATCGTTGAGGCGGAAGGAGCGAACCTTGCCGCGGTCGTCGAGCTTGATCGCTTTGACGGTTTGACCGCCGACGTCGAGCACCGTCCGGGTGTTCGGGAACTGGTGAAAGGCGCCCTTTGCGTGGCAGGTCAGCTCAGTGATCTGGAGGTCACGCATGGGGACGACGTAGCGGCCGTATCCAGTCGAGGCGACGTAGTCGACCTCCTCTTCGGAGAGGCCCGCCGACCCGAGCACCTCGGCGTATCCGCGCTCGGCGGCCCCGGCCAGGTTGAAACCGGTCTTGACCATCGAGCGGCCGATGATGTTCTTGTCCTCGTCGAGCACGAGCGCCTTGGTGTAGGTCGCGCCGACGTCGATGCCGACAACCCTGATCATCGCTTCGCCACCTCCGGCATCCGGGCGACCTGGATCAGCTGGGGCGGCTTGCCCAGGCGCTCCTGCGCCTCGTTGAACCTTCGATCGGGGAGCTCGGGGCAGACCTCGCAGTCGCTCACCAGAGCACGAGTCGAGTCCAGTTTGGCGCCGACTGTGATCGCCTCGACCGCGCCCGCGGCTCCCGACTGCGCCTTCTCGAGGGCGAACAGCGATGCGCCAATCGCGCCCATGTAGTGGGCCTCCTCGCTGACGTTCAGGTGAGTCTCGAGCATCTCCTCGAGGATCTTCACCATCGCGTTGTTCCGGGTGACGCCACCGGTGAAGGTGACCTCGTCCTCGACGCCTACGCGGCGCAGAAGTGAGATACTGCGAGTCGCGATCGCCTGGTGGACTCCCATCAGGACGTCTTCCACCTTCTTCCCGCGCGCGAGCCAGTTGATGATCTCGGTCTCGGCGAAGACGGTGCAGGTGGTCGTGATCTTGACCGCGTTCTTCGCCAACAGCGCCAGTGGACCCAGCTCGCCGAGCGGGATGTCCAGCGCCATGGCGGCGGCACCGAGGAACCGACCGGTCCCCGCGGCGCACTTGTCGTTCATGCAGAAGTCGAGGACCTGGCCCTCAGACCCGATCTTGATCGCCTTCGTGTCCTGGCCGCCGATGTCTAGGACGGTGCGGGTTTTCGGGAACAGGTACTGCCCGCCGCGTGCGTGGCAGCTGATCTCGGTGACCTGGGTATCGCCGAAGGTGACCTTGTAGCGGCCGTAGCCGGTGCCAACCACGTAGGCCACGTCCGAGCGTTCGACGCCGGCGTCCGCGACCGCGAGCTGGAACGCGTTCTCGGCGGCGGCGGTGATGATGCCCCCGGTGTCGATCAGCGACCGGCCGAGCACACGGCGCTGGCCGTCCATGATGACCGCCTTGGTCTGGGTAGAGCCGACGTCAACTCCTCCTACTAGCATTTGGTTCACCTCTTGGCCGCCACTTGCTGGGGCCCCCGCGAACTCACGGCGAAGCCTCCGAGTTCGTGGGGATTTAGTGCGGCCGCTTTACGGGCTCCGAGCGCCTCGAAGAAGGCGTCGATCCGGTTCTTGAACTGGGCCTCCGACCACAGGCGCGGGTCGACCAGGTCGGATTCGACGAAGAGCGACGGGACATCCTTGGTCTTGGTCAGGTACTCCCGACTGTCCGCCATCCCCGTGCTGACGGTCCGGCAGCTCTTGACGGAGTGATAGACGATGCCGTCGCACTTCCAGTCGCGGACGGCGTCGGCGAGCTGGTCCTGGCTGAAGAACATGTTCGACATCGAGCGCCGGCCGGTGATCAGCAACTGCTCGGCGAGGCTCTCCAGCGGCCGCTCGACATTGAACTCGATGCCCTGGTCGAGCCCGCCACCGGCGTAGGCGAGGTATTCCGAGTTCACGTAGACGGCGCCCCACTCCTGGAACAGCTCCAGGAAGCGCCGGAAATACGCGTAGCAGGCGGGGCCGACGCCGTGGAGGCGGAAGCGCTCCTCCGTGATGGTGCCGATCCCGTTCTGGACCTTGTACTCCATCTCCTGGCGCAGCTCGGCCATATAGCGAGCCCCGGTCTCGGTGCCCCGGTAGGCACTCAGCACCCCCATGTACGCGAGGCCGTCGGCCATAGCGTTGAAGGGCGCCGGGATGTTCTGGTTGAGCTTGAGCACGGCGCTCCAGTCGGCCGCCATGCGGTTGACGTGGGCGAGGTTCTCCTGCAGGCGTTCGATCTTGAACGGCTTTCCAGTTACCGCCACGCAGGCCTCGATCAACTCTTCCAACTGGCTCTGCACGTAGCGCCGGTCGTTCTCGAACTGTTCGCTGCCGGGCTCGCTGCTCCAGCCGATACCCCGCTGGCCGGGGATGTCGAGGACGAAGACCTTGCAGCCGTACATCCGCTGCCAGATCTCGACCCACTTCACGTAGGTGTTGCACATGTTGGTCGCGACCACGATCGACGGCTTTGGGATCCGGCCGTTCGGGTGCTTGCGGCCGTCGAGGTGCATGCCCACGTCGGCCTTGACGTAGCCGCAGACGTCGGTCGAGTAGCCATAGTCCTCGGCCTTGTTGAGGTAGTCGAGGGACACCTTGCGGACGGCCATCTGGAGCGAGTTGATCTCGGGGAAGACAAGGTTCAAGTCGAAGGCCTTGAGGACCTCAGCCGTCGAGCCCATCACGAACACGTAGGCAGACGGATCGCCGGATTCGGCGGCCGCGTCGAGCTCTGTGTACCACTCCTTGAACAGGCGATTGCCGTCGCGCCGGCCGCGGCCGACCAGGTCGCGTTCCGGCTGCGCCGAGGGAGTCCGTGTAAGCGAAATTTTGGTTTCTATCATTTTCCTTTCCTAGTCGAAGAGGATCGATTCCACGAAGGTCTCGACCTCCATCCGCATCCGCTCGAAAGCCGTCATCTTCTCTTCGAAGTCGAGAAGCAGGAACGGGATCTGCTTTGCCTCGAGGGTCTTTTGGTAGGCGACTTGCTCGTCCAGGCCGGGTTCGCACATCTTTGCCGCGGCGAGGATCACGGCGGCGGCACCGGACTCCTCGACGCGGCGGAGGAGCATCTCTTCCTTGGGCTTGCGGTCGTCGTGCTGCACTGGGCTGTAGGTAGACCGCTCGATGTAGCTCTCCGCGAGCGCAAACAGGGGGTCGCCGGTCTCTGGGACGTCCTGGTCGATCCAGCGCATCCCGAGCAGGAGGTCGTCGTCAACGATGTAGCAGGCCTCCTCGATCAACTGCAGCATGTCCAGCGGGGGCTGCTCGCAGAAGCCGCCTTCGAATACCACCCGGACCCGGTCCTGGCGGCGGCCGGTCCGGTTCGGGATCTCGGCCAGCGCCGAGCGGAGGATCTCGTTGTGCTCCTCCCGCGGCATTACGGTGCCGGCCTTGGCAAGGACGTAGGCCTCGGTGGTGGCGAGCAGCCAGGGCGTCTCCCGCTTGATCCGGTAGAGGTCTCGGAGCAGACGCCGGTTCTCGTTGTAGACGCCGATGCTGCGACGGAGGTCGGCCTTCTCGATGGGCCGGCCGGATATCCGTTCCAACTCGGCGAGGACG
>Ga0208849_1000945_pt1 | contig 23139 bp, 22 predicted proteins | sample NGESurdeep072012_10_FD_184470 | JGI IMG/M metagenome (GOLD analysis project Ga0208849, IMG submission 184470) | Arctic peat soil microbial communities from Barrow, Alaska - NGEE Surface sample 53-3 deep-072012 (SPAdes) | ecosystem: Environmental > Terrestrial > Soil > Wetlands > Peat ... | reverse complement strand
TATCTCAAACGAGGAGCAGCGTCAGCGGCTACTTGCTCGCCTCAACACACCCGAAAAACGATGGAAGTTCAGCCCCAATGACATAAAAGAAAGGGGTCATTGGGATGAATACCAGGAAGCCTTCAACATGCTCCTGACCCGCTGCTCGACGCCGGTCGCCCCCTGGTATATCGTCCCGGCGGACGACAAGCCGTTCCGCGATTGGGCAGTGTCGCGCCTACTGCTGGAAACCCTGCGGGCCATGAACCCGCGGGTCCCGATGCCGAAACTCAACGTGCCTAGTCTGGTACGACAGCTGCCTCCGATCGACTGAATCGGTTCCCGCGGGCCCCGACTTGCTCGCCAGCACGCCTTTCCAGGCCTCGGGATTTTCGATGCGGAACACATCATTCCGGGCGAGCGCGGAGTCTGCGAAATCGTGGCGTGGTCGCGGTAGATCGCGGGCTCGATCGTTGTGGTCGGCGACTCGAATGCGACCTGTTCGCCTCTAGGCCTTCGAGCTGCTCTAGCAGCACGGGGCCGACCTGAGCAAACGCCAAGAGGTCGGCCAGCTCCAAACGGGGCCAGTTCGGTCGGCGTGGGCAAAGTTACTGCCGGCCGCGACCCGGCACCCCGACTTCCTCAACAGCCTCAGATGCCTCGTTCGCCGCATCCTTGGCCCGCAGTTTTAGAGAGAGGACACGTTGCCGTCGGCGCGGCCCATTCTCTGGGTCGAGAAAATACATGAGGGCACCACCAAGCGCGGCGGCGATGATGATGCCAGTCACTCCAGGGACCCAATTCGGGCCGCCACCCTCGGTCCAATCCCCTCGCTCAAAACCGCGCTTCACGCGTCGAACCATTGGTCGCACCGACTCGGCAGCCTGGGAGAGTCCACCTCCAACCTCGAAAGCGGTGTCACGATTCTCTCGCCAAAACGATTGCACCCGCCGGCGGCGATCCTCACCTCGTTGCGGATCCAAGAAGTAAACAGCCGCTCCACCCAGGGCGGCGCCGATTGTGATTCGATCCATCTGAACACGCCTCCTTACTTATCGGTCACGCCTTTCCGAACCTAGCAGGGAACCCAAGACTGCCTTCGACACAGTTGCGGCGGGAGGTTTACTCCCGAGAGATCGCGAGAGATCGCATGCGGGCTGGTGTTCCTCCAGGAGCCCCAAGGCAACGCCAGGCCCCCGTGCCTGACCTAGCGCGTCGAGCGCCCGCGGATGAAACCGACCAGCCAGAGCACGACGAGCACGATGATTGCTATCCAGATCAGGTTGACCAGACCGCCGGTCGCGTGGAACAGCAACCAGAGCACGAAAAGAATGACCGCAAGTACAAGCAACGCGTGGATCATCTCAATACCTCCTGGAAAACCGGTCTCCGTGTACTTCCATGAGACTACCGCGGCACGAAGTCGAAGTACACGATTCAGGCGGAAAGGGCGGTCCTTAAGACTGCACCACAGTCCGCCTGCTCGCACTACGATGGCCCGTTGGCGGTAACAAAAGCAGCAACTTTTGAGCCCGCCTGACCACATTTGTGGGTGTGCCGCGAGTTTCAGAATTTTGCTGATCTTCTTACGCAGAGGGCCGTAGAACTACATTCATGAAACAGGTTCAGCCAAAACGCAGCCGTCCGGATATCGACGCAGCGGTGCGTGGAGGAGATTGGGAACAGCCAATGAATGGTGAGGCCGCTCCAGGCCACGCCACGCTGGGGCAGGCGCTCTACTGGAAGCAGATCTATAGCGAGGTCCTGGCCATGGAGGAGAAAGTCCTGAAGCGAATCCGCCAGCTCATGGCCAAGCAGTCAGACGAGGCGCGGCGCGAGGTCGAGCTGACCAACGTGCCGGTGGTCGTCGCCCAGGCAGAACGATTCCGCCAGCGCCTCGGCTACTGGGACGTTCGCATACACGAGCTCAACGGAGCAGCTCCACCCAAACGCGGGCGCCCTGTACCGGCACCACCTCGGGCAGCTCCTCACTCCAGTCATCCGCCTCAGACGTTTGTAACGGAATCAATCTCAAGGAGGTCTCAATGAAGGACCAGGTTCGTGGCAAGGCGGAGGAGATCAAGGGCAAGGTCACCGGCGACCGCGGCGAAGAGACGAAAGGCAAGGCGAGGCAAGCGGTGGGAAACCTCAAGCGCACCGTCCGCGACGTCAAAAAGGACGCGCGTTAAGGAGGGCGATCTGAGTCGCCAGCCGCCCCGACTGATCGCTCAATAGAAGGCCGCGTTCAGTGCTGTGCGCAAAATGGCCGGGCGCGGCCGCCCGTTCTGGTCCGAAGCCGCTGTCGAGGAAAGAACTCCTTATTCTTGTATACCTGAACTCGCACCTAACCCGGCGGTCTGCTCGCAAGCTGTCATTGAAATGGGTCAGCTTAGCGGGCCATGCGGGAGCAGGGTCACGATCAAAAGCAGAGCCGCGATCAACATGCTGCTGGTCGCGATCCAGACCAGCGTGAAGCTGATACGACCGCTAACCCGCTTCTGCATAACCTTCTTGTCCGAGCCGAGCAGGGCGATCAGGATCATCAGCGGTGGCGCGACGACGCCATTGATGACCGCGGTGTAGAACAGGGCGCTGATCACATCGATGCGCAACAGGTTCAGGGCTACGCCCACAGCGGTCGCTACAACGATCACTGCGTAGAAGGTGGGCCGGTACTTGGGTTTTTCGGCGAGCGTGCCTTTGAGGCCGGTGAACTCGGCCAGGGCATAGGCTGCCGAACCCGAAAGGACCGGGATCGCCAGGAGGCCGGTGCCGATGAAGCCGGCCGCAAAAAGGACGAACGCGAGGGAGCCGGCTAGGGGCTCGAGGGCTTTGGCCGCTTGGTCCGCGGTCGCGATACCCGTTATGCCGTGGGCATTGAAGGTCGAAGCGCTGACCATGATGATCGAGTACATCACCACCTGCGAAAAGGCCATCCCGACGAAGACGTCGATTCGCGCCGCACGCATCTCGCGCCGGGTGACCCCTTTGCGCTCGCGCTCGGTCATCTTTCCGGCCGCGCGCATCTCGTCAACCTCGGACGACGCCTGCCAAAAGAAGAGGTATGGCGAGATTGTCGTGCCCAGAATCGCGACCAGCGTCGTGATGAAGGCCTTGTTGAGTTCCAGGTGGGGCACAAAGGAGGCGATAAGAACCTTTTCCGCGGGCGCATGGACCAGGAACGCGGTGATCACGTACGCGAAGAGCGCGAGGGTGAGCCACTTGAAGGCGCTGAAGATGACCCGATAGCTAGCAAAGAGCTGCAGCCCCACGATGAGGCCGGCCGCTGGCACCACCAGCCAAATCGGAGCTATCTTCCCCCGAGTTAGCAGCGAGCCGCCTGCCGCGATCGCACCGAGGTCGGCGCCGATGTTGATGGTGTTCGCGAGCACCATGGCGAGAATGCAAAAGCCGACCAGCCAGGTCGGGAACTTGCGGCGAAGGCTGAGCCCGAGCCCGATACCCGTGTGCAGTGCAATTCGCGCGCAGAGTTCCTGCATGGCCAACATGAGCGGGAAGGTGAACAGCGCCGTCCACAGGACGCCGAAGCCAAACTGGGCGCCTGCCTGGGAGTAGGTGCCGATGCCGCTGGGGTCGTCGTCACTCGCCCCGGTGATGAGGCCTGGCCCCAGGATCTGCAGGAAGGCCTTGGGGCCCATGCGCCGGGCGGCGCCAACGCCGGTCTCCGGGGCGGCCGGACCGCCGCTGGCCGCCACCTCACTGGTCTCGGGTGGCGCTTTGAGGAGCTCGCTTTCCGTCGGCTCGACATCCGGGCCGAGCTTCATCCGCTGGAGAGCGGGGTCGTCGATGTCGCGCTCCGGTCCCAACCGGTCTATTTTCCGGGTTTACGCTCCCCGGCACTACGACTTCACGGACGTCTGTACTGTTCCCGCGAGTTCGGGAAGCCGGCCTGCTGGGCGGAGCGGAAGCCGTGCTTGGCCGCCTGCGTCCTTCAGCCGCCATCATCCAACGGTCGGGCGCCGAGGGCGCAACGATCCTGCGCGTCGGAGTCGCGTCAGTTCCGGTGCCGGCGGAGGCGTCTCACGTCGTCACAGCACGGGTGCGGGTGACGTTCACGTCGGTGCGATGCTCGCCGAGCTGGCACGCGGCCTCGACTTGCCAGAGGCAACACTGCTCGCCAATCGCGCGGCCGCCTACGCCGTCGCGCACCGGGGGTCGGCGGCGGGGCCGACCGAACAGCAGCTGAAGGAGTGGGGCGGAGGCCTGTAACCCCGGCGCGTATTGCCCAATAGCCATGAGAGTTTCCCTGGCGTTGGCAATCGCAGGATTGATGGTCGCCGCGTGCGGCAGCACCTCGCCGTCCACGGCGTCAGCGAGCCCGGCAGTGACCACCCAGGCTGTGATCACCGTCGTGGTCAAGACAGTTGCCGGACAGCCGGTACCCGTTTTGGCGAACTCCAATGCGATGACGCTCTACTACCTCACGTCCGACACTGCGACCACGGTTGCCTGCTCGGGCCAGTGCGCCACGTTCTGGCCGCCGCTGCTGCTCCCGACCGGCACACCAGGCTCAGGCATCACACTTTCGGGTGCGCTCACCGTGCTAACGGATGCCAACGGTCGCCAGGTTCTCTACAACGGACATCCCCTCTACAACTTCTCGAAGGACGCGACAAGCAACGACGTGAAGGGAGAGGGCGTCAACGCGTTTGGCGGAACCTGGCACGCGGCGACGCCGACTCTCGCCGCGACGTAACGCTCGGCCCTAATGGGCGCGACCGGAGACGATGCCCTGCGGCGGCGGGGTGGGCTGGTAGGGCGAAGTTCCGGGCAGGAACCACTGCAGCTTCCCGGCCACGTACAGCTGGGTCAGCCCGGCAGGCTGCGCGAACCACTCACCGCCGGGCCGCTTCAGATCCTGGCTCAGCGACCACTCCATGAAGTCGTGCCACACCGGCGCGGCAATCACGCTCGCCTCGAGGTACTGCGCCATGGGACTGAAGTCGGCATTTCCCATCCAGAAGGCGGTGGCGATCGCCGGCGTATAACCCACCGTCCAGCCGTCGCGATAGTCCTCCGTGGTCCCAGTCTTGGAGGCGACCTTGTGGTCGGGCAGGGTGAGGTTGGAGCCGCGTCCGAAGACCAGAGCCCTGTTGCTGTCGTCGGACATCATCTGCTCCACGATGTAGGCGACCCGGGGGTCGATCACCTGCTTGGCGCCCGCGTTGGGGTCGAGCTTGTAGATGAGCTTCCCGTCGGGGTTTGTGATCGACAGCAGCGAGGTCGGCGGATGAAGGACCCCCTGCGCTGCCAGCACGGAGGCTCCCGTCGCCATCTGCAGCGGCGTCTCGCCCCAGCCGCCGAGCGTCAGCGACGCGCCGTAGCTGGAGAGCGGGTCGTTGTCGGTGAATCGCGTGCAGGCCGGCGGGTCGTCGCAGTGCCAGGGCGGAGCTCCCATGTTGCGGGCCATCTGGGCGACGTCCGCGGGACCATTGGGCAAGCCCAGCTCGACGCGCACGGCAGGGATGTTGAAAGAGTTGAGAAAGCACGCCTGGAGCTGGCAGGTGCCATGTAGCCTGCCGTCGTAGTTTTTCGGCGTATAGAGCGGCTGGCCCGGTCCCTGGGAGATCGAGACCGGCTGGTCGGGGATGCGCGAGACCATGGTGAACTTGCCGCTCGCGATGGCCGCCGTGTACGTATAGATCTTCATCGATGAGCCGGGGTTGCGCGGCGGCCACACAGCGAAGTTGTACTGCCCCCCGAACGCACTTGGATTGGCCGAGCCAACCATGGCGAGGATGGCGCCCGAGTGGGGATCGATGGCCACCATTGCGCCTTGGTGAACGTTCCCCCAGGCGTAGCGGCTCACCTGGGCCTGGATCAGCTGCTGCGCCTTCTGGGTCATGCCCCAATCAAGGGTGGTGACGACGTGAAGGCCACCGCCATAGGTCACCGCGGTTCCATACCGCGACACGAGCTCACTGGTGACGTAGCTCACGAAGCCGGGGGCAAGGATCGTGTTCTGGGGCATGAAGATGTGGTTGGGCTGGCTCAGGTCCTCGGCCGACGCCGCAGCCGCCTGCGCCGGGCTGACCAGCTTCGCGTGCACCATTGCATCCAGCACCTGCCCCTGCCGAGCCTTGGCGTATTGGGCGTTGACGAACGGGTTGGTGTAGGTGGGATCGCGCAGCAAGCCGGCCAGCATTGCGGCCTGGGCAAGGTCCAGGTTGCCGGGAGTTGTATGAAAGTAGATCTTGGCCGCGGCGGCGCCGCCGTACGCGTCGTTGCCAAAAAAGACCGTGTTCAGGTACATCTCCAGGATCTGCTGCTTGGTGTAGGTTCGCTCCACGTCAAGAGCGAGGAGCGCCTCCTCGATTTTGCGGCTGAGCGTTGGCTGGCTTCCGACGAGCGTGATCTTGACCAGCTGCTGGGTGATCGTGGACGCACCCTCCACAGGCACACCCGCCCGCAGGTCGATCTCGGCCGCTCGCAGGATGGCGCCAGGGTCGATTCCAGGCTCGGAATAGAAATTGTGGTCCTCGATCGCCACCGCGGCCATCGGAAGGTATTTGCCCATCGCGGCCAGCGGCTGGAAGTACTGCTGGTGACCCGCGGGATGAAGGTCGGCGAGGATCGTCGTTCCGTCTGACGCGTAGATCACCGTGTCTTCCGTGGCCGGCATGGCCGCGATGAGGTGGACGTCTGGCAAGCCATTGATGTATGCGGTGAAGCCCGGCGAGGTCCCGAAGTATGTGGCTCCGAATAGCACGGCGATGGCGGCGATCTTCGCCAAGGCGGGCACCACCCAGAGGTCGGCCAGCGGTGACGGATTCCAGGGCCCTCGCTTCCTGTAGATGCTGGCTCGCAGCAGCAGGCCGTTGTCTGCCCTGGGCCTGGTCCGATCACGGCGCCCACCACGACGTAATGCGGCCGTCATCGACGGACGCTCGATCTTATGCATGCAGCTTCTTTCTGGCGTGCCTTTCGCGCAAAGCGGCCAGGTCGCCCGAGCTGAAACGAAGCTGTCTGCCCGTGCGATTAGAGCGCAGCCGGCCGGCACGAGCCCACCGGTACACGGTGGCCCGCGAAACCCCAAGGTACATTGCCGCCGCATGCGCGTCGACAAGGGCGGCCAGTGCCACGAGAGGGGCTGGGTGAACCTCGATGCGCGGTCTTGCTTTCGGGCTGGGTCTCACAACCCACCGGTCGTTGAGGTGCAGGCGAGGCTCGAGTGCTCGACGAAAGACTGAGGCCGCACGCCCGGCGACGAGAACCCAACCAAGTCCCGCCATGCCCACGGTCACCAGGGCAACCCCCGGCTCGTGCACCGACACCCAACGGATCGCCGGCCCCAGCCACGAATCAAGGGACTGCCCGCCGACCTCGACTGCTGCGCGCGCAACCGCTTTGCTCAGCTCAGTCGACCGGATGGTCCGGACGCCGGCGAGCGCAGCCAGGCAAAGCAACACAAATGCCACCCAAACCAGCAGCTCCAGTCCTGCTGGGCAGCGGCGGAGCCCCGGCAGCCTTCGCCGTATGGGCGGGATGCTCAGCACCAGCAGAAGGCCGGCCAGAAAGGCGATCGGCAGCTGAAGGTTGCCCATGCCTACGCGACCTGAGCCTCCGCGCTCTCCCTGCCCCGAGCCTGCGACAACCTTTGTTCCCTTGGACCGGCGTTTGTTGAACCCCACCGATCAACGGCTGATCGCGATCACATTTTGGCACGCGCCGGTAACAATCTCAGTAACACTGGCGGGGAAAAAAGGTTATGCGCCGGTCAGCTTTCTCCCTCGCCGAGCATCAGCACCGAAGTCATCACGTCGACTTTCTCGAACGCCTGCACGGGCGCCCGAGACCAAAAAGGAGGGGCCGGCCGAAACCCGGCCCCTCACCCGGTCGTCAGGGGATCACTACGTCCGTGATCGTTACGGGGTTGTGCAGCGTGTAATCGAGCTCGTTGCTCTGCATCACGCCGGCTGGGGTGAGCACGTCCACTGCCTTGGGCACCGTCCCTGGATCGACCGTGCAGTGCGGATCGGTGCTCGCCGTGGCGCAAACGCCGAAGCTGAATGAGCCCGGGGTGGCGCTGAACCCTCGCGCTTGATCCTGGCTGAAGCCGTCCTGTCCCGTCAGCACGACGCTGAAGCCCCAGCCGTTGCCCGGGTGGCCGAGACTCGAGGCCGGGACGCTGAATGTGATGTAGCGCGAGATCTGGTTGGCCCGAATCGCCACCGTACCCAGGGTTGTCCCGTGGGCATCGATATAGCGCTGGCCGAAGCCCTGGACCTCGATCAGCCGGCTCCACGCGGCCGGAGCCGCAATCTGGTAGTTGCGTTGCGTGAACGAGGCGGCCGTGGAGGTATCGCCGGCGGCCGCGGTCGGGTCGTGCACATAGACATCGGCCAGCTGCGCGCCGAGCGGGCTGCCGAAGGTGGGTGACAGGTCACGGGTCTGCAGCCGGAAGATGATGTTTCCGCTGCCGGCGCTGTCGTCGTAAACCTGGAAGTCCGTGATGTCGAATGCGCCGGCGTGGAAGTCGCCCGAAGTGGGATACGCGTAGTTGCCTGGTCCGTTGTCGTCGCCGGTCGGATCCGTCACGTCGAGAATCTTGGTTCCGGGCACGAAGTCCCAGACCACCGTCCGGGTGGTGTATGCCGTGCCGCCATTGGCTGCCGTGGCCACCACCGTGATCACGCTGGTGCCAGGCGTCACCGCGACGGAAACGCTGAATGACCCGTCGGCGGCTGCGGTTGTTTCCGCTGTCGCCGTGGTGAACCCGGTATCGGTGTTGGTCGCCGACACCGATACGCTGTTTCCGGCCATCGTCGTGCCGGTCACGGTCACCGGAGATCCGCTGATCGACGACTCGTTGGCCGGGGCCGTCACCGTCAGGCTGGTCGTCCCCTGCTGGTGCGTGATGTAGCGGGCTGTGGTGTTGGCGGGTTGATCGAGCACCCGCCCGGCGCCGATGTCGGCGGACAGGCGAACAAACGACGCCGCCGACCAGGTCAGCGGCGCGGCCGATCCAGCCGGCCCTCCATCCTGGAACCCGATCGAGGCGACGGTCGGATCGGTGCCATAAGGCGAAGCCGCAAGGTTTGGCAGCTCCCAGTCCTGCTCCGGGATCAGGCCGACCCCGGAGGCAAAGCTATTCATCGAGTCGAGCAGCGTCACGGCCTGCGCGACGCCACCGGTCTGGAGCCCGTTCTCGCCGCGCTCGGCGCTCAACACGGGCCAGAGATGCCCGGTCCCCTGGCCGCTGGGCGCCCACGGGTGTCCGTTGGACGATCCGTCGCCATAACCGTCGCCGTTGTAACGGTGCCAGCCGGGACCGCTCGGCGTGGTTGCCCCTATCGTCGCGTCGACCACCGGCAGTGACTCCTGAATCGCAGGATCCGAGGCGGCCAGCTCACCCAGCCGCGACAGCTCGAGGAAGCCGGCGTCGATGACGGATCTCTGGTCGAGCGTCGGGCCGCCATTGCCCACGTTGTAGAAGATCGCGGCGTTGGGGTCGCCGGTCTTCGAGAGCCGGATGAAATACGGATGCGTGGCGAGGGGACCGTTGGTCGTCACCGTCCAGCCTTCGATCGAGCGCTGCCAGTCATCCGCGGTGCCGCGGAAGACACGCGCGGAGACGTGGTCGCCGTTGACATCGGCTATGTCGGCGGCGGAGATCAGCCCGGCGATCTCCGCGGCGATCGTTGAGGGCGAGTAGCCACCCTGCTCCTCCCACCGTTCAGGTCCGAAGCTCGGACCGTGAGATACCACGAAGTAGGCGGCGGGCCGAATGTGCTGCTGATACAGGGTGCTGTCCGTCATGCCAAGCGTCCAGGCCATGAGGATTGGGTACGAGCACTCATCGAGCTGGGTGTTGAATGAATCCGGCGCCAACTTTCCATTGACCAGGCTGTTACGGGGCATCGAGCCATCCGCCTGCTGCTGCCGGTCGAAGAGGAAGGTCACCGTGTCTCGCGCGGTGGCCAGGTCGCCATCGGCAACCAGGCCGGTCCACGCCTCGTACAGATCGCGCGCGAAGACCTCCCGATACGAGCCGAAGTACGTGTTGTTGGGATCACCGGCCGAGATCGCCTGACCCCACGGCGAGGCGAGGCTGGCGACGATGGCACCGGGGAAGGTCTTGTCCTCCGAGGCCTTGATCACGTTCGCGCTCAGGTAGTACTCGGCGGAGAGTTGATGAACCTCGGCAGGCGCCAAGCCCGTCAACTTGTGGGGCGGCGGGGCAAGCGTGGCGTCGTAGTTGGTCCAGCCGCTGCGATACGTGTCTCGAATCGCGCCCAGGTCGGAGTGAAGCGAGCCCTCCGCGCTGCCCACGGCCGAGGCCTGATCGGCGCCGAAGCCGAGCGCGATGGTCACGTTGCCGTCACCACGCCCCGCAACAGCGATCCGCGCGGTCTGAACGACGTTGCCGGCTGACGCGTCGGTGTACTCCTGCGTCAGCGCATGTGAGGAATCGAGCTGGATCAGGCCGTCACTCGGCGTTCCGGCGAATCCGCTGGTGGTCTCGTTGAAAGGCCCATCCAGAGCCGCGAAGACCGGTTGCGCGTAGTCACGATTGACCGCATTGGTTGCTGTCTTGGTGTCGTAGGCGACCATGACCGCGTGGCCTGTCGACGTATCGACGGTCGCCGAGTCGGCGCCGCCGTTTCCAGCTCCACCGCCGCCGTTGCCGTTGATGCTGGGGTCGAATCGCGCGAAAAGTTGCAGGGGAGTGTGAGTGGAATTGTGCATGCGCACACGCATCAGCAGAGTGTTCCGGCCTGGATCGGTGAAGTAGTCGGTGACGATGCTGTACGCGCCACTCTTGGCGGTCGCGGTCACCTGACACTCCATTCCGCCGGGATCCAGCGCCTGCGCCGTATAGGTCATGTCGCGCGATTGCAAGTTGGTGAAGGTGGACCCATCCGTGACGATGTACTGGAGGGTCTCGACGTTCGTGGTGTCGATGGTCGGGTAGTACACGTCGCTGAGCACCCCGCCCGCGATGGTGTACCAGACTTTCGAGGTGGTGTTGCGGGCGGTGCCGAGGCAGTCTTTGCGGGCCAGGTCGAAGTGGGAGAGGGCCCCCGGGCCGCCCGGCGCAAGTGTCGGCGGATTCGCAGCCTGGCCGGAGACCGGGACCAGCGCGGCGAGGGCCAGGCAGGCTCCGACGACGATCGGTGCAAGAACGCGTCTGCGGTGCGGGCTGTCGAATCTACGCATTGCTCATCCCCCTGCACGAAAGGCGCGGTTTCGTTGACCGCATCTGAGGTCCGGTCCAGGTCAGCCGCCTGGAGACAGCAATCATGCCTCAAGGCGGGTGCGTTGGGCCATTCGCACGATTAGGGTTACGGGTGCCGTGAAGTCGAAGCTGACCATGCTGATTGCGATCGGGATTGCCCTTTCCGCATGCGGGACCGCGCCAACCTCGGCTTCGAACCCCGATGCGCTTGCTCGCGGCGCCGCCGTGAAGACGCTCGACGGCGGCAAGCTCGACAGTCTGCCAACTGGTCCTGTCTACATCCGGATGATTCGCTTCGCGCAACCGGCAGGCTACGTCATCAACTCAAAGCAGCACGTCCCGAGCGTCGTTTATGTCGAGACGGGCGTTCACCGGTTGACGCTCAACGGCCAGCCGCCGATCGACCTGATGGCCGGGCAGGCGATGTTTCACCAGAGCGTGACGCACACCCATTTCAACCCAGGGCCGGGCCCGAGCGTGTGGTACTCGATCGCTATCTGGCCAAGCTCCGCTCGCGGTCAGCCTCTCGTCGACAAGATCGCGCAGGCGGCTTTTGAAAGCGACGACATCGTCCGCGACGGTCTGCCCCAGGTGGCCTACTCACAGGTGCTGCGTCAGGTCACGCTCGCGAAGGCGGGAACGCCTGGAGCGCATCGGTTCGGTGGCCTCTCCGCCTTCTACGTGCTCAGCGGTTCGGTGACGATCAAGATCGCTCACCGGCCTTCGGTCACCCTGAGCCTCGGCGAAGGTCTCGCCGTCCTACCCGATGTCGCGCTTCAGGAGATGAATTCGGGGCCGGGCCAGGCGGTGTTCCTCGAATTCATCACAACCGCGGTCGGAAAAGACTTCGAGGTGCCGCTCCAGCAACCGCCGGCGGCCTGATCACCCGATCCGGCGGACCCTGTTGTCGCCGGCGTCGGCGACATAGACGGCGCCCTGCCTGTCGACGGCCAGGCCGAGCGGTGTGTTCATCTGCACGATGGTGGTGATCACGCCCTTCACGTCGAGCCGTCTGACTCGGTGGTTCAACCCATCTGCGATTAGGACGTCTCCTTGGGAATCCACCGCCAGGGCCTGGCCGATCCCGTCGAGAGGATTGGTCGCCAGGTTCAGCTCGGCGTAGATGGCAGGACGTCCGTCTCCTGAATAGCCGGCAACCCCGGTTCCCGCAACGGTCTGGATCTGTCCGTTGACGTCAATCCTGCGGACGCGCTGGTTGAGCGTGTCGGCGATGTAGAGGTTTCCTTCGCTGTCAAACGCGAGGCCGCCCGGGGCGTGGAGAACCGCATCGACGGCGGAACCGGCTTCACCCCGGTATCCGGCTTCGCCAGTACCGGCCACCGTGTGGATCGCTCCGTCTGGGTCAAGCTGACGGACCACGTTGTTGCCCGTGTCGGCGATGAAGAGCGTGTCGCTGAAGCCGATGGCGAGACCGGTGGGTAAATTCAGGTTGGCCTCCGGCCCGGGTCGCCCGTCACCCGCATAACCGGCTGCGCCGGAGCCCGCGACCGTCGTGATCGTGCCATCCGCGTCGACGAGCCTGACCCGATTGTTGAGCGTGTCGGCGATGTAGACGTTCCCGGCGCTGTCCACGGCCAGGCCCTGGGGGGTGTTGAGCTGCGCCTGTGCAGCTGGTCCCCTGTCACCGGCGTTTCCTGCTACGCCGGTGCCCGCGAATGTGCTGATCACTCCGTCCCTTTTGACCTCGCGTATCCGGTTCCCCTCGGCGATGTAAATTTCGCCGGCCGGCCCGATGGCGAGCGCCAGCGGCCGCACGAGGGCCGATGCGGTGGCCTGGCGTCCGTCCCCAGAGAAGGCCCGCTCGCCGGTGCCCGCAACGGTGATGGCCGTCGGTCCCGTCGCCATCCGTACAGGCAGCCAGGAATTTGCGAACGCGACCACTACCAGCAGCGCGACCCCGACCACGCCCGCGCTGAGCGCGATACCGAGGCGTCCCCGGAGGCGGGGCCGAGCTGGAGGCTCGGCAGGGACGGCGGCCGGCACGGTGGGTACAACACCGCCGTCGTCCAGTGAGCCCTGCGCCATCCAGGCGGCGATCTGTGAGCGCGAACGGAACCCGAGCTTGCCTCGGATCTGCTCGACATGGCTCTCCGCCGTGCGCTCAGAGATGAACAGACGGGTGGCGATCTCCCGGTTGGACAGCCCTTGAGCGACAAGGGTTGCCACCTCTCGCTCACGGCGGGTGAGATTGGGCGCCACCACTGGATTCGCGAGGGAGCATAACAACGCGATCTGATCGGCAGCCCTGGAAACCGGTACCGACTTCCGGTACCGATCTCGGTACTTCTACGAATGACGCGGGCTCCGACCTGCCTCAGCCTCGAGACCACGGCCGGGCCATCGGCCCGGCAACCGAAATCTAGGAGGCATGGTCGAATGAAGAGAGTTCCTTTGTCAGTGCTGCTCGTCGCGGTCGCGCTGGTCGCTGCCTGCGGCGGGGCGACCGCCAACGTCGCGGCGAAGCCGTCAACGCCGCCCGGGCCCGTGACCACATACCGAAACGTGCTGCCAGGGCTGACCGCCGTCGCGCCGATCGACCTCATCCAGTCGGTCCTCGACTTCACCCCGGGCGCCGCGAGCGTAGTTCACAAACACACGTCGTCCAACCTCGGCACGGTGCTGCAGGGGCAGATCACGATCAAGATGGCCTCCGGTGACAAGCAGGCTTCGGCCGGGGAAGCGCTCATCGAGCCCCTCAATCAGTCTGTCCAGGCGGTCAACATGGGCTCCGGAGAGGCCATGGTCGCGGTCGCCTTCCCCGTGCTGCACGGCGCGAAGCCGACAGCGCCGGTCGCCGGTCAGCCGGCTCCGGCGATGCCCAACAAGACGCTCTACAGCTTCACCCTCGCCCAACCGAGCATCAGCGGGGGCTACAGCCTGATCCAGCAGGTGCTCGACTTCGCACCCGGTGCCCAAACCCTCAAGCACCAGCACGGCGGCCCGGGCGTGGTCACCGTCATCCAGGGCCAGGTCACTCTCAGCACCGACGGCGTAGAGAAGACGTACAGCGTGGGAGACAGCTTCAGCGAGCTGCCGGGCCACACGCTGCAGGCCTTCAACCACGGAAGCACCGAGCTGATGGTTGTCGCCACCTTCATCCTGGCCGACGGCGCGCAGCTGACCACAAACGTCTAATCCATAAGCAATAGGAGAAAGTCAAATGAACTTCTATCGAAAGCTGGTCATCGGCCTCGGCACGATCACGGTCATTGCTGCATTTGGCGCGACGATTGCGCTCGCCAACACGGGAACCTTGATCACAACCACGATCCTCGGTCACCGTGCGACGCTCTCCGACAGTGTCCAGGTGAACCAGGATCGGGTCAAGTTCCAGACCAAGGATCCGACTGATGTCCTGGTCCAGACGATCATCTTCCAGTCGCATGGCACGTCGGGCTGGCACTTCCACCCAGGCGTCGTGATCGTGGTCGTCGAGTCGGGCCAGGTCACCACGCACGACGCGAACTGCCAGACGGCAACCTACGGCGCGCACCAGTCGTTCGTCGAGAGTGGGACCACGCCTTTCATGGTCAGCAATGAGAGCGCCACGGACAAAGCAGTCGTGTACGCGACCATCGTCGTGCCGGCCGGGAGCCCGTTCCGCATCGAGACCGCGCCGCCCGCCTGCGCATAGACCTGTTTGCTGGGCCGGGTTCGCCCGACCCAGCACCCTTCACAACCTCTACATACCTTCGATCCACACTTCGGGACACCATGAAGCTTGGCCTGCATATCCCGTCGACCACCTGGGACGGCGGTGCGCAACGGCTCGGATCGAAGCTGGCCGAGGTCGTTCAGGCCGCCGAATCGGCGGGCTTCGAAACGATCGACGTGGCCGATCACCTCTGGCAGCACCCGATCATGGGCGGGCCCGAGGTCAGCCAGATCGAGGCGTACACGACGCTTGGCTTCATCGCCGCCCACACGCGCCGGGTGCGCCTGCTCGCGCTGGCCACGGCGGTTTCGTACCGGCCCGCGGGCTTGCTAGCCAAGATGGTGACGACCCTGGACGTGCTTTCAGGAGGTCGCGCGATGCTCGGTATCGGGGCGGGCGACTATCCCGAAGAGGCCCAGGGCCTCGGGCTGCCCTTTCCGCCCCTGAGTGAGCGGTTCGATCTCCTCGAAGAGACGGTCCAGGCCTGCCTGCGGATGTGGGAGGGCGAGCACGGTGGAGACGAGCCTTTCGTGGGCGCGCACGTGCGAATCGAACGTCCCTTGAATCTTCCGCAGAGCCTCAGCCGGCCGCATCCGCCGATCCTTATCGCCGGCAGCGGGGAGCGCCGCACTTTGCCCCTGGTCGCCCGCTACGCCGATGCGTGCAATCTTCGCCCCTCGCCTGAGATCCCGCGGCAGCTCGAATTGCTGCGCCGGCTCTGCGAGCAGGAGGGCCGTGATTACGACGCGATCGAGAAAACAGTCCCCTTCGGCTTCGATGTCGGGGTGGACGGGTCGAAGGTCGGCGAAGTGATAGACAAGCTTCGCTGGCTGGCAGGCATGGGCATCCAGTCGGTCTTCGGTTGGGTGGTTGGCGTCGACCAGATCAAGCCACTCGAGATCATGGGACGCGAGGTGATCCCAATCGCTGCCCAGCTGGGAGTGACTGCCTAACTGCAACGAACGCCGCACGCGGCCCCGGCACATTCGTGGGGCCGCGAGACATATTGGGACCACGGGTAGCGTGCTACAGTGTGTTCAACTGTGGCACAGCGATCGCCAAAGGAGCACGTTACTCTTCGGCTCCAGTCGACCCTCAAGGAGGCCCTCATCAGGCAAGCGACGAAGGAGGGCTTGACCCAAACAGGCATGGCCGAGCGCTACCTGGAGGAGGCGGTTCGTGTGGCCGAGCATGCTGGCATCACTTTCCGCGGAGGACCCGCGGGGCGGCGAGCTGCGGTGGTGGGTGGCCCCGATGTCTGGGAGGTCGTGGAAACCTTTCTGGCTGAGAAGCGCAACCTTGGCGCCGCCGCACGCTACCTGAATTTACCCAACGGGCTGGTCAGGGCTGCGGTTGACTACTATGCAGATCACGCCGACGAGATCGACGCCTGGATCCACCGCAACCAGCTTCTCGCTGACGAAGCCGAGGCTGCAGCCGGCCGGCGACGTCGAGTTGCCGGCGGTTGAGATTGCTTCTCGACGAGCATTTCTCCATAGCGATTGCAGAACAACTCAGGAAGCGGGGACACGATGTGATAGCTGCGGCTGCCTTGCCGGACCTGAGACAACGGGACGACGCTGAGGTTTTGGTCTGGGCGACAGCTCAGCGTCGCGTCGTTGTAACTGAGGATGCCGCGGACTACCTCGCTCTCCACGAACAGCATTTGTCGCGGGGACTTCGGCATCGAGGCATCGTGCTTACAAGTTCGCGACGTTTTCCACGAAGTCGAGATGGAATTGGCCGGCTCGTGCGAGCGCTCGATGGGCTGCTGAAGAGCCGGCCGGGTGACAATTCGCTCCTGGCAGACCTACTGTGGCTGTAACCCGTCACATCGATACGTGGTCTGAGAAGGCCTTTATAGTCGCCTGACATGTCGGCGGGAACGGCCGCGGCAACATCGACCCGACGGGCATCGGGGTGGATCGCGCTGCTTGTGCTCTTCGGGATGGCCTCAACCATCGAGGCGTCCACGGTCTCCCACGTGTTCCGCTTCATGCCCCTGTACCTCCCGACGGTGCACGTTCCGCCGGCGGAGGTGCCGGCATGGACCGGCTACCTGAACGCGGCCTTCTTCCTCTTCGGCCTGCCGCTGGTCCCGTTCTGGGGGGTCTGGGCCGAGCGTTACGGGCGCGTCCCGATCATCGCCCGAAGCGCCTTCGTCGAGATGGTGGTCTTCGCCGGGCTCTGGCTCGCGCAGAACCGATGGGAAGCCGCGTTCGCGCTGCTCCTGGTCGGGTTCCAGCTCGGGAACACCGGGGTCATGCTCACCGCCCTTCGAGCGGTCACGCCGCGGGGCCGGGTCGGATTTGCGATCTCGCTATTTGGGGTCACGCCGTCGCTCGGCTTCGCGCTTGGCCCCGCCGCCGGCGGCTGGCTCGTGGACCGGGGCGTCCTGGACCTCCACAGCTTGTTCGCCCTCGACGCCGCGATGTCGCTGGCGGCCGGCGTCATGCTCCTGGCCTTCGCGCGGGAGGGGACACGCCCGCCGGCGCCGCCCGGATCGGCGACGCGGCTCGCGTTCAACGCTCTGCGGCTGGCCCTGACCGGACGTGTGACCCTGATCGTCTTTGGTGTTTTCGGCCTGGCGTACTTCGCCCAGCAGATCGCGAACCCTTTCCTTCCCCTGCTCGTGATCAGGCTGAACGGCGGCACAGTCGGGGCCGCCGGCCAGATCGGGATCGTCTTCGGGGCGTCGGCCCTGCTGGGCGCGCTTCTATCGCCGCTGGCAGGTGCCGCCGGCGATCGCTACGGCTTCCGGCCGCTCCTGGCCGGCGCCTGCGTGCTGGCGGCAGCCAGCCTGGCCGGTCTGGCGGTGGCGCCGAACCTGGTCTGGTTGACGGTGGGCGCGGTCGGCCTCGGGGCCGCGACCGCCACCGCGATTTCGATGGTCTTCGCGCTGCTCGCCACCGCCGTCCCGGAGGAACGTCGCGCCACCACGCTCAACCTGGTCCTCCTGCCGATCTACTTCGCATCGGTTGCGGGCGGCGTTGTCGGGGGGCTGCTGGTGCACGAGGGGCTCAACACCGTGTTGTGGACCGGGGCCGCGATCTCACTGATCGCGGCGCTGCTGACCACGAGGCTGCCTTCGGCCGGCCGAGCCGCGACCTAGCGTCCGGCTGTGTTCGTGGTGCCTCTCCGGAGCATCCAATAGCCGGCGCAAACGACGACGATCGCGACGATCGGCGTGCGTCCTGACCTTCGAAACAGAAGGACTAGCGCGACGATGCTCAGGCAAGCCAGACGAAAAGCAGGGCCGGCGCGACTATGCCGATGACGGTCACGCGCGCTGGATCCCGGGTTTCGAGGTGTGCCGGCGGAGTCAGCAGAACGTCGCAGACGACGTATCCAGCAACGTCACCACGAGGATTTGTTCCGCGGGCGAGAGCTTCATTTGGGCCTGATTCCCTTCTTGCTGCGTGCGAACCCGAACTGCGGGTAAGCCTATCCGCCGCATCGCATCCTGGCACCATTAACTCGATCACATGAGTCTGACGCGACTGGGCAACATCAAGCCACGCAGGCTGGGCATCTTCTCTGGTTCGCTGTCTGCTCAGCACGCGACTGTGCAGCGAGATGTCGCCGTCGAGATCGAGAAGCTTGGCTACGGCACGCTGTGGTACGGGGAGGCGGTGGGCCGCGAGGCGTTCGTTCAAGCCTCCATCTTCCTGGGCGCAACTTCGAGCCTGGTCGTCGCCAGCGGGATCGCCAACATCTGGGCGCGCGATCCGATGGCCATGGCGGCCGGCGGCCGCGCCTTGGCCGAGGCGTGGCCCGATCGATTCATCCTGGGTTTGGGCGTGAGCCATGCCCCGATGGTTGCCGCCCGCGGGCACGACTATGCCCGGCCCGTTTCCGCCATGCGCGACTATCTCGATCGGATGGGCCAGGCCCCATGGCGCGGTCCCGAAGCGCCGCTGCCCCCGATTGTCCTCGCCGCCCTCGGCCCCCGCATGGTTGGGCTGGCGGGGGAGCGCACCGCCGGCGCCTACCCCTACTTCACGACAGCAGAGCACATCCGGCTGGTCCGTGAGCAGCTCGGTCCGGAGCCCTTCCTCGCGGCTGATCTGCCGGTGGTGCTGGCGGCCGACCGGGCCACGGCCCGGACGATCGGAGACGCGCACACGACCCTTTACCTCCGTACCGAGAACTACCGAAACAATCTTCTCCGGCTGGGCTGGCGGCTCGAGGCACTCGAGCCCCCCGGATCAGACGAGCTCTTCGATGCGATCGTGGCCTGGGGCGATGTCGCAACAGTTCAAGAGCGTGTCAGCAGTCTGTTCAGCGCCGGCGCGGACCAGGTGGTCCTCAACCTGGTCACACGAGATAGATCGGTCCCCTATCTCCCGGAGCTCAGAACCCTTGCCTCCCTGACCTCCGCCACGACCAAGTAATCGGGACCGAGCAGCTCACGCTGGGGGTCATCTCCATCGGGCCTCACACATCCTCACGAACACCAGGAGCTCGTGGAGCTGGTCGTGCAATGGCCGTGAGGCCGCGCGGTAGACGCGGAGCTCGGCCATCTTTGCCGAATAGAACCTGTAGTTTTCGCTCACTTTTCGTTGTCCTCCTTCTGGATTTCTGACCTTGTACCAAGGTAGGAAGGGGACCCTGTGGCTCATAAGGTGGGAAACACCTGAAGACTGGCCGGCGGTACCTAAATCCGGTACCTGTTTATTGCTTCAGGCACGTGCTCCGAACTCAAGCGTCGCTGGTGTGACCCTGTTGATCTTGGATCGATGCGGCGGTCGCGGATTTCCTCCGCACGCGCCGGCCGATGGGTTCGGCCAGGCGCACGACCACATAGGTCGCGAAGGCGATCGACGTGATGAAGAAGCTCACCGGGTGTGGGGAGTAGTAGGCGATCGTCAGACCGGCCCACGTGAAGGCGAGGGCCAGCACGACGCCGGTGGCGATGGCCACAAACGGCCGGCTCGTGAAACGCACCGCGATGGCGGCGGGCGTGACGATCAGCGCGAAGATCAGGAGGACGCCCACCACCTGCACGGCCTCGGTGACGGCAACGGCGAGGATGGCCATGAAACCGATCGACAACGCGGTCACCGGAACGCCTTTCGCGCCGGCGAGCTCCTCGTCGACTGATGCGAAGAGCAGAGGCCGGTAGATCGCGACCAGCGCCGCGATGGTGATGGCACCCGCGACGATCGTCACCACCACGTCGCCCGTGCTGATGCCGAGAATCTCGCCGAAGAGCAGCGCGTAAGCCTCGGTCGCGTAGCCCGTATACAGCGAGATGAACAGCACTCCCAACCCGAGCGTCCACGCAAGCACGATGCCGATGGTGACGTCGCGACCTCGCAGCCGGTTGCCGAGGGCGCCGATCGCCACACCGCTGCCGACGGTGAAGACGAGCAGGCCGAAGATCGGGTTCACCGCCAGCACAACCGCACCCGTGGCACCCGCGAAGCCGATGTGGGAGAGCGCATGCGCAGCAAAGGCCGAGCTGCGCAGCACGACGAAGTAGCCGATCGCGCCTGCGACGATCGCCACGATGGTGCCCGCTTCGAAGGCATGAACCATGAAGTCGTAGTGGAAAAGCGCCGCAATGTCGTCGAACAGGTTCCAGCTGACCTGCGGTGAGGTGTTGGTGATGGTGGTGAAGATCGATTGCTCAACCATGCGGGTGGCTGACCTCCTCCTCGAGGCCGACCACGAACACTCGCCCGCGGCTGTCTTTGAGCACCTCAACCGGGGTCGAGTAGATCCGCGTGAGCGATTCGGAGGTGATGATCTCCTCCGGCGTTCCCATCGCGACGTTGCCTTGGGCGACGTAGAGGACGTGGTCGATGTGGGGGAGAAGCGGGTTGACGTCGTGCGCGATGAGCAGGACCGTGAGCTCACGCGCGCGCTTGAGATCTCCGATCAGCTGGACGATCAGGCTCTGGTTTCGCACGTCGAGCTGCGAGAGCGGCTCGTCCATGAGCAGGAGGCGCGGGTTGCCGACCAATGCCTGCGCGAGAAGAAGCCGCTGCTGCTCGCCTCCCGACAGCTGCCCGATCGGGCGGTCCGCGTACGACTCGGCGTCCACCGAGCGGATCGACGCGTCCGCCGCGACGGCGGTGGCCGCACCGAGAAGCCTCATCCCCCAGCGGTGGCCGTCCACGCCGAGGCTGACGAAGTCACGCCCGCGGATCGAAAGTTCCGGATCGAACGTGGACCGCTGCGGGATGTAACCGATCAGCGGGTTGCCACGGCGAGGCTTCTCGCCCAGCACCTCGAGCTGGCCATCCGCGGGTGGCAGCAGCCCGAGGATCGTCCGGATCAGCGTCGACTTGCCGCCGCCGTTGGGTCCAAGGATTGCCGTGAACGATCCCGCTGCGATGGAAAAGTCGGCATGCGCCCATACCCGATGAGCTGCATAGCCGGCCGCGAGGTCCCGCGCAACGATCGCCGGCGGCTGCATTTTCATCACGCTCCCGATCCGGCATTCAGCGCGCTCTGCAGGGCGATGAGCTGGGAGAGCTGCCAATCCTGGAATGTCGCGGACTCGGGCTGCAGCGTCTCGGATACGCCCACCACCGGGATGTGCGCGAGCGACGCGAGCTGTTTGACGTTGGTCGTGACGGCGGTCGCCGTCTGGACGTTGTAAACAAGCACCCTGGCCTGCCTCCCGGTGATCTGGTCCTGGAATTCGATGACCGCCGCGGCCGGCGGGTCATTGCCCTCGCTGACGGCGTTCATGAACGCGGTTGGGGAGATGAGATTCAAGCCGACGGCGGTCGCCATGTACACGAAGATGCTCTCGGTCGAGGCGACCGGCACGCCGCTGAACTTCGCCTTGATCTCGGCAATGCGCTGCGTGTACGGCTCGAGCGAGGCGGTGAATGCGGCGCGCTGCTGGTCGAAGTAAGCGGAGTCGGCCGGGCCGATGGACTTGTAGTCTGCGGTGATCTGGTCGGCGATCCGCGCGACGTAGTCGGGGTTGTACCAGAAATGAGGGTTGTCGCCGGCCTTCTTGCCGAGGAGGCCGGCCGCGATGAGGACTGTGCGATGGCTGCTGGGATTCGCCGCCAGGAGCTTGTTGCCCCAATCGTCGTAGCCGGCTCCGTTGAGGATCACCAGGTTGGCGTCGGCGAATGCGCGGGCGTCATTGGTGTTGGTCTCGTATTCGTGAGGATCGGCGTTCGGATCTGACACCACGCTCTGGACGCTGGCCTTCGATCCGCCCAGCTGGGCGGCGATGCTGCCCCAGAAGTTCTGCCCCGCGACGACTTTGATCCAGCCGTTCGACGCGACGGGGGTCGGGCCTCCGCACGCGCTGATGGCCAGCGCCAAGACCAGCAACGCCCAGACTCGCTTGCCCGCCAACGACCCCAACCTCCTGACCCAGCGCTGGGCCTCAGGAGCGGGCCCAGTCGCGCAAGAGTATTGCACAACTTAGTTGGGCAAGTAATGTGCGGTCCCTGTATGATCTCGAGAATGCCCCGTCCGAGTCCGGTCACCGACGTGGTCAAGAGCCTGTTCGGAGGGGATGCTCGACACGCCTGGTCCCTCGACGAGCTGCACGAAGCCGCGCGAGTCGCCCTGGGGGGAGCCGACTACTCCACGGTCTTCCGCGCCGTGTCCGCAATGGAACGGGAGGGGGCGATCCGGAAGATCGACCTGGCGGACGGCAAAGCTCATTACGAGGTCGGGGAGGACCACCACGAGCACGTCCGCTGCGACTCTTGCGGCCAGGTCGCCGAGGTTCCGGGCTGCGTTTTAGAAGATGCCGCGGCTGGGGTTCAGAACAGCACCGGCTTCAAAGTCACGAGTCATCACCTCGTGTTCACCGGGCTGTGCCCGGCCTGCGCCGAGACTCCCAGCGAGTTTTGAGGTTCCTCTGAGCGTGCACCCAGGACGGACCTCGACTATGGCCTTGCGCAGGGACGCTTCGCAGAATGCTCCGGTAGACAGATGACGCGCCGATGGCCTGACGGCACTTCCGGCGCGGCCCTTCCCTTTCTGGGGCGAGATTCATCGTCGCGCCTGGTGCGGGCGTCCTGGCGCCTGACCTCGCGACACCCGTGCTGACGGGGGAACGAACCGACTCTCCGGGGGCCAGATAGACGTACGCTGGCGTCGATGGCGGAAGTAGAGTTCACCCCCACCAGTCTCATCATTCACATCCGTGGCGTTGATCAGTTCTTCGCCCTCAGGAGCCAGCTCGAAGTGCCTCTTGAACACGTCGCGTCGGTTGACGTGAGCCCACCCGAGGCGCGAACCATCTGGCACGGGCTTCGAGTGGTTGGCACCAACCTGCCTGGTGTCATCACCGCGGGAC
>Ga0208849_1000944_pt1 | contig 23194 bp, 25 predicted proteins | sample NGESurdeep072012_10_FD_184470 | JGI IMG/M metagenome (GOLD analysis project Ga0208849, IMG submission 184470) | Arctic peat soil microbial communities from Barrow, Alaska - NGEE Surface sample 53-3 deep-072012 (SPAdes) | ecosystem: Environmental > Terrestrial > Soil > Wetlands > Peat ... | reverse complement strand
CCAGGCGCCCGCCTCCCCCTCGTTTTTTCCGGAGGGGAAATCGCGGCCTCTGACCCGGCCGCACCATCGAAACCAGCCACGCCCCGGAGCGCAAGCGCTCGCGGGAACGAAGAAGCATGCCCATGCCGTGGATCGTGGAAGAAGAAGTGCGCCGCTACGTTCCGCGCGAACGGCCGCCGCCGTTCACGCCCGATCCCGATGCCCCGTGGCCGGACCCGAAGGGCGCCGCCCTCTACCGCCGCTGGCGCAACGAGATGATGATCTGGTGGAAGCGCAATGTCGCCGAGTTCTACGAGATCTACGAATTCTGCCCGCGCGTCATGTGCCGCCGTGGTCACGCCTGCGTGCCCACCGAGGCTGCCTGCCACGACGAGGCGTTCCATATCCTCAAGGAGAAGGTTTACCCGCAGATCATGCGGGCGCCGCGCGCCGCGCCCACCGAGCCCGAATGATCGCCGGCTATTCGGCGCTCGCCCGCATGCCGTCGGGCTCCCCCGCCGGCATTTCCGCCGGGTCGACGATCTCCGGATGGTTCTCGCGGAGAATGAGATCGTCGCGCAGCTGGTCGCGGCATTCATCGGCGGCGGTGGCGATCAGCATCGCCAGGAAATCGTCCTGGATCAGCGCGGCCCGATCGTTCAGGTCGATCAGTTCGGCGTGGATGGCGTGCAGGCTGCGCCGCACGTGCGGCAGCAGGGCTTCGTTGACTTCGCCGCGACGCGGCTCACGGACAGGAGACTTCATGAATGCGCTCATGTCGTCACCATGACATGTGCGAATTGACAATCGATGCAAAGCCCGCGCGCTGGTTTTAGAAAAAGTTTAGCGGACGAAGTAAGGGCGGCATCCGCCGCCGCCCTCGCTCTCTTGTCGGACTCGTTAGGGATTGATCCGGCACCCCACGACGACGACCGCACCGCCGTCGCCGTGTACACGTTGTCGTATTGGCTCCTCGCAGGCGTCGGCGAGCGAGATCGGACCCCTGTCTGTTTTTGCTGCGATTTCTTTTTGCTGCGATTTTTTTTGCGGCGATTTCTCCGGCGAAAACGTGGACCGCCGCCAGGATCGGCCGATGTCGCCGCAATCGTGAACCGCTTGCATCAAATTGTGTGAATGAACTTATACCGGCCGAAACAGGTGATTGGCATACTACAGCCCATGCAACCACTTGCAGCCATGTTAGCCCTGTTCTGCGCCACCGTCTGGGATGGCGCAATGCATCACGGCGAGCATCTCATCGCCGCCGTCACCGTGGCTCGCCACATCGCGCGCGTTATCGGGCTGGCCTGAGCGCCGGCAGGAATCAGTAGGGGCTTTCCTCGTACTGCGGCTTGCCGTCGACCAGCAGCCGCTTCAGCGCCGCCCGCCCGCTATCGGCCACCGCGACATCGACGCTGATCCGCTGCGAATTGCGCAGCTTCTCGAGGTCCCGCCCGGTCCCCTCGGGCACGAAAAACTTCTCCAGATTGTAGTCCACCGAATATTTCCAGCAGTAGGCCGCGCTGCATGGCGCTTCGTTCGTGGCGTCGCGCACGGTCCCGCGCAGGAACGTCCCGCTCCCCGGCTTCTCGTGCGTGATCGCCGTCGCGCTCCACCCGTCCTCCCCCTCGGCCAGCGCCACATAGATCGCCGCCCCCTCGCTGAACGCGTCGTCCCCCGCCAGATCCAGACTATCCAGATGCGCCACCGCGTAGTCGAGCTGGACATAGTCGCCGCGCAGGAGATCGCTCGGGTCGACCGGTATGACCGCCAGCCGTACCTCCTTCCCGTGCTCCAGCAGCATGGCGCGGTCCGCGATCAGCCAGCCGAGCAGTCCGACCTGCAGCACAAAGGCCAGCGCCAGCCCCAGGCGATAACGACGCACCCTCACGGCGTCGTCCCGCGGAGATCGGCAACAATAGCGGCGGCTTTCGCGCGCTGCGCGAGAATGCGGTCGATGCGGTAGAGTGCGAACGCCAGCACGATGAAGAGAACGCCGCCGCCGAGGAACGCCAGCGCGGTGTCGAAGCGGGTACCCAGAGTGAAGGCGTACAGGTAGACCACCTCAAGACCAAACGCCGCCAGGCCGATCGTTTTGCCTATGGGATGACGTCCCGATTGCCCCAGTGTCACCGCCCACAGCGTAACCGCGATCGTCAGTGCCCCGCTGATGAGCCGTGCGGCAAGTTCTCCCTCGGGGAGGTACAGTGCGTAGGCGATCGCGCCAAGTCCGAAGACGACCACCGCGATGACATCGAGCAACGTCAGAAGGCGACGCGCATAGGCCACACCGGCGACGACGATCGCCGCGGCTTTCTAGACCGAATGCCAAAGTCTGCGGAAGATGCTCGCCCACTGAGGCGTTTCCCCAGAATTGCAGCATGCCAAACGGAATGAGAATGGCGAAGAGCCCCGGCCACAGCACGGCATCACCGAGAGCGGCGATCCTTCTCTCGGGCAGGCTTGCGAGCGCCGCACCAAGCGCCCAGATCGACAGCGCCGCCGTGCAGAAGACCATCATGCCGCCGGCCGCCGTCCAGTGAGCGGCATCCGCCAGGCCGCCAATCGTTAGCCAGCTCCAGAAGATAACGGCAACGATCGCCAGGATGCGTCCATAGTGCGAGTTCTGCGTCGTGGCAACCACGACACTGATACCGATCGCCGCGGCACTTCCCCAATGCGGAGCAATGCCGTTGTCCCAGGTCGCAAGCCACACCCAGTATCCCGAGCCGACCAATCCGAGGACCGTCAGTGTTGGCGAGCCGGTCACCACTGCCGCGGCGAGCACTCCCGCCTCGAAGAGAAGAACCGCACCGCTGAAATCACCAGACAAATGATAGGTCTGCCCGACGAGGGCGATACCGGCGGCGAAGATCACCCCGCCGGCCAACACACCCGCCTCGGCAAAGATGCGCAGGCCGCGCCGTTCAAATTGAAATGCGGCCGCATAGGCGATCAACAGGCCCGCCACGATCATGCCAAAGCGCGCCACGCGCGGACTGAATTCCCACTGTGAACTGACGAAGGCGACGACGGCCAGCCCGAGCAGCAGCGCACCCAGCGTGCCGAGAATGGTGGAGAGACCGAACGTCGTGCGACGACCGCCACTCGCCGAGGCAAGGATGGCGACGGCGCCATCGGTCGTCACCCATCCAGCGTCGAGCCACCGCGGCATGTCAGCGGCGATCCGCTTGCGATAACCCGCGTCAAGCATTTCCGGTCATTTCCGCAACCCCGCCAGAGACCTAACCATAGCGCCTTACATCGCGGCAAGGCCCGCCGCCGGGATCGTCGCCGCCAATACCTGCCGCCATCGAATTCATGGCACACTCAACCGATGTCCGGAGTCGCGGGCAACTTGCCGACCACGAAAGCGAAGCGATGTTCGACTATTTGCTGAACGCCATCGTGACGCTGTTCGTCACCATCGACCCGCCGGGGCTTTTCCCGGTGTTTATTGTGCTCACCGCAGGCGCGACCCGCACTGAGCGGCGGGCGACGGCGTTTCGCGCCACCGTCATCGCCGGCGCGGTGCTGATCGGCTTTGCGGTCGTCGGTCAGCCGCTCATCGGGTTCCTGGGCATATCGCTCTCCGCCTTCCGCATCGCCGGCGGGCTGCTCCTGTTCGTCATCGCCTTCGAGATGGTGTTCGGCTGGCGCGGAGACCGCAAATCAGCGGCGGCACAGAACGCGGTAACTCGCGACGACCTTCGCCACGTCGCGGTGTTTCCATTGGCAATTCCGCTGATCACCGGACCTGCCGCCATTTCAGCCACGATCCTGCTTGCATCGCGCGCTCCAAGCGCCTGGGGCCTTTTGGGGCTGCTGGCGATTATCGTCCTGCTGATCGGCTCCTGCGCGGTCGTATTCCTTGGCGCTAACCGGCTTGAGCGAATCCTCGGCGACACCGGGCGCATCGTGGTCAGCCGGCTTCTCGGGCTACTGCTCGCCGCCCTGTCGGTTCAATTCGTAGCGGACGGCATCACCGCGATCGTGCGCGCCGCGACCTGACTTCGGCTACTCCGCCAACGGCTCGCGCAAGAGCGCGCCACGGTTCAATCGACCAGTTGCTGCCGGCCGCACCCGACGGCGAAGTCAGGACGAAAAGACGCGTCGGTCCGATGATCTCGCGCTGAAAGCCGTACTCGATCCCTCCGGTTGGCTTGCACAGATAATGGCTGGCCGCATTCTTGCTCGTGAACGCCATGATCGCCGGGGCGCACGCGTAGATTCGGGCTGCGAGCGCCACCGCATCGACGAGCGTGAGATCGATCGTGGCATCCTGGCCGATGTGCTCCTTGGCAATATCGGTCAGGCCGATTCCGAACTTCAGCATGTCGCGATATTCGAGGGGGCGCACCAGCCGTGGAGTAAGTCCCACGTCGTACAACGTCGGCCAGAAACGGTTACCGGGTTTGGCGTAATAAGCGCCAACCTCGGCAGACTTCCGCCCCGCACCGGTACCACAGAGCACCAGGCGAAGACCCGGCTCCAACACGTCAGGCAAAACGGGCATGGGCCGGCGCGCCTTGCCCGCGCTTCGCCTAGAACGGGATTTCGTCGTCGAGTTCTTCCGCCAGCGACGCGCCGCCCGATCTGCCGGAGACCCGCGCCGGCTCGCGACTACCACCCTCCATCGGACTCGTCCGCCCGAAGTCGCCGCCATCATCGCCCCGCGAACTCCCGCCACCCTCGCGGCCATCGAGCATCGTTAGCGTTGCGTTGAACCCCTGAAGCACCACCTCGGTCGAATATTTCTCGACACCGCTTTGGTCGGTCCACTTCCGCGTTTGCAACTGCCCCTCGACGTAAACCTTGGCGCCCTTCTTCAGGTACTGCTCGGCAATTTTGGCCAGGTTCTCGTTGAAGATGACGACCCGATGCCACTCGGTCTTTTCCTTGCGCTCGCCGGAGTCCTTGTCGCGCCAGCTCTCGGAGGTAGCGACGCTGAGATTCACCACCGGCTTGCCCGAATTCAGCCGACGCACTTCGGGGTCGCGGCCGAGATTGCCGACGAGGATCACTTTGTTGACGCTGCCCGCCATCGTTTCACGCTCCTGTGTGCTGCCATTTTTATTGGCTGTCCCGTTGCGGCGAAACTATTCTTTTCAGCGCCTGGGTAGCCTCGCCGCCAAAGTTATCCACAGGCCGTTTCAGATGTTCACTTTATGTTCTCTGCGATACCCTGGCAATCCTGCGCTGCCGCCTCGCGGATAGCGGCACATGCCTGCAAGTCAGCCGCCCACCGAAAGCGGCCGCAGTTTAGGGTAAAACTATTGTTTTGCCGCTCTCACTGGCTCGCCCTGAACCTGATCCAGCACTCGGGCACGCCGCATTCTCTTTGCCAGCAACATCCGCGCCTCTGAGCGCGTCTTGGTCGGTTGAGTCCGCATGCCGCCGCCTGAAAAAGTCACCACCAGAAACGGTAGCCCGCTCTTCGGTGGCGCGTAGATCGCATCACGTGAATCGTCCATTGAAGTCACCTCCTACTACGCAACAAGGACTCCTTAACCATACACGATCGGACCGGAAGTTTCGATAGGCAGTTGCAGAGATAGCGCGACAACAATAGTTAGCCAACATACTACCTGTCCAGTTTCGCCAGCGGCAAAATCTGTTTGACTGCGAAGTATTCCTTCCAGGGATCGACCCGCCGCTTGAGCAACTTACCCGCCGCGCTTTCGACCGTAACGGTATTGGCGCTGGCAAGCTTAGCCAGCTCATTCCAATCGAGTGGCCACGCTACCGGAGCGCCCGACCGTGCGCGCGTCGAGTAGGGGGCGATCGCCGTCGCGCCACGGCCGTTACGCAGATAGTCGATGAAGATCTTCCCCTTGCGTCGCGCCTTGGACATCTCCGCAACAAAGAGGTCAGGCTCTTCCGCCGCCATTGTACGCGCCATCGCTTCGGCGAAGGCCTTCACGTCGTCCCACCCATGATGCGGCGTCAACGGCATCACCACGTGGATGCCCTTCCCCCCGGTCGCCATTGGGAAAGATTCCAGTCCCAATGATTTCAGCCTGCGCCGCATCTCCCGTGCCGCATCCTTGACCGCTGCAAACGGAACTGCTTCGTCCGGGTCGAAGTCAAAAACGACGCGGTCCGGTTTCTCCAGCGTCGCGTTATGTGCGCCCCAGATATGGAGCTCAAGCGCGCCCATTTGCACGGCAGCGATCAGGCCCCGCTCATCGATGATCGTAAGGTATTCGCCCTTGGCCTCCTTTTCCTTGATCGTGACGGCCTTGAAGGCGTCGGGGAAGCCGCGGGAGGCATGCTTCTGGAAAAAGCAGTCGCCATCCGCCCCATCCGGACAGCGCACCACCGATAGCGGCCGGTTGATCACGTGCGGCAGCATAAGACTCGCCACGGCTCGGTAGTAGTCGATCAGCCCACGCTTGGTGATGTGCTGGGGAGCGAACACCACCTTGTCCGGATGGGTCACCCGCACACCGCCGATGGTCAGCGTTTCGGTGTCGCGATCTGTGTTGACGGCGACCACCGAGGATTTCGCCTTCGCGACCGTCTGTGGCGACTCTCGCACGACTTCGTCCGCCTTCTTGTCGATCCTCAACCCCTTGAAGGCGCCGTGGCGAACATAACCCTCCTCGGTCCAGCCGGCGAACTCTATCTCCGCCACCAGCTCCGGCTTGACGAATTTCGAGGCGCGGCGGATCGCCGGCGGCACATCGTCGGCGGGTGGCGATTTCACGGCGCGTGACGAGAGTTCGTGCCAGACTGATTTCAACTCCCGTTCGCCATACCCGGTGCCGATCTTGCCGCGATAGACGAGCTTGTCCTCGTCGCGTGTCGCCACCAGCAGCGAGGAGAACGGTCGCCCCTTCACAGTCGAAGGTTGCCACCCGATGACGATCAACTCCTGGCCCATCCCGCATTTCACTTTCAGCCAGCCTTTTGCCCGGCCCGATCGATACGATGCGTCGGCACGCTTCGACACGATCCCCTCGAGTTTCAAGTCGCAGGCGTGGCGAAAGGTTTCGTCGCCCTTGCCGACGACATGGTCAGAATAGAATATCGGTCCGGCGGCCGGCTGCCCTTCCAGCAGCTTAGCGAGCCGCGCCTTCCGTTCCGTCAGCGGCAGCTTGCGGAGATCTTTTCCGTCGAGCGCGAGGAGGTCGAAGGCGTAATAGGCGATGCCGCCCTTTCCTTCGGCGATGGCGTTTTGCAGTCGCCCGAAGTCACTCCGCCCTTCACCGTCCTGCACCACTGCCTCGCCGTCGATGAGGGCGGACTTGCACGGAAGGTCTGCGAACGGTCGCGCGAGCCCGTTGAACTTGTCGGTCCAGTCAAGTCCCGTCCGGGTGTAAATGATCGCCTTGCCCCCACCAACCGCCGCTTCGGCTCGATAGCCGTCAAACTTGATCTCATGCAGCCACTCCATTCCCGCGGGTGGCGCTTCGACCAGCGTAGCGAGCTGCGGCTCGACGAATTTTGGCGCGGCAAGCTTCGTTCGGGACTTAGCCGGCTTGGTACCTGTTTTGGGACGGTCCTCCTCCTTGAAGCGGAATCCCTTCACCCATTCGACATTGCCCGCGGCAATTTCCTCCATCGTCCGACCGCTGCGCACGCTGGTCAGCGCCCGTTGGATGATAGGCTTTCTCTCCGCCTCGGCGAATTCGTCGCGCTCCTTGATGAGTAGCCAATTGTCCGCCTTCGAACGCTTGTCGCGATTGTTCTTGATGCGGACCAGGACCCATTTTCCCTTCAGCCGCTCGCCATGAAGGATGAATTTGAAGTCGCCTTTGGCGAGGCCTTCGTCGGGCTCACCGACCGGCGCCCAGGTTCCCTCGTCCCACAGCATCACGGTACCACCACCGTAGTTGCCTTCGGGGATAGTGCCCTCGAAGTCACCGTACTCGAGCGGATGGTCTTCAACGTGGACGGCCAGCCGCTTGTCCTTCGGGTCGAAACTTGGCCCGCGAGTCACTGCCCAGGAGAGCAGCACGCCGTCATGCTCCAGGCGGAAATCAAAATGCAGCCGCGTCGCATCGTGCTTCTGGATGAGATAGCGCCGACCGCCGGCCCTCGCCCGGCGAGCCTCACCCGCCGGCTCGGCTGTCTTCCGGAAATCGCGCTTCTCGCGGTACGTCTTGAGACGATCGGCCATCGCCCCCAAAGTAGCGCAGGCCAGTGCCGCCGCAACCTGTGTCACCATTTGCAGTCGCTAATTCGCCGTGCCGGCCGATTTCTCTGCGGTGTCCCAATACCACACCACTAACCCATTGTAATAACAGCAATTTCAAAACAGAATGTGCTTGACCGCGCGTGTCCCTTTAGGTATCAACCTGCCAAATCGGCGGCGCCTTTGCGCCGCCTTTGGTTTCAGCGAGCCTCTTCCATGCCAACGTTCAATCTCAAGGCTGCCGACGTTCAGAAGAAATGGATTCTGATCGACGCCGATGGCCTGATAGTTGGTCGCCTGGCGGCCATCGTGGCCCGCCGACTGCGTGGCAAACATCTGCCGACGTACACGCCGCATGTCGATTGCGGCGACAACATCGTTGTCATCAACGCCGACAAGGTCGTGCTGACCGGCCGCAAGCGTCAAGACAAGACCTATTACTGGCACACAGGCTACATCGGCGGCATCAAGGAACGCACCGCGCGTCAGATCCTCGAAGGCAAGTTTCCTGAGCGGATAATCGAGAAGGCGGTCGAACGGATGATGCCCGAAGGCCCACTCGGCCGGAAGCAGTTGAAGAATCTGCGCGTCTATTCGGGCACCGACCATCCCCATGCCGCCCAGCAGCCGGAAGCCGTCGACATCGCGGCGCTCAGCCGCAAGAACCAGAGGGCCGCTTAAACCCATGGCCGATTTGCAGTCTCTCCAGGATCTCAGTCCGCGGGCGCCGGCAGCGCCCTCCTACGTTCAGAAGCTCGATGCGCAGGGTCGCGCCTACGCCACCGGCAAGCGCAAGAACGCGGTTGCTCGCGTCTGGGTAACCCGCGGCGGCGGCAGGATCATCATCAACGAGAAGGATTTCACCGCCTACTTTGCGCGGCCGGTCCTGCAGATGGTGGTACAGCAACCGATCTTGGCGGCGGCGCGCGACGGCCAGTACGACGTCCGCGCAACTGTCGCCGGGGGCGGTCTCTCGGGGCAGGCCGGCGCGGTTCGCCACGGTATCTCGAAGGCGCTCACCTATTATGAACCCGACCTTCGTGCTGTCCTCAAGAAGGGCGGATTCCTCACCCGCGATTCGCGAGTTGTCGAGCGCAAGAAGTACGGTCGCGCCAAGGCTCGCCGCTCCTTCCAGTTCTCCAAGCGCTAGCCGCGCTCATCGGACCGGGAAGTTCGGGGCGGGCCGCAAGGTCCGCCCTTTTTCGTTTCAGCATTCCGTTATGCCCGTCCGCGACAACAGTGCGACACTGAAGCAATGACTGACCCCAAGCCGAAACCACTGACAGACAACGCCTTCCTTGGCGCGCTGAAAGGCGGCGCCGTCGAGCCGACGTTCGGCGGCGCGCTGTCGTTCATGCGCCGCCGCTACGCGCGCGACCTGGCCGGCGTCGATCTCGCTGTATGGGGCATCCCGTTCGATCAGGCGACCACCAATCGTCCGGGCGCCCGCTTCGGGCCCGCTGCGATCCGGCGCGCATCGGCAATCTTCGACGGCGACCCGCAATATCCGTTTCGGTACGACCCGTTCGAGGCGCTCGCCGTCATCGACTACGGCGACGCGGCCTTCGACTACAGCAAGCCGATGCAGTTTGCCGACGCGATCGAAAAACAGGCCACGGCGATCATTGCGTCGGGAGCGCAGGTTTTTTCTCTGGGCGGCGATCATTTCGTCACGTATCCGCTGCTCAAGGCGCACGCCGCCGCCCACGGGCCTGTGGCCCTCGTGCAGTTCGACGCCCATCAGGACACCTGGCCCGATCACGAGGACTCCATTTCGCACGGCACCTTCGTCAAGCGCGCCGTTCGTGAGGGTCTGATCGACGCAAAAAGGTCGATCCAGATCGGCGTCCGCACCGAGGCGCCAGAAGATTGTGGCATTGAGATCATAACGGCCGCAGGCATCGACGACCTCGGCGTCGCTGGCGTGACCGCGCGCGTCAAGGAGCGCGTAGGCGAGGAAAGCGCCTATCTCACCTTCGATATCGACTGCCTGGATCCGGCATTTGCGCCGGGCACTGGCACGCCGGTGGCCGGGGGCCTGTCGAGCCGTGAAGCGCTGGGCATTTTGCGTCAGCTTGGCTCGATCGATTTCGTTGGCGGCGATGTGGTCGAGGTTGCGCCGCCTTACGACCATGCCGATATCACCGCCATCGCGGCGTCCACGGTCGCCATGTACTACATCGGGCTGCTCGCCGAGCGGCGGCGGGGCTGAAATTCACTGGAGGTGGGTTGTGGTTGCAACTGTGTTCATCGACGGCGAGGCCGGCACCACCGGGCTGCAGATCCGTCAGCGCCTTCACGACCGCCCTGACCTGAATCTGGTGTCGATCGACCCGGCGCGGCGGAAGGATTCGTCCGCGCGTGCCGAGATAATGAATGATGCTGACGCAGTTATCCTTTGTCTGCCGGACGACGCGGCGCGCGAAGCCGTCGGCATGGTGAAGAACAACCGCACCCGCATCATTGATGCGTCCACCGCGCACCGGACGGCGAATGGTTGGACATACGGCTTCCCTGAAATGGATGACAACCATCACGCAGCGGTCGCTTCCGCCGACCGTGTGTCCAATCCCGGTTGCTACGCCACCGGCGCGATCGCGCTGATGCGGCCGCTGGTTTCGCGGGATCTGCTGGCTGCTGATTGGCCGGTCACGATCAATGCCGTCTCCGGTTACTCCGGTGGCGGAAAAGCGCTGATCGCCGCCTTTGAGGACCCGGCTTCGCCGAACGCCACCGACGACAACTTCCGGCTCTATGCCATGGGCGTGGTGCAGAAGCACATCGAGGAGATCCAGCAATATTCTGGACTTAGCGGAAGGCCGCTGTTCATTCCGAGCGTCGGGAGATTTGCGCAGGGCATGTTGGTCTCCGTACCGCTGCAGCTATGGGCCATGCCGGGCCGTCCCACGCTCGAAACACTGCATGGCGCGCTCGTGGATCACTATGCCGGCGAGCGTTTCGTGACCGTGGCGCCGCTTGAGGAAACGCTCGCGGTCGGCCACGCGTCGTCGGTCGACCCGCGCAATCCTGAGCCGGAAAGTCTCAACGATACCAACCAGATGCAGCTGTCGGTCTTCGGCAATCCGGAGCACGAGCAAGCGGTTCTGGTGGCGAAGCTGGACAACCTTGGCAAGGGAGCGTCCGGCCAGGCCGTTCAGAACCTTAACCTGATGCTGGGACTCGACGAAACCGCAGGTCTGACCTGACTAACTCGCTGCGATCGCTGGAGAATAATCCTCCGGCGAAGACAGCGGCCGGAGCATCGCGCGGAGGTGCGTGACCGCCGCCGACAGCACGATCACCGCGCCGAATTGATGTAGCAGCGCCAACGGTAGCGGTACGGCATGTAGCAGCGTCGATATGCCGAGTATGGCCTGTACAGTGACAAGTACGGCGAGCAACCATGCCGAGGACGCTTGCCGGTACATACGGCATTGCCACGCGTGTGCGACGATAAGTACCCACAGCGCATACGCCCCGATACGGTGATCGAACTGCACCGTCGCCACCGCCTCGAAGAGATTGCGCCACCGCGGCTGCTGCAAAAATAGGCCGCCGGGAACCAGTGCCCCATCCATGAGCGGCCAGGTGTTGTAGGTCATGCCGGCATCGAGACCAGCGACAAGACCGCCCATGAAGATTTGCAGGAAGGTCACTCCGACGATAACGAGCGCGACCAGGCGAAGCGATGCGCGCGAGACGATCTCGGTGGGTGACAAGCCGCGCGCGATCCACAGGACGTAGGCGAGGATGATGCAGGCGAGCACCAAGTGCGCCGCCAGCCGGTACTGGCTAACGTCGGTGCGATCCTCCAGCCCGCTCGCCACCATCCACCAGCCGACCGCTCCTTGCAGTCCACCGAGCAGAAAAATCGCCACCACGCGCGGCTTCAGCGCGGGTTCGAGCCGACCGGTGGCCCAGAAGAAGATGAGCGGCAGCAGCACGACCACGCCGATGAGGCGGCCGAGCAGCCGATGCGCGTATTCCCACCAGAAGATCGCTTTGAACCCGTCAAGGGTCATGCCTTGGTTGAGCTGCTGGTATTCGGGAATCTGCTGGTAGGCGGCGAACTCCTCGTGCCACTGCGCGTCAGTGAGTGGCGGCACGACACCGTGAATCGGCTGCCACTTTGTGATCGAGAGGCCGGAATGAGTGAGGCGCGTAGCGCCACCCACCACGACCATCGCCATGATCATCAAAGCCACCACGACCAGCCAGGCGCGCACCAGCCGACGATCGGCTTTGCGGTCACGCTGGGCGGCAGGTGCGGCCATCGCAACAGTGGTCATCTCTTGGAACTCCTTGCCCGCTTCGATATAGCCCGGTCAGAGGCCGCGCAATCGCGGCAATAAGCCACCGGAGGCCGCAAAGCATGGCCCTGCCCCAAACCGCCCGCAAAGTCGCCGGGACTGCGATGCTGGTTATCTTCGTCCCGCTCTACGCGCTGTTCGTCATGTCGATCGCCGGAGCCCGCATGCCGGGTGCATCGATCCTGACCCAGACGGTTTTCTTCGCGGTCGCAGGGCTGGTGTGGATCGTACCGGCTGGCGTCATCATCGCCTGGATGTTGAGGCCGCCCCATTAATCGCCTAGGTCGGACCAACTGAAGGCGTGGACCAGCCGCCTCGCCGGAAGCGTCTGTACGACCCGAACACCCAGCATATCAGGTAATCAGTAAGTAACTGAACGGGTTACCTTCGGCAGAAGGCCATGATTGCGAGCGCGCTGGAGCACCTCAGCGATGCAGCCGGGCCGGATCGTTAATGGCGGGCGACGGCAAATTAGCAAATCATCAACGCTCCCCGGTTACATTCTGAAACAGTAGAGGTGGGGGGCCATTGAGATCGACATTAGTGCGTTTCGCAAAAGACGACTCGGGTGCAACGGCCATCGAATATGGGTTGATTGCCACCTTGATTGGCGTCTCGATCATCCTCGGCGCTGGTGCGCTGGGCAGCAAGCTGAACTCGGTATTTAAGGGCATCTCTACCAAGCTTATCGCACCGTAGAGCACGCGTCGTTCCCAAAAAGGGAACGACTCACGAGATACCTGCTCACGCCGCCCGCTTCGCGCTATCCTTCAACAGGCCGAGCCGGACCAGACTTTCGGCGGTGGCCACTATGGCCTCTTCGTTGGAGCGTGGAGCCCAGCCAAGAAGGCGCTTCGCCTTGGCATTGGTGGCATTCTTGAACTTGCCGAGTTCGGGCAGGATCGCCTTCACCTCCGGATCGCGCATCGCCGCCAGACGCACCAGCCAGTTCGGTAGCTGCCGCGTCGGCACGCGCTTGCCCGCCTCGCCCATGCCCTTCTTCAGCACCAGCGCAATATCGCGCACCGACATGAAGTCTCCGGCAACGGCAAGGAAGCGCTCCCCGGCAGCCGCAGGGTTGGTCATCGCACGGATGTGCAAATCGGCCACGTCGCGTACGTCAACGGCGCCGAAATAGAGCCTCGGAATACCCGGTACAGCGCCCTCTAACAGGCGGCGCAGGAAAAGGACCGAAGTCGAATAATCAGCGTGCAGCACGGGCCCGAACACAGCAACCGGGTTGACGACCGAAAGCTCAAGTCCCCGCCCCTCGCGGGCGATGAAATCCCACGCCGCCCGCTCGGCCAGCGTCTTCGATTTCACATAGGGAGTCACGTCGTCGCCGCTGAGATCGCTCCAGCTCGTCTCGTCAAATGGCTTCTGCTGCGGCTTGTGTCCGTAGCCGATTGCCGCGAACGACGACGTGAGTACGACGCGCTTGACCTTGGCGTCCCGCGCAGCGCGCAACAGTCGAAGTGCGCCTTCTCGCGCCGGCACGATCAATTCGTCTTCGTGCGCGGGAGTGCCGGCAGGAAACGGCGAAGCGACGTGAAACACGTATTCGCAGCCCTCCACCGCCGCCGCCCAGCCGCCATCGCTTTCCAGATCCGCAGCGAAGAAGGACAGGCGATCCCAGGGCTCGGAGCCGCCCTCCTTTAGCATCGAGCGGACGTCGGGTTCGCGCCTGAGGTCGCGCACCGTGGTGCGTACCTGGTGACCCGCTTCAAGAAGCTGAAGGATCGCGTGGCTGCCAATAAAGCCGGACCCGCCTGTGACAAGAACCGTGCTCATTGCCGCCACCTCGTGTTTGTTTGCCGCCGCCGAAAAGAACTCAAGTTCGCCCGCCACCAAGCCAATATGGGGCAGCGGGATGGGAAACGCAGGTATTCGCTGACCAGAAGAAGCAGCGACCGCCAACATCACGCCGGGCGAGACCGATAGGGTGGATTTTCCGTTCGCTCCGCCGCTTCCTTGCCAGACGTCAGGAGACGCTCAATACCCGACAGTGAAGCGTTGGCGGATATGCTGCGGCTTCTCGATCTCGTCCAGGATGGCATGGGCGACATCGCCCATCGAGATCGTGCTCTCGCCCTTTTCGTTTCGCACCGGCTCGTCGTGGCCGTGGCGGTATTTGCCGGTGCGGTCGCCCGGATTGATCATCTGGGGCGGTGAGATGAAGATCCATTCGAGGTCTCTCTCCTGGCGCACGCGATCGAGCGCATCGGCGGCGCCTAGCGCACCCTCCTTGTAGGCCGGGTTGAACGACGGATGATCGACCAGCCGCGCACCTTTCTCGGTGAGACGCCGGCTCCGCCAAGAAACAGGATGCGCTTCACGCCGGCCTGCTTCACGCCCGCGATGATGCCTTCCATGCCCTTGGCGAAATCGGCGCGGATATTGGGATTGGTCCAGCCGGAATTGAACGCGCTGATGACCGCATCGCCGCCCTTCACGGCAGCGGCGGTCTGCGCCACATCGGCCCCGTCGGCATCGACCGTCTTGAGAGGCGGCGCGGCCGTCAGCTTGGCGGCGTTTCGCGCGATCGCGGTCACCGTATGGCCACGCTCAAGCGCCTCGGCGAGGATCGCCTGGCCAACGCGGCCGCTCGCCCCGATCAATGCAATTTTCATGGAAGACACTCCGTTGTCCCGACAGAAGCGCGCGACTGTGCCCGCGAGACCGCGAGTGTGAAGAGAAAACATTTCCCGCTGCAAAGCTGGGCAGGCGCGCCCTAAGCCGCCTCGCCGGCCGAAACCGAAGCCACCTCGCCGGCCTCCGGCCGTATCGGCGCCGGGTCCACTACCAGCAGCAGGATTTCGGCATCCGAGACTTCCGAGACGCGATCGAACGCGCCGATCGTGCGCGGGTCGGCCGCCGCAAACTCGCTCACCACCATCGCCATGCCGCACGACGGCCCGAACGTGGCGATCATCTCGTCGCCAGCATCGATGAGGACGAAATCGTAGGTGAGCGTCAACGCCGCAAGCATTGTTTCGAGATGCTCGGGATCGAGGAGACCCGCATTGAGCGGCTTTTTGCCAGCGGGGATGAAATGCACCCGTGACTTGCGGTCGCGGAAGATGACCTGCGCAAACGAAGCGTCGCCGTCGAAAAGATCGGCGAAACCGGGAAGATCGGCCCCCTCACCCATCGACCGGGCGTCGGCGCCGTCGCCGCGAAAATCGACCAGCACGACGCGTGCGTCGGTGCGGGCGAGCGCGCGGCCGAGCGCTACGGCGCCCAAGGGGCGGCCGTCGCTATCGCTGCCTTCTGCCAGCGTCACCAGAACACGCTTTTCGCCGGCCTTCACGATCTGCGCCGCAATCGCGCGCAGCGAATCCTCGACACGATCGACCATCTCCGGCGCCAGCGTCGGCTCGCTCGGCATCATGCGGCGGACGCTGTGATCGTCCGCCCAACGGGTGTGACCGCTAACAGGGACCGCGTCGGGGACGACCGGCAGCGGCTCCGCGACATTGTTGATACGCCGCATCGGCCGCCCGCTCGCCAGTTCGCGCAGCAGCAGGAACGCAACCGCCAGGATAAGCGCCGCCGCCGTCGCGGCGCTGGTCATGGGAATTTTCTTCGGGAAGTCGGGATCCGTCGCCACCGCGGCGCGCGACACGATGCGCGCATCCGGCGGCAGATAGTCCGTCTGCTCCCGACCGACGGCCTCGCGATAGCGGCTGAGGTAGGTCGCCAGCAGATCGCGCTCGGCCGCTGCCTCGCGCTCGAGCGCGCGTAACTCGACTCCGGCGTCGTTGGCGGTCGCAGTCGTTGCCTTCATCTTGGTGAGCGCGTCGTTGATTTCGCCTTCGCGCGCGGCAGTCGCCTTGGACTCGGCATCCACCGATTCCAGAATCTTCCGCGCCTCGCCGAGGATCTGCTGGTCGAGGTCGCCGACCTGGGCGTTCAGCTCCTTCATCTTCGGATGACCGGGCAAAAGCGTCGCGTTCAACTGCGCAATCTGCGAGCGGAGCGCGACTTCCTGCCCCACGAGGTTCTGGATCAACGGCGAATTGAGGACGTCGACCATATTCGGGACGGTGTTCAGCGCGAGACCGGCGCGAATTTGCGCAGCCTTTGACTCGGCGTCGGCGCGCTCGGCGCGCACCTTGGACAGCTCGGTATTGAGGTCGGCGAGCTGCTGCTGCGGTAACGTCGTCGGGGTCGTCCCGCCGGCATCGAACAGATCGTTCTCGGAGCGGAAATCCTCGACGCGCGCTTCCGCCGTCTGCACCTTCTGGCGCAAATCGACGATCTGGTCGGAAAGCCACTGCGCCGCATCGGCGGTGGTGGTGTGCAACGCGGCGCTCTGCTGTGCCAGATATTCCTCGGCGATCGCGTTGGCTGCGTCCGCAGCAAGCTTCGGATCGGTCGATGCGAAGTCTATGTTGATAATGCGCGAGTTTTCGACAGCGAACACCGTCAGCTTGCGGAAGTAGGCGCCGAGCACGCGGTCATCGACCGACAGGGTGCTCTCACTCTTGCCCACACCGAGTTTGCTCAGAGCCCGCGACAGCACCGACGGGTTCGCCGACTTCGGATCGAACTCCGGCTTCGCCGCAAGGTTGAGCCTGGTGGCGACGGCCAGCGCCAGATCGCGCGAACGGATCAGCTGGACCTGGCTGGTGATCGCCTGCTGGTCCATGGCGGTGGTGTCGGTAGTCGATTGCGCCGAGCGCGTCAGGTCGGATTCGCCGGGCGTTATGAGCAAGGTCGCCTCGGACTTGTAGACCGGCGCGATCCGGCTGAGGGTCACATACACGCCGGCAGCGACGACAACCACGAACAACAGAATGTATGGCCACCGCTTCCACACCACCGACGTGAGCGCGCGGAAATCGATCTCAACGTCGCTATTGGGCGCTGGGCTGCTGACCATGAAAAGAGACTCAAGGCATCGGAGTGCGGTTCGTCAGCAATGATCAGTTGTTATGGTAAGCGGATCGTTAACGACGCGCGCAGCACCGCTCGTCGCAAGCACGCCTCTTTACGCGGGATTAACCATACGGGCCGGATAGTCCAGAACAGCGCCCTGACCCTCTTCTGGCCGAGCCCGCGATGCGCTTGCACGTTCTTTCCCTTTTCCCCCTCGGCTTATTGCTTCTGACCGGATGCTCCACCGCACCGCTGGTTACCGATGCCGTGCATGCCGAGCTGGTAGCGCCCTACCAGCTCGACGCGGGCGACCAGCTTCGCGTGGTTGTCTTCGGCCAGGACGATCTTTCCAACAGCTATGTCGTCGATCAGGCGGGTTCGATCACCATGCCCCTCATCGGGCGGGTTCCGGCGCGCGGCCACACGACGACCGAGATTGCCGGCTCCGTCGAGCAGCGTCTCCGCAACGGATACTTGCGCCACCCGGACGTTTCCGTCGAAGTCGACAAATACCGGCCGTTCTTTGCCATGGGCGAGGTTACCGCCGCCGGCCAATACGCGTTCGTACCCGGCATGACGGTGCAGCAGGCAATTGCCGTCGCCGGCGGCTTCAGCGCACGTGCCGATACGTCGTCCGTTCAGGCGACCCGCAGCATCGGCGGCCACGTCGAGACCGCCACGCTCCGGCTCTCCGACCCGGTCATGCCCGGCGACACCATAACCGTTCGCGAGCGGCTCATCTGAGTGACGCGCATCGGCGGTACTGCATTTCCCGACGTCCTGTGTTCGCCGCCGCGCCGACCGCGCGGGCGCCAGCGACGATTTCGGCACTGGTTTGCGGGTATCTGGTGAATGCGTCACCCGCATTTTATTTCCGCAACGCGGCACCCGCGCCGCGTGGGTCTGGCGTCCGTGACCCCGAGCATTAAGCCTAACCGCTGCTTTCCAGCACCAGGGACCGCGCATTTCGCTATCACTGAAAGCAATTGTTAGTCGCATTCCGCTAGGCCGCTCAAGGGCGGCCGAGGCCCCGTCAGGCGGAGGCTTACCGATGAACCAGCTGGCACCCCATCTCGATGGCGCCCTTCCGCTTGCCGCGGGCGCCAGCGAGCGACCGCTCCGCATCGTCCACTGCTTCCGCGCGCCTGTCGGCGGGCTTTTCCGCCACGTCTGTGATCTTGCCGAAATACAGAAGAAGAAGGGTCACCAGGTCGGCATCGTCTGCGATTCCTCCACGGGCGGCGATTTCGAGGGCACGATCCTCGAGCGGATCGCGCCGATGCTTTCGCTGGGCATTCATCGCTTTCCGATGCGGCGCGAAATTTCGCCGGCTGACGTTGCCGCCACGTGGCGCGCCACGCGCGAAATACGCGCGTTGAAGCCCGACGTGCTGCACGCCCACGGCGCCAAGGGCGGAGCTTATGCGCGCCTCATCGGCACACTCCTGCGCGCGACCGGCAGCCCCGTGACCCGCATTTACACGCCGCATGGAGGCAGCCTCCAGTTCGACCCGAAGACCAATGCCGGGCGGGTCTTTTTCGCGTTCGAACGCATCCTCAGCTCCATGACGGACGCATTTATTTTCGTCAGCCAGTATGAAGAGGACGCCTTCGTCGCCAAGATCGGCCGGCCGCGAGCGCCGATGACGGTGGCGCTGAACGGCCTGCGCGCCGAAGAATTCGTGCCCGTCACGCCAAACGCCGATGCCCGCGATTTTCTTTTCATCGGTTTGATGCGCCCGCTGAAGGGACCGGAGGAATTCATTCGCGCGCTGGCGATCGTGCGCGATCGGACTGGACGCGCTCCTACAGCCTGGATGGTTGGCGGCGGTGACGAGAAACCGGTCTACGAGAAAATGGTGCGTGACCTTGGCCTGTCGGAGGCCGTCACGTTTCGCGCGCCGATGCCCCCGCGCGAAGCTTTTGCACTGGCGCGCGTCGTTGTCGCCCCGTCTCGCCACGAGTCGCTGCCCTACCTGATCCTCGAATCGATAGCGGCCGGGATGCCGACACTGACCACGCGCGTCGGCGGGCTGGCGGAAGTCTTCGGCCCAGATGCCGACCACCTGCTGCCGCCGAACGATGCCGAACGGCTTGCCGATGCGATGATGCAAAGCCTGGCGAACCCTGCGGACGCGGCCGCAGTCGCTACACGCGTCAGGGCGTACATCCGCCCGCGTTTCTCCGTGGAGGCCATGGCCGCAACGATCTGCCGGACTTACCGGCAGGTGGTGACGGCGCGTTAAGAATGAAGCACGGTTTTTCCCGCAAACGCTTCGAATTTTAGTAATCGGAACAACCGTTTGTTAGCTGCGGCGCGCTAGGCATCTGGCCGGGCGGAAGCTGGGGCGGAGCGTAGGCGTGAGTTTGACACATCCGGATCGGAAGATCGGCGTCTCCGCAAGCGCGGCGGTAGCCGATACGGGCACGGTCGCCCTCGCCACCGGCCTGCCACGCACATCGACGTTGAACCCGGCCGCCCGCGCCGCCGCCACGCGTCTTTCCGGCCGTTCCATGTCGCCGGTAATCTTCACCGGCGCAACGCGGCTCATCGAATTCGCCGTCCTCCTCGCCGTCGGGTTGGCGATATACCTGACCTATGTCGTCCCGACCCAGGGCTTCGACCCCGCCTACGGCATTCCGCTAATCGGCGGCGCCCTCGGCGCCGTGTTGGTTATTCAGGCGGTCGACGGCTACACGGTCGGCGTCCTTCGCGGCGGCTTCTTGCGTATTGGCCGTGTGCTCCTAGGCTGGTCGGCGATCTTCGGCTTCTTCGCGATTGCCGCCTTCCTGGCGAAGGCCGGCGACACCTATTCGCGCGTCTGGGTGACCACCTGGTACGTCGCCGGGCTCTTTGCACTCACCGGCGTTCGCGTTGGGGTCGCCACTACCGCTCGCCGCTGGACCGACGCGGGCCTGCTGGAGCGCCGGGCAATCATCGTCGGGGGTGGCCAGTCGGCCGAGGAACTGATCAACGCGCTTGCCCGCGAGCCGAGCAACGACATCCGCATCTGCGGCATCTTCGACGACCGCAAAGACGACCGCTCGCCGAAAACCGTAGCCGGCTATCCGAAACTCGGCACCATCGCTGAGCTGGTTGATTTCGGTCGCATCGCGCACGTCGACCTGCTCATCGTCTCGCTGCCAATCACGGCCGAGAATCGGCTGCTGCAGTTTCTCAAGCAACTCTGGGTGCTACCGGTCGACATCCGCCTGTCGGCCCACATGAGCAAGCTGCATTTCCGGCCGCGCACCTATTCCTTCGTCGGCAAGGTTCCGTTCCTCGACGTCGCCGACAAGCCCATCGCGGACTGGGATTTCGTCGCCAAGACGATTTTCGACCGCGTGATCGGAGGGCTGATCCTCGTCCTTGCGGCTCCCGTCATGGCCGCGGTCGCGGTCGCGGTCCGCCTCGACAGCCCCGGTCCCGTGCTGTTCAAGCAAAAGCGCTACGGCTTCAACAACGAGCTGATTGAGGTCTACAAGTTTCGCTCGATGTACACCAACATGACGGACGTGCGTGCCGAGAGGCTTGTCACCCGTGACGACCCGCGCGTAACCCGCGTCGGCCGTTTCATCCGCAAGACCAGCCTTGATGAGCTGCCGCAGCTTTTCAATGTCGTCTTCAGGGGCAACCTGTCGCTGGTCGGGCCGCGCCCGCACGCACTCCAGGCCAAGGCTTCCAGCCGGCTCTATGACGAAGTCGTCGACGGCTATTTCGCACGTCATCGCGTCAAGCCGGGGATCACCGGCTGGGCGCAGGTCAACGGCTGGCGTGGCGAGACCGACACCGAGGAGAAGATCCAGCATCGCGTCGAGCACGACCTCTACTACATCGAGAACTGGTCGGTACTGCTCGACCTGAAGATTCTGGCGATGACGCCGTTCAAGCTCCTGAACTCGGAGAGCGCATATTGAGCGCGATCGCGCTCGCCGACGGCGAACGATTGCATTGGCCGGGCGGCGTCCGCCTCGGCGACCGCACCGTCGCCCTGCTGGTCTTCCTCAGCGGCTTCGTCTTCATCGAGCCGTCGCCCTCGGACGTGCTGCTCATCGGGACGGCCATTGTCTGGGCGTTCTGCGGCCTTCGGCTCAACCGCTACAGCCTGCCGCATACGGTTCTGCTGCTCTGTTATATTGCCGGCGGCTGGATCGCCTTCACGCAAGTCCGCGACTTCACGCGACCGTTCTCCTACATGATGACGTCGACGTTCCTGGTGGCGTCGTCGATCTTTTTCGCCGCCGTGATAGCCGAAGCGCCCGAGCGGCGCTTGAGCCTCATACGCAACGCGTACGTTGCGGTTGGCGTGGTAGCCGCGCTCATCGGGGTGCTTGCCTATTTCGGAGTCCTGCCACACTCCGAACTTTTCAAGCGTTATGACCGCGCCATGGGGCCATTCAAGGATCCCAACGTATTCGCGCCGTTCCTCGTGCTGCCCCTGTGCTTCCTGGTGCGCGACATCCTGACCCGCCGCTTGCGCGACTCGGTCTGGACCATCCTCGGCACGCTTGTCATCATATTCGCAATCTTTCTCGCTTTCTCGCGCGCCGCTTGGGGCCTGTCGGTGATTGCGGTCCTCGTCACGGCGTACCTCGCCTTTGCTAGCTCCACCAACAAGCTGGTGCGCTTCCGCCTCGTCGCCTACCTGCTCGCCGGCAGTGCCGCGATCATGCTTCTGCTGGCCGTCGCGGTCTCGGTTCCGGCAATCCGCGATCTCTATGAGATCCGCGCCCATGTCGTGCAGGATTACGACGACGGCCACGGCGGCCGCTTCGACCGCCAGTGGAACGGCTTCTTCCTGATCCAGGAAAAGCCGCTGGGCCTCGGACCCTGGGAATTTGCCAAGATTTTTGGTGACGACCAGCACAACATGTGGCTGAAGGGCTTCACGGACTATGGGTGGCTCGGCGGCTTCTCGTACATTATCCTGGTCGCGTGGACGCTGGCTGAGTCATGCCGGCTTCTGTTCCGCCAGCGGCCGTGGACGCCGATCGTCCAATGCGCCTTTGCCGTTTACTTCGGCCACGTCTTTCTGATGCACAACGTGATCGATAACGACCATTGGCGGCACCTCTACCTCATTTACGGGATTCTCTGGGGCGCGGTTGCCGCCGAGAAGCTGATGCGGCGAAACCAACGGCGCCCGACGACCACGGCGCCTTCGATCACGCGCCGAACCATCGCAGCGGCAACCTGAAGGCGCGTTGCGCTACTTGAGGCCGGACCCTATAGTCCGCGCCGTCGGAGCGTGGCGCAGCCTGGTAGCGCACTTGACTGGGGGTCAAGGGGTCGCAGGTTCAAATCCTGTCGCTCCGACCATCAACTAAATCAATAGGTTATGTTGGCTTCGCGACCGGCACAGAGTTGCCCTCAGGCGGCGAAAGGTCACAAATAGGTCACACGGCGGTGGAATCGCAGCGAATTCCATCTGAAACCTCTTTCAGCCTAAATGAGCGCACGGATCGCGAAGGGGATCCGGCTCGACGGTCGTGTATCACCGTAGAGACGCGTGATCTTCGAATCGTTGGACGGGATCGGAGGGTCTGGCGGCTCGCCGCGCTGCGCCAACTCCGCACGCGCTTCATTTAGCGTAGCCTCCAGCAGCTGCGCGACGCTTTCGAGGCCGTCTTTGATCGCGAGCGTGCGCAATCGTTGAGCCTCGATCGCAATCCTGTGCAGCGTCGCGACATCGGTACGGCTCTTCATTCGGTTCGCCCGATCGGTTGGATGCACTCCGGAGTGTCATCGTTCACGCTGCTGACCACCCGGCAACGAAGGCAATGTTGTCTTAGACAAACCCAGAAGGCTGACGGCTACGAATGAGCCTTCCGTAGATTGTCGATCTCCATGATCAAGATACCGAGCACAATCACGGTTAGACCGA
>Ga0208849_1000943_pt1 | contig 23227 bp, 23 predicted proteins | sample NGESurdeep072012_10_FD_184470 | JGI IMG/M metagenome (GOLD analysis project Ga0208849, IMG submission 184470) | Arctic peat soil microbial communities from Barrow, Alaska - NGEE Surface sample 53-3 deep-072012 (SPAdes) | ecosystem: Environmental > Terrestrial > Soil > Wetlands > Peat ... | reverse complement strand
TCTGGATCGGTAACTACCAGAGGTCGGTTCTTATTGTGTGACTCAAGGTCGGCTCCGTAGCAGAAAAAGAACCGTGCATGAAGTACGAGATGCTGGCCTCGTTTGACCACCCGATTCACGGCCGAGGTAACGCGTGAGGGCCATGGTGTGTGGCAATGGGCCGCGACGTGATGTGGTCAGTCAGAGTGACGGTCGACAAGGCATTCAACAAGCTGAAGGAGCCGACCAAACGCCACTCAGCCGCGACGATGCCGACGGTACAGATGTTCAGCTTCGATGCTTCTGAATATCAGTGTTCCATACCACGATCGTCACTGTCCTTCTTGCGTGAACGTTCGAGGACTTGGCGAAGAATCGGGAGCACGGCACGGTCTTTTTCGCGGCCGGCTGCCTCTTTGGAGCGGATGACGTCGGCGAGTGCGGCGACGTAAATGGTCACGGTGTCTGTTATTTGCTCGCGAGTGGCCGATCGTCGCAAGTCGTCGTAACCCAGTGTGCCGTCTGGAAGAAGTGCAATGTCCAGACATCCGTGTTTTGTCACGAAGGTCCAAGTTGTGCCTTGCTCAAATAATCGCTCATCGAGTCGTATCGCTAATGGTTCTTCCCTATCCGGAATTCGAAGCTTGGCGTCGAGTTCTCTCAGCGCAGTTGAAAGCTTCGAGAAGTTTTCGCGAGTGCAAGCAGGCGTGACGTCGACATCACGAGTGACGTAGGGTGATCCACGCAGTTCGGCGGCGAGTCCGCCGATGACGATATAGAGAACCTGGTGACGCTCCAGCACTTCAAGGATTTCGTCGGGGTGATAGGGGACTATTTCAGCCATGGCGGCTGGACGCATGTTGCGTACGGCGTTCTTGGAATCGGACGCGGGCCATGAGATCGGCGAATCGTTCTGCTGGTGTCATCCGAAGATGTTGATCAATGATCGTCACGTTCGAATCGTCAAACTTGGACATGAAGAACGTGAGATCCAATCCGCACGCGCGCACCACGTCGCGTACGGTCTCAAGACTCGGTGATACCTCGTCGCGTTCCCATCTGGCTATCACGGACTGCGCTTTGCCGAGGCGTACGCCCAATTCGGTTTGCGTCAGTCCAGCGCGCAATCGAGCTTCCTTCATCAAGTCCCCACTTATCACCTGGCCATGATAGTACATATTTGCTATATTGAGACTTTCGTTGTTTGTTACTGCATTTGAGTCCTCTCGAGCGATATGTTTTCATCTCGGCATATCAGCGACTTGGTCCCTGCGCCCTTGCCATTGGCGTTCAGGTACGCACTACGATTGCTCGTTAAGGTTCGACGTGCAGAGCGTTGACGGACTGAACCGTGAGGAGACCGTCTGAAAACTCTTCTTTCTCGATCAGGCGGTTGGCTTTCACTGGCTGGCGCTCGAACTTCATGCGGCGCGCGGCCGTGCTTTCGAGTGATTGGGCATTGAAGTGAGTGGATCCAGCGACGACGAGTCCGAGGCGGCAGTCGGGGGCTCCTTCGAGCGGACTGCTGACGTCAGTCGTCACGACGAAGTGTCCAAACGTGGACGGATTCGTTCTGAGAAAAGGTCCGAACGTTACCAGCACACTCGTACGTCGGCCGCGTGGGCGGGCGTCGTCGTGGCGGTGCTGTTTGGCGTGGCACTCATCGTCTTCATCGCGCAGAACACGAGTGACGTGCGCATCAAATTCTTCTCCGCCTCCGGACACCTACCCATAGCCGTGGCGCTACTCGCCGCAGCCATGGCGGGCGCCATAGTGGTCGTCGGCGTGGGCGTGGGCCGAGTGGTGCAGCTTCGACTGAATCTGCGGCGCCAACGCCGCGCGTCGAACACTCAGGACGTCGTGGCTGCTGAGCCCAAGTCGAACGAGGGTCATGGCGTCGCGAAGAGCAGCGACGACGTCCAATAGATTGGCCGACCAGCGCTGGGCACTTACTCGGGTGCGCGGTCATCATTCGTTGTGCGGGTATTGCGACAAAAATGAGAAAAACATCATTACACCTCGTCCGGAACAGTAAAGAGAACGACAGAGATCTTGACTCCTTCCGCGAAGGAGATGAAAATCGCAGTCTGAATAAAGAAATCTCGATGTGATCTGCTGGGGGCCAGTCAGTGGCGGAACATTGTCATCTGAATGAAATATTGGTTGCCTGTATAATTATTAATTGGAAACCGATTTTCAGACTCGTTGACTTTGAACTTAATTCGGTCCTGAGAGCTGTGTGTCGTATGCGTACTAGCCCCGTAGTAACCCGTGCCTCTTTTTCGCAAGACTTCTTCAAGTTTCGTGGCTCGCGTCGTTCGGTTCATCGCTCCCGCGTTCGACTCGGTCTCGGCGCCTTCGTCACCGGCCTCCTCGCTCTCGTAACACTGTTCGCTTTCACGGGTGAGGTCGCCATGGCGGCGGCCACGCCCATCAATCTCGGTAGCGCCACGCCGTTCGCCGTACTTGCGGGCTCGACCGTCACGAACACCGGTTCTTCGGTGATCACCGGCAACGTCGGACTTTCCCCAGGCACCTCCATTACGGGCTTTCCGCCCGGGATCGTCCATGGCACCACGACCGCCGCCGACGCGTCGTCACTCGCCGCCCAGAACTCATCGACCGCGGCGTATCTGACCGCAGCGGGCGAGACTCCTTTTTCAACAGTGGCGGGCGGAACGTTGGGTGGCACGACGTTGGTGCCCGGCGTCTACCAGTCAGCGAGCGGTCTGGCCCTCAACGGGACCTTGACGCTCAATGGCGGTGGCGACGCCAGTGCGGTCTTCGTCTTTCAAGCGGGGTCCACGCTGACCACGGCCTCCGGCAGTTCGGTCGTCCTGATTGGCGGCGCGCAGGCGTGCAACGTCTTCTGGCAAGTGGGGAGTTCGGCGACCTTAGGAACGACGACGTCCTTCGTCGGCACGATTCTCGCGCAGACGTCAGTGACTTTGAATAACGGCGCAAGTGTGCAGGGTCGGTTGCTAGCCCAAACGGGCGCCGTCACCCTTAACAACAACACGATCAATGTGCCGACGTGCGCCTTGGCCACACCGACGACTACGACAACGACCGCGACGACCACGACAACGGCCGCAACGACCACACCGACCGTGACGACGCTGCCCGTCACCACCGGGACCACGGCAGGAACGAAGGCGCCCGCAAAGCGACGCACGACTCCTACGCTCCCCGCAAGTTCGACCATCATTCCTGTGGGTGCTCCGAAGACTGGTGAGGGCGGCACCGCGGGATCGGGTTCACCTCTCCTCGGCATTATTGGTCTCGGCGCCCTCGGCGTCGGGGTCGCGGCAACCTCGGTCGCGGTGCGTTCTCGTCGCCGCCACGAATAGTGGTGGACCGATGAACGCGCGCAGGACGTGAGCAGTCGTAGCGGTCGCCATCACCACGCATGGGTTTGGTGGAGTGTCGCTGCACTCGCTCTCAGCGTGGGCGCACTTTCGCTCGTGGCGACGTTGCCGACGAAGGATCCCAAAACGGTCGTGTTCGCTCACGTGACGTCGACCTCGAAGTTGACGACGAAGTTACCCGTCATTGCGAGATCACAACCGATCAGAATCACCATTCGTTCGATCGCCGTCAACGCGCAGGTCGGCACGCTCGGCTTACAGCCGGATCACCAAGTCATGGTGCCCACCAACACCCGCGTGGTTGGTTGGTATAAAGACGGACCGCCACCCGGACAGATTGGTTCGGCGGTCATCCTCGGCCACGTCGATTCAACAAAGGGACCCGGCGTCTTCTTCGACTTGAAGTCGCTCATGGCTGGCGCTCGGATCAGCGTGGTTCTGAGGAACGGGACGGTGACGAACTTCTCCGTTACGAAAGTGGTCCAGTACTCCAAGTCGTCGTTCCCCGACCGGCTGGTCTATGGATCGCACGGCACGCGTTCGCTTCAGCTCGTCACCTGCGGTGGCACGTTCGATCACGCGACGGGACACTACGAATCCAACGTCGTGGTCTTCACCAACCTGGTGAGTGTTTCGATTCCGAAGGCGATCGTTCAGTCCTAGGAAGTGATCGAAAGTTGCCGTGAAGGCGACCGTCAACGCGACGAGGACATTCTTGCGTTGACCGCGAATCTAGGATTGGGTCACGTCCACGACAGCCCCCGATCTCGACGACGCGCGCAAGCGCTACCATTTCGCACTCGCGCCTGAGGACTACGAGCGTCTACCCTTCTACACCGCGCTCTTGCACGAACTCGAACACGACACGCTCGCGCTCGAACTTCTCGCGTCGGTACGGCTGGAACAACGCAATCCGATGCTGATTCTCGCGGCGCTGCAACTCGCCGGACTTCGAGATCACCCCGTCCTCGGGCCGATCTACGACACGGCGCGTCACGGTCACTTCGATGACGCGAAATGCGCGGCACGCACGGTGATCGAGGTCGTGCACGGAATGCCTGAACTCGTCCAACGTGAACTATGGCGATCGACGCAGACCAATGAACCGGGTCGAAGCGCGGTACTGCAAGTCCTCGTCGCCGAACTCGTTGGGATTTCGATCAAGGAGATCAACCTCATCGAAGTCGGGACGTCCGCGGGCATCAATCTCTGCTTCGACCAGTTCCCGGTGCGCACCCACGACGACGGCGCCCCCTTGACGTTGGTGTGCGAGGACTTAACACCCATCGATCGAACAAGAAAAATGCCCAGCGTAAAGTCGCGCGTCGGCATCGACCCTCATCCGCTCGATCTCAGCAACGAAGAGGATCGCCTTTGGCTTAAGGCATGTCTCTGGCCCGAAGAACGTCGACGTCACGAACGCCTTGACGCGATCGTGGCCGCGCGTCCTTCGTGGCCGAGCGTGACGGAACTCACTGGGACCGCACTCGAGCGACTCGACGACGCCTTTGATGTGAGTGACGCCAACACGTTGACGATTGTCGTGAACACGTGGGTCGCGTTTTACTTCACGCGCGACGATCAGCTCGCGTACTTCAACGAACTATCGCGACGTTGTCGCGAGAGCAACGTCGCGTGGATCTCGATGGAGTCAGCGATGGTGACGTGGCCCGGCGTGAGCATCGATGACGAAGTCCACCATCGCGGAGCGTCACAGATCGTGATGGCCACTCCGGGTTCCTCGCCGGCACATTGGGGATGGTGCCACGCGCACGGACGATGGCTCGAGCAAACTACAATCTCGTAGTTCTCTTCCAGAGGTCATTTCGACCCGTGGAGCAGCGCAAACGCGCGAAAAAATGGCCGCGCCGAAGGTGACTCCTGTGGGAAAGATGCGACTAAGTGGTTGGTATCTCTGTACATATGGTCGAAATTGGTGCATAAGTGAATCAATTCTGGGCATAAGTTTGTGATTTCCCTCTTCGCCCTTGGTGAGGGCAAAAATCTCTGGCAGAGTAACTCTCGTAGTTCACGTAGTACCTGCCAACGATTCTTCGAACCGCAAGGGGAGAGGGAAGTAGGGGGATGAGGGGCCTCGCAAGAGGATCGGATTCCTTCTGGCGGGCAGTGGAGTTCGGTCCACTGTTCGAAACTGGCGAATGACGTGAAGTGCCTGCCGTCAAAGATGTTCTGTCCGACACGGAACATAGTTGGCGTGCCTCGGAAACCCCGAGGGGCGGGTGAGTTTCGGCTCACTGGTCACTCGGGGTTTTCGGCCGTCCGGGGACTATTTCGCTCGACAACGAAGACGGACTACTCGAACCAGTACCGGCGAACCTCTTCTCCGTTGTCCTGGCAGAGAGTCTGACCTTCTTCTAACGGCACCGTCGACTCGTACGTGCCCCCGCAACTTTCGATGACCCGTCGCGATCCGGCGTTGCCGTCAAGGCACGTCACGAGGACGCGGTCTACTCCCTCGGCGCGAATCACGACGAGGGCCTGGCGCAACATCTCGCTCGCAAAGCCTTTCCTTCGGTGCGCGGGCACGACGGCGTAGCCGATGTGTCCTCCCGTCGTCGCCAAGAAATCGTTGAGTTCGAAACGTATCGAGACCCTGCCGACCAGTTCGCCGTCCACGTCCGCGACGAGCTGCACCGCTCGCACTTGATTTTCCGTGAGGTTCACGCCGCGGCGCTGGTCGTCGAGAGCTCGTAAGAAATCCGACCACGACATGACGGCGTTCCATCCAAGGAGGAAGTGAAAGTCCTCGCTAAGTATCGCTTCGTGCGCGTCGAGCGCCGAAGACTCGTCGTCGTGACGGTAAGGACGCAGACGTAATGCCATCGATTCAGCGTACCGTCGGTCCCCGATCCACTCAGTCGTTCACAATCTCCGGCGTCAACGAGCTCGCTCCGCGTCGGCGCAACCCGATACGACAAGCGCAAGTCCTTCGCGACGAACTACTCGATCTCGGCCATGGAGCGTGGAAAGTGTGTAGGCGTGAAATGAACGGCGCCCCCAGGTACCAACCACGGGAGAACCTTGACCTCGTACTTGCCTGCTCGAACCGCGGGGTCGGCCTTCTTTAACTCAAGGGCGACCTCGGGCGACACGTTGAGAATGGAAAGTCAACGAAAGTGACCGTCGATGAGCGGGCCGGCCGTTCGACGCCGGCAAGGGTCGACCGATGAGGGATTGGGTCGTTCTTCGTCCCGCGGATCTCGCGTCCTGTACGAGTCACGTCGCCGAAGCACTGGAATTCATGGCGGCCAAGAAGTAAAGAAATCTCGATGGACGGACCACACTCGCGCGACACGCGACGTCAGAACAGTGACTGCGGCTCCACGGGTTCAGTGAGTTCTGGTCCGTCGTTCTTCACCGATCCGACGGCCGTTCCCACGCCGTAGTGGGTGAGCGTTCCCTTGGGGGCGGGACGCAGCAGTTGCAAGCGCTCGTCGGGTCCGTAGTCGGCGACGTCCAGCCACGTCTCGACGTCGTCAGTACTGAGTACGACCGGCATGCGGTCGTGGATCTCGTCCATGTCGACGTTCGGCGTCGTGGTGATGATGGTGCACGTCGCGACGGGCTCGGCGCCTTCGTCCTCGGGATTGTGCCAGCGCTCGTAGAGCCCGGCGAGGAGCAGGGGATCGTCGTCGGTACGCGTGAAGAAGTTCGGTTGACGATTACGTCCGGGGCGATGATCCCACTCGTAAAACCCGTCGACGGGAATCACGCAAGGGCGTTTCGCGAAGGCGCTTCGAAACGAAGGTTTCTCGGCGACGGTCTCACCGCGTGCGTTGAAAAGTTTGTTACCGATCTTGGGATCCTTCGCCCAGCTCGGCACGAGTCCCCAGCGGTAGCGGTCGAGCACGCGCGCGCCGTCGTGCTCACTCACGCCGAAGAGACGACGTTGGGGTCCCACGTTCCAGCTGGGGTGTCCTTCGGGATCGAGGCCCGCGGCGAGGGCCGCGTCAAGGAACCGAGCCAGCCGGGCAGGCGGACTGAAGAGGGCGACACGACCACACATGGCTTCCAGTTTGCCGTGTTTTACTGGCGTTGGCGCGTGTAACGAGGAGTGGCTACTCTTACGAACATATGTTCGCTTTTTCACCACCTCGACCTCCCCTCTCCCCAGAGCTCCTCGCCGCCGTGCGCCCAGTTTCACTGGCGAAGAGTCGTACCGTGCCCCTCGGTGATCCGTGGCGCTCGCTCGTGCCCGACGCCGCATTACGTCGTGGTTCGACGGTGGTGGTCGAAGCACCGGTCGGTCTAGGGGGACTAAGTCTCGCCCTCAGTCTCTTGAGTGAGGCGAGCACGCAAGGCCACTGGGCGGCGGTCGTGGGCGTGGACGACCCCGGTGTCGTGGCGATGGTCGAACTCGGGGTCGACCTACGGCGGGTGCTTTTCGTCCCGCGACCGAGAGGGGCGTGGGCGGAGTCGGCGGCTGACCTTCTCGACGGCGTCGACCTCGTGCTCGTGCGACCACCCTCACGCGCCGGTCACGGCACCGCGCGTCGCTTGATGGACCGGGTACGTGAGCGCGGCACCGTGTTGATCGCGCTCAGTGAGCCACGCGCTCCCTGGCCGCTGCCGGCCGACCTCTCCTTTCGCGTGACCCAAGCCGAGTGGGTCGCCTCCTCACGCCTCGACGCGCGATACCTCACCGTGCGCGTGAGTGGTCGCGGCGAAGCAATCCGCGGTGGCGAGCACGTGGTGGTGGTGCCGAATCGTCGCGGCCGCGCCGAGGCGAGCTGATGGAGCAACTCCTCGCCATCTGGGTGGAGTCGCTCTCGCTCGAACAGCCCGACGGTTCGACACTGCGCGACACGATCGTGTTGCTCGACGCGTTGAGCGTGCTCTGTCCCTTCACCGAGGTGGTGCGCCTCGGTCTCTACGTGTTGCCGTTGCGCGGGCCGAGTCGATTCTTCGGTGGCGACGATGCCGTTCTTCGTGCGGTGCGCCAGAGCGTGCTCGACGTCGTGGGCACCGAGCCCAAGCTCGGCGTCGCCGAAGGGCTGTTCTGCGCGGAGCTCGCGGCGCACCGCGAGCTCATCGTGCCGCGGGGTTCGAGTGACGTGTTTCGCCGCGCGCAACCCCTCGACGTGTTGGGGCGTAAGGACCTCGCGACCACGTGTCAGCGTTTGGGGCTGCACACGCTGGGTGCCTTCGCCGATCTCGATCACGCGCGCGTGGCGGAGCGTTTCAACAAGCACGCCCTCGCGTTGCATCGGGTGGCGCGCGGCGAACTCTCCGAGACGGAAGGTCAGCGCGACCTGCGTCTCGCGCGGCGTCTCGCGCAGCTGCGCGGTGAGGAGGATCTCTTCGAAGAGCAACAGGGTTTCTTCGGTCAGCGCGGGGCTGGTGACGATCGAGCCGACGCCGCCGCGCATCGGGTGCGTCGGCGTCTCGGTGCGGAAGGCATCGTGGTGGCCGCGTTGCGCGGGGGACGCGGACCCGAGGACCGGGCCACGCTCGTACCCTGGGGCTCGCCGACGACGAACGTCCGTGACCTCGCGCCGTGGCCCGGACAGCTCGCGGCGCCCTCACCGGCGACCACGTTGGTCCACCCGGTGCCGCTCCAACTGCGTGACGCGGCGAATCGTCCCGTCGTGTTGAGTACGCGCGGCACCCTGAGCGCGGAGCCCACCGCCGTGATCTTCTCCTCGCCCCTTCGCCGCGAGATCATCTGGCACGCGGGTCCCTGGCCGCTGGTGGAGCGCTGGTGGTCGCGTCATCGCCGCCGCGCGCATCTGCAGATGGTGCTCGCGAGTGGCGAGGCGCTCTTGGTAGTGGCGGAGTCGAGTCGGTGGTGGCTCGTTGGAATCTATGACTGATGGCGATCTACGGAGAACTGCACGCCCACTCGGGCTTTAGCTTCTTAGACGGCGCGAGCGACCCCGAAGAGCTGGTCGTCGAAGCGAGCCGTCTCGGTCTGTCGGGCCTCGCCCTGTGCGATCACGACGGCCTCTACGGCGTGGTGCGCTTCGCCGAGGCGGCGCGCGCGCTCGGACTCGCGAGCGTCTTTGGCAGTGAGGTCACGCTCGACGGACGCGACGATCGCGTGGGCGTGTCGGATCCCTCGGGAGAGCACCTCGTGTTGTTGGCCCGTTCACCCGCGGGCTACGCCCGACTTTCGCGGATGCTCGCGCTCGCGCACCTCGAACGCGGCGAGAAGGGGGCGCCACGCTTCACGCTCGACGACGTCGCGGACGCGGCGCACGAGTGGCTGGTGTTGACGGGGTGTCGCAAGGGACCACTGACGCGCGCGTTACTGGACGAAGGTCCGCGCGCCGCGCAGCGCGCCCTGGCGCGACTCATCGAACGCTTCGGTCGTGAGAACGTGGCCGTCGAGATCTGGGACCACGGCGCGCCCGACGACGTCGCGCGTAACGACGTCCTGGCCGAACTCGCGGTGTACGCCGACGTCGCGCTCGTCGCGACGAACAACGTGCACTACGCCACGCCACGCGACTTCCCGCGGGCCAACGTGCTCTCGGCGATTCGCGCCCGCAAGAGCCTCGAAGAGATGGAGGGTTGGCTCAGTGCGTCACCGTCCGCGCACCTTCGAAGTGACGCCGAGCAACGTCGCCGTTTCGCGCGTTGGCCCGGGGTCGTCGACCGAGCCGGTGAACTCGTGAGTGAACTGGCCTTCGACCTTCGTCTCGTGGCACCGAACCTGCCCGCGTTCGTAACCCCCGAGGGGCACGACGAGCAGAGCTACCTCGAAGAGATCGTCGCGGTCGGTGCCACGCGTCGCTACGGGTCGCGCGGCGCCGAGCGCGTCGAGGGCGCGTGGCGTCAGATCGATCACGAGCTCGGCGTCATCAAGACCCTCGGGTTCGCCGGCTACTTTCTCACCGTCTGGGACATCACCGAGTTTTGTCGCACCAACAACATCTACTGCCAGGGACGAGGCTCGGCCGCGAACTCGGCGGTGTGTTACTCGCTCGGCATCACCAACGCCGACGCCGTCGCGCTCAACTTGTTCTTCGAGCGCTTTCTCTCGCCGGCGCGCGACGGCCCGCCCGACATCGACGTCGACATTGAGTCGGGTCGGCGTGAAGAGGTGATCCAGTACGTCTTTACGCGCTACGGACGGCACCACGCCGCCCAAGTGGCGGCCGTGATCACCTACCGGTCGCGTTCGGCGTTGCGCGACGTGGCGAGGGTGCTCGGCCACAGCGAAGAGGAGGCCAACTTCTTTCGCGATCACGTCAACCGAGCGACCATGAGCGCCACCGACGCCGAGGTGCCCCAACTTCTGCTCACGATGGCCGGTGAACTCTTGGACCGGCCGCGTCACCTCGGCATCCACTCCGCGGGCATGGTGCTCTGCGACCGACCGGTACTCGAGGTCTGTCCCGTCGAGTGGGGGCGCATGCCCGGACGCAGCGTGCTGCAGTGGGACAAGGACGACTGCGCGGCGATCGGTCTCGTGAAGTTCGATCTCCTCGGACTCGGGATGCTCGAAGCGTTGCACCGGGCCGTCGACGCCGTCGAGGCCTTTCACGGGGTCGCGCTCGATCTCGCGACGCTGCCCCAAGACGACGCGGTCTACGACCTGCTCTGCGAGGCGGACACCGTGGGCGTCTTCCAGGTGGAGTCGCGCGCGCAGATGGCGACGCTGCCGCGCGTGCAGCCGCGCTGCTTCTACGACCTCGTCATCGAGGTGGCCCTCATCCGTCCCGGTCCCATCCAAGGGCACGCGGTGAACCCCTACATCCGCCGTCGTCGCGGCGACGAGCCCGTGACCTACCTGCACCCCCGACTCGAGCCGATCCTTCACCGAACGCTCGGCGTGCCGCTCTTTCAAGAGCAACTGATGGAGATGGCCGTCGCCGTGGCGGGCTTCTCACCGGCCGAGGCCGACGAACTTCGCCAAGCCATGGCCGCCAAGCGCTCTGAGCTTCGCATGTTGAAACTGAAGAGTCGCTTCTACGCCGGTATGCAGGAGAACGGCATCAGCGGGGCCGCGGCCGATCAACTCTTCGACGCGTTGGCGGCCTTCGCGAACTTCGGTTTCCCCGAGTCGCACTCGGTCTCCTTCGCTCACCTCGTCTACTGCTCGGCGTGGATCAAGGTTCACTACCCGGCCGCGTTTCTCATCTCGTTGCTGAACGCCCAGCCCATGGGTTTTTGGTCGACGCAGAGTCTCGTCGCCGACGCCCAACGCCACGGCGTCCACGTGGTGCGTCCCGACGTGAACGCCTCGGGCATGGGTGCCACGCTGGAAGGGGACCGGGAGAGTCCCCTCGTGCGTCTCGGTCTCGGTGACGTTCGATCGATCGGGAGTGAACTCGCGGAACGGGTGGTCACGGGCGCCCCGTGGCAGAGCAGCACCGACCTCGTTCGTCGCGCCGGTCTCCAACAGCACCACCTTGAAGCGCTCGCCGCTGCGGGCGCTCTCGACAGCTTTGGTTCGAGCCGACGCGCGCTGACCTGGTCGGCGGGCGCCGCGGCGCAGTCGCTACCCGACCGACTGCCCGGTGTGGTGACGGGACTCGTCGCCCCGCCGCTGCCGATGGTGAGTGAGATGGAGCGCGTCGCCGACGATCTCTGGTCGATGGGTCTCACGACCGAAGCGACGGCAATGGAACTCGTGCGCCCGTCGCTCAACGAACGTGGGGTCACGCGCGCAAGTGCCCTCTTCGCGGTGGAGAGTAATCGCGTCCTCGTGGCCGGCGTCGTGACGCACCGTCAGCAACCCGAGACGGCGAACGGCGCGGTCTTCGTCAACCTCGAAGACGAGACCGGCCACGTGAACGTGATCTTCTCCAAGGGCGCGTGGGCCCGGTGGGGCAGCGTGGCGAGTCACAAGCCGGCGTTGGTGATTCGAGGTTCGCTCGAACGTGGTCAGGGCGTCGTGACGCTTTCGGCCGAGTACGTTGAACCGCTTATGCTGGGATCGGTGGCACCATCGCGTGACTGGCGCTGAGCACCACCAACTAACGCCGAACTCAAGGTCAGTTGAACGAAGACGAGCAATAGTCGACTTCCGATGTTCCAATTCGTGCGAGACCGTTGTGCTTCGTGAAGGTGCGTGAGATTAGTAGAGAACTTGAGCGCGACGGTTGGGTGCAGGTTCGCCACAGGGGAAGCCATCGTCACTATCACCACGCAACGAAGCCCGGCACCGTGACCGCCCCGGCGCGATGGGGGACGACCTACATCGAGAGCTTTTCAGTAGCAGTATGAGGCAGGTGGGATTGAAACGGAGAAGGCGATGATTGAATACGCAATCGTGATTGAACGCTCTCCGAACAACTATGGGGCATGGGTGCCCGATCTCGATGGTTGCGTCTCGACAGGCAAAGCAATCGAGGAAGTCAAAGTGAACATCGCCGAGGCCATCGAAATGCACATCGAGGTCATGCGCGAGCACGGAGAGATGGTGCCGCCTCCAGTGGCACAAGTTGCGGTAATTCAGGTTGCTTCGTAGACCCGCGTTCTAACAGACCGGAGACGAATTCTTGCCTCTGCTTAGGAATGCTCCGACGCAATGACTTCGTTCCAAAAGTTTCGAGTCGGAGCGATAGCGGGATTAGTCGTAGCGACATGCCCTAGGTCCGCGACGGTAGCGTCATCATCGTGGGTCAAAACCCAAACCCAATTTTGCAAGAGCTGCTTGATGAAGAGCTCGGAGGCGAACCAACAACAGTTCGTGGACTAACGAATCACCTTCCAATGGCGTTGGTGGCGAAGGAGCGTCTGGGCGCGGATCCCGAAGAACTCGTTCGATTCGCAGCTGCGTACTCCACGCGAATAGCTCCCATTCATGACTCAGAAAACCGACTCGACGAAAAATCGTGGCGGTCGGCGATTGGCCGGAAGGGTGCAGCCGCCGATCTCAGAAGCTACTTCGTGCGATTGATTACCGAGGTGGGCCCAGATGAAGCGTTGCGAACACATCTGCCCGCGCTCCTTCCGGGTGTTGGAGGTGCGGCGTTCCACGGCGTCATCCGGCTCTCCTACGCTATTGAAGTTTCGTCGCCCTCACGAATTGCGGCTGGCTTGGCCTACCTCGCCGAAGTGGGGAGCCCACTTGGTCCGTTGGTGCCCGGACAAGTCACGACACAAGATCCGTTAGAAGTGTTGGCCGACTTGTCGAAGTCATCGGACTGGCTTGAGCCTCCGCCAAAGAAAACTATTGACGAAGAGATGCGCATCGTTGCGCAAAACGAACTCTTCAGCCAAGTCGTCTCGTCACTCGAAATTGTTGATGACGCTGAAACGAGATTGGCTGAAGCGGCACTTCAGGTCTATGCCTCGAGCAACGATTTCACGGCGCTTCACGGAGTGACCGGCCTGGCCGCAATCTTTTCGATACGTCCCTGGATCGAAGACGACGTACTCGTGAGCCGTTTTGCGTTTCAGGCTCTTGTCGCCGCATACCTGTCAATTGGTGCTCCAACACTATGGTCGCCGGACAGACTCGACCAATTCGTAGATTCCAATGAAAGTGACCCCAACGAGGTAAGAGCGGTCGCCGCGTTCAGTGATGACGAACATGTCTCAAAGCTCGTTTACACGGCGCATCGATCATGGGAACGGACAGACAACCCCCTCTACCTTGCGGTTGCTGCCCGGAAGGCACCTTTAATTTCTTGACTTCAAATTCGAATCTCTTTGATTCGCTTCAGCGAACCAGCGTCAAACGAACGCGCATGGCTTCAACAGTGAAGAGCCGTCTCAGGTCACCTGACGGCGCTCGCCTAGAGACGGATTATTAAAGCCCTACTCTTCGTTCTTCGTCACCAACGACTCAAAGTTCTCGTAGAGACTCGGTTCGTAGTACGTCGGATGCGGTGGCGTTGACCAGGTCGCGTCGGTGGTCAACATCTTCATAAGTGCCTCGACGTCACCTCGGTCGATGGCGTCAGCGTATTGACGCGCGAGTTCTAACACTCGCTTGTCCCCAAGACTTTGAAGTTCCGCGTGTTGACTCTCGTGCGCCAGACGATCAGCGATACCCGCGCCCTCGTTGCAGCGAACTATTGACCGCGGCAACGCTCATGTCGAGTACTTCGGCTACCTCAAGAGCGGAAAACCTCAACGCTTCAAACAAAATGGACACCGCGCGTTGACGGGGAGGTAGATACTGAATGGCCGCAATGAAGGCGAGCTCGAGGCTCTCTCTTGCTTCGTAGCGCGCCTCGGTAGAGTGCCCGTCGTGGACGAGACGATCGGGATACGGCTCGATCGCTGAGCGTCGTAGCGACGGCGGATTCTGAAGTTCTCGACCTCGCTAATTGACGAAGGCGAATTCGGGACGCTCACCGGCTCCGATCTCCTCGCGAACGAGCATCTGCGCGATGGGCAGGTCGTCAGCGTGGGTCACTCCGATGCAGCGCGACTTCGTGGTCATCACGTCAAAGCGAAGTGGTGTCCGGTGGAGAATCTGTCCGACGAAGGTCGAGAGTTGGATCTCCTTCTCTTCCTCGAAGTCGTGCTGTTCGAGAGCCTGGTGCATGAGTGGAAGAATTCCGGGCTGGAAGCCCCAGAGGTTCATCGATACCGTCGTCTGGGGGTGCAGGATCGCCGGCTCGAGTCCGTCGTCGGCGAAGTAGCCGTCCAACGTCGCGGACACGTTGCGACGCTCCACGATCTCTGTCAAATGGCCGTTCACGACGACGCACGTTCCCCTAGAGACAGGAAGCTCTCCAACGAGCGCGCGTTCGAGGTCGAAGCCCACGAGACAGTTGTTCGTACTCGTGGTGAGGTGTTCACCCAAGTGGAGAAATGATTCGCGACCGTAGAGGTCGTCGGCGTTGGAGACCCCAAAGGGTTGCGTGAGGTCGAGGGTATCCTCGGCCGCGAGCACGGCACTCACCGTGCCACGAAGTTCGGTCTGGTACGTGAACGAGACGCGCCGACCCTTGGGCCAGTTCGCCGCGACGTGCTCTTGAATCTCGGGCCCGGTGTCAGGGTTGATCACGATCACGATGTCATCGAATCCCGCGGCGTACGCGTCCGACGCGATGAGGTCAATGACGCCCTCGCCGTGCAGGCCCACGGGCGCGAGCTGCTTCACGCCGCCGTAACGACGCGCGCGACCGGCCGCCAAGATGACGAGGGACGGCCCGCTCATTTTGACCACCGCACGACGGCCGAGGCCCAGGTCATGCCGGCGCCAAAGCCGGTGAAAAGGGCGTAGTCGCCCTTGTGGACGCGGTCGTTCTTTCTTGCGTCGTAGAACGCGAGGGGGATGGACGCGCTCGACGTGTTGCCGTAACGGTCGAGGACCACGACGGCCCGGTCCATGTCGACGTTGAGTCGTTGGCAGGCGGCTTGGATGATGCGGACGTTGGCCTGGTGGGGGATGACCAGACTGAGATCGTCCGACGTGATGCCAGCCATGGCCATCGCCTTTTCGGCCGAGTCGACCACCACGCGCACCGCGCGGCGAAAGACCTCTGCGCCGTCCATCTGGAAGAAGCCCTCGTGTTCACAGGTCAACAGGTCGGCGTCGGCGCCTTCGGCGCCAAGGGAGAAGGACAGGAGGTCGTTCTCCGTGGGGTCGTACTCGAGCACCGTCGCCCCCGCGCCGTCGGCGAGCAGGACCGCCATGTTGCGATCACTCCAGTCGACCCAGCGCGAGAGGTTCTCCGAGCCGATCACGAGGACGCGCTTGTTTCCGGTCTCGAGGAGGCCGTACGCGGTGCGAACGGCGTACATGAAGCCACTGCAGGCCGCGTTCAGGTCCATGGCCGGGCAACTCAGTCCCATCTCGTGGGCGATCAACACAGCCGTGGCGGGCGCTATGCGATCAGGCGTGGTCGTGGCGAGGATCAAGAAGTCGATGTTCTCGGGTTCGACCCCAGCGTCTTCGAGCGCACGATTGCCGGCGATCACGCCAAGACTCTTCGCCGTGCCGCCGATACGACGCTCCTTGATGCCCGTGCGCTCTTGAATCCAAACGTCGTTGGTGTCGAGCGTCAATGAAAGTTCGTCGTTGGTGACGATGCGGTCTGGTACGGCCGTACCCCAACCAATAAAACGAGCACCCATGTCTCAGCCCTTTCGTTGGCCAGTCATCCGCCCAGTCTAGGGGGTGGGTCTAGAGGGGCGAAGGTGCCGGTAATACCTGCAAAGTACAGCGCGCGACGCAGATCAATCGGTCGTCGTCGTCGCGAAGCTCGATACCCCACACGTGCACGCTGCGACCTTTACGAAACGGTGTCGCGGTCGCCGTGAGCATGCCCGAACTCATGGCGCGCAAGTGCGAACAGTTGAGTTCGGTGCCAACGACGATCTGATCGGGTCCCACGCTGACGGCGCCCCCGATCGACGCGGCGCCTTCGGCGAGTAGCGCCGACACGCCGCCGTGCAAGATGCCGTAGGGCTGGTGCACCTTCGGTCCCACCTCGACGCGCATGACAACCTTGTCCGGCGTGGCGAGTACGACTTCGACGCCGAGTTGATCGTTCACGTTGGGTCGCTGCGGGATCTTGTCGAACACGTTGTCGCTCATAGGCGCAGTTTATGAGCCGGTAGCCTTCCTCTATGACTCGACGAGTGGACTTACGCAGTGACACGGTGACCCAGCCGACGCCCGCGATGCGTGAGGCGATGGCGAACGCCGTCGTCGGAGACGACGGCTACGGCGAAGACCCTACGATCAACGAACTCGAACAGCGATTCGCCGAACTCGTCGACAAGGAGGCAGCCGTCTTCGTCGTCTCGGGCGTCATGGCCAATCAAATTGCGTTGCGCGTGCTGGCCCGACCGGGTGACGTGATCGTCGCCGGGCGCTCCCAACACCTCGTGAGCTTCGAGATGGGCGCCGCGGCACGTAATTCGTCCGTGCAGTTCGCCACCGTCGACGACACGAATGGTTCGCTCGAACTCGCCGACGTGCTCGAGTTGATTGACGCTGAAGGTGACCACCAGCCTCACGTGTCGATGGTCACGGTCGAGAACACCCACATGCTCTCGGGCGGAACGCCCTGGGACGTCGAAGACCTTCGCCGGCTCGCCGGGGCGATTGGTGAGCGATCACTGCACCTCGACGGCGCGCGACTCTTCAACGCCGTCATCGCCACGGGCACGAGCGCCGCGGCGTACTCGGCGCCCGCGACGACCGTGATGACGTGTCTGTCGAAGGGGCTCTGCGCGCCCGTGGGCTCGCTGCTCGCGGGACCAGCGTCGGTGATGGCACAGGCGCGCGTCGAGCGCAAGCGCCTCGGTGGCGCGATGCGTCAAGCCGGTTTCTTGGCCGCCGCGGGTCTCGTCGCCCTCGACACCATGGTCGAGCGACTGAGCGAGGACCACGCGCGGGCGCGCCGACTCGCTGAACTCTTCGCCGCCTCGTTTCCCGAGTCGAACTACGACCCCACGACGTGTCGAACCAACATCGTGTCGTTCAATCACCCCCAGGCCCGTCAGATCGTCGAAGAGCTATCGAACCTCGGCGTTGACGGCGGGACCGTCGCGCCGAAACGCGCGCGCTTCGTCACTCACGCGGGCGTGAGTGACGAAGACGTCGACTTCGTCGGCGACGTGCTCGCGCGATTCGTCCCTTCGAATCGCTGAATAGGTCGCGCTTCGTTCGCGTGACGTTCACCCGATTCACGGTGGAGACGCTTCGTTCGAAGCGGTAGCCTTAGGGGGTTCTAATGGCTTTGTATGACCGAAATTCTGCACCTCTCTACTTTCCTGCGCCGTCCGATCTTCGACTCCGACGGTGACAGAATCGGACGCGTCCAAGACCTGGTCGCGCGTCTCGGCGACGATCCACACCCGCCCATCGTGGGCGCCGTCATTCGCATCGAAGGGCGCAACCTCTTCGTTTCGATAAAGAAGATCGGTGGCCTCGCTCAGGGTCGCATGACCTTCGAGGGTCGAAGGGTCGACCTCCGTCGTTTCGAGCGTCGACCGGGTGAGCTCTTGCTCGCCGAGGACCTCCTCGCGCGCCATCTCATCAACTTGGTTCGGGGTCGCATCATCATCGCCAACGAGATCGAGATCGCCGAGATCGACGGACGCTGGGAAGTCGCCGGTGTCGACCCCGGTCGCCGGTCGTTCCTGCGTCGCGTCCTCGGACACAAGATCGGCTCGCACGTGCAGACCGACGCCATCGTGGACTTCGCTTCTATCGAGCCGTTCGTTTCGCACGTCCCGACCGCGCGACTTCGCATTCCGTATCGCAAACTCGCCAAGCTCCACCCCGCGCAGATCGCCGACCTCGTTGAACAGGCGAGTCACGAAGAAGGCGAGGAGATCATCGAGGCCGTGGGACTCGACCGCGAGCTCGAGGCCGACGTGTTCGAAGAGCTCGACACGACCCACCAGTTGGAGTTCTTGGAATCGCGCAGCGACGCCGAGGCCGCGCGTCTTTTGTCACGAATGGAGCCCGACAACGCGGCCGACCTCATTACGGAGATCGACCAAGAGCGCCGTCTGCCGATCCTCGAACTCTTGCCGACCATGCAACAGACCAAAGTTCGCCAGCTTCTCTCGTACAACGCGGATACGGCGGGCGGCATGATGAATCCGGACTTCGTCTCCGTTCCCGCCACGGCAACCGTCGCCGACGCGCTCGACGCCATTCGAACGTCGAGCGTTCCCGCGGAGTCATTGCAGGCGGTCTTCGTGCTTGACGACAGCGGTCAACCCATCGGCGCCGCCTCCATCGCGCCGCTCGTTCGTGCGCGACCAAATGAGTTGGCCCTCAGTGTCGCGAAGACCCACATGGCCCACGTGCACCCGCAGTGGGACCTACACCAAGTCTCACGAAAAATGAGTGACTTCAACTTGACCGTGTTACCGGTGCTCGACAGCGAGCACGCCAAGATGATCGGCGTGGTGACAGTGGATGACCTGCTCGAAGAGCTCCTGCCCCAGGGCTGGCGCGCCGAGTTCGGCATGGGCGCGGTGGAGGAGTAATGATCCGCGTCAACCAAGGTCACGTTCTAAGGGGGTCTCCCTGAAACCCCCTAGTACCAGCCGTGAGGCATCAGACGTACCGACACAACTTCGCCCGTACTTAGAGGAGAGCGCCTAGCCCCCTTTAGCTTCCGCGTGGTTGTTTCGCATAGCGACCACAACGAGACGAAAGGAGGTGGAGCGTGCAGCGCAACAAGTCGAAAGTAACGCCAATCAACCGCGTGTTGACTACCGATACGAGCCATGGCGTCGCTCCACTCTCGACGTCTCCCTCGCGCCCAACGTCGCCCGCGTACAACGTTCGCGTCGCCACGCTCGCGTCGTCCTCGTGGACTAGCCGTGGATCATCAAGTGGCGTACGTGCGCTTCTTCGCGGTTGCTCGAGGGAACCCGAGGGGCGTGGCCATGGCTGAGAAGAACCCACACCTCGATCCCGCCTCCGCGGTGCTGGACGAGGCCCACGTCGGCGACATTCAAGGTGCTTTCGGCACCATTGGACAACACGACGTCGGCGCTCGCACGTCGATGAAGGCTCGCCTCCTTACGATGCTCGCCATCATGGGACCGGGTCTCATCGTCATGGTGGGCGACAACGACGCCGGCGGCGTTGCGACGTACGCCCAAGCTGGTCAGAACTTTGGCCTGACACTTCTCTGGACACTCCCTCTCCTCATTCCCGTACTGGTCGTCAATCAGGAGATGGTGGTTCGGCTGGGGGCCGTGACGGGTGTGGGTCACGCTCGACTGATCAACGAACGGTTCGGGAAGTTTTGGGGTGCCTTCTCGGTGGGCGACCTCTTCGTACTCAACTTCCTCACGATCGCCACGGAGTTCATTGGCGTCAGTCTGGCCCTTGGCTACTTCGGCGTCAGTGAGTACATCTCCGTGCCCCTCGCGGCGCTGGGTCTCATCTTGATGACGGCGTCGGGAAGCTTCCGACGGTGGGAACGCTTCATGTTCGTGTTCATCTTCGCGAACTTCCTCGTCATCCCTCTCGCCGTCTTTCGTCACCCGACGATTCAACCTTTCCTTCACGGTCTCGTGACGCCCGGGGTCAAGGGGGGATTCAACTCCACGTCTGTCCTGTTGATCATGGCCATCGTCGGTACCACCGTGGCGCCCTGGCAACTTTTCTTCCAGCAGTCGAACATCGTGGACAAGCGCATCACCCCACGGTGGATCAACTACGAACGACTCGACACCGTCCTCGGATCGATCATCACCGTCTTCGCCGCGGCCGTTTTGATGGCGGTCGTCGCCATCGCGTTCGGCAAGACGCCGTTGGCCGGTCACTTCGTCAACGCGGGGGCAGTTTCCAATGGCTTGAAGAAGTACGTAGGCACGGCCGCCGGGACCCTGTTCGCGATCATCCTCTTGAACGCGTCGATCATCGGCGCTGCCTCGGTGACACTCGCGACGTCGTACGCGTTCGGGGACATGTTCGGCGCCAAGCACTCGTTGCACCGCAGCTGGCGAGACGCCAAGTTCTTCTACAGCGTCTTCTCGGCCATGGTGATCGGCGCCGCGGGCATCGTCATCATTCCTCACGCGCCACTCGGGCTCATCACGACGAGCGTGCAGGCGCTGGCGGGCGTCCTCTTGCCCAGTGCCACCGTCTTTCTGCTGCTTCTGTGCAACGACAAAGAGGTCCTCGGCCCCTGGATCAACAAGTTGTGGCTCAACATCGTGGCGAGCGTGATCGTCTCGATCCTGCTCATGATGTCGCTGGTACTCATGATCACGACGCTCTTTTCGACGATCGACGTCCGGACCCTCGCGGTCACGTTGGGCGTCGCGCTGCTCGTCGCCTACGTCGTCAGCGGCGTCGTTCTCTATCGAACTCGTTCGCGTCGAGTGGCGATGTCGCCGGACCTCTTGCGCAGTCGCTCGTCGTGGCGAATGCCGTCAATCAGTCTGCTGAGTCGACCCAAGTGGTCGCGCGGTCGACTGTTCCTGATGTACCTCCTTCGTGGCTACCTCGTCGTCGCGGTGATCATGCTGATCGTGAAGGGACTTCAGTTGGGATTTCACAAGTGAGCCTCGACGTCCCACGCAGTGCCGACGAAGGTCGCGCAGCGTCGTTACAGCCAACTCGTAGTCTCTTCTGATGAGTTCTCTCCCCACGCTCGTGTGCGTGCACGCCCACCCCGACGACGAGGCCTTTTTCGGCGCCGGGGCCAGCGCGCACTACGCGGCACTCGGTCACCGCGTGGTCCTGATCACTTGCACCTACGGGCAGCTGGGCATCGACCTCGCGCGCCGTCCTGGCAACGAAGCGCAGCACGATTCCTTAGCGACGAAGATCGTTCGAGCGGGTGAACTGCAGCGCGCAGCAGCGTTGCTCGGCATCGCTCGCGTCGTCACCCTGGGCTTCGAGGACTCGGGTATGAAGGGCTGGCCCGAGAACGACCATCCGAACGCCTTCATCAACGTCGACGTCGACGCGGTCGCCGGGACGATCGCCACGATCTTCGACCAAGAACGAGCTGCCGTCGTAGTTACCTACGACGAGAACGGCTTCTACGGTCACCCCGATCACGTCCAGGCCAACGTGGTGACCCGTCGCGCCCTCGATTTCTCCTCGAGCGTCGAGCGCCTGTACTACCCAGTGGTGCCTCGAGGCGTCATCACGAAGTTCGTCGCGGGTGCGAAGGACCTCGATCTGTCGATGCCCGCGTGGGTGCTCGACGCCGGTACGAACATCCCGGACGAACTCGTAGCGACGACGATGGACGTGAGCGCCTACGCGAAACTGAAGCAAGAGGCCATGGCGGCACACGCCTCTCAAGTCGACAACGGGGACCTCGTTCGAATGAACGAAGAACTCTTTACACTGCTCTTTGGTACTGAGTACTACCAGCGCGCCTGGAGTCGCCACGCGGCGACGGGCGACGGTGCCGATCTCTTTGGAGGACTGTAATGGGACTTACTTTCTTAGCGGTGCACGCTCACCCCGACGACGAGGCGAGCTCGACGGGCGGTCTCTACCGCCTCCTCGCTGACCAGGGCGTGCGCACGGTGCTCGTGACGTGCACTAACGGCGAGTGCGGTGACGCGCTCGACGGCGCGAAGCCCGACGCCGATCACCACGATGGTGATGAAGTGGCCAAGATCCGCGCCGTCGAACTGGACAACGCCGTGAAGATCCTCGGCATCGACCGACTGGTGCGACTGGGCTACCGGGATTCGGGGATGAAGGGCTGGCCCCAGAACGATGACCCCGAATCCTTCTGGGCGACGCCCGTCGACGAAGCCGCGAAGCGACTCGCCGAGGTCTTGCTCGAAGAGCGCCCCCAGGTCGTCATGACCTACAACGCCTACGGCTTCTACGGTCACCCGGACCACATCCAAGCCCACCGCGTGACGATGGCGGCCCTCGAACTGCTCGACTACGAGCCAACGCTGTACTTCAACGCGATTCCGGACTCGGTGATGGCGATCATGAGTGCGCGATGGGAGCAAGAAGAGCGCGAGAAGCGGGCCGCCGACGAAGCGAAGGGCGTCGTGCGCACGCTCGAGCCTGAAGTGAGCGAAGAGGATCGAGTGCAGATGGGGACGCCCGACGAACTCGTCGACGTGGCCGTCGACGTGAGTTCGGTGAATGACGCCAAGTTCGACGCGTTGGCCGCGCACCACTCGCAGATCGCCGAATCCTTTTGGATGAAGATGGGCCGCGACCAATTCAAAGAGGCCATGCGCACCGAGTGGTTCGTACGCGTGACGAATCCCCTGGACGTGTCGGGGCCTTCGAACGACATCTTCGCCGGTTACCGCTAACTCACGACTTTCGTCCAACAGAGCGTCCGTGGCGCGAGAACGTACCGGTCTCTTGATGATCCCTCGCTAGAACAACCACGCTGGATACGTTGGCGCGTTGATCCTCGTCGATCGAAGCGCTAGTGGTCCGTTAATGAAATAACTAAGGGGACTAAAGTGGGTTCATGACTCACTCCCTGGCCGCGCCACCTCTGCCCATAACCGACGACGAGCGATCA